>Ga0233385_1000027_pt1 | contig 75846 bp, 61 predicted proteins | sample ElkDunMinimDraft_16_FD_191543 | JGI IMG/M metagenome (GOLD analysis project Ga0233385, IMG submission 191543) | Fecal eukaryotic communites from dung pellets of Tule Elk in California, USA - Elk Dung G36 | ecosystem: Host-associated > Mammals > Digestive system > Large intestine > Fecal | place...
GTCGCCGCTGATCAGGGCAGTCGCCGAGGGATCGCCGACGGGAGACCGACCGGATCGAGGGAGGCCCTGGCCTTGGCCTGGCTGCCTGTCTGGTCGCCCGCACCCGCACCCTGTGGTCGCCCAGCACCTGCGCCGACCGCTCGCGGCTACATTCGAGGACGTGACCACCGCTGCGCCCCCCGGGCTCGCCGTCCGCCGCGCCCGGCCCGGCGACGCTCCGTACGTCGCCTGGCTGGCCGCCCTCACCTTCCCTCTCGCCTGCCCGCCCGGCACCGCGGTGGAGACCATGGCGGCCCACATCGCGGCAAAGCTCACCCCCGAGCAGTTCCTCCGGTGGGCGACCAGCAGCGACCACGCCCTGGTGGTCGCCGAGCACACCGCAGCGGGCGCCGAGCCCGCCGTCGTCGGGTACGCGCTCGTCGCGCTCGGTCAGCCGGACGGCTCGGCCGAGGCGGGCGCCGTCCGCGACGCCACGGGGTCATCGGGGCCGTACCTCGAGCTGTCGAAGATCTACGTGCACCCGCAGGTGCGCGGGACGGGCGTGGCCGACGCGCTCATGGCCGGTTCCGTCGAGGCGGCGGCCGAGCTCGCCGCCCGGAGCGGCGGCGACGTGCCGCTCTGGCTGGGGACGAACCGGGGGAACACCCGGGCTCAGAGCTTCTACCGCCGGCACGGATTCGTCGTCGTCGGGCACCGCACCTACGACGTCGGCGGTGTGGAGCACGACGACGTCGTCATGCTCCACACCGCCACCGGCGACTGACCGGCCAGGTCACTGGGTCAGGCGCACGGCCCGACCACGTCACCGCGTCGAGAATGCCGCGTCGAACGCCTCGGCGGGCGGGTCGAACGCCAGGCTGCGCACGAACTCGAGCGCCGCGGGCGCTCCGACGAGCCGGTCCATCCCGGCGTCCTCCCACTCGATCGAGATGGGGCCGTCGTAGCCGATGCTGTTGAGCATCCGGAACGCGTCCTCCCACGGGACGTCGCCGTGCCCGGTCGAGACGAAGTCCCAGCCCCGGCGCGGGTCCGCCCACGGCAGGTGCGACGACAGCCGCCCGTTGCGGCCGTTCGTCATGCGCTTCTTCGAGTCCTTGCAGTCGACGTGGTAGATGCGGTCCCTGAAGTCCCAGAGGAACGCCACGGGGTCGAGGTCCTGCCACACCATGTGCGACGGGTCCCAGTTGAGCCCGAACGCCTCCCGGTGCCCGATCGCCTCGAGCGTGCGGACCGTCGTCCAGTAGTCGTACGCGATCTCGCTCGGGTGCACCTCGTGCGCAAACCGCACGCCGACCTCGTCGAAGACGTCGAGGATGGGGTTCCAGCGGTCGGCGAAGTCCTGGTACCCGGCGTCGACCATGTCGGCGGACGCCGGCGGGAACATCGCCACGTACTTCCAGATCGACGATCCCGTGAAGCCGATGACCGTCTCGACGCCGAGCTTGGCCGCGAGGCGGGCGGTGTTCTTCATCTCCTCGGCCGCCCGCTCCCGGACGCCTTCCGGGTCGCCGTCGCCCCACACGACGTCGGGCAGGATGTCCCGGTGCCGCTGGTCGATGGGGTCGTCGCAGACCGCCTGCCCCTTGAGGTGGTTGGAGATCGCGAAGACCTTGAGGTCGTACTTCGCGAGCAGGTCGAGCCTGCCCTGGACGTACGCGGCGTCGTCCCACCGCCACGGGTCGAGATGGTCGCCCCAGCAGGCCAGCTCGAGCCCGTCATAGCCCCACCCGCTCGCGAGCCTGGCGACCTCCTCGAGCGGCAGGTCCGCCCACTGGCCGGTGAACAACGTGATCGGTCGTGCCATCGGTGATGCTCCTTTCCGTTCCTGCCGTCAGAGGTCGATCCAGCCGCTCCCGGCCGCCGCGCTGCGCTCGACGGCGTCGAGCACGCGCTGCACCACCAGGCCGTCCGCGAACGACGGCGTGGGCTGGCGTCCGGCGGCGATGTCGCCCACGAGGTCCACGACCTGGTGGGTGAACGCGTGCTCGTAGCCGAGACCGTGCCCGGGCGGCCACCAGTTGCCGGTGTACGGGTGCGACGCCTCGGTGACCACGATCCGGCGGAAGCCCGCCGTCTGCTCGTCGTCCTCGGCGTCGAAGAAGTGCAGCAGGTTCATGTCCTCGAAGTCGAAGGCCAACGACCCCTTGGAGCCGTTGATCTCGAGCCGGATGGCGTTCTTGCGGCCCCAGGCGAACCGGGTCGCCTCGAAGCTCGCGAGCCCGCCGCCCGACAGCCGGCCCAGGAACAGCGCGGCGTCGTCGACCGTGACCGGTCCCGTGCCCTCGCCCGCCGAGCCGGCCAGCCCGGAGAAGGACGCGGGCACGGGGCGTTCCTTGACGAACGTCTCGAGCATCCCGGTCACGCCCGTGAGCCGCTCGCCGGTCACGAACTGCGCCATGTCGACCACGTGCGCGCCGATGTCGCCCAGCGCGCCCGAACCCGCCTTGGACTTGTCGAGCCGCCACGACAGCGGCGCCGACGGGTCCGCGATCCAGTCCTGCAGGTACTGCGCCCGCACGTGCCGCACCTGGCCGATGCGGCCCTCGACCACCAGGCGTCTGGCGAGCTGGACCGCCGGCACGCGCCGGTAGGTGAAGCCCACCATGGCCCAGACGCCCAGGTCCGCGGCCGTCTCCGCGGCCGCGACCATCGCCTCGGCCTCGGCGACCGAGTTGGCGAGCGGCTTCTCGCACAGCACGTGCTTGCCGGCCTCGAGGGCGGCGATGGCGATCTCGGCGTGCGTGTCGCCGGGCGTGCAGACGTCGACCAGGTCGACGTCGTCCCGCGCGACCAGGTCACGCCAGCTCGTGGTCGCCTCGTCCCAGCCGAGCCGGTCCGCCGCGGCCCTGACGGCCTCGGCGTCCCGGCCCGCGACCGCCCGCATGCGTGGCGCGAGCGGCAGGTCGAAGAACCGCGGTGCCGTCCGCCACGCCTGTGAGTGCGCCGCGCCCATGAAGGCGTAGCCGACCATGCCGACGCCGAGCGTGGGCTTGCCGTCGTCCGCGTGCTCGCTCATCGCCGCATCCCTCTCCCCTGCCCTTTCCTCTGCCGGCAACCTTCTCCGGCTCTCAGGACCGGAACCCGATCGGCATGTACTGGTCCACGTTGTCGGCCGTCACGACGGGCGCGTAGAGCTGCGTCGTGCGCGGCACGCCGGCCGAGACCAGGTCGCCCATGTTCTTGTTCTGCACGATCAGCCGGGCGAGCTTGATGCCGTCGGCCGCCTGCGTGGAGGGGTAGATGACGGTGGCCTCGAGCGGGGTGTCGCCCGCCTTGATGGCCTCCATGACCTGGAGCGACCCGGCACCGCCCACCATGAAGAACTCGTCGCGGCCGGCGTTCTCGATCGCGGCCATGACGCCGACGCCCTGGTCGTCGTCGTGGTTCCAGATGGCGTCGATCTCGGGTGCGGCCTGCAGGAGGTTCGACGTCGCGGTCTCGCCGCCCTGGACCGTGAAGTCCGCGGCGACCTGGTTGTCGACGTCGAGCCCGCAGTCGGCCAGCGCGTCCTCGAAGCCCTGGCTGCGGTCCTGCGTGAGCGGCAGCGACGCGATGCCCTGGATCTCGGCGACGACGGCGTCCGGCTTGTCGCCCAGCTTCTCGCAGATGTAGGTACCCGCGCTCACGCCCATGCCGTAGTTGTCGCCCAGGATCGTGGCGCGTGCGGCGAACGGGCTCTCGAACTCGCGGTCGACGTTGATGACGGGGATGCCCGCCTCCATGGCCTGGATGGCGACGGGCGTGAGTGCCGCGCCGTCGAACGGCAGGAGGACGATCGCGTCGACGCCGTCGTTGATGAACTGCTCGACCTGGCTGATCTGGACGTTGACGTCGTTGGTCGCCTCGGCCTGGCGCAGCTCGATGTCGTCGTACTCGTCGGCCGTGTCGAGCGCCGTCTGGGTGATCGCGCCCATCCAGCCGTGGTCGGCCGCGGGGGCGGAGAACCCGATGACGACCTTGTCGCCGGCCTCGTCGTTGCCCGAGCCGGCGGCCTGCTGCTCCGCACCTCCGGTCTCCTCCTCCTCGGGCGCTTCGTTGCTGGTGCAGCCGGCGGCGAGCAGGAACGCCGTGGTGGCGGCGAGGGTCACGCCGAGAGTTCGGCGGCGCGTGCTTCGTGCGGACATGTGATCTTCCTCGATTCGGTCCGGGTTGCTGTCAGAGCCTGGTCAGCGGGATGGGGCGGTCACGTGCGCTTGGACGCCGCGAACCGCTGCTGGATGAGCACGGCGGCGACGATGATCACGCCTCGGGCGACGGCCTGGGCGGAGATGGACATGTTGTTGATCGTGAACAGGTTCGTGAGCGTGCTGAAGATGAGGACGCCCAGCACGGTGCCGAAGATCGTCCCGCGGCCGCCCTGGAGCAGCGTGCCGCCGACGACGACCGCCGCGATCACGTCGAGCTCGAGCAGCATGCCGTGGGTCGACGAGCCGGCCGTGGTGCGGCCGAGCATCATGACGGCCGCGATGCCCGCGGTCAGCCCGGCGAGCCCGTAGATGTACATGATGTGACGCTGCACCTTGATGCCCGCGAGCCGGGCCGCCTCGGGGTTGCCGCCCACCGCGACGGTGCGGCGCCCGAACGTGGTGCGGTTGAGCACGAGCCAGCCTGCGACCGCCACGAGGGCGAACATCCAGATCAGGACGGGCACGCCGATCAGGTCCGCGCGGAAGAAGTCGAGGAACCCGGGCACGGAGAGCACCTGGGTGCGGCGGTCGGAGATCATCTCCGCGAGCCCGCGGGCGGCCGCGAGCATCGCAAGGGTGGCGATGAACGGGACGACTCTGCCGTACGCGATGACCACGCCGTTGACCAGCCCCGCTCCCGCGCCGACCGCGAGCGCCGCGAAGACGATGACGATCCAGTGGAAGTCCTCGGCCATGGTCTGCGTCGCGAGGGTCGAGGCCCAGACGGTCGCGAGGCCGAGCACCGAGCCGACCGAGAGGTCGATGCCGCCCGACGTGATGACGAACGTCATGCCGATCGCCAGCACGCCGGTGATCGAGGCGAGCCGCAGGATCGTCAGGATGTTGTCGACGCTCCCGAAGCGCTCGCCACCGGTGACGAAGCCGGCGACGCAGATCAGGACCAGGGCGACGACGAGCCCGAGGTTGCGGACGACGGGCCGTCCGGCCCACGAGCGGCGCGACTCCGCCGGGTCGGTCGGCCGGTCCGACGGCACGGTCTGCTGAGCGGTGGTCATGCGGCCGTTCCTTCCATGACGAGGTCGAGCACGGCGTGCTCGTCGATGTCCTGCGCTGGCGCGCGGTGCACGACGCGGCCCTCCGAGATCACGAGCACGTGGTCGGCCAGCCCGAGCACCTCGGGGATCTCGCTGGAGACCACGAGGATCGCGGTCCCGGCGTCGGCCAGGCGCCGCACGAGCCCGTAGAGCTCGGAGCGCGCGCCGACGTCGACGCCGCGCGTCGGCTCGTCGAGCAGGAGCACGTCGCACCCGTGCACGAGCCAGCGGGCGAGCAGGGACTTCTGCTGGTTGCCGCCCGACAGCGTGCGAGCCTCGCGGTCGACCGACGCAGGCCGCAGGTCCAGCGCCTCGACCTGCTCCCGCGCAGCGCGCTTCTCGGCCCGCTCGTCGAGCCATCCCCCCTTGGCCATGCGGGCGAAGGTCGAGAGCGTGATGTTGCGGTACACGGGTTCGGTCAGCACGAGCCCTTGGCTCTTGCGCTCCTCCGGGGACAGCCCGATGCCGGCGTCGACGGCGGACGGGACCGAGCCGGGGCGCAGGCGGCGGCCCGAGACGCTGACCGTTCCCGACGTCGCCCGGCGCGCCCCGTAGATGGTCTCGAGGATCTCGGAGCGGCCCGAGCCCACCAGGCCGGCGAGCCCCACGATCTCCCCGGCCCGGACCTGGAGCGACACGTCGGCGAAGACCCCGGCGAGGGCCAGGCCGTCGACGTCGAGCACGACCGGCGCGTCGGCGGGCACGCCCGGGCGCTCGGGGAACGCGTACTCGACCGTGCGCCCTGTCATGAGCTGGATCAGGTCGCGCGTCGTCGTCGTCGCGACGGGCAGGTTGCGGCCCACGGTGACGCCGTCCTTGAGGACCGTGATGCGGTCGCCGATCCGGCGGATCTCCTCGAGGCGGTGCGAGATGTAGACGACGGCGACGCCCTGCGACGTGAGCTCGTCGATCACGCGGAAGAGGTTCTCGACCTCCTCGGAGTCCAGCACGGCCGACGGCTCGTCCATGATGATGACCCGGGCGTCGTGCGACAGCGCGCGGGCCATCGACACGATCTGCTTGCCCGCGGCGGAGAGCTGGCCGACCTCCTGGTGCGGCGAGATCTCGGAGTGCCCGAGGCGGCCCAGGATCTCGCGCGTGCGACGTGCGGCCTCGCGACGCTGCGTGAAGCCGCCGCGGTCGAGCTCGTGGCCCAGGTAGACGTTCTCGGCGACGGTCAGCCCGTCGACGACGTCGAGCTCCTGGTACATCGTCGCGATGCCGTGCTTGAGCGCGGCGACGGGGTGCGGGATCGAGATCTCCTGGTCGTCGATCAGGATGCGCCCGGCCGTGGGCTGGTGCGCGCCCGCCAGGACCTTGATGAGCGTCGACTTGCCCGCGCCGTTCTGGCCGAGCAGGCAGTGCACCTCGGCCGGCAGGACGTCGAGGTCCACGCCGTCGAGCGCCTTGGCGCCCGGGAAGTGCTTGACGATCCCCTCCATGCGCAGCATCGGCGCGCGACTGGCGGGGTCCGCGGGTCCGGGCCGCTCGAGCGGCGCCTCCTGAGGGTCAACGTCGACCATGACTCAGACCGTAGAGGCACTTCTGTCGAGCGTCAAGCAAAAGTTGTCGAGCCGGTTACACATGGTTGACTAGGGCCATGGTGGAACGTTCGGCGCCGGCCCCGAAGTCCTTCGGCACGGGCGAGATGTTCCAGCTGCTACGCGACGGCAAGGCGCGCACGCGCGCCGAGCTCGCGGCGCTCACGGGCCAGGCGCGTTCCACGGTCGCGTCGCGCATCGACGCCCTCATGGCCGTCGGGCTCATCGGGCCCGCGGGCGAGGCGACGTCGACGGGTGGGCGTCCGCCGGCCACGTTCGCCTTCAACCCGTCCGCGCACGTCGTGCTGGGTGTCGACCTCGGTGCGACGCACGCCCGTCTGGCGGTGACGGACCTGGCCGCGACCGTGCTGGCCGAGCTCGACGCCCCCCTGGCGATCGCCGACGGCCCCGACGCCGTGCTGGGCTGGGTCGCCGAGACCGGGGCCAGGCTCGTCGAGGCGGCCGGGCGGTCGCTCGACGACCTCGCGGGCGTCGGCGTCGGGCTGCCTGGACCGGTCGAGCACGCCACGGGGCACCCCAACAACCCGCCCATCATGCCCGGCTGGGACGACGCCGACGTCCCCGGCATCCTGGGCCGACGGTTCGGCACACCCGTGCTCGTCGACAACGACGTGAACATCATGGCGCTCGGCGAGCACCGCGTGGCCTGGCCCGAGGTCGACGACCTGTTCTTCCTCAAGGTCGCCACCGGTATCGGCGCGGGCATCATCGCGGACGGCGAGCTGCGCCGCGGGGCACAGGGTGCTGCGGGCGACGTCGGCCACATCGCCGTACCCGGGGCGCACGACGTCGTGTGCCGGTGCGGCAACATCGGATGCCTCGAGGCGATCGCGAGCGGGCCCGCCGTCGCGGGGACGCTGCGCGACAAGGGCCTGCGCACGAGCACGTCGGCCGACGTCGTCGCCCTGGTGCGTGCGGGCGACGTCACGGCCGGCCAGGCCGTGCGGCAGGCGGGGCGAGAGATCGGGGCCGTGCTCGCGTCCGCGGTGAGCATGCTCAACCCGTCGATGATCGTCATCGGCGGGACCCTCGCGGACGCCGGCGAGCACCTGCTGGCGGGGATCCGCGAGGTCGTCTACCGGCGCTCGCTGCCGCTCGCGACGCAGCACCTGCGCATCGTCGAGGCGCGGACGGGCGCCCAGGCGGGCGTGCTCGGTGCCGCGGCGATGGCGGCCGACCACCAGCTGTCCCCGTCGGCGGTCGACGTCCGGACGGCCGGGCTCTGAGCCTGGCTCCAGACCTCGTACCATCCCGGACGCCCGCCGCGCCGTCCGCTAGGTTCGGCACGTGACCGCCCCGTTCACCGGCCTGCTGGCCTACCCCATCACCCCGCTGCACGACGACGGAACGCCCGACCTGGACGGGCTCGGCGCCCTCGTCGAAGCCGCCGCCGACGCGGGGGTCGACGGTGTCGTCGTGCTCGCGACGTCCGGGGCGGGCGTGTCGTTCGACGCCGCCGAGCGTGACGCCGTCGTCCGGGCAGCCGTCGGCGCGGCCGGCGGCCGGGTGCCCGTGCACGCGGGCATCAGCGCCGGGTCGGCGCACCACGTGGTGCGCCACGCGGAGGGGGTACAGGCAGCCGGGGCGTCTGGGCTGGTCCTCGCGCCGTTCGCCTACCTGCCGCTCGACGACGCGTCGGTGGTGGCCCTGTTCGCGCGAGTCGCGGCGGTCGCACCCGACCTGCCTGTGTGCTTCTACAACAAGCCGGTGCAGCTCGGGTACGACGTCCCGCCGCCCGTTCTCGCCCGCCTCGCGGCCGAGACCACGGTCGTCGCCGTGAAGGACCCGGCGGCCCTGCCGTCGCGGCCCGGCGGCCGCGTCGCGGCGCTGCGCCACGCCGCGGACGTCACGATCGGACTGAGCGGGGACGTCGCGATGCTCGACGGCGCCGAGGCGGCCGACGCCTGGCACTCGGGCATCGCGGCCCTGGCACCGGCCGAGTACGTGGCCGTCCGCCGCGCCCGCCAGGCGGCGACCCCCGAGGCCGCCGTCGCGCGCGAGCGCGCGTGGCTCGTCGAGGTCGCACGGACCGTCGCCGCCACGGGTCAGCCGCTCTCGGCGCTCCACGCGCTCGCGGCCCTGCTCGGCACTCCCACCGCCCCGCCGCGCGACGCGCTGGTGCCGCTCACGGATGCCGCGGTCGCAGCGCTGGCCGACGTCGCCCGACGCCGTCCCTGAGCGAGGACTCCTGCGGCGACCCGGCGGGACGCGGCCGGGACGGACGCGGCCCCGCGCCGAACGCGTCCGCGCAGAGCTGGGTGAACTGCCGGACCACCGGCAGGTCGAGCGCCCACCCGACGGCCGCCCAGCCGAGGTTCGTGTGGCCGAGGGCCCGGGCGATCGCCGCCACGCCGTCGGCACGCACGCCCGCGGACTCGTACCGGACCCGGTAGAGGACGTCGCGGTGCTCGGCCGCGGGCCGCAGCACCAGCCCGGTGGTGTCGCGCGCGGCGAACCAGCCGCCCACGCCGGTGCAGATGTCGCAGTCGGCCGCCACGTACAGCACGGCCCGCGGGATGGTCGTCGCCGGACGCCACCGCGGGACCCACGCCCGCACCGAGCCGCGGTACCGGAGCCACCCGTCCCCGTACCGGTGGGCGAGCTCCTGGCCCTCGTGCCACTGCGCCAGCCCGGCTCCATAGACGACCGCGGCCACCGCGCCGATCGCGAGCTGCGGTGCTGCGAACGTGAACGCGAGCCCGAGGAACGCGGCGACGACCGTCGCCTGCATCGGGTTGCGCACGTACGCGTACGGGCCCGAGGCCACGAGGCGCGACGGCGGGTCGTACGGCAGCGGTGTGCCACGCCCGACGACGGCGAGCTCGCGCATCGCGGCCAGCCCGGGGAGGCACAGCACGAGGACGAGCTGGATCCCCGCCGACGTGACCGGCGCGGGCCACGGCGGCGACGGTGCGAGGACGGCGACCGGCAGCGCGAGCACCAGCCCGCCGGCCCAGACCGCCTGCGCCCAGGCCCGGGCGCCGACCCGCGTACGCCCGAGCGTCCAACGCGTCAGGAGCAGGGCGGGCACCAGGACGGCCACGGCCGCGACGGCCTCACCGACGAGCCACGCGGGCCGCAGGACGACCACCGGCCCGCCGAGCGGCATCACAGCGAGGTCGAGCCAGACCAGCCCGGCCCCGAGGACCAGCAGGTGACCGGCCCGCAGGCCGCCCGTCCGGCGTCGGACGGTCCGCAGGATCAGCGCGGGCACCGCTCCCCAGAGCAGCGCCCACGCGAGCACCAGGTCCACGGGCGCGCCCCGCCACGCCGCACCGTCGGCACCGAACTCCCACCAGCCGAGCCCGGGCGCGGCGAGATTGAGCGGCCACAGGAGCACGAAGGACCACCCGGTCGCCGTGATCACCGCCGCGAGCTCGCGCGGCGACGGCGGACGCAGCGCGCAGAGCACCACGACCACCAGGACGGGCACCGCGAGCCCGACCGCCCTCACGAGGCCAGGGTCGCTCACGCGCCCTGCGCCGCGGCGGCGAACGTGTCGAGCAGGTAGCCCGCCGCAAGGTCCGTCGTGGAGCGCTGCACCGGCCCGAAGTACCAGGACGGGTCGAACGTGCGGCGGTACCGCAGCGTCCAGGTCGCCTCGGTCCGCTCCCCTGCCGCGGACCACCTCACCTCGGCCGACCGCAGATCCATCCAGCGGGCCAGCGTGCTGTCTGCCGTGACGTCGAACACCACGCGACCGCCGGCGTCGGAGGTCTCGCTGTGCACGACCCGGAGCGACATCGATCGCGGGGTGCTCTGCGACCCCAGTCCGAGCGAACGCCGCGGCGTGAAGGTCACGTGGCGCACGTCGCCGACGTCGATCCCGGTGCCGGTGGCCCTGACCGGGAGCGGGAACGGCAGGCTGCGCAGGAAGACCGCCTCCGGTTCGCCGTACGCCGGCTCGGCGGCGAGGGCCGCGGCGAACGCGTCCGCGGGCGCCTCGACGACGGTGCTCGCGGTGCCGGCGTCGTCACGCGGGAGCATGCTCGAGCCGCCGACGCCCTCGACGAGGACGGCGAAGAGCAGCGGGGCGACCACGAAAGCCCCGCGGCGCTGCTCACGGAACTGCTGGACCAGGAGGCCGACGGCCGCGGCGACCCCGTAGAACAGCGGTGCGGCCACGACGAGACACACGATCCCCTCGCCCAGCAGCGGACCTGCCAGCGCGAGACCCACCGTCGTCGTGGCGATCGCGACCCCGACCGGGCTCTTGGGCCGCGCCGTCAGGATCACCGCGATCGCGATGACGGCAGGGATGCCGACGTAGAACACCGCGGTCTGTTCCAGGCCCGCGGCGGGCAGGATCCTCGCGACCAGCATCGCGGCGAACAGGGCGAGGACGACTCCCGCGAGCAGCACCCGGGCGCGCCGCGGGCGTGGCGGTTCGGGCTCCGCCCCGTGCTCGGCATCGGGTTCGAGAGGCACGGTCATGGGCTCCTCCGCGGGCGCCAGGTCTTGATCAGACGATTTAATCGTGTGATTAAACCATATGATGAACCGTCGGTCGACGACTGGAGGAACCATGGCGGCACGCGCTCGCAGCAGCGAGGACACCCGGAGGCGGCTGCTCGACGCGGCCGACACGGTGCTCCGGGAACAGGGCTATGCGGGTACGTCCGCCCGGACGATCGCCACCACGGCCGACGTGAACTCCGCGCTGGTCTTCTACCACTTCGGCGGGGTCGACGGGCTGCTCCTGGCAGCGCTCGACCGGTCGAGCGACGAGCGCATGGCGATGCACCGGGCGACCGCCGAGGCGGCCCGCACGGTGGAGGAGCTCGTCGAGGCGGCGGTCGAGATCTACCGGACGGACCTGGAGCGCGGCTCCCTCGCCCAGTTCAGCGAACTCGTGGCGGCCGCCGTCACCAGGCCGGCGCTCCGCGCCGAGATCAGCACCCGGGCCGAGCGGTGGGTGGCCTTCGTCGAGGAGCAGTGGCAGCGGGTCGTGGGCGGCAGCCCGCTCGCGCGGATCTTGCCGGCGCGCGACGTCGCCAACGCGGCGATCACGTTCTACCTGGGCGTGAACCTCTTCTCGGTCCTCGACCCCGACGGCGAACGCACCGACGGCGTGCTGGACCTCGCACGCCGGCTCGCGCCCCGCGCTCGGCTGCTCACGCTGCGCCTGCCGGGGCGCAAGGGCTGACCCCGCCCGGGCGCTGCTCAGGCCTCGTCGCCCGTGCCGACGCCTTCCAGCGCGGACGGCCCGCCCTCGAGCAGCCTCACGAACTGGTCCTCGTCGAGGATCGTCAGGCCGAGCTCCTCGGCCTTCGCCGCCTTCGAGCCGGCACCCGGGCCGATGACGACGTAGTCCGTCTTCTTCGACACGGATCCCGACGCCTTGCCGCCCGCCGCGAGGATCGCCTCCTTCGCGCCGTCGCGCGAGAAGCCCTCGAGCGAGCCGGTCACGACGACGGTCAGGCCGGCCAGCGGGCCGGTCGGCTCGGTGTCGACGGCGCCCGGCCCCGGATGACCGGGGATCGCGAACCGGACGCCGGCCGCGGCCCACCTCTCGACGATCTCGACGTGCCAGTCGACCGAGAACCACGCCACGATCTGGTCGGCGATGACCGGGCCCACGCCTTCTACGGACGCCAGCTCGTCCCGGGAGGCGGCACGGATCGCGTCGAGCGAGCCGAACCAGTCCGCGAGCGCGCGGGCCGCCACGGGGCCGACATGGCGGATGTTGAGGCTCACGAGGATGCGCCACAGGTCCTTGGTCTTGGCGCGCTCGAGCTCGTCCAGCAGCGTCGTCGCCTGCGCCGAGGGTCCGTACTCGGCGGGGCGCGACTTCGTGGCGGGACGAACCGTCTTCCGGAACGGACGCACCGCCTTGACCATGACGGTCGACCCGTCCCGCATCGTCATCTCCGCGGACTCGCCCGTCCCGTCGGGCTCCTTGGGAATCCCGGTCTCGGGGTCGCGGACCGCGACGCGGATCGGGACCAGGTCGTCGAGCGTGAGGTCGAAGAGCCGCGCCTCGGTGTGCAGCGGCGGGTCCTTCGGGTCGATGGGCTGCGTGAGCGCCGCCGCCGTCACCTCACCGAGCGCCTCGATGTCGAGCGCCCCGCGGGAGCCGATGTGCTCGACGCGCCCGCGCACCTGAGCCGGGCACGACTCGGCGTTGGGGCAGCGCAGGTCGACGTCGCCCTCCTTCATCGGACGCAGCGGGGTGCCGCACTCGGGGCACTCGGCCGGCATGACGAAGTCCTCGCGCGGGAAGCCGTCGTCGGCCAGCGCGGCGACCGGCCCCAGGATCTCGGGGATGACGTCGCCCGCCTTGCGCAGCACCACGACGTCGCCGATGCGCACTCCCTTGGCCCGCACGACGTCCTGGTTGTGCAGCGTGGCCTGGCGCACCGTGGACCCGGCCACCTTGACCGGTTCCATGACGGCGTACGGCGTGGCCCGCCCGGTACGCCCGATCGCCACCTGGATGGCGAGCAGCCGGGTGTTGACCTCCTCCGGCGGGTACTTGAACGCGATGGCCCACCGGGGCGCGCGGCTCGTCGTGCCCAGCCGGCGCTGGTCGGCGAGCGCGTCGACCTTGACCACGATGCCGTCGAGCTCGTGCTCGATGCTGTGCCGGTTCTCGCCGAAGTACTCGATCATCTCGAGGACGGGGTCGAGGCCCTCGACCACCCGGTTGTGCGGCGACACCGGGATGCCCCACTCGGCGAACAGCCGGTAGGCGTCCGACTGCCGGGCGAGCTCGGTGTGCTCACCAGCCGTCCACTGCAGGGCACCGACGCCGTGCGCGTACATGCGCAGGTTGCGGCTCGCGGTGACCTGCGGGTCCTTCTGCCGCAGCGACCCGGCCGCCGTGTTGCGCGGGTTCGCGTAGGGGTCCAGGCCCGCGGCGACGAGCTTCTCGTTGAGCGCCGCGAAGTCCTCGACCGCCATGAACACCTCGCCGCGCACCTCGAGCACGTCGGGGTGCGTGGCCGGGTCACCACCCAGGCGGTGCGGGATGCCGGTGATCGTGCGGACGTTGGCCGTGACGTCCTCGCCCGTGCGTCCGTCGCCGCGCGTCGCGCCGCGGACGAGCCGGCCCTTCTCGTACAGCAGCGCGATCGCCAGGCCGTCGATCTTGATCTCGCTCAGGAAGCCGACGTCGCCCCCGGGTTCCAGGCCCAGGTCGCGCACGACCCGCGCGTTCCAGGCCTTCAGCTCGTCGATGCTGAACACGTTGTCGAGCGAGAGCATGGCCTCGATGTGCTCGACGGTGGCGAACCCCGCCGCCGGCGCACCGCCCACGCTCTGTGTCGGCGACTCCGGCGTGACGAGCGCGGGGTGCGCGGCCTCGAGCGCCTTGAGCTCGCGCATCCAGCCGTCGTACTCGGCGTCCGAGACCCGGGGTGCGTCCTGCTCGAAGTAGTCGCGCCTGGCCTCCTCGACCAGGGCGACCAGCTCCGACCAGCGCCGCTGCGCGGACGCCTCGTCGAGCTCTGGGGCAGAGAGGTCCGTCGTCGTCTCGGTCACGGTCCCATCATGACCCGGGCCACCCACACGCCTCCAGAGGCCACGTCGCGCGTCACGTGACGCATCGGTTCACCCGTGCGCGCCCCTGTCGCGTGCCGTGCCGACCCCGCTAGCATCCGGCATGAAAGCAGCATTTCGGACATGAGAGATTTCGACCGGAGCGAGGTAGCCCGTGAAGATTGCCGTCGTCGGAGCCGGGTTCGCCGGCCTGGCCAGCGCCAAGGTCCTCCGCGAGTTCGACCATGACGTCACGGTCTTCGAGAAGACGCCCGACGTGGGCGGCGTGTGGAGCGCCACGCGGCGGTACAGCGGACTGCGGACGCAGAACAACAAGGCGTCGTACGCGTTCTCCGACCTGGCGATGCCGCGGTCCTACCCCGAGTGGCCCACCGGGGAGCAGGTCCAGGCCTACCTCGAGTCGTACGTCGCCAAGCACGGGCTGGGCCCCAGCCTCCGGCTCTCGACCGAGGTCGTGCGCGCCGAGCCGACGCCCGCCGAGGACGGCTGGATGATCACGGCGCGGGCCGCGGGCTCGGCCGTCTCCACCCCCGAGCGGTTCGACCACCTCGTGGTCGCCAACGGCATCTTCTCCGACCCCGTCCTCCCCCAGTACGAGGGCTTCGCCTCGCTCGTGCGGGCCGGCGGCAAGCTCGTCGCCTCGAGCCAGCTCACCTCGCTCGACGACGCGCGCGGCAAGCACGTCGTCGTCGTCGGGTACGGCAAGTCCGCGTGCGACGTCGCGGCCGAGGTCGCCCCGGTGGCGGCGGGCACGTCCGTCGTGGCCCGCCAGCTGCTCTGGAAGATGCCCAAGCGCGTCGGGCGCGTCCTCAACATGAAGTACCTGCTGCTCTCGCGGATGGGCGAGGCGCTGTTCCGCTACCAGACGCTGACCACGCCCATGGAGCGGTTCCTGCACGGGCCCGGCAACCGCGTGCGCAGGTCCCTCCTCGCGAGCCTGGGCACCGTCTCCACCCGGCAGTACAGCCTCAAGAAGCTGCGCCTCGTCCCGCACGGCGAGTTCGAGGACATCGCGCGCAGCACCGTCTCGCTCGCGACCGACGGCTTCTTCGAGCAGGTCGCGGCGGGCACGATCGCGGTGCACCGCGACACCGAGATCGAGCGCTTCGTCAACGACGGTGGCACGCCGCTCGCCGAGCTCAGCGACGGTACCCGCGTGCGTGCCGACCTGGTCGTGTGCGGCACCGGCTTCCACCAGCGCGTCCCGTTCCTCGACGGCGAGGTCACCCGGCGCCTGCTCGACGACCGCGGCAACTTCCAGCTGTACCGGCAGATCCTGCCCCACGACGTGCCGAACCTGACGTTCTGCGGCTACAACTCGTCGTTCTTCAGCCCGCTCTCGGCCGAGGTCGCGGCCATCTGGATCGCCGCCTACCTGGCGCGCGGCGTCGACCTCCCGCCGGTCGAGGTGCGGCGCCAGCGCGTGGCCGACCGCCTGGACTGGATGGAGAAGCGCACCGACGGCAAGCACGCGCGCGGCACCAACGTCATCCCGTTCTCGATGCACAACATCGACGAGACGCTCGGTGACCTGGGTGTCGACATCGGCGGCGCGACCAAGGTGCGCCAGTGGCTGCTGCCCATCAACCCGTCCGCGTACACCGACGTCACGACCCGCCTCAAGGAGCGCCTCGGCGTGTGAGCCGGCACGCGGTGTGCGGCAGCCTCAGAGCCGCCCGGACCCCCAGCGGACGGGAAGGCTGCGGGGGTAGCGCGACCAGGCAGAGCCCGACAGCGTGATCTCCTCGGCCGGGACGGCGAGCGCCGCGTCGCCCAGCCGGTGCAGGATCCGCTCGACCGCGATGCGGCTGATGACGTGCCCGAGCCGGTGGGCGGGGCACGCGTGCGCGCCCGTGCCCCAGGTCAGGTGGAACCGGGAACCGAGCTCCTCCCACGGGTCGTCCGGGCGCACCGCACGGTCGGCGTTGGCCGCGGCGACAGCCGCGACCACGGCGTCGCCCGCCGCGATCCGGTGCCCCCCGAGGTCACAGTCCTGGAGCGCGAACCGCGGCAACAGGTGCGGCAGCGGCGGGTAGCGCCGGACGACCTCGTCCAGGGCTCCGTCGAGGTCCAGGCGGCCGCCGCGCACGCGCGCGCCGAACTCCGGGTCGGCCAGCAGGAGGTAGAGCGTGCTCGCGACCCACGCCACCTCGCCGTCGTGCCCCATGCCGAAGGTCGCGCCCACCGCACCCATGACCTCGAGGTCGTTCGCGTGGTCGGCGTGCCCGATCAGCGCCGTCGTGAGGTCGTCGCCCGGCTCCGCACGGTGCTGCGCGACGGTCGCGGCCACCAGGTTCTCGTGCTCGGCGGCAGCCGGGCACGCGGCCGCGGTCCCCGAGCGCAGCGCGTCGGTCAGCTCGTGCATGCGCGTGGCGTCGGCGAGGCTCAGACCCAGCAGGTCGGCGAGCACCATGACCGACACCGGGACCGCGTAGTCGCGCACCAGGTCGGCCTCGCCCCGGGCCACGAGGCGCTCGATGACGGCGTCGCACGTGACGGCCACGGTCCGGGCGAGGCGCTTCTCGTCGATGCCGGCGAGCGCCTGGTCGACCGGCGCGCGCAGGCGCCGGTGCTCTGCGCCGTCGACGTGGTGGACGCCGTCGCCCGGCGCCAGCAGCGCGAGCGCGGCCGAGCCGCGCGGCAGCAGGCGGTCCGCGACATACCGCCACGCACGGGAGTCCCGCGAGTAGAGCAGCTCGTTGCGCAGGACGCCGACGGCCTCGTCGTAGCCGAGCACGAGCCAGGCCGGGACGCCCGGCTCGAGGTCGACCGGCGCGACCGTGCCCCACCGCGAACGGAGCCGGTCGTAGACCACCTGAGGGTCCGGAGCGGCCGTGATGTCGCTCAGGAGCTCACGGCCCTCGATGCCCTCGACGCGCTGGGCCGACGCACGGCCGTCCCCCGCCTCGACGACGCTCATGCGGGCACCGGCTCCGAGGCCCGGGCCATCGCATGCTCGACGAGCGTGACGAGCGCCTGGACCGCGGACGACGCGTCCCGGACGTCGCACGAGACGACCGGCGTCTCGGGCAGCACGTCCAGTGCCTCGCGCACCCGCTCGAGCGGGTGGTCCGGGGAGCCGGGGAACCGGTTGACCACGATCGCGAACGGGACTCTCGTGCGCAGCTCGAGCTGGTCGAGGACCTCGAAGCTGGGCTCGAGATCGCGCGTGTCGACCATCACGAGCGCGCCGACCGCGCCCTCGGCCAGCCCGGCCCACAGGTCCCAGAACCGGCGCTGACCAGGCGTTCCGAAGAGGTAGAGCGCGATGTCCTCGGTCACCGTGATGCGGCCGAAGTCCATCGCGACCGTCGTCGTCGACTTGCTCGGGACGTCCGGGTCCACACCCACGCTCGCGGTGGTGATGCGCTCCTCCGTGCTCAGCGGCGCGATCTCGCTCACCGAGCGGATGAACGTCGTCTTGCCCACCCCGAACGCCCCGACGACGAGCACCTTGACCGACCGCGCGACGCTCGGGGGAAGGTGCTGCTCGGGCGCTCCGGGGGGCGGGTCAGAGGTTGCGGAGTCCATCGAGAACCTTCTCCAGGGTGTCCCTGCCCGGCAGCAGGTGCGATTGGTGGTTCGACCGGATCGTCAGGTGCCCGGCGTCCACCAGGTCGGACACCAGGACGGTCACGAGGCTGACGGGCAGCCCGAGGTGCGCCGCGACCTCGGCGAGGGCCAGCGTGCCGCGGCACAGCCGCACGAGCTCGCGCTGGTGCCGGTCCACGGACGGCGGGAGACGTGGCGGGTCGGCGGCGAGAAGCAGCGTCTCGGGGCGCAGCGTGTTGCGCGACGGGTGTGCGCGACCCGACGTCAGGACGTACGAGCGCACCGGATGGTCGCGGTACTTCTGCGAGCTCTTCCCCACGTCCATGACCCCGTCCCCCCGTCGCTACGGTCGATCGATGTCCTTCATCGGATCGCGTCGGTCGCGAGCGTCCGCTCGCCGATCATCAGCACCTGGGCCTGCATCTGCTGTGCCACGAGGCCAGGATCCACCGTCGTCTCGGTGACGACGGCCAGACGCGAGCCGTCTCCGGCGCCGCGCACGAACAGGAACCCGCCGTCGAACTCGATCACGATCTGGCGGATGGCCCCGCTCCTGCCGAACTCCCGGCTGATGCCGAGACCCAGCGCGACCAGGCCGGCGCACGCGGCGGCGACCTTGTCCGCGACGTCGAGCGGGGTGTTGTCCGTACGCACCTTCATCAGGCCGTCCGAGGTGAGCACGACGACGTGCCGCACGCCCTTGACCCCGCGGACGAGGTCGAGCATCCAGCTGTTGGCGTCGGCCTGCGTCTGCGTGGCCTCGGTGGTCATCGGTCCTCCGCTACTCCGCCGGCCTGGCCAGACGGCTCGATGCTTCTCGGGTCGTGATCGTGGTCGGTGGTGCTGTCGTCCGCCGGGGTGGGGCCGAAGAAGGCGCCCATCCACGCCCCGGCCTCCTCGGCCGACTGCGTGCGCACGAGGCTCGCGACGGTGGACGCCGGGTCCTGCTCCGGGTCGGTGTCCGGCGCGGCCGCAGGCGCGGGCGCCGCGTCGTCGCGACGCGAGCGGCGCTGCGGGAGCGCCGGGACGGTGCCGGACTCCGGACCGCGAACCTCGACGGCCTCGGCCGGCTCGTCCGCAGGCTCGGCCGGCAGCCCGGACGGCGGCTCGGCCGGCTCGGGCGGCGTGGCGATCGGCAGGTCGGCCGGCCAGGCGTCGTCGGACGCGGGCGCGTCGGGCGTCACGACCCGCTCGGTCAGCTCCCCGGGGACCATGACGACCGCGCGCAGGCCGCCGTACACCGACTCCATGAGCTCGACGCGGAACCCGTGCCGGCGTGCGTACGTGCCGACCACCGCGAGCCCGGTCTGCGGGATCTCGCCCAGGTCGGCGATCGTCAGGACGCGCCTGCCCGACGCGATGTCGCGGATCCGCTCGAGCTCCTGGTGGTCGAGGCCCACGCCGCAGTCGTCGATCTCGATGACGGCGCCCCGCTGTACCTGCCGCAGCACCACGAGCACCTGGGTGCTGGGCGGCGAGGACTGCGTCGCGTTCGACAGCAGCTCGGCCACGAGGTGCATCAGCGGCTCGACGACCCGGGCCGTGACGGCGATGCCCGGGTCGCCCGAGACGTCGACGCGGTGGAAGGCGGTGATCCGGCCCGCGGCGCCCTTGACGACGTCGGGCAGCGGCAGCGGTTCGTCCCACTGCTGGCCGGGCCACTGACCGCACAACGCCGCGAGGCTCTGCGCCTGGCGCGCGTGCTGCGCGGCCGCATGGTCGATGCGCATGGACGTCTGCAGGATGTCCGCGTCCGTGGGGTGGCGCTCGACCATGCGCACCGCCTCCTCCTGGATGCGGTGCGCCGATGCCTGGACCTTGCGTCCGAGCGCGACGACCGCGACCTCGACGGCGTCGCGACGCGACGCGCGGTCGCGACGGACCCGGTCGAGCGTGTCGGCCGCCTCCCGCAGGCGTGCCTGCGCGGGCGAGTCCGGAGCGAGCGAAGGAAGGGCCGGCGCGGGCTCGTCCGCGAGGAAGGCGGGAAGCTGCTCCCGCACGACGGCGTCGAGCGCCCGCGTCGTGGAGTCCGCGCGTTCGGCGAGCTGGCCGCCCTGCGTGCGCAGCCGCTCGATCGTGCGCCGGTCGGCCGTACCCGCGCGGTGCGCGACGACGGCCGCGACGACCGCGAGCGCGACGGTGGCACCGGCAGCCGCCCAGACGGCCCACGGCTCGACGCCGTCCGGCAGGGGTACGAGGGCCGTCGAGGCACCCACATAGGCGGCCACGACCGCGGCGCACACCCACGGCACGACCCGGCGGGATGTGGCCGGCCGGGCAGAGGACGTCGAGCTCACCGAACCTCCGTTGGTAGCGAGTCCGCCTGCCCCGGACGGACCAACCATGCGCGGTCCATGGTCCGAGGGCGCGGCTGCACAGGTAGGACACCTGGCTCTGACCTGGGATTTCTACCACAGCCGCCCAGGTCGTGGAAGTCGGCAACCCAGACATCCCGGGCATGCCGAGGTCCGGCCGCGGTGGTACCGGTGGTACCACCGCGGGCCGGACCTACCGGCCTAGCCGGGGATCAGGAGGTGCCGGAGCCGCTGCCCTGCGAGCGAACCTCGCCGGCCGCGTCCTTGCCCTGCTGCGCGACGTCCTGCGCAGCGCCCGTGGCCGACTCGCGCAGGCCCTGGACGTTCTCCTTGACGGGCTCGCGCATCTCGTCGGCCATGCTCTTGCCGGCCTCCTTGAGGTCGTCCACGAGCGGTGCGGTCGCGTCGCGCACCTTGCCGGCGGCACGCGACTCGGTCGACGAGGCAGGCACCATCGAGGCGGCGAGGAGGCCGAGCCCGAAGGCCACGAGGCCCGCGGCCATCGGGTTGCCCTGCGTCTGCTCGCGGACCATCTGGGGTGCACCCGTGACGGCGTCGCCCACCGAGCTCGCCGCCTGCTGCGCGGTGCCGGCGACCGACGAGGCGGTGCCGCGCACCGACTCCGTCGCGCCCTGCGTGGTCGACTGGGCCGTGCCCATGACGCGGTCCCGCACGCGCCCGACACCGGTGGTGATGCGGTCGCGCTGACGCCGCGCCACGGAGCTGGGACGCACCCGGTCACCCAGGGTGTCGACGTCCTTGCTGAGCTCGGCGCGGGTGCGCTCGATGTCGGTCCGGATCTGCTCCGGGTCGGGGTTGGTGGTGCTACCGGTGGGCTCGTTCGGGTAAGCCCCGGCACTCGTCGGCGTGGTCATCGGTTCTGCTCCTCGCGTCCTCGCAGTGCTTCGGGAATCTTCTTCAGGGAGTCGGTGGTCTCCTGCATGGTCGGCGTCTCCTTCAGCTCGGTGCGACCCCGGCTCGCCAGCACGGCGGCGACGATCCCCCACACCACCGCGACGATGAGGGCCGACCAGCCGCGCCCGACGAGCTCACCGAGAGCCCACCAGACGGCGATGGAGACGAACAGCAGGGTCATGCCACCGGCGTATCCGGCGCCGGCAAGCATGCCCGCGCCCTTGCCGGCCTTCTTGGCCGACTGCATGGCCTCGGCCTTGGCGAGCTCGACCTCCTGACGCACGAGCGTCGACAGGTCCCTGCTCACCTCAGCGAACAGCTCGCCGAGGCTCAGGTCGTCAGGGTCTCCGTGGCGTCCGGCAGCCGGCGCGCGCGTCGGCTCCCAGGCCGGCGGCTGTTGCGGGGGGACGCCCGACGTGTCAGGCCCCAGCGACATTGCCGCCACCCCCAGTGGTGCTCGGGTACCCGGTGCTGGGCAGCACTCCGGTCGACTGCGTGCCCGTCGTGGTGGTCCCCATGGTGCCGCCGCTCGCGGGGAGCTCGGTCTGGGCGCCGTATCCGGTGCCCTGCGACTGCGTGCCCTGCGAGTGGGTGCCCTGGTACTGCGCGCCCGAGTACTGCGCGCCCTGGGACGCCGAGGCACCCGAGTCGTTCCCGCTGTCGGCGTCGCGCGCGCCGCGGAGCAGCCGCCCGACGACCAGCCCTGCGCCTGCGGCGATGGCCAGGAACGTCCCGGGCTTGCGCCGGGCGAAGTCCTGCACCTCCCGCATGACGTCACCGGGCTCGCGCTGCTCGAACCAGTCCGCGACGCGGTTCACGGCGTCGGACCCGCGCTGGGCGAGCTCCGAGGCGTAACCGGGGTCCTCGGTCGAGCGGCTCATGTCACCGAGCTCGGTGCTCAGGTGCCGGAGCCCGTCTGCGAGCCGGCCCTGCTGGCTGCTCGCCTGGTTGGTGACCTCGGACCGCGCCTGGTCTACGAGGCTCTTCGCACGTTCGCCGGCCTCGTGCGCCACGTCGCCCGCACGTTCCTTTGCTCCCTCGACGACGCCGGACGCCGCGCGGCGCGCGTCGTCTGCGGTCGAGGACGTGCTTGACGACCCGGAGGACGTTCCCATCGTGGACGTGCCGCCCGACGCTCCGGTCGGGGGCACTCCGCCCGTGCCCGAGGTGTACTGGGTGTCGCTCATCTGGACCTCCCGGTCTGGGCCCGCCGAGGCGGGCAGTATCCAGGAGCGACGGCACCGAATTGCGGCGCGCTGCCGCTCCTGTAGGCCGCTTCGTGACCTTCCAAGACCCTGCACCCGGTGCGCCCCACTCACAACGTGAACGCGGCGGAGCCGTTCCAGCGCGACAAAGCCCGACGGCGTCTGGTAGACGCCGTCGGGCCGTCGAGGTACCCGGGCCACGATCCGGGTACCGCACCGGCGTGAGCCGGCGCACCTGGGCTTGTGGCCCAGGCCGCGGCGTGCTGTGACGCCGCGCCGCCCGTCGAGTCGGAGGAGGGGGACGACGGACGGACGTCAGGGGCGGGCGGGTGCCGCCGGGACGACGGTGCGCTCGTCAGCGCCGTCCCGTGGCGTCACGCCGCCAGCTCGGCGAACGGGCGGCCGGCCTTGCGGGCCTCCGCGACCGCCTCGCGTGAGGTGCCGTAGTACGCCGCGACCATCATGTCCTTCATGTCCTGCAACATCGGCAGGCGCGGGTTCGCGGGTGCGCACTGGTCTTCGTAGGCGCGCATCGCCAGGGCGTCCAGGCTGCCGACGAAGTCGTGCTCGGACACGCCCTGCGCCTGGAACGACGGCTCGATGCCGATGCGCCGGGCGAGGTCCTCGACCGCCCGCGCGTACGACTCCACGCCTTCCTGAGGAGTCGACGCCGGCAGGCCCAGGTGCTTCGCGATCTGCTGGTACCGCTCCGGGGCGACGTACCGCTCGGCCTTGGGCCAGCCCGTGACCTTGCCCGGCATCAGCCCGTTGTAGCGGATCGCGTGCGGCAGGAAGATCGCGTTCGTCCGGCCGTGCACGAGCTTGAACGTCGCGCCGACCGTGTGCGACATCGCGTGCACGATGCCGAGGAACGCGTTGCCGAACGCCATGCCCGCGATCGTCGCGGCGTTGTGCATCTTCTCGCGCGCGTCCGTGACGTCGTGGCCCGCTGCGCCGTCGACGACCGACTTCTCGATGTTCTCGAACACGAGCTTGATCGCGTGCAGGGCCAGGCCGTCGGTGAAGTCGTTGGCGTAGACCGAGACGTAGGCCTCGGTCGCGTGCGTGAGCGCGTCCATGCCCGAGTCGGCCGCGAGCTTGGCGGGCATCGAGGCCGTGAGCACCGGGTCGACGATCGCGACCGACGGGGTCAGCGCGTAGTCGGCCAGCGGGTACTTGTAGCCGGTCGAGTGGTCGCTGATGACCGCGAACGGCGTGACCTCCGCGCCCGTGCCGGACGACGTCGGGATGCACACGAGCTGGGCGAGCTTGCCGAGCTCGGGGTACCGGAACGCGCGCTTGCGGACGTCGAAGAACTTCTCGCGCAGGTCGGAGAACGAGACCTCGGGGTGCTCGTACTTGAGCCACATGACCTTGGCCGCGTCCATGGGCGACCCGCCGCCGATCGCGATGATCGTGTCGGGCCGGTGGTCGCGCATGAGCTGGGCGCCGCGCTCGACGGTCTCGACCGAGGGCTCGGGCTCGACCGTGTCGATGATCTGCACGGCGATCTTGTTCGCCCGGCGGTGCAGCACGTCGAGCACCTTGTCCACGATGCCGATCGAGCTCATCACGCGGTCGGTCACGATCGTGACGCGCTCGACGCCCGCCATGTCGACCAGGTACTGGATGGCGTTGGGCTCGAAGTACGTCTTGGGCGGCACCTTGAACCACTGCATGTTGTTGTTGCGGCGGGCCACGCGCTTGACGTTGACGAGGTTGACGGCGCTCACGTTGTTGGACACCGAGTTGTGGCCGTAGGACCCGCAGCCGAGCGTGAGCGACGGGATGAGCGCGTTGTAGATGTCGCCGATGCCACCGAGGGCCGACGGCTGGTTCCACAGCACGCGCACGGCCTTGACGGCGTGCCCGAAGCGCTCGGCCAGGTCGGCGTCCTGCGTGTGGATCGCCGCGGAGTGGCCCAGGCCGTCGAACTCGACCATCTGCTCGGACAGCCGCACGCCGTGGTCGACCGACTCGGCCTTGATGACGGCGAGCACCGGGCTGAGCTTCTCGCGGCTCAGCGGCTCCTGCGGGCCGACGCCCGAGATCTCGGCGAGGATGATCGAGGTGTCCTCGGGCACGGTGAACCCGGCCTGCTCGGCGATCCACTGGGCGGACTTGCCCACGACGGCCGCGTTGAGCTTGGCACCCGCGCAGTTCGCGGAGCTCGCCGTGACGCCGAAGATGTACTCCTCGAGCTTGGCCTTCTCCTCGTCGTCGACGCGGTAGGCGTGCATCTTCGAGAACTCGGCGAGAGCCTCGTCGTAGATCTCGGAGTCGATGATGACGGCCTGCTCGGACGCGCACACGACGCCGTTGTCGAAGCCCTTGGAGAGCACGATGTCGTTGACCGCGCGGCCCAGCTTGGCCGACTTCTCGATGTAGGCGGGGACGTTCCCGGCGCCGACGCCGAGCGCAGGCTTGCCGGCCGAGTAGGCGGCACGGACCATGGCGTTGCCGCCGGTCGCCAGGATGAGCGAGACGCCGTCGTGGTGCATGAGCGCGTTGGTCGCCTCGAGCGACGGGTGCTCGACCCACTGGACGCAGTCCTCGGGCGCTCCGGCCGCGATCGCGGCGTCGCGCACGATCTTCGCGGCGGCCAGCGACGACTTCTGGGCGCTCGGGTGGAACGCGAAGATGATCGGGTTGCGCGTCTTGAGCGCGATGAGGCTCTTGAAGATCGCCGTCGACGTCGGGTTGGTGACGGGCGTGATGCCGGCGACGACGCCGACCGGCTCGGCGATCTCGACGATGCCGCGCAGGTCGTCGCGGCCGATCACGCCGACCGTCTTGAGGTCCGCCATCGAGTGCGTGACGTGCTCGCAGGCGAAGATGTTCTTGGTCGCCTTGTCCTCGAAGATCCCGCGGCCCGTCTCGTCGACGGCGAGCTGGGCGAGGTTGCCGTGCTCGCGCAGCGCGGCGATCGACGCCTTCTTGACGATGTGGTCGACGTCCTCCTGCGTGTACGTCGCGTACGCCGCGAGCGCCTTGAGCCCGCGCTGCACGAGCGCGTCTACCTCGGCAGCCGGCGTCGGCTGGGTGCTCGTGCTCGTGGGGGTGCTCGTGCTGGCCTTGGCCGCGCGCTTCGCGCCCGTGGCTGCCTTCGTGGTCATGTCCGTCTCCTCCGTGGGGGTCCTCCGCCCCGTGTCTCCGACTGGCGGATCGTGGTTCCGCCTCCTTGTGAAGACTTTCACGAGTGAGGTAAGACCACAAGACTAGTGGCGCGTGTTGTCGGCCACACCGGCGCCCGGCGCCGGGTCGCGGAGCACCATGACGAGGCGCAGGCGGCGACGCGGAAGGCGAAGCGAGAACCCCGCGGGTGACGCCGCACGAGGCGGTTAAGGTGCTTCCCATGACTGCCGAGCCCACGACGTCCGCCGCCACCGCGAGCCCGGAGCCGGCCGCCGACCCGTATCTGTGGCTCGAAGAGGTCGAGGGCGACGAGGCCCTCGGATGGGTGCGCGAGCGCAACGCCGAAGCGCACGCGACGCTCGCCGGCGCCGACTTCGAGGCCACCGAGGCCGCGATCCGCGAGGTCCTCGACTCGGACGCGCGCATCCCCGAGGTCTCCAAGATCGGTGACCACTACTACAACTTCTGGCGCGACGCCGAGCACGAGCGCGGGCTGTGGCGCCGCACCACGCTCGAGTCGTACCGCACGGACTCGCCCGACTGGGAGACCGTGCTCGACCTCGACGCGCTGGCGCAGGCCGAGGGCAAGAGCTGGGTGTGGCACGGAGCGTCGATGCTGCGCCCGACGCCCGAGCAGCTCGCGGCGGGCGAACCCTGGCGGCGGGCGCTCGTCGACCTGTCCCCCGGCGGCTCGGACGCCGACGTGACGCGCGAGTTCGACGTCGTCGCCAAGCGCTTCGTCCCGGCCGACGAGGGCGGCTTCGAGCGCGCCGTGGCCACGGACGGCGCCAAGGGCGGCCTCGCCTGGGCCGACGAGGACACGGTCTACGTGTTCACCGACTTCGGGCCGGGCACGACGACGCCGTCGGGCTACCCGCGCATCGTCAAGCTGTGGCACCGGGGGACGCCGCTCGACGACGCGGTCGTCGTGTACGAGGGTGAGCCCTCCGACATGTACATCGCGGGGTACCGGCTGCGGACGCCGGGCTTCGAGCGGGACGTCGTGACGCGGTCGGTCGCGTTCTACCGCTCGGAGACGTACCTCGTGACCGGCGTCGGCACCCCGTCGCAGGAGCTCGTCAAGATCGAGGTCCCGCTGTCCGCCGAGGTGGGCTTCCACCGCGAGTGGCTGCTGGTCGAGCTCCGCGACGACTGGACGGTCGACGTCGCCGACGGCACCCGCACCTACCCGGCGGGCTCGCTGCTCGCGGCCCCGGCGGACGCCTTCCTGGCCGGCTCACGGGACCTGACCGTGCTGTTCGAGCCGACGCCCACGACGTCGCTCGCCGGCGCGACGTGGACCCGGCAGCACCTCGTGGTCAACGTGCTCGACGACGTGCAGAACCACCTCCACGTGCTCACGCCGCCCCCGGCCGGCGACGCCGCGCGGAGCTGGGCCCGCTCCGAGCTTCCCGTCGCGGGCGACCTGCTCACGGTCGGCACGCGCGCGGTCGACGTGGTCGACAGCGACGACCTGTGGGTCGTGACCACGGGCTACCTCACTCCCTCGACGCTCGCGCTCACGACCGTGACCGGGCCGGACGGCGACCCGGGCCTGCCCGAGGTGCTCAAGTCGGCGCCCGCGTTCTTCGACGCCGAGGGCATGGTCGCCGAGCAGCACTTCGCGACGTCCGACGACGGCACCCGGGTGCCGTACTTCGTCGTCGGCCGCGAGGACCTGGTGCACGGCGGCACGGGCACCGCCCCGACGCTCCTGTGGGGCTACGGCGGCTTCGAGCACGCGATCCTGCCCGGGTACTCGGGGCCGGTCGGCCGGGCGTGGCTCGAGCGTGGCGGCGTGTACGCGGTCGCGAACATCCGCGGCGGCGGCGAGTACGGGCCCGCCTGGCACCAGGCCGCGCTCCAGCAGCACCGGCACCGGGCGTACGAGGACTTCGCGGCCGTGGCCCGCGACCTCGTGGCGCGCGGCATCACCTCGCCGCAGCACCTCGGCATGGAGGGCCGCTCGAACGGCGGGCTGCTCGCCGGGAACATGCTGACCCGGTACCCCGAGCTGTTCGGGGCCGTCATCGTGGGCGTGCCGCTGCTCGACATGAAGCGCTACTCGCACCTGCTCGCGGGTGCCTCGTGGATGGCCGAGTACGGCGACCCCGACACGGACGACTGGGAGTTCATCCGGACGTTCTCGCCGTACCACCTCTTCGACCCCGAGCGCGCCTACCCGCCGGTCCTGTTCACGACGTCGACCAAGGACGACCGCGTGCACCCGGGGCACGCGCGGAAGATGGCCGCGCTCATGCTCGCCGCGGGCAAGGACGTCACGTACTACGAGAACATCGAGGGCGGGCACGGCGGTGCGGCGAACAACGCCCAGGCCGCGCACATGGCCGCCCTGCACTGGACGTTCCTGCGCGAGCACCTGAGCGCCCGGTAGCGGTCCGGGCGCGCTCGGCGACCCGTCAGGACACGGCGCGTTCGGCGAGCGCCTCGGCCACGCGGCCCAGGTTGGCCAGCTCGGCGCGGTGGTCGTCGAGCGACGAGAGCCGTGCCCTCGGGCCGGCGAGCACCGTCACGGCACCGAGGCTCTCGGCGGGCAGACCGACCCGCCGCCACGGCTCGGCGACCATGCGCACGAGCTCGCCGAGCATCGGACCCGCGCACTGCGACACCTCGGCCGGCGGGAGGCCGGCCCACAGGCCCATCCCGCGCTCGACCGCCCGCGCGACGAGCTCCCAGGCGCGCTCGTCCCAGCCACCGGTACCGATCTCGCCGAGGTCGAGGCCGACGGCGTCGGCCCCCGCGAGCGCGACCGGTGGCACGCCGACCCACGTCGCGCCGAGGTGGACCACGACGCGCGCCCCGGCGTCGTGCGCCGCATCGACGACGGGCGTGAGCCCGTCCACGATGTCGGGCCCGGGCACCGGACGCAGCCGCGAGGACCCCGAGAACGTCGGGACGACCCCGGCGTGCACCTGGCCGAGGAGCCGCTCGGAGAGCTGCACGACCACGTCGGCGCCCGGCACCTGCTCGCGGAGCTCCGCGATGTGGCCGCGCACCCCCTCGGCCAGTGCGAGCGCCAGGTCGCGCCGCGCGCCCACGTCGGCGAGCACGCGGTCGCCGCGCGCCGCCCACAGCTCGGCGGCGAGCGTCCAGGGCCCGACGACCTCGACCGCGAGCGGTCCCGCATACCCGAGGGCCGCGATCGCGAGCGCGCCCAGGTCGTCGCGGCGCAGCGACCCGGCACGCCGGACGTCCATGCCGCCGTGGTCGGTGAGCTTCCAGCCGTGCGGACCCAGCTCGACGGGCATCCCGGGCAGCAGCGCCGCGGTCCGCCCGACCGCGTCCGCACCCGGGCCTCGCGCGGTGAGCTGCACGAGGAACGGCACCGCCGCCACCCCCGTGGGCAGCTCGGAGAAGTCACCGAGCACCGTCTGCTGTGCCTCGAGCACGTCCGGCTCGCCGCCGGGCCACGGGCCGTGGCCGCTGACCGCTGTCATGTCACCCTTTTCCGCGACGTCACGCGGTCGCGTCCCGTCGCTCTCTTCCGTGTAGTGCTCCACCAGCCCGTGCGGCATGGTGGACAGCACGGTAGCCCGGCTGAGGAGTCCCGATGTCCGTGATCAGCGACGTTCGCCCGACCGCAGGTGCCGTCGACGGCGCGCAGCCGGTCGTGGTCAGCAGGCACGGCGGAGCGACGTCGAACAAGGCGACCGCGATCCGCGTGCACGCCAACGCCATGCCGGCGTGCCAGGAGGGCGTGCTGCGCGCGCTCCTGGCCCCCGACTTCCGCAACCACGACGCGCTGCCCGGGTGCGCCGGCGGACCGGACGCCCTCACGCAGGCCATGCACTGGTTCGACGACGCCTTCAGCGACCAGCGTGTCGAGGTGCTGCACGCCGTGGCCGAGGGCGACCTCGTGGCCCTGCACGTCGTGTTCAGCGCCCGGCACACGGGCCACTTCCGCGGCATCGCGCCGTCGGGCAAGCGGTTCTCGGTGCGCGAGATGCACATGGTCCGGTTCGTCGAGGGCCGGGAGGCCGAGCACTGGGCGCTCCGTGACGAGGCGTGGCTCGAGCGCGAGCTGTCGGCGCGCTGACGCCTCAGCCGAGCACTCGGACCTGCGCTCAGCCGCGCCACGCACGCGTCACGGTGGCCTGGCCCAGGACCTGGGTGCCGCGGTACGCCACGACCGACTGCCCCGCCGCGACGCCGCGCAGCGGGCTTCCGGTGAGCACGACCTCGAGCCCCGGGCCGCCGTCGGACGCGACGGCGCGCACGCGTGCGGGCACCGGCTCGCCGTGCGCGCGGACCTGGACCTCGCCGTCCCACCACTCGCCGGCCCCACCGGGCGCAGCGAACCACACGGCCTTCTCGCCCTCGATGCGGTCCACGCTGAGCAGCTCGGCGGGCCCGACGACGACGGTGTTGGTCGACGTCTGGACGTCGACCACGTAGCGCGCCTTGCCGTCCGGCGCCGGACGCCCGAGCGCCAGCCCCTTGCGCTGGCCGACGGTGAACGCGTAGGCGCCGTCGTGCTCGCCGACGACGTTGCCCTCGACGTCGACGACCTCGCCGGGCCGCGACCCGAGCCGGGAGCGCAGGAAGCCGCGCGTGTCGCCGTCGGCGACGAAGCAGATGTCGTACGAGTCGGGCTTGGCCGAGACCGACAGCCCGCGCCGCTCGGCCTCGGCCCGCACCTCGGCCTTGGACGCGAACTCCCCCAGCGGGAACATCGCGCGCGCCAGCCGCTCGGGGCCCATGACCGCGAGCACGTACGACTGGTCCTTCTCGGCGTTGGGCGAGCGGTGCAGCTCGCGCGTGCCGTCGTCGTGCATGACGACCCGCGCGTAGTGGCCGGTCGCGACGGCGTCGAACCCGAGCGCGGTGGCCTTGTCGAGCAGCGCCTCGAACTTGATGTGCTCGTTGCAGCGCACGCACGGGTTGGGCGTCCGGCCCGCCTCGTACTCGCTGAGGAAGTCGGCCACGACCGTGTCCTCGAACCGCTCGGAGAGGTCCCACACGTAGTACGGGATCCCGAGGACGTCGGCCGCGCGGCGTGCGTCGCCCGCGTCCTCGATCGAGCAGCAGCCCCGCGACCCGGTGCGGAACTGGTCACGGTTGCGGCTCAGGGCCATGTGCACCCCGACGACGTCGTGGCCCGCCTCGACGGCGAGCGCCGCGGCGACCGCGGAGTCGACCCCGCCCGACATGGCGGCGAGCACCCTCATCGCAGCCCACCGGCCAGGGTGCGCCCGCCCGACACCAGGCCCGCGGCGCGCGCCCGGTCGACGGCCTGCGGGAGGGCGGCCAGGAGCCGCTCGACGTCGGCGTGCGTCGAGGTGGCGCCGAACGTGAAGCGCAGCGCCCCGCGCGCGTCGGTCTCGGACACGCCCATCGCGAGCAGGACGTGCGACGGCTGCGGCACGCCCGCCTGGCACGCCGAGCCCGTGGACGCCTGGACTCCCGCGGAGTCGAGCAGGTAGAGCAGCGAGTCGCCCTCGGCACCCGGGAAGGTGAAGTGGGCGTTGCCGGGCAGGCGCGGCGCGTCGGGGTCCGCCTCCGGGTCCGGGCCGCGCAGGACCGCGTCGGGCACGATGCGGCGGACGCCCGCGATCGTCTCGTCGCGAAGCTCGCTCAGCTTCGCCGCGCGCTCGGCCCGCCCCTCGACCGCCTCGGAGACGGCGACCGCGAACGCGCGGATCGCCGCGACGTCGAGCGTGCCGGAGCGCACGCCCCGCTCCTGGCCGCCGCCGTGCAGCACCGCCTCGATCGGGAGGTCGCGCTTGGCGATGAGCGCGCCCACGCCGACCGGTCCGCCGAACTTGTGGCCCGTGAGCGTCATGGCGTCCACGCCCGACGCCGTGTAGTCGACCTCGACCTGGCCGACGGCCTGGACCGCGTCGGTGTGCACCGGGATGCCGTGCTGGTGGGCGAGGCGCGCGACGTCGCGCACGGGCTGCAGCGTGCCGATCTCGTTGTTGGCCCACATGACGCTGATGAGCGCGACCTCGTCGGCGTGCGCGCTCAGCTCCGCCTTGAGGGCCCCGAGGTCGAGCCGTCCGTCGCCGTCGACCGGGAGCAGGACGATCTCGGCCCCGCCGTGACCGGCGAGCCAGAACGCCGGGTCGAGCACCGCGTGGTGCTCGACGGCGGACACGAGCACGCGGATACGCCGCGGGTCCTGCGCGCGCCGGCCCCAGAAGATGCCCTTGATCGCCAGGTTGTCCGACTCGGTGCCGCCACCGGTGAAGATCACCTCGGACGGCCGGGCGCCGAGCGCGAGGGCGACCGTCTCCCGCGACTCCTCGACGCTACGGCGCGCCGCGCGACCCGCCGAGTGCAGCGACGACGCGTTGCCCGTGCGTTGCGACTCGGCCACGAACGCCTCGAGAGCGGCACGCGACATGGGGGTCGTCGCGGCATGGTCGAGGTAGGCGCCGGGGTCGTTGGTCACAGGGTCAGTCTACGAAGGCACCGGGTGCGTCGTGCGCTGGACGGCCGGTGTGTGAGCGCGGGGCGGCGCAGGACGACGAGCGCGATCCGACGAGTGCGGCCCGACGGCGAGCCCTGTCAGCCCAGCGAGCCCACCCACTCGCTCGAGCCGTCCGTGAAGGACTGCTCCTTCCAGATCGGCACCTCGCGCTTGAGCTCCTCGACCAGGTCCGAAACGGTGTCGAACGCGGCCCGGCGGTGGCCCGCCGCGACCGCGGCCACCACGGCGACGTCACCCACGCGCAGGTCGCCCGTGCGGTGGACGACGGCGACCCGCACGGCGTCGCCCGTCGCGGCGGCGGTCCGCCGCGCGACCCGCTGGGTGACGTCGGCGAGCACCGCCGCCGCATCCGGGTGCGCCTCGTAGTGCAGGTGGGTCACGCCGCGGCCCTCGTCGTGGTCGCGCACGTAGCCGGTGAACGTCGCGACGGCGCCCGACGCGTCGTCGCGCACCGCGTCGAGCAGCTCGCCCAGCATCGTGTCGAGCGGGGTGTCGAGGACGTCGGCGCGCAGGACGACGGCCCGCACGGCCGCTTCCGGCTGCGCCGGCGACGTGCTCGCCGGGTGGTCGAGGCCGCGCAGCTGGTCGACCGCGTGCGGCAGCACCTCGGCGAGCGCGTCGAGCCCGTCGCGGACGCCGCCGGTCGAGCCGGGGAGGTTCACCACGAGGGTGCGGCCCGCGACGCCCGCCGTCGCGCGCGACAGCGCCGCCGCGGGGACCGGCGGCCGGCCGTCGGACGGCGCGGCGGACCGTGCCCGGACCAGCTCGGCGATGCCCGGCACCTCGCGGTCGAGCACCGCCCGGGTCGCCTCGGGCGTCCGGTCGGTCGGCGAGATCCCGGTGCCTCCGCTGGTCACCACGAGGTCGGGCGCGACGCCCGGCCCGCCCGCCAGCAGCGACTCGAGCGCGGCCCGCACGGGCTCGCCGTCGGGCACGACCACGGGTGCCGAGACCTCCCAGCCGCGCTCGCGGAACCAGTCGACGGCCACGGGGCCCGAGCGGTCCGCGTACGTCCCGGCCGAGGCCCGGTTGGAGGCCACGACGACCGCGACGCGACGCACGGGCGCCTCGCCGCTCATGCGCCGGCCTCCGCGTCCCGCGTCCAGTCGCCGCTCTTGCCGCCCGACTTGGCGACGACGCGCACGTCGGTCAGGACGGCGGCCTTGTCGACGGCCTTGATCATGTCGTAGAGCGTCAGCCCGGCGACCGTCACCGCGGTCAGCGCCTCCATCTCGACGCCCGTGCGGCCCGTGGTGCGCACGGTCGCCGTGATCTCGACCCGGTCGCCCGCGGGGACGATGTCGAGCTCGACGCCCGACAGGGGCAGGGGGTGGCACAGCGGGACGAGGTCGGGCGTGCGCTTGGCCCCCATGATCCCGGCGATACGGGCGGTCGCGACGGCCTCGCCCTTGGGCAGGTCGCCGGTCGCGATGCGCTCGACGACGTCGGCACGGGTGCGCAGCACGCCCGACGCCGTCGCCTCACGGCGCGTGACGTCCTTCTGCGTCACGTCGACCATGTGGGCGGCGCCGTCGGCGCGGTAGTGGGTCAGGTCGCTCATCGGATCTCCCAGTAGTGGACGACGTCGCCGCGCTCGAGCCGCGCGACGCCAGGCGGGACGTGGACCAGCAGCGTGGCCGCGGCGAGGTGGCTCAGCAGGTGCGAGCCGGGACCGCCGACCAGACGGACGCGGCCGTCGTCGTCGAGCACGCCGCGCCGCACCTGGTGCACGGCCGCGGGCGAGTCGAGCGGGTCGGCGAGCGGGGCGCTGCCGGTGGGCCGGTGGGCCGGGCGGGCCCCCGCCGCCTGGCCGAGCACGGGCCGCAGGAACAGCTCGAACGACACGAAGGCGCTCACCGGGTTGCCCGGGAACGCGACGAGGGGCACCGTGCGTGCCGTCCGGGCGCCGGCGTCGGCGTCGGCGTCGGGCCGGAGCGTCAGCGTGCCGAGGCCTTGCGGGCCGCCGGGCTGCACCGCGACGTGCCCGAACCACACGACGTCGCCGAACGCCTGCCGGACCACCTCGTACGCGCCCGCCGACACGCCTCCGGTCGAGACGACCAGTGCGACATCGTCGGGCGCGGCGGCCAGCACGTCGCGCAACGCCTCGGGCCGGTCGGCGACGACGCGCGTGCTGACGCGCGCGCCGACCTGGGCCAGCGCCGCGGCGAGCGTCGCACCGTTGGCGTCGTACACCTGGGCCGCCCCGAGAGGTTCGCCGGCCGCCACGAGCTCCGACCCGGTCGAGACGAGCAGCACGTGGGGCGCGGGGGCGGCCTCGACCGTGGTCACGCCCGCGGCGACGAGCGCGCCGAGCTGCGGCGGCCCGAGCGGCGTCCCCGCGACGACGACGACCTCGCCCGCCGCGACGTCGGAACCCGTGCGGCGCACGTACGTGCCGGCGTCGACCGGGCTCGAGAACCGCACCCTGCGGTCCGGGTGGTCGGTGCCGGGCGCCACCTCGGGCAGGAAGCGCGGCGGGTCGGCGTCCTCGATGCGGACCACGGCGTCGGCACCGGGCGGTACGGGTGCGCCCGTCATGACGGGGGCCGCGGTGCCCGGTTCGAGCGGCGCCGGCTGCGTCCCCGCGGGCACGGCCGCCGCGACGGGGAGCGTGACCGGCGCCTCCGGCGTCGCACCGGCCAGGTCCGACGAGCGCACGGCGTAGCCGTCCATCTGGGAGTTGTCGAAGCCGGGCAGCGCGACGGCGGCGGTCGCGTCGCGCGCGAGCACGCGCGGCGGGAGGCCCGCGCCCGACCGCGCGGCCACCAGCAGGTCGCCCAGGTGCACCGTCTCGGGCCCGCCCGACGCCGCGGCCTCGATCGCGGGCCGCACCAGCTCGGCGACCGCAGCCGCGTGCTCGGCGACCGACCGCCGGTGGTGTCCCGTCCCCGCCGTGGGTGCGGCGGGGACGACGTCGTGCGCGGGCCCGTGCCGCACCACGCGTCCGCCGTCGAGCACGACGACGTCGTCGGCGAGCGCGCGCGCGTCGTCGGCGTCGCGCGTCACGACCACGGCCGTGACGCCCTCGAGCACGCGCCGCAGGACGTCGCGCAGCGCGGCGGCCGCCGCGGCGTCGAGCGCCGCGAACGGCTCGTCGAGGAGCAGCACCCGGGGCGAGGCCGCGAGGGCCTGGGCCAGGGCGACGCGCTGCGCCTGCTCGGCGTCGAGCCCGTCCGTGCGGTGCCGGGCCAGGTCACGCGCGCCCACGGCGTCGAGCAGGTGGTCGGCGAACGTGCGCGCGGCGCGGCGCGGCACGCCCGCGGCGAGCTGGCGGAACATCACGTTGCCGCGGACCGTGAGGTGCGCGTACAGGTCGGGCGTGCCGTCGAGCAGCTCGACCGCGCGCGACCGGGGCGGCGACCAGAACGCGCGGTGCCCGTTGCCCACGTCGGCGAGGACGGTGTCCCCGACGACGACCCGGGTCCCCGCGGGCGCGTACAGGCCGGCGACGGTGCGCAGGACGGTCGACTTGCCTGCTCCCTCGGGCCCCAGGAGCGCGAGGGTGCGGCCGGGCGCGACGTCGATCGACAGGTCGATGCCGCGGCCCGGATCGATCACCGTGACCTGCAGTCGCGCTCCTCCGGCCCCTGGGGTCGTCGCTGCGTCACGCCTGTTCACGGGCCCAGCCTAGGCGGATCGGACGGCCGGGCCGGACCGCCGTCCCCGCCGTGCGCACCGCCCACGCCGAGGACGACCTCGACCTCGCCCTCGTCGGGCGTCGGGACCTCGAACCCGTCGTGGTACGCCGCCGCGACGTCGGGTGCCAGGACGACGTCGTGCGGGTGCGCCGCCCGGCGCGCCGCCACGCGCGCGAGCGCCACGTCGCGCGGGGTGTCGACGTGCACCACGACCGTCCGGGCGCCGTGCCGTGCACCGAGCGCGCGGTACTCCTCGCGCGCGGCGCGCGACCAGAACGACGAGTCGACGACGACGTCCCGGCCCGCGGCCAACAGGTCCTCGACACGGGCGCGCAGCGCGTGGGCGACGGCGGTGGCGACGTCGGGGGGCAAGGGGTGCGCGGCGGCGTTGCCCGCCTCCCAGGCGAGCTCGTCGACCGACACCACCGTGTACCCGGCGCCGGCGTACCGGCGCGCGTGCGTGGACTTGCCCGACCCGGCGGGACCGCACACGAGGACCAGACGTGGAGCCATGGCGCGACGTTACCCGCGGGTGCCATGTGCCGGACGCGGGTTCGATGTCCGGCGTGCGCCCTCTGCGAGGCTGCGATTGACTGCCAGGAGACCGGCTCGGTTCCCATCCCGGGAGGACAGCGATGTCGCAGTCGACCGCCGCACGACCATCGGGCGCTGGCTCCGGCGCGGAGGACGCCCTGCTGCGGCTGGGCCGCCACCTTCGCAAGGGCGAGGTGAGCGACGACCTGCGCCAGCTGTTCCTCAAGGGCGGACGCGAGGGCGACGTCTTCTACCGCGACCGGTGGTCGCACGACAAGGTCGTCCGCTCGACGCACGGCGTGAACTGCACGGGCTCGTGCTCGTGGAAGGTGTACGTCAAGGACGGCATCATCACGTGGGAGTCGCAGCAGACCGACTACCCGTCGGTGGGCCCGGACTCGCCCGAGTACGAGCCGCGCGGCTGCCCGCGCGGCGCGGCGTTCTCCTGGTACACCTACTCGCCCACGCGCGTGCGCTACCCCTACGTGCGCGGTGCGCTGCTCCAGGCGTACCGGGCCGCGAAGGCACGCACGGGCGACCCCGTGCTGGCCTGGGCCGAGCTCACGAGCGACCCGGAGACCGCGCGGGCGTACAAGGCGGCCCGCGGCAAGGGCGGCCTGGTGCGCGCGACCTGGGACGAGGCTGCCGAGATCGTCGCCGCCGCGCACGTGCACACCATCAAGGAGTACGGGCCCGACCGCGTCGCCGGCTTCTCCCCCATCCCCGCGATGTCGATGGTGTCGCACGGGGCCGGTGCGCGGTTCATCCAGATGCTGGGCGGCACGATGCTGTCGTTCTACGACTGGTACGCCGACCTGCCCGTGGCGTCCCCGCAGGTGTTCGGCGACCAGACCGACGTGCCCGAGTCCGCGGACTGGTGGAACGCCGCCTACCTGATCATGTGGGGCTCGAACGTCCCCGTGACCCGCACGCCCGACGCCCACTTCATGACCGAGGCGCGCTACCGGGGGCAGAAGGTCGTGGTGGTCTCCCCCGACTACGCGGACAACACCAAGTTCGCGGACGCCTGGCTCGCCCCGCAGCCGGGCACCGACGGCGCGCTCGCGATCGCGATGGGGCACGTGATCCTGCGCGAGTTCCTCACGCAGCAGGCCACGCCGCGGTTCGTCGACTACCTCAAGCGCTACTCGGACGCACCGTTCCTCATCCGCCTCGAGGACGGCCCCGACGGAGCGTACGTCCCGGGCAAGTTCCTCACCGCGGCCGACGTCCCCGACGACGTCCTGCCGGGCGCTCCCGGCCAGCTCAACGCCCACTTCAAGACGGTGCTGCTCGACGCCGACGGCACCCCCGTCGTGCCCAACGGCACGCTCGGGCACCGGTTCGGCGCCGACGACGAGGGCCGCTGGAACCTCGACCTGGGCGACGTCGACCCGCTCCTGTCGGCCGCCGACGACGGGTCGGCGAGCGTGCCGGTCGCCCTGCCGCGGTTCGACGTGGTCTCGAGCGGCTCCCCCACGGACGCGGAGGCGCACCTCGGTGGCAAGGGGGTCGTCGTCCGGGGCGTGCCGGTCCGCCGGGTGGGCGGCCACCTCGTCACGACCGTCTTCGACCTGCTGCTCGCGCAGTACGGCGTGGATCGCCCCGAGCTCGGCCTGCCCGGCACCTGGCCCACCGGCTACGACGACGCGAGCGCCCCCGGCACCCCCGCGTGGCAGGAGGAGATCACGGGCGTCCCCGCCGCCGCGGCCACCCGCATCGGCCGCGAGTTCGCGCAGAACGCGATCGACTCCAACGGCCGCTCGATGATCATCATGGGCGCGGGGGCGAACCACTGGTTCCACGCCGACACGATCTACCGGGCGTTCCTCACGCTCACGACCATCACGGGCTGCCAGGGCGTCAACGGCGGCGGCTGGGCGCACTACGTGGGCCAGGAGAAGTGCCGCCCCATCACGGGCTGGGCGCAGTACGCGGGCGGGCTCGACTGGTCGCGGCCGCCGCGCCAGATGATCGGGACCGCGTTCTGGTACGTCGCGACCGACCAGTGGCGCTACGACGGGCTGCCCGCGGACGCGCTCGCGTCGCCGCTCGCGAAGGGCCTGTTCGCGGGCCGCACGACGGCCGACGCCCTGGTCGAGTCGGCCCAGCGCGGCTGGATGCCCAGCTACCCGACGTTCGACCGCAACCCGCTCGACCTCGTGGACCAGGCCCGGGCCGCCGGGCAGGAGCCCGCGGCGTACGTCGTCGACGAGCTCCGGGCCGGCCGGCTGCGGTTCGCGGTCGAGGACCCGGACGACCCGGCCAACTTCCCGCGCGTCGTCACGGTGTGGCGCGCGAACATCCTCGGGTCGTCGGGCAAGGGCAACGAGTACTTCCTCAAGCACCTGCTCGGCACCGACGCCGCCGTCAACGCGGCCGAGAGCGGGCCGGACCGCCGTCCGCGCACCATGGCCTGGCACGACGAGGCCCCGCGAGGCAAGCTCGACCTGCTCGTCACGCTCGACTTCCGGATGACGAGCACCACGCTGTTCTCCGACGTCGTCCTCCCCGCGGCCACGTGGTACGAGAAGTACGACCTGTCGAGCACGGACATGCACCCGTTCGTGCACTCGTTCAACCCCGCGATCGACCCGCCGTGGCAGACCCGGACCGACTTCGCGACCTTCCACACGATCGCCGCCCGCATCTCGGAGCTGGCCGCGACGCACCTCGGGGTGCGCGAGGACCTGGTCGCGGCACCGCTCGCGCACGACACGCCCGACGAGATGGCGGTGCCGCACGGGGCGCTCGTGGACTCGGGCCAGCCCATGACGCAGCGCGAGCTCGTCCCCGGCGTGACGATGCCCAAGCTCGTCGTCGTCGAGCGCGACTACCCGGCCTTCGCCGCGCGCATGGCGGCCCTCGGGCCGCTCGCCGAGAGCGCGGGCATGGTCACCAAGGGCGTGACGTTCAAGCCCGACGAGGAGGTCCGCCGCCTCGGCGAGCGCAACGGCCTGGTGGAGTCCGGCCCGGCGGCCGGGCGTCCGCGCCTCGACAAGGACACGCACGCGTGCGAGGCGATCCTCGCACTGTCCGGCACGACCAACGGCCGGCTCGCGGTCCAGGGCTTCGAGTTCCTCGAGAAACGCACGGGCCGCCGGCTCGCCGACCTCGCGCAGGACGAGCAGGGCAAGCGGATCACGTTTCCCGACGTGCAGTCCCGGCCGACGGCGGTCATCACGTCGCCCGAGTGGTCGGGCTCGGAGCACGGCGGGCGGCGGTACACCGCGTTCGCGATCAACGTCGAACGGCTCAAGCCGTGGCACACGCTCACGGGCCGCCAGCACTTCTACCTCGACCACGACTGGATGACCGAGCTCGGCGAGCAGCTCCCGGTCTACCGGCCCCCGCTGGACCTCCACCGCCTGTTCGGCGACTCGCCGGTCGTCGGTGACACCACGCCGTCGGGCTACCCGGGCTCGGACGGCCACGCCGAGGTCGCGGTGCGCTACCTGACGCCGCACTCGAAGTGGTCGATCCACTCGGAGTACCAGGACAACCTGTTCATGCTGTCGCTGTCGCGCGGCGGGCCCAACGTCTGGATGAGCCCTGCCGACGCCGCCAAGATCGGCGTCGCGGACAACGAGTGGATCGAGGCCTACAACCGCAACGGCGTCGTGGTGGCCCGCGCGGTCGTCTCGCACCGCATGCCCGAGGGCACCGTCTACATGCACCACGCGACCGACCGCGTGGTCGACGTGCCGCTCGCCGAGACGTCGGGGCTGCGCGGCGGCATCCACAACTCGCTGACGCGCATCCTGCTCAAGCCGAGCCACCTGGCGGGCGGGTACGCCCAGCTCTCCTACGCGTTCAACTACCTCGGGCCCACGGGCAACCAGCGCGACGAGGTCACGGTCATCCGGCGGCGGTCGCAAGAGGTGCGGTACTCGTGAGGGGGCACCCATGAGAGTCATGGCGCAGATGTCGATGGTCATGAACCTCGACAAGTGCATCGGCTGCCACACCTGCTCGGTCACCTGCAAGCAGGCGTGGACGAACCGGTCGGGCGTCGAGTACGTGTGGTTCAACAACGTCGAGACGCGGCCCGGGCTCGGCTACCCGCGCACCTACCAGGACCAGGAGAAGTGGCAGGGCGGCTGGGTGCGGACCCGCCGCGGCAAGCTCAAGCTCCGGGCCGGCGGGCGGGGCAAGAAGCTCGCGACCATCTTCGCCAACCCCAAGATGCCGTCGATCCAGGACTACTACGAGCCCTGGACCTACGAGTACGACATGCTGCTCTCGGCACCTCAGGGGGCGCACACCCCCGTGGCCAAGCCCAAGTCCCTGCTCACGGGCGACGACATGCGCGTGAGCTGGTCGGCCAACTGGGACGACGACCTGGGCGGGTCGGTCGCCACGATGCAGGACGACCCGGTGCTCCAGCACATGAGCGAGCACGTGGCGACCGAGCTCGAGAACACGTTCATGTTCTACCTGCCGCGCATCTGCGAGCACTGCCTCAACCCGTCGTGCGTCGCGTCGTGCCCCTCGGGCGCGATGTACAAGCGGGTCGAGGACGGCATCGTCCTCGTGGACCAGGACCAGTGCCGCGGCTGGCGGATGTGCGTCACGGGCTGCCCGTACAAGAAGGTCTACTTCAACCACAAGACGGGCAAGGCGGAGAAGTGCACGCTGTGCTACCCGCGCATCGAGGTAGGGCTGCCGACCGTCTGCTCGGAGACCTGCGTGGGCCGCCTGCGGTACCTCGGCCTCGTGCTGTACGACGCCGACCGGGTGGGCGTCGCGGCGGCCACCGAGGACGAGCACGACCTGTACGCCGCGCAGCGCTCGGTCTTCCTGGACCCGAACGACCCGCAGGTCGTCGCCGGGGCGCGGCACAACGGCATCCCCGACGACTGGATCGCCGCGGCCCAGGCCTCTCCCATCTGGAAGCTCATCCACGACTACGAGGTCGCGCTCCCGCTGCACCCCGAGTACCGGACGCTGCCCATGGTCTGGTACATCCCGCCGTTGTCGCCGGTCGTCGACGTCGTCGCGTCGTCGGGCAACGACGGTGAGGACGGCCGCACGCTGTTCGCGGCCATCTCGCAGCTGCGCATCCCGCTCGAGTACCTCGCCGGGCTGTTCACGGCCGGCGACACCGCGCCCGTCGAGCGCGTGCTGCGCAAGCTCGCCGCGATGCGCTCCTCGATGCGCGAGGTCAACCTGGGCCGCGAGATCCCGGAAGAGATCCCCGCCGCGGTCGGCATGACGAGCGCCCAGATCCACGAGATGTACCGGCTGCTCGCGATCGCCAAGTACGAGGAGCGCTACGTCATCCCGACGGCGCACACCGAGATCGCGCGCGAGCTCGACGAGATGGCGTGCTCGCTCGACTACGACGGCGGTCCGGGCATGGGCGGCGCAGGACCGTTCGGCTCGTCGAGCGGGACGCCGCCGCCCGTCGCGGTCGAGAACTTCCACGTGCTGCAGTCGCGGCAGACCGCGGACACCCCCGGGAGCCCGTCCTCCCCGGGCCGCGTCAACCTGCTCAACTGGGACGGGCGCGGGCGGCCCGACGGCCTCTTCCCGCCGGGCTCCGAGGGCGGCGCACCGCCCGACAGCCGGGGCACGCTGCCCGGCGGCCGGCAGGACGCCACGAACGAGGACCCAGGCGGGTTCGAGGGAGGGGCCCGATGAACCTGTCGTTCCTGCCGCGGCCCGGCGTGCGCGCACGCGAGCTCGAGCCGCTCGCGCCCGTGCGGCTCGACGACGGCGCCCGGCGGGTCGCGCACATGGCCGCCTCGGTGCTGCTGGCCTACCCGGACGACGCGACGATCGAGGCCGCGGCGACGGTGCGCGACGCCGTCGCCGGCCTGCCCGGGCCGGTGCGCTCCCGGCTCGGCAACCTCGCGGCCGACCTCACCGAGACCGACCCGGGCGCGCTCCAGGCCCACTACGTCGCGACGTTCGACCTCAAGCGCCGGTGCTCGATGTACCTGTCGTACTACGCGGCGGGCGACACCCGGCGCCGCGGCGCCGCGCTCGTGCGGTTCGTCGAGGCGTACCGGGCCGCCGGCTGGGAGACGACCGGCACCGAGCTGCCCGACTACCTGCCCACGGTCCTCGAGCTGTCCGCCCGGGGCGACGCCGACGGCACCCGGATCGCGGGCTCGCTCCTCGCCGCGCACCGGGAGGGCATCGAGGTGCTGCGCAGCGCGCTCGCGGCACTCGGTTCGCGGTGGACCGCCGGGGTCGAGGCGGTGTGCCTCACGCTCCCGCCGGTCGACGCCGCGACGGCGGACCGCGTGGCCCGGCTGGTGGCGTCCGGGCCCCCCGCCGAGCTCGTGGGGCTCGCGGGCTACGGGGAAGAGCCGGGGCCGGACGGGCGCGCACCGGGAGGGGGCGGGCTGCCGTGGACGTGATGCTGTGGGTCGTCGTGCCGTACGTGACCTTCGCGATCTTCGTGGTCGGGTCGGTCTGGCGGTACCGCTACGACAAGTTCGGCTGGACGACGCGCTCGAGCGAGCTGTACGAGAAGCGGCTGCTGCGGCTGGGCTCGCCGCTGTTCCACCTGGGGCTGCTCGTGGTGATCCTGGGCCATCTCGTGGGCCTCGTGATCCCCGAGACCTGGACCGGTGCCGTGGGGTTCACGGAGGCGGCATATCACTTCGTGGCCACCTGGATGGGGTCGGTCGCGGCCGTCGTGCTCGTGGCGGGCCTGCTCATCCTCATCTACCGGCGCCGGACCACCGGGCCCGTGTTCCTGGCCACGACGCGCACCGACAAGCTCATGTACGTGCTGCTCGCCGCGTCCATCCTCTCGGGTGCGTGGGCGACCGTGAGCACGCAGCTGCTGGGCGAGGGCTACGGGTACGACTACCGCCAGACCATCTCACCGTGGTTCCGCTCGCTGTGGTACCTCCAGCCGCAGTACGAGCTCATGGCGGGCGTGCCGCTCGCGTTCCAGGTGCACGTGCTCGCGGCCATGGTGCTGTTCGCGGTGTGGCCGTTCACGCGGCTGGTGCACGCGTTCTCCGCGCCCGTCGCCTACCCGTTCCGGCCGTACGTCGTCTACCGGTCGCGCGAGGCGACGGTGTCGTCGCGCGCACCGCAGCGGGGCTGGGACCCGACGACGCCGCCTCGCTGAGGAGAGCCATGAGCCAGCAACCGGCAGCCACCACGCCCGCACCCGCGTCGGGCTCGACGCCGTCACCGACCCTGCAGCTCGCCCTGGCGACGATCGGGTTCGCGATCAACTTCTGGGCCTGGGCGCTGATCAGCCCGCTCGGCGCGGCGTACGGCATGGACTACGGCCTGACCGACGTCCAGGTCTCGGTGCTCGTGGCCGTACCGGTCATCGTGGGGTCGCTCGGCCGCATCCCGGTCGGGGCGCTGACCGACCGCTTCGGCGCGCGCATCATGTTCCCCCTGGTCAGCGCGCTCACGATCATCCCCGTGCTGTTCGTGGGACTGGTCGCGGACAACTTCGCGATGCTCCTCCTGGGCGGCTTCTTCCTGGGCCTGGGCGGCACGGCCTTCGCGGTCGGCGTGCCGTTCGTCAACGCCTGGTACCCGCCCGCGCGGCGCGGGACGGCGCTCGGCATCTTCGGCGTCGGCATGGGCGGAACGGCCGTGTCGTCGTTCACGACCGTGCGGATCGCCGACGCTATGGACCGGTGGGCGCCGTTCGTGCTGGTCGCGGTCGTCCTGGCCATCTACGCCGTGACCGCGCGGCTCCTGCTGCGCGACGCCCCGGGGCGCGCCGCGGGTGCCTCGGGCGGCATGTGGGCACGCACCTGGGCGACGCTCAAGATCCCGGCCACGCTGCAGCTGTCCTGGCTCTACGCCATCGGCTTCGGCGGTTTCGTCGCGTTCTCGGTGTACCTGCCGACCTTCCTGGTCAACGCGTACGGCCTCACGGCCGCGGACGCCGCGGCACGCACCGCCGGGTTCGTCGTCCTCGCCGTGGTCATGCGGCCCGTGGGCGGCACGCTGTCGGACCGCATCGGGCCCATACCCGTGTCGATCGCCTGCTTCGCGGTCGTGACCGTGCTCGCGGCGGTCGTCGCGTTCCAGCCCGGCCTGGTGCCGATCGGGACCGTCGCCTTCCTGGGCCTCGCGGCCGCGCTGGGCGCGTCGTCGGGTGCCACGTTCGCGCTGGTCGCCAAGGTGGCGCCGGCCGACAAGGTCGGCGCGGTGACCGGCGTCGTGGGCGCGGCCGGCGGGCTCGGAGGGTTCGTCCCGCCCTTGATCATGGGCGCCGTCTACCAGCTCGAGGGTGACTACGGCATCGGGTTCGGGCTCCTGGCACTGACGGCGCTGCTCACGCTGCTGTTCACGCTCGGGCCGGTGCGGAAGGCGACGCGGACGTCGTGACCGGGCGGTCCTCGGCGGGAGCGCAACGGGCCGGTTCACCCGCGCCGCGGACCATCGCCGAGCATGCGGCGGCGGTGCTCGCGCGCGTCGCACCGCTGCCGCCGGTCGAGCTGCGGCTCGCGGACGCGGCCACGGCCGTCGCCGGGCTCGTCCTCGCGGGCGACGTGGTGGCCCGCGCCGCCGTGCCGCCGTTCGACAACGCCGCGATGGACGGCTACGCCGTGCGCCTCGCCGACCTGCCCGACGACGGCGGACCGGTCACGCTCCCGGTCAGCGGGGACGTCCGCTGCGGGTGGGCTCCTGGCCCGGCTCTCGGCACTGGCCCCGAGCCCGCCCACAGCGGCGCCGTCCGGATCATGACCGGGGCGCCGCTGCCCGCGGGGGCCGACGCCGTCGTGCCGGTCGAGTGCACCTCGACCGGCCGCTTCGTGGCCGGCGAGGCGGCCACCGAGCGCATGGTCACCGTGTCCCGGCAGCCGCGGACGCACGTGCGGCGGCAGGGCGAGGACGTCCGGCCGGGCGACGTCCTCGCGCGCGCCGGGGACCAGGTCTCGCCCGCGGTCGTGGCCGTCGCCGCCGCGGCCGGGCTGGGCGGTCTGGCCGTGCACCGGCGGCCGCGCGTCGCGGTGGTCTCGACCGGTTCCGAGCTCGTCGCCTCAGGTGCCGCCGACGTGCCGGAGGACGGCGTCGGGATCATCCCCGACTCGAACTCGCTCATGCTCGCCGCGCTCGCGCACGCGGCCGGCGCGGACGTCCTGCGCATCGGGGCCGTTCCCGACGACGCCGACGCCCTGCGCGCCGCTCTGGACTCCGCCGTGGCTCTCGACCCCGGCACGGGTGCGGCGGATCTGGTGGTGACGTCGGGCGGGGTCTCGGCCGGGGCCTCCGACGTCGTGCGCGAGGTGCTCGCCGGCGGCGGTGGCGGGCAGGTCTCCGACGTCGAGATCGCGGCGGTCGCGATGCGCCCTGGGCGGCCCCAGGCGCTCGCCCGGTGGCGCGGCGTCCCGTGGGTCGCGATGCCGGGGAGCCCGGTGAGCGCCTTCGTCTCCTTCGTCCTCTTCGCGCGGCCCGCGATCGAGCGGCTCGCGGGGCGCGCCGCCGGCGCGGAGCCGCACCTGCCGCCGGACCGGACCACGGAACGCCCGGCGGCGACGGGATGGGCGAGCCCGCCCGGACGCGAGCAGGTGGTCCCGGTGCGGGTGCTCCCGTCCGGCGAGGTCGTGCCGGCGGGCTTCGGGGGCCGAGGGTCCGGCGGGCACCTGCTCTCGGGCCTGCTCACGGCCGACGGGCTCGCGATCGTGCCCGCCGCGACCGAGAAGGTCGACGCCGGCGACCCGGTCAGGGTGCTCGACCTGGGGACCACCGCATGAGGTCCGACACGAGCTTCGACACGAGGTTCGACGCCGTCGTCCTCGCGGGCGGCCGCGCCGCCCGGCTCGGCGGAACCCCCAAGCCCGGGCTCGTCGTCGCGGGCGCCACGCTCCTCGACCACGCCCTCGCCGCGACGCGCGACGCCGAGCGCACGGTCGTCGTCGGACCGCCCGAGGCGCTCCCCGGCGCGGTGCTCGGCGCCCACCCCGGGCGCCGCCTCGCGCGGACGCGCGAGGACCCGCCGTTCGGCGGGCCGGTCGCCGGCATCGACGCAGGGCTGCGGGCGTCCGACGGCGGCCCTGCGGCTCCGTGGGTCGTCGTCCTCGCCGTCGACGTGCCGCGCGCCGCATCTGCCGTGCCGCACGTCGTCGACGCGCTCGCAGGGCTTCCCACCAGGGCAGACGGTGCGTGGCTCGTGCGCGGCGCGCACCCACAGTGGCTCGTGGGCGGCTATCGTCGAGATGCACTGCTGACAGCGCTCGACGACGTCCGTGACGCGGCGGGATCGGTGCACGACGTCCCGGTCAAGCGCCTCGTCGCCTGCCTGGCGTGCGTCGGCATCCCCGACACGGCGGGATGGAGTGACGACGTGGACACGTGGGAGGACGTCCGGGCGATGTCGGCAGGACCAGGGTCAGGTGCGACGCGATCCCGCGTCGGAGAGGGGACGGCATGACGGAATACACGCAGACGGTGCTCGGGCCATGGGTCGCAGCGCTCGAGGCGCGGCTCGAGCTGCCCGAGGGCAGCGTCGACGTCCCGGCTGTGCTCGACCTCGCGCGCGACGCCGCGCACCACGTCGCGCGGCCCGCCGCGCCCGTGACCGGGTACCTCGTCGGGTACGCGGCCGGGGTCGCCGCTGCACGGGGCGAGTCGTCGGACGCCCTCGCGCGCGCGACCGAGCTCGTGCTCGGCTGGCAGCCCGAGACGGCGGCGTGAGGGGCGGTATGGCCATCGTCGATCTGGGGATGCCGGGTGTCACGTCGTCGTCCGGCCGGGGGCAGGACGGGGTGCCCGACGTCGCGCTGCCCGAGGACCGGCCCGCGGTACCGGGCCTCGTGGACCGCCACGGGCGCGTCGCGACCGACCTGCGCGTGTCGCTGACCGACCGCTGCAACCTGCGCTGCACCTACTGCATGCCCGCCGAAGGACTTCCCGCGCTGCCGCGGGACGCCGTGATGTCACGCGAGGAGATCGCCCGGCTCGTCGGTGTCGCGACCTCGCGCCTCGGCGTCCGGCAGGTGCGGTTCACGGGCGGTGAGCCGCTGCTGCGCCGCGACCTCGTCGACATCGTGCGCGACTGCGCGTCCCTGCCCGTGCGACCGGAGATCAGCCTCACGACCAACGCCGTCGGGCTCGAGTCCCGGGCCCACGCCCTGCGCGACGCCGGCCTCGACCGCATCAACGTCTCGCTCGACACGCTCGACCCCGACACGTTCGCGACGCTCGCGCGTCGCCCGTTCCTCGAGCGCACGCTCGCCGGCATCGACGCCGCCGCCGAGGTGTTCGACGTCGTCAAGATCAACGCGGTGCTGGTGCGCGGGGTCAACCTCGACCACGCGGCCGAGCTGCTGGAGTGGTGCCTCGGGCGGGGGTTCGAGCTGCGGTTCATCGAGCAGATGCCGCTCGACGCCGACCACGCGTGGGACAGGTCCGCCATGGTCACCGCGGCCGAGGTGCGCGGCCTGCTCGGCGAGCGGTTCGCGCTCTCGCCCGACGACGAGCCGCGCGACGGCGCGCCCGCCGAGCGCTTCGTCGTCCGCGCGCTCGACGACGGCCGGCCGGGCGAGCGGCTCGGCCGCGTCGGCATCATCGCGTCGGTGACCGAGCCCTTCTGCGCGGACTGCCGGCGCACGCGGGTGACCGCCGAGGGGGCCGTGCGCGACTGCCTGTTCGCGCACACCGAGACCGACCTGCTCGGACCCCTGCGCGCGGGTGCCGACGACGACGCGCTGGCCGACCTGTGGCGCACCGCCATGTGGTACAAACGCGCAGGTCATGGCATGGATCGGGCCGGTTTCGTCCAGCCCGAGCGGACCATGAGCGCGATCGGAGGATGACGTGGAGGCTGTGACGACGCAGATGTCGAGCGTCGAGCTGCGCTACTTCGCCGCCGCCCGGGGCGCGCTCGGGCGGTCGGGCGAGACGCTCGTGGTCCCGGCGGGCAGCACGGTCGACGACGTCGTGGAGCGGCTCGCCGCCGGGACGCCCGCTGCCGGCCCGGTGCTCGCGCGGTGCGCGGTGCTGCTCGACGGGCGGCGCGTCGACCGCGGCGCGACGCTCCACGACGGCGCGCGGCTCGACCTGCTCCCCCCGTTCGCGGGCGGCTGACCGCTGGGCGGGCAGCCGCGGCGTCGGCCGGCGGCCGCTCAGGCCCCGAGGACGGCGACGGACCGCACGTCGGTCCAGCCCTCGGCCCGCAGCAACGTGGCCGCGCCCCGCGACCGCAGCCCGTACGGGCACACGACCACGACCGGGGCGTCGACCGGATGCTCGACCAGCACCGGCGGGAAGTTGCCTGCGGCGAGGTCCTCGAGCCGGACCCACACCGCGCCCGGGTAGCCCACGAGGGCTCCCGCCCGGTGGCCGACGTCGAGCACGAGCGCGTCCGCCGGCACCGCCTGGGCCCCTTGGTCACGCAGCCGGGGTGACGCGGGAGCGGCCGCGGGCACCGGGGCCGCGGCGGGCGGTGCCGGCACCACGTCCGGCACGGCCGGGGGCGACAGCTCGACCGTGTCCCACGTGGACGTCCGCGCGTCGTACACGAGCAGCCGGCCGAGGGCGACGTCGCCGGTGCCGGTCAGGAGCTTGACGGCCTCCACGGCCAAGGTCGCGCCGACGACGCCGCACGCCGGGCCGAGCACGCCGACGGTCGAGCACGACTCGCCCTCCTCGGCCGGCATCGGGCCGAACACGTCCGGGTAGGTGATCGCGCGGCCCTGCGGGGCGGCCGACCACCAGACGCTCACCTGGCCGTCCCAGCCCAGCACCGTGCCCCACACCACCGGCAGCCCGAGCGCCGCGGCGGCCCCCGAGACGGCGTACCGCGTGGCGAACGTGTCGCTCCCGTCGACCACGACGTCGTACCCCGCCAGGATCGAACGGGCGTTGGCCTCGTCGAGGCGCAGGCCGTGCTCGACGACGCGCACCCCGGGCTGCAGCGCCCGCGCTGCCTCGGCGGCGGACGCCGTCTTGGGCCTGTCCACGTCCCCCGCCGCGTGCACCACCTGCCGTTGCAGGTTGGACGCCTCGACGACGTCGTCGTCCACGACGCCGAGCACCCCGACGCCCGCGGCCGCCAGGTACTGGATCACGGGCGAGCCGAGCCCGCCCGCCCCGATCACGAGCACGCGGGCCGCGGCCAGCCGTTCCTGCGCGGCAGGGCCGAACCCCTCGAGGAGCAGGTGCCGCGCGGCCCGGCGCCGCTCACCCGAGGAGAGCGGGCTGCCACCGGGCACGAGCGGGTCGAGCGCCATGGGACTACTCCCCGCGGTGGGCCCGGATGGCGGCCGCGGCCTGCGGCAGGACGTCGGCCAGGTCGCCGACGACCGCGAAGTCGCAGATCTCGAAGATCGGGGCCTCGGGGTCGCTGTTGACCGCGACGATGACCTGCGACGCCTGCATGCCGCCGCGGTGGTGCGGCGCGCCCGAGATGCCCGCGCCGATGTAGAGCCGCGGTGCGACGGTGACGCCCGTCTGGCCGACGTACTGGTCGAACCAGCCCTCGAAGACGGCGTCGCGCGTGGCGCCCACCGCGGCGCCCAGCGCGTCCGCGAGGTCGTCCACGGGCCCGAAGTCGCCGTCGGTCCCCCGGCCACCGGCCACGACGACCGCGGCTTCCTCGAGCGACGGGCGGCCCGCCACGCGCTCCTTGACCGTGCGGGAGACGACCCGCACCGACGGCGGGTCCACCTCGACCGTGAGTCCTTCGACGATCGTCGACACCGACGAGGGCGCCGGGCTCGGCACCACCGCGTTGGCCCGCACGGTGAGGACGGCGACGTCCGTGGTCACGACGCTCGCGGTGTCCCACGAGCCCGCGAACACGCGCTTGGTGCCGACGATCCGGCCCTGGTCGTCCTCCGACACGCCCGCGGCGTCGATCACCAGCCCTGCGCCGAGCTGGTAGGCCGCCACCGCGGCCGCCTCCTTGGCCGCGAAGGTGGCCGGTGCCAGCACGACGTCGGCGTCGGTCCGCCGGACCGCGGCAGCCAGCGTCGCCGCGACGACGGAGGTCAGGTGGCGCGCGTCGTGCTCGGCGTCACCGCCGCCGGCGCCCGGCACGACCGCGGCCGACAGCTCGGCCTGGTGCACCGTCTCGACGCCGTACGCGCCGAGCTGGGCCAGGACGTCGATGGTGGGCGCCTCCAGCGTCACGGCCTCGACCCGCCCGAGGGACCGGGCGATCGTGAACAGCTCGAGCGTGCTCGACCGGACCTCGGTGGCCGGGTCGAGCAGGACCAGGATGGTGCGGTTCGTCATCTCGGCCTCACACCAGCTCGTTGCGGATCAGGAACTCGGCCAGGGCGGTGCCGCCCTGGCCCTTGTCGACCACCAGCTCGACCTCGGGCCGGGGTGGCCTGGGCTCCGCGACCGTGGTCGTGGTCCGGGCGCCCGCCGTCCCGACGGCGGCCGGGTCCAGCCCCAGGTCGGCGGCCGACCAGGCCTCGACCGGCTTGGACCGCGCGGCCATGATGAGCTTGAAGTTGGGGAACCGTGGCCGGTTCGCGGTGTCGCTCACCGACAGCACCGCGGGCAGTGGCGCCTCGAGCACCTCGGTCGCGTCGTCGGTCTCCCGCGTCACGCGCAGCAGGCCGGCGGCCGCGTCGAGCTCGAGCCGCTTCGCGAGCGTGAGCTGGGGGCGGCCCAGCTCGGCCGCGAGCAGCGCGGGCACGACCGAGCCGAGCCCGTCGAGCGCCGCCATGCCCGTGATGACGAGGTCCACCGGGGCCTCGGCCTCGAGCCGTCGGACGGCGGCCGCGAGCGCCGCCGTCGTGCCGAAGTAGTCGGACCCGGCCAGCGCGTCGTCGGTCACCCGGATGCCGCGGTCCACGCCCATCTGGTACGCCTTGCGCAGCGCGATGTCGGCGTCGGCGGGCGCGACGGTCAGCGCGACGACCTCGCTCGCCTCGCGCTCGTCGTCGGGCAGGGACTCCACGAGCCGCAGCGCGGCCTCGACGGCGTTCTCGTCGAGCTCGTTGAGGGTCCCGGACTCCGGGTCACGGACCACCCGACAGTCCTCGAAACCTCGTGGGCCGTTGATGTCCGGCACGTACTTGACGGCGACGACGATGCGCACTGGCGACAACCTCCGAGCAGGTCAGGGTCTTCCGGCGACGCGAGCGCCGCGTGGTCGAGCCTACCTGCGCCCGGGGACGCCCCACGCGCGGCGGCCACGGACGGACCGGGCTCGGACCCCACGGTCGCACCACGCGGTTTGACCTGCTGCGCAACGATGGAGCCATGGACGCCGCCCGACCCAAGGTCACGCCTCTGACGCGCCCCTCGGCGCGCCGCAGCCACGTACCTCCGCTCGGCGTCCACCTCACGCCCGACGGCGGCGCCGACGTCGCGGTCGTCGCCCAGGACGCGACGAGCGTCTCGCTGTGCCTGATCGACGTCGTCGACCCCGGTCTCGACGAGCACGACCCGGCCCGCTACCGCGAGCGCCGCGTGCCGCTCAACGGGCCGACGTACGGCGTGTGGCACGCCCACGTACCCGGCGTCGGCCCCGGTCAGCGCTACGGCTTCCGCGTCGACGGCCCGTGGGCGCCCGAGGCGGGCATCCGGAACAACCCCGCCAAGCTGCTCGTGGACCCGTACGCGCGCGGGCTCGTCGGCGAGCTCACGTACGGTCCCGAGACGCTCGGCGCGGTCTCCCGCACGCGGGGCCACGACCCGAGCACCCCTGACGGCCGCTGGTGGGTCGCCGACGTCTACGGCGAGCCCGACGAGCGGGACTCGCTCCCGTTCGTGCCGCACTCGGTGGTCGTCCCCGAGCTGCCCGACGCACCGCCGCTCACGCGTCCGCGCATCCCGTGGGCCGACACCGTGATCTACGAGGCCCACGTACGCGGGCTCACCATGCTCAACCCCGACGTGCCCGAGGAGCTGCGCGGGACGTACGCCGGCGTGGCCCACCCGGCCACCATCCGCCACCTCAAGGAGCTGGGCATCACGTCGCTCGAGCTCCTGCCGATCCACGCCTCGGCGAGCGAGCCGCGCCTCGTCGCGAACGGGCTGACCAACTACTGGGGCTACTCGACGCTCGGGTTCTTCGCGCCCAACGCCGCGTACGCCACGCGTGCGGCGCAGGAGCGCGGCCCGCTCGCGGTGCTCGACGAGGTCCGCGGCATGGTCCACCTGCTCCACGAGGCGGGCATCGAGGTCATCCTCGACGTCGTCTACAACCACACGTGCGAGGGCGGGGAGGACGGGCTGCACGTCTCGTGGCGCGGGCTCGACAACCGGCTCTACTACCTGCACGACGGCGCGTCCCCCGCCGCGCTCGCGGACGTCACGGGCACGGGCAACTCGCTCGACTTCCGGCGCGTGCGCGTCATCCAGCTCGCGCTCGACTCGCTGCGCTACTGGGCGCAGGACGTGGGCGTCGACGGGTTCCGGTTCGACCTGGCCGTGACGCTGGCGCGCGGCCCCTACGGGTTCGACACCGGCCACCCGTTCCTCGTGGGCCTGCAGACCGACCCCGTCCTGTCGGGGCTCAAGCTCATCGCCGAGCCGTGGGACGTGGGGCCGGGCGGCTGGCGCACGGGCCAGTTCCCGCCGCCCATGGCCGAGTGGAACGACCGGTTCCGCGACGCCCTGCGCAGCTTCTGGCTCGTGTCGCCCCGGGAGGGGGCACGCGGGCACGCCATGCGCGGCATGCGCGAGCTCGCGACGCGCCTGGCCGGGTCGGCGGACCTGTTCGGGCAGTCGGACCCGCCCTTGTCGCGCGGACCCGTGGCGTCGATCAACTTCGTGACGTCGCACGACGGGTTCACTCTGGCCGACCTCGTCGCCTACGACCACAAGCACAACTGGGACAACGGCGAGAGCAACCGCGACGGCAGCAGCGACAACCGGTCGTGGAACCACGGCGTCGAGGGCCACTCGCCCGGCGACGACACCAGCACCGAACCGTGGTCGGTCGTCGTCCCGCTGCGCCGGCGCTCGCAACGCAACCTGCTCGCGATGCTCCTGTTCTCCGCGGGGACGCCCATGATCACCGCGGGCGACGAGTCGAGCCGGACCCAGCAGGGCAACAACAACGCCTACGCACAGGACAACGAGATCTCCTGGCTGTCCTGGGACCACGACGACGCGGCGCGCGACCTGCTGGCGACCACCCGCTACCTGATCTCGCTGCGCGCCCGGCACGCGGCGCTGCGAGCCGACTCTTTCTTCCTCGGATCGCCGCGACACGGCGAGCGGCACCCCGACCTGCTGTGGTTCACGGGCAGCGGCGAGCCGATGGACCGCGACGCGTGGGGCGTGGTCGGCCTGCGCGTGATCCAGATGCTGCGCCCGGGGCCCGGCCCGGACGACGCCGACGTGCTGCTCGTGATCAACGGCGGGCTCGAGGACGCCGAGATCCGTCTCACCCCGACGCTCGACGGCGCCGCGCCGTGGCAGCGCGTGTGGAGCTCGACGTGGGACGCGCCCGAGGACCCCGACGACGAGGCCGACGGCGGCCCGCTGCGTGTCGAGGCCCTGACCGTCGAGGTGTACACGGCCCAGCGCTGACGTCCGGGCCCGGCGTGCCGGGGCGCGGGTGTCCTCGAAGCGTGGCCGGTTCTGCCACACTTCCGCCATGAGCGAAGAGGCCATGAACGCCGACGTCGTCGTCATCGGGGCCGGGCTGTCCGGCCTGGTCACCGCCGCAGAGCTCACCGGCGCGGGGCGTCGTGTGGTGCTCCTCGACCAGGAGCCGGAGGCGTCGCTCGGCGGCCAGGCGTGGTGGTCGTTCGGCGGCCTGTTCCTCGTCGGCTCGCCCGAGCAGCGGCGCATGGGCGTGCACGACTCCGCGGACCTCGCCTGGGCCGACTGGCTCGGGTCGGCCGCGTTCGACGCCGGGGCCGCGGCCGGCGAGGGCCCCGACCGGCACGGCTACGCGTGGGCGCAGCGCTACGTCGAGTTCGCGGCCGGCGGCATGCGGTCCTGGCTGCACGGCAAGGGCGTGCGCTGGTTCCCGCTCGTGCAGTGGGCAGAGCGCGGCGGCTACCCGGCCGGCGGCCACGGCAACACCGTCCCGCGGTTCCACGTCACCTGGGGCACCGGGCCGGCCGTCGTCGAGCCGTTCGTCCGCGACGCCCGCGAGGCGCACGCCTCGGGCCTGCTCGACCTGCGGTTCCGGCACCGCGTCGTGGGCCTCACGACAACGGACGGCCGCGTGACCGGCGTCCGTGCCGAGCGGCTCGCCGACGACCGGGCCGAGCGCGGCGCGCCGTCGAACCGGGACGTCGTGGGCGAGGTGGAGATCACCGCCGGGGCCGTCGTCATCGCGACGGGCGGGATCGGGGCCAACCACGACCTCGCGCGAGCCCGGTGGAACCCCGGCGTGGGGACGCTGCCCGCACGCATGCTGTCCGGCGTCCCGGACTCGACCGACGGCCTCATGCTGACCCACGCCGCCGACGCCGGCGCGGCCCTCGTGCACGAGGACCGCATGTGGCACTACCCCGAGGGCATCGCCAACCATTCCCCCGTGTGGACCCGCCACGGCATCCGGATCCTGCCCGGGCCGTCGTCGCTGTGGCTCGACGCCGACGGCAACCGCCTGCCGGCGCCGCTGTTCCCCGGCTTCGACGCCCTCGGCGCTCTCCAGCACGTGACGCGGCGCGGCGACGACCACTCCTGGTTCGTGCTCAACAAGACGATCATGGACGCCGAGTTCGCGCTGTCGGGGTCCGAGCAGAACCCGGACCTGACCGGCAAGGACGTCCGCCTGCTGCTGCAGCGCGTGCTGCCCGGCGCGGTCGGGCCCGTGGCGAGGTTCGCTGCCGAGTCGCCCGAGTTCCTGTGGGCCCACACCCCGGCCGAGCTCGCGGGCAGGATGAACGCCCTGATCGCGGCGACGCCGGGCTCGCGCGGCCACATCGACCCCGAGGCGCTCGCCCGGACAGTCGCCGAGCGGGACGCGCAGGTGGCGTCGGGCCTCGGCAAGGACCCGCAGGTGGTGGCGACGCGTGCCGCGCGGGACTACCGGGTCGACAAGCTCATCCGCGTGGCTCCGCCGCGCCCGCTCACGACGCCCAAGGACGGGCCGCTGCTCGCCGTGCGCCTCTCGGTGCTGACCCGCAAGACGCTGGGCGGCCTGTGGTGCGACCCGACCGGACGCGTGCTGCGCGCCGACGGGTCGGTGCTCGACGGGCTGTGGGCCGTGGGCGAGGCCGCGGGCTTCGGCGGTGGCGGCGTCCACGGGCACCGGGCGCTCGAGGGCACGTTCCTCGGCGGCTGCCTGCACACGGGCCGCGCCACGGGCCGGGCGCTGGTCTCGGAGGGCTGACGTGACGTTGCCGACACGTGGCCGCGCGGCCGCCCCGACACGGGCCGCGGGTGAGACTTACCGTGCCGTGAGCGCGCGACCAGCACCGCGAGATGGATAGCGTGGGCCCGTGACGTCGCCGAACCCTCTCACCACCCCGCACGTGCCCATCGGCCGCATCCCGGTTCTGGAGGTCTCCCCCGTCGTCGAGGGCGGGCGCTGGCCGGCGAAGGCGTCGGTCGGCGAGGTCGTCCCCGTCGAGGCCACGGTCTTCCGCGAGGGACACGACGCCGTCTCGGCCACCGCGGTGCTCGTCGCCCCCGACGGCACGGACCACTCGTGGGCGCCCATGACCGACGTCGCGCCCGGGCTCGACCGGTTCCGCGGCTACCTGCAGCCCGACGACGAGGGCGACTGGTCGTTCCGCGTCGAGGCCTGGTCGGACCCGTACGCGACCTGGGCGCACGACGCGGTCATCAAGGTCGGCGCCGGGATCGACGTCGAGCTCATGCTCAGCGAGGGCGAGCACGTCTTCGAGCGCATCGTGCGCCCGGAGCTGCAGGCGACCCGCACCACAGCAGACGCCCTGGTGCTCGCCGACGCGGCTCGCGAGCTCGCCGACACGTCGCGCCCGCCCGAGGCGCGGCTCGCGATGGCGACGACGTCGGCCGTGCGCGCGGCGCTCCGCCGCAGCCCGCTGCGCGAGCTCGTGACGGCGAGCGCCACGTACCCGCTGCGCGTTTCCCGCAAGCTCGCCCTCGCGGCGAGCTGGTACGAGATGTTCCCGCGCTCCGAGGGCGCGGTCCAGAACCCCGACGGCACCTGGCGGTCGGGCACGTTCGCGACGGCCTCCGAGCGCCTGCCCGCGATCGCAGAGATGGGGTTCGACGTCGTCTACCTCACGCCGATCCACCCGATCGGCACCACGTTCCGCAAGGGCCGCAACAACACGCTCGAGGCGCAGCCGGGTGACCCGGGCAGCCCGTACGCGATCGGCTCGGCCGACGGCGGCCACGACGCGTTCCACCCGGACCTCGGCGGCGAGGCGGAGTTCACGGCGTTCGTGGCGGCCGCGCGCGACCTGGGCATGGAGGTCGCGCTCGACATCGCGCTGCAGTGCTCGCCCGACCACCCGTGGGTCACCGAGCACCCCGAGTGGTTCCGCGAGCGCGCGGACGGCTCGATCGCCTACGCGGAGAACCCGCCGAAGAAGTACCAGGACATCTACCCGCTGTACTTCGACAACGATCCGCACGGGCTGGGCGCGGAGATCCTGCGCATCCTGCGCCTGTGGATCGACCGCGGCGTGACGGCGTTCCGCGTCGACAACCCGCACACCAAGCCGCTCGACTTCTGGGAGTGGGTCCTGGCCGAGGTGCACTCGACCCACCCCGAGGTCATCTTCCTGTCCGAGGCGTTCACCAAGCCGGCGATGATGCAGACGCTCGCACGGATCGGGTTCCAGCAGTCCTACACGTACTTCACGTGGCGCAACACCAAGCAGGAGATCGAGGAGTACCTGCAGGAGGTCTCGGGCCCCCAGGGCAGCGTCCTGCGCCCGAGCTTCTGGCCGACGACGCACGACATCCTCCCGCCGTACCTGCAGCACGGCGGCGTGGCCGGGTTCGCCGTCCGCGCCGTCCTGGCCGCGACCGGGTCCCCGACCTGGGGCATCTACTCGGGCTACGAGCTGGTCGAGAACGTCCCGCGGCCCGGCGTCGAGGAACAGATCGACAACGAGAAGTACGAGTACAAGCCGCGCGACTGGTCGCAGGCCGACGCCATCGGCATCTCGACGCTGCTGCGACGGCTCAACGAGGTCCGCCGGGCGCACCCCGCGCTCCAGCAGCTGCGCAACCTCACGGTGCACCCGACGACGAACGACCAGGTGATCGCGTTCTCGCGCCGCGTCCGCGCCGAGCACCTGCCGGCCGCGGGCCACCCGGGCGCGACCCAGGACGACGTCGTGCTGGTCGTCCTCAACCTCGACCCGTGGGGCACCCAGGAGGCGACCGTGCTGCTCGACCTCGAGTCGCTCGGCCTGACGCGCCCCGAGGGCGTCGAGGACCAGCCGTTCTTCGTCGCGCACGACGTGCTGTCCGGCGTGACCTACCCGTGGGGCGCGCACCCGTACGTCCGTCTGGATCCGCGCGACCAGGTGGCGCACATCCTCCGGGTGGGCCTGGCATGAGCATCGACGTCCCCCGCCCCATCACCCAGTCGATCCCCGTCCAGGCGCTGCCGCCGCGGCGCCAGCCCGAGCCGCCGCCGCTGCCCCGGCCCGGCCTCACGGAGGATCCCGAGTGGTACAAGAAGGCCGTCTTCTACGAGGTGATGGTCCGCTCGTTCTCCGACTCCCAGGGCAACGGGACGGGTGACCTGCGGGGCATCATCTCGCGGCTCGACTACCTGCAGTGGCTCGGCATCGACTGCCTGTGGCTCCCGCCGTTCTTCCCGTCGCCGCTGCGCGACGGCGGGTACGACGTCAGCGACTACACCGCGATCGCGAGCCAGTACGGCTCGATCGCGGACTTCCAGGAGCTGATCGACCAGGCGCACACGCGGGGCATCCGCGTCGTGATCGACCTGGTCATGAACCACACGAGCGACCAGCACCCGTGGTTCCAGGCGTCCCGCGCGGACCCTGAAGGCCCGTACGGCGACTTCTACGTCTGGTCCGACGACGACACGCGCTACCAGGACGCGCGCATCATCTTCGTCGACACAGAGACGTCGAACTGGACGTTCGACCCGGTGCGCCGGCAGTACTTCTGGCACCGGTTCTTCAGCCACCAGCCCGACCTCAACTTCGAGAACCCGCGCGTCGCGGACGCGATGCTCGACGTCGCGCGGTTCTGGCTGCAGATCGGGGTCGACGGGTTCCGCCTCGACGCCGTGCCCTACCTGTTCGAGGCCGAGGGCACCAACTGCGAGAACCTGCCCGAGACCCACGCGTTCCTGCGGCGGGTGCGCAAGATGATCGACACCGAGTTCCCGGGGCGGATCGTGCTCGCCGAGGCCAACCAGTGGCCGCAGGACGTGGTGCACTACTTCGGCACCGAGAACGAGCCCGAGTGCCACATGTGCTTCCACTTCCCGGTCATGCCGCGGATCTACTACGCGATGCGCGACCAGCGCGCCCGCCAGCTCCTCGACATCCTCGAGGACACGCCCGAGATCCCCGCGGCGGGCGGCCAGTGGAGCACGTTCCTGCGCAACCACGACGAGCTGACGCTCGAGATGGTCTCGACCGAGGAGCGCGCGGCCATGTACGGCTGGTACGCGCAGGACCCGCGGATGCGGGCCAACATCGGCATCCGCCGCCGGCTCGCGCCCCTGCTCGACAACTCCCGCAAGGAGATCGAGCTCGCGCACGCCCTGCTGCTCTCCCTGCCGGGGAGCCCGTGCCTGTACTACGGCGACGAGATCGGCATGGGCGACAACATCTGGCTGCCCGACCGGGACGCCGTGCGCACGCCCATGCAGTGGACGCCCGACCGCAACGCGGGGTTCTCCACGGCCGACCCGGGCATGCTCTACCTGCCGCTCATCCAGTCGCTCGTGCACCACTACAACCACACGAACGTCGAGGCGCAGCTCGCGCAGCCGACGTCGCTGCTGCACTGGGTGCACGGCATGCTCGCCGTCCGGCGCCTGCACCCGACGTTCGGCACGGGCGACTTCACGGCGCTCGAGTGCGACGACGACGCCATCCTGGCGTTCACGCGCTCGTCGTCCGAGGAGACGCTGCTCGTGGCGGCGAACCTGGCCTCGACCGCGCGGTCGAGCTCGATCCACCTGCCGGGCTACGAGGGCTGGACGATCACCGACCTGTTCGGCGGCGGGAAGTTCCCGGCAGTGAGCGAGGACGGGCACGTCACGATGACCTGGGGCTCGCGCGACTTCTACTGGCTCATGCTCACACCGCCGTCGCGAGACGTCTGGGGCGGCGACCTGTGACGGTCACGGTGCGGCCGGCTGCCGACGGGCTGGACCTCCGGCTCTGGCAGCTCGTCGCGCCCTGGCTGCCGGGCCGGCGCTGGTACCCCGGCGGCTCACCGCCCTCGCCGGCCGAGCCCTGGCTCGTCGTCACCTTCGACGACGACCCGCGGGTGCAGCTCGTGCTCGCACGGCTCGACGGGAGCGACGTCGTGGTGCACGTCCCTCTCGTGGTCGAGCCGGTGACCGGCCCCGTGGACGCGACCGAGAGCACGCCCATCGGCGTGGTCGACGGGCTCGCGGTCTACGACGGGGGCACGCACCCCGCGTGCTGGCTCGCGTTCCTCGGCGAGATGGGCCTGGGCCACGACCCGGCCCTGGTCGGAGGCGGACGCGCCCTGAGCGGCGAGCAGTCGAACACGAGCGTGGTCCTGCCGGGCGTGCCGTCCGGCTCGGGTGCCGGCGGGATGCTGAAGATCCTGCGGACGGTCGGGACGGGTGCGCATCCCGACGTCGTCATCCCGCAGGCGCTCACGGACGCCGGCTGGGACGGTGTGCCGCGCTTCCTCGGTGCGCTGGAGATCCACCTCCCGGCCGAGGCCGGGGACGCCGGAGACGCGGCGATGACAGGAGCCCTGACCGCCCACCTCGCCGTGCTGGCCGAGCTCGTCCCGGACGCGCACGACGGCTTCGAGCTCGCGTGCGAGCTCGCGTCGTCCGGCACGTCGTTCGCGCCTCTCGCCGCCGACCTCGGGCGCGTCGTCGCCGAGCTGCACGCGACGCTCCGGTCGGCGGTGGCGCCCGGCCCGCCGCTCGACCCGCACGCGTTCGTCGCAGGGCTGCGCCGCCGCGCGACCGCGGCGATCGCGGAGGCGCCCACGCTCGCGAGCCGCGCACCGGAGATCGTCACGGTGCTCGACGACCTCGAGGAGCGTCTGACGTCCGCAGCCGCGGCCCACGCCACCGGGATCCCGACCCAGACGATCCACGGCGACCTGCACCTGGGCCAGGCGCTGCACGGCGCGACCGGCTGGAAGCTGCTGGACTTCGAGGGCGAGCCGCAGCGGCCCGTGGCAGAGCGCACGGCTCCCGACCTACCCTTGCGCGACGTCGCGGGCATGCTCCGGTCGTTCGGCTACGCCGCCGCGGTGGGCGGGGCGAGCGACCCCTCGTGGGAGACCGACGCGGCCGACGCGTTCCTGAGCGCCTACCGCAGCGCCGCAGGCGGCGCTCCGGGCCTCGACGACGCGACGGCCGACGCCGTGCTGCGCGCGCTCGTGCTCGACAAGGCGCTCTACGAGGTCGTGTACGAGACGCGGCAGCGCCCGGACTGGGTCGCCATCCCGCTCGCGGCCGTCGACCGGTCACTCGGCGCCTGACGCGCCAGGATCCGTTGACGGGTGCCGCCCCGTGGCACGGTTCCGACGGCTGCCCGCCCGCAAGCGTGGGTGACGCCACGCGCGTTGCGGGCGCGACGCGCTGAGGGCCGTGGAAAGGTGAGCGCATGACGTCCGGCCCCCACAACCCGCCCCGCAACCAGCCCCACGATCCGGCCCAGATTCCGGCCCAGGTTCCGGCCCAGCGCGCCGTCCCGCCCGCTCCCCCCGTCGTCGACCCAGAGGTGCTCACCGCGGTCGCACAGGGCACGACGCACGACCCGCACGCGGTGCTGGGGCCGCACCTGCTCCCCGAGCCGGGCTGGGCGGCCGTCCGCGTGCTGCGGCCGCTCGCCGACGAGGTCGTCATCGTCACGACCGACGGGGAGCACCCCGCGTCGCACGAGGCCGCGGGCGTCTGGACCGCCGTCGTGCCGCTCTCGGACGCCGGCCACGCGCCCGACTACCGCGTGCGGACCCGCTACGGCCACGACGTCCAGATCGCCGACGACCCCTACCGGTTCCTGCCCACGCTGGGCGAGGTCGACCTGCACCTCGTCGCCGAGGGCCGGCACGAGGAGCTCTGGCGCGTGCTCGGCGCCAACCTGCACCGCTATCCGAGCGTGCTCGGCGACATCGACGGGACGTCGTTCGCCGTGTGGGCGCCGAACGCACGCGGCGTGCGCGTGGTCGGGGACCACAACCGCTGGACCCCGGTCCAGCCCATGCGGTCGCTCGGGGCGAGCGGCGTGTGGGAGCTGTTCGTCCCGGGCGTCGGGCCCGGCACCGTGTACAAGTACGAGATCTGCGGCGCCGACGGCGTGTGGCGGGCCAAGGCCGACCCGCTGGCCAAGGGCACCGAGGTGCCGCCCGCGACCGCGAGCGTCGTCGTGGCGTCGGAGCACGAGTGGCGCGACGACGACTGGATGGCGGCGCGGGCGTCGTCGAACCCGCACGACGGGCCGCTGAGCATCTACGAGGTGCACCTCGGGTCGTGGCGCCCCGGGCTGAGCTACCGCGAGCTCGCCGAGCAGCTCACGGAGTACGTCGTCGAGCAGGGCTTCACGCACGTCGAGCTCCTGCCCGTCGCGGAGCACCCCTTCGGCGGCTCGTGGGGCTACCAGGTCACGTCGTACTACGCGCCGACCTCGCGGTTCGGCCACCCGGACGACTTCCGCCACCTGGTCGACCGTCTGCACCAGGCCGGCGTCGGCGTGATCATCGACTGGGTCCCCGCGCACTTCCCGCGCGACGAGTTCGCGCTCGCGCGCTTCGACGGCACGCCGCTGTACGAGCACGCCGACCCGCGCAAGGGCGAGCAGCCCGACTGGGGCACCTACGTCTTCGACTTCGGCCGCCGCGAGGTGCGCAACTTCCTCGTCGCGAACGCCACGTACTGGTTCGAGGAGTTCCACGCCGACGCGCTGCGGGTCGACGCGGTCGCCTCGATGCTCTACCTCGACTACTCGCGCAACCCCGGCGAGTGGGTGCCCAACGTGCACGGCGGCCGCGAGAACCTCGAGGCGATCGCGTTCCTCCAGGAGGCCAACGCGACCGCCTACCGCCGCAGCCCGGGCGTCATGATGATCGCCGAGGAGTCCACCGCGTTCCCCGGCGTCACGCGGCCCACCTCGGCGGGCGGCCTCGGGTTCGGGCTCAAGTGGAACATGGGCTGGATGAACGACACCCTGCGCTACCTGGCGCAGGACCCCATGTACCGGCGCTACCACCACCACGAGATCACGTTCTCGCTCGTCTACGCGTTCTCCGAGCAGTTCGTGCTGCCCATCAGCCACGACGAGGTCGTGCACGGGAAGGGCTCGCTGCTGCGCAAGATGCCGGGTGACCGGTGGCAGCAGCTCGCCGGCGTGCGCGCATTCCTCGTCTACCAGTGGACGCACCCGGGCAAGCAGCTGCTGTTCATGGGGCAGGAGTTCGCGCAGGACGCCGAGTGGAACGAGGGTGCTGGGCTCGACTGGTGGTTGCTCGACAACCCCGGCCATGCCGGGGTGCAGCGCGTCGTGCGCGACCTCAACGCCCTGTACCGCGCCACGCCGGCCCTGTGGGAGCTCGACTCCGACCCGGAGGGCTTCGAGTGGCTCGACGCGGACGACGCCGACCACAACGTGCTCTCGTACGTCCGCCGCGCGCGCGACGGCAGCCCGGTGGTCGTCGTCGTCAACTTCGCGGGCGTCCCGCACGAGGGCTACCGGCTCGCGCTGCCCGACGGCGGGGCGTGGGACGAGGTGTTCAACACCGACGCGCACGCCTACGGCGGTTCGGGCGTGGGCAACCTGGGCAGCGTCGAAGCCCAGGAGGTCGGCTGGAAGGGCCGCCGGTACTCGACGCAGCTCCGGGTCCCGCCGCTCGGCGCGCTGATCCTGAGCCCTCGTCGGGACGGATAGCGCGCCGGCGGCGGACCTCAGTAGAGCGCGATCGCCAGGCGCTGGCGTGCCTTGCCGACCCGCGGGTCGGTCGGGCCGACGATCTCGAAGTACTCGAGCAGGCGCACGCGCAGCGTCTCCTTGGCGTCGGCGCCGGCGCCGGGGAGCAGGTCGAGGAGCCGCGCGAGCGCGTCGTCGACCTTGCCGCCGAGCATGTCCAGGTCCGCGACGGCGAGCTGGGCGTCGACGTCCGACGGCGCGCTCGCCGCTGCGGCCCGGACGGCCTGCAGGTCGGCGCCACGCGTGCGCTGCAGCAGCCGCACCTGGGCCAGACCTGCGACGGCGAGCGCGTCGCGGGGATCCTGCTTGATCGCCCGCTCGTAGGCGGCGACCGCGGACTCGAGGTCGTCGCGCTCGATGGCGTCGTACGCCTCCTGGTGCAGCGGGGGCAGCGGCTCCTCGGCCGGCTCCTCGACGTCGGCGGGCGCGGCCTCGTCGTCACCCTGCGACGGTGCCCGGCCCGTCACGCCGTTCTGCTCGGCGGCGGCGAGCACCTGGTCGAGCACGGCCCGGACCTGCTCCTCGGGCGCCCCACCCGCGAACAGCGGCAGCGGCTGGCCCTGCAGCACGGCAACGACGGTCGGCACGCCCTGGACCTGGAACGCGGCGGCGATCTGGGGAGACGCCTGCGCGTCGACCCGCCCCAGCAGGAACCGCCCCGCGTACTCCTCGGCGAGCCGGCCCAGCATCGTCCCGAGCTCGGCGTTCGCCTGGTCGGTCGGGATCCACAGCAGGACGACGACGGGGTACCGCGCGGAGTCCTGCACGACCTGCCCGAAGTTCTCCTCGGTCAGGTCGACCACGTAGCCGCCGGCGGTGGGCGCACCACCCGGTGCTCCGGGGGGTGGCGCCTGGGGACGGTTGAGCGCCGACAGATCGACGGCGCCGCGCGTGGGGATGCTCGGCTCGGGGATCGGGTTGGTCATGGTGGCCATCCTAAGGACGGCGACGCCCCGGTTCACCCTCGCCGGGCGCCGCCGTCACTTGTTCGCTGCGGACGTGGCCGTGTGCTGGTAGCCGAGCGGGCGGATCTTCTCGTCGGAGCCCTTCGCGGGGACGTACAGCGCGACAAGGTCCGTGTACCCCACGCGCAGCGTGTTGGTCGGGTCCTTGTCACCGATGAGCGCGGCCTGGGTCTCGGTCAGCGGCGAGACCTCCGCGCCCTTCTCGGCCGTGAGCAGCTCCTGGGCCGTGAGCACTCCCATGACGACGGCGCCGCCGTCCGCCGTCCGCACGGCGCGCAGATCGCCGTCGCGGTGGGCGAACTTCATCGTGTACTTGGCGTCGGAGTCCTCGAACCCCTCGCCCTTGCGGAGGTTGGCCGCATCCTGCTGCACCCGCTTGAGCAGGTCGGTGTCGCTGATCTCGAAACCCTTGGCGAACTTCGACTTGTCGCCGTGGGTGAGGACGTCGGCGTACTGCTTGAGCGCGTCGACGGGGTTGGCCGCGAGCGACGCGTCGTCGGCCGCGACCGCGTCGCTGCCGATCTCCTTGTCGGCGAACGCCGGCAGGGTCGTCTCGGGCAGCAGCTGCACCCAGCCCCACATCTTGTACGGCTGGCGTGCGTCGGCCTGCTCGAACGCCACGAGCCGCGCCGTGTCGAGGTCCTCGGTGAGCTGGGTGATGGAGTAGCCCGTCCGCGGCCAGGTGTCCGCGGTGGGCGGCATGATCCGCTGGTAGTCACCGGGGACCTCGGTGATCAGGTCGTCCTTCTTGCGGATCGCGGCGACCTTGAGCTGGCTCGTGCGGATCTCGAGCGCGGGGCCGGTCATGCGGGAGCTGAGCCCCTTGGCGGACCGCTTCTCGACGGACGTCGAGAGCACCGTGTCCACGGCCGAGATGACCTTGGCCTCCTGGTCCTCGCTCAGCTTGGGTCCCACGACCGCGGCCTCGGGCTGCGGTGTCGGCAGCTCCTGCGCGCAGCCGGCCAGGAGCGCCGCGGCCGCGGCGACGGCGGTCGCGGCGGCCAGCCGGCGGCCGGTCGTACGGGTGCGGGCGGTGGCCTCGCGCTTCATCGGTCTCCCCTGGGGTTCGATTCGTTGCCCGGCGTCGAGTCGTCCTGCGCACGCGAGGGGTCGAACCCCCAGGCCTGCCGCCAGGCGGCGGCGCGGCCGGCGCGGGTCGACGGGTCGGTCTCGGCCGGCTGCGGTGCGGAGGGCTCGGGCTCCTGCGAGCGCACGGCGGGGATGGACCCCGTGAGCGCGCGCAGACGCCTGCCCATGCCGCCATGCTCGGCGGTCCGGCGTGCCTCCTCCTGCAGACGCAGCTCGCGGCGCGTCAGGCGCACACTGCCCGTCTCTGGGCCCGCCGCCTGAGCGTTGGCGGGATATGCCTGCTGGGCGGGCGAGCCCGCGTCGTCATACCCGGGTGCGGCGGGGTACCCGGGCGCGGCGGGCCCGGTGCCGCCGACCGGTGCGAACGGCAGGGCGGCGGGGGGCGCACCGAACGGCGCGTCGCCGACGACGGGCGGCGTCTGCTCCCCCGGGCTGCGGACCGGAAGGTCGCGTGCGGCTGCGCGCGACCGGCGCGAGAAGCGTCCCGCGAGGGGCACGGGCCCGGTGCTGCCGGAGCGTTCGTCGTCCGCGGGCTCGACGTCCTCGGCAGGGCGTGCACCGCCCGACGGTGCGAACGGTCCGCGCCGCGCCGGGTCGTCCCCGTCGGCACGGTCCGGGCTCGCCGTGGGCCGCCAGGTGAAGGGAGACGACGCCGAGTCCTCCGGCGGCTCCGGGGCGGACACCGTGCCGACCGGCCGTCCGGACGGGTCACCGTCGGTGCTCCGGCGCGAGCGGCGGCTCGCCGGTGCGGAGACCTCCGCACGCGGCCGGCGTCGGGACGCCAGCAGCAGCAGCAGGCCGACGACCACGAGGAGGGCGCCACCGCCGACCGCGGGCCACAGGTACGGGGTCGTGACCGCTCGCGGCCAGGTCAGCTCGATGGTCGGAGCCTGGGCACCCTCGCCCACACCCGCGGCGAGCAGGACCCAACGGCCCGGCGTCTCGCTCCAGCGGAGCGTCACGCTGCCGGTGTCCGACGCCTCGGCGACCCACATGTCGGAGCCCGCGGGGTTCGGGGCAGCAGCGGGCTCTGCGGGCTCCTCGCCCTCGGCCGGTTCCTCGGCCCCGCCGGCGGGGACCGGGGTGACGCCGAGGGTGTCCCAGTCGGTCAGGCCGGTGATCCGCGCGTACGCGTCGTCGCCCACCCAGCCGAAGACGTCGACCTCGCGGCCGACGGCCAGGGTGACCGTCTGCTCCTCGGGCACCGTGGCAGTGATCGTGACGTCGCTGTTGACGAGCCCGAGTACGCCCGGGTCGGTGACCACGAGCGTGCCGTCGCCGGCCGGACGGGCCGTGGCGACCACCGTGTCGGTCTCTCGCCAGACCGTGGCGGACGCGACTCCGAGGGCAGCACCGGCCAGTCCCACCAGGACCAGGAGGACTCCCAGAATGCGTTGCAGCACCAAGCTTCCCTTCGACGTGAACACTCAAGAATAGGGACGAGCCGACCCCAAAGGTCCAGGCGGCGGGTCGGGGAGGGATCCGTCACCAACCTTTCACGAGTCGGGTACCGGGGGCTCGCGAAGCAGGCGGACACTCTTCACCCGAACTATGACGGCCGCGACACGGTGGAGGCGAGACGGCGGTCACAGCACAGCGCGTCATGCGCCGCCAATGGCGCATATTTGCACTGATTCTCCCGTCTGGTCGCGGATGTCCCGAGTATCGATGGCCGATGGTCGCCACTATCCTGGCGTGGCCGGGGCACCCACGACAGACGGAGGTCTTCACGTGTCCGACGAGCGCACGCTCTTTCCTATCACCATGCGCGGGTACGACCGCGCCCAGGTGGAGAACCAGATGGCCCGCCTGGAGCAGGCTCTCGAGGAGGCCCGCAGGCTGGTCGAGAGCACTGACGCACGAGCGATGCAGCTGTCGTCCGAGCTCGCCGACGCCCACCGCCAGCTCCGGGAGAACGAGAAGCCGTCCTACTCAGGACTCGGCGCGCGGGTCGAGCGCCTCCTGCGCTCGGCCGAGGAGCAGTCGACCGACGTGCTGACCCAGGCGAACCAGCAGGCCGCCGACATCATGGCCCGCGCCAAGCTCTCGGCGGGCCAGGTGCGCTCGCGCGCCGAGGCCGAGGTCGCCGAGCTGCTCGGCAGCGCCCGGCGCGAGGCCGAGGAGATCCGCTCGACGACGGCGGCCGAGGCCGAGGGCACGCTGCTCGCGGCGCGGCGCCGCGCGGAGGAGTTCGTCGGTTCGGCCGAGCGCGAGGCGGCGCTCATCACGAGCTCGCTGAGCGCCGAGGAGAACGAGCGCCGGGCCTCGCTCGAGCGCGAGATCGGCACGATGCGTGCGACCGCCGAGCGTGAGACGACCGAGCTCCGCGTCACGGTCGAGCGGGACACTGCCCAGCTTCGCGCCCAGGCGGCGGCCGAGGCGGCGTCGCTGCGCGAGGAGGCCGAGCGGGAGTCGAACGACCTGCTCGAGCGCACCCGACGTGAGGCTGCGCGCATCATCGCCGAGGCCAAGCACCAGGCCGCCGAGGCGGCCAACGCCGTCACGAGCGAGCTCGAGCAGCTTCGCGAGCAGGCTCGGCGCACGCTCGCCGACGCCGAGCTCGACGTGGCACAGCGGCGCGAGCGCGTGGAGCAGGAGGCGGCCGCGCGGCACGAGGCGACCCGTCAGGAGACCGAGCAGCTCATCCGCACGGCAGAGGAGCACGCCGCCGAGGCCGAGATGCGCGTGGCGCAGGCACTGCAGCAGGCCGAGAAGGTGCGCGCGGAGTCCGACGCCTACGTCAAGGACCTGCTCACCGACGCTCGTCGCAACGCCGACCGGATCGTGGCCGAGGCTCGCGCGTTCTCCGAGCAGACGGTCACCGACGCCCAGGCCGAGGCCGAGCACCACCGCAGCACGGCGCACCGCCAGCTCGAGGACCTGACGCGACGGCACGACTCGATCAACTCCTACCTCGACGAGCTGCGTAACCTGCTCGGCCACGAGAAGAAGGGCGAGCAGGCCGCCGAGTGGCACGGTGAGGGCGCCGCGAAGAGCGCGAACGACAAGGGCGGCAAGAAGAAGTCCGCCGCGGCCGAGACGCCCGTGGCCGTCGTCGAGGCGCCCGCGCCTCCGCCCGCGCCGGAGCCCGAGGCCGTCGAGCCGGCGGGCGACGACATCTCCGACGCTGCTCCGGCGTCCGACGAGACGGACGACGCGCAGCCGGAGCCGACCAAGGCCTGAGGCGGCGGCCGCGACGCGGCCGCCGCGAGGCGTCAGGAGCGGTGCGTGACGCGACGGTGCAGCAGCGCGAGCGCCGCTGCTACCGCCGTCGGGTCCTCGACCGGGCTCATGTGCCCCACACCCGGCACCACGGTGAGGGCCGAGTCGGGGGCGGACTGCGCCATGTGCTCGGCCTCGGACAAGGGAGTGATCCTGTCCTCGGCCCCGACGACGACTGCCACCGGTCCGTCATAGCGCTTGAGCACGTCGGTGCGGTCCGGCCGGGCGGCCATCGCGCGCTGCGCCCAGGCGACGCCCGTCGGGGACTGGGCGCGGATCCAGGCCTCGAGCGCCGGGAACAGGCCGCGTCGTCCCGCGGTGCTCGTCGGGCCGAGAACGGCAGCGGGCATGCTGAGCACCGGGGCGATCGACTGGGCGTCCACGACGGCTTGGGCGACGTGCAGGCGACGAGCTCGCGCCTCGTCGCTGTCTGCCGTCGACTTGGTGTCCACGAGCCCGAGCCCCGAGACGAACCCGGGGTGCCGCTCGGTGAGCGCGAGCGCGACGTAACCACCCATCGACAGCCCGACCACGATCGCGTTGCCCGCGCCCTGCTCGCGCAGCGTGCGGTAGACCGCCTCGGCCGCGTCGTCGAGGCTCTCGGGCAGCCCGCCGAGGTCGCTGTGGCCCTGGCCGGGCAGGTCGATGCCGACGGCCCGGATGCCCTGCGGCAGCGCAGCCGCCGCTCCGGCCCACATCCGGTGGTCGAACGGGAAGCCGTGGAGCAGCACCATCGGGATCCCTGCGCCATCACGCAGTACGTAGGTCGCCAGGTTCGGAGTGGAGGTCATCGTCGTCCTCTCGTGGAGGGGTGGGAGGTGGCTGGGTCGCGGTGGGGGTCAATGAGCAGGTGCGGACGTCTCGCTGGTGTCGAGGATCTCGCCCTCCCAGTGAGTCGGCAACGGGGCGTGGCCCGGGAGCACGTGCTGGACGATCTCCTCGAGCACGCGCCGGACGGCAGGCTCGCCGACCCAGAGGTGCTTGGCGTCGTCGACCCCGATGACCTCCGCCTGCGGCACGCGCGCGAAGCGTCGTCGTGCCTCGTCGGGGCGCAGGTAGTCGTCGCGCTCGGGAACGAGCACCACGAGCGGCTTGCCGAAGTCGGCCCAGCGGTCCAGGTCGGCGTCGGTCGCCCGGTGCAGCGGCGGCGACAGCAGGATGGCGCCCTCGATGCCCGGGTGGCTGCCGTGCTTGAGCACGAGCTCGGTGCCGAACGACCACCCGACCAGCCACAGGCGCGGCAGACCGCGGAACTCGGCGAGCTCGATCGCGGCCGCGACGTCGTGCCGCTCGGCCTCGCCGCCGTCGAACTGGCCCTCGGACGTCCCACGCGGCGAGGACGTGCCACGCGTGTTGAACCGCAGGACGGCCAGTCCGGCCAGCGCCGGCAGCCGCCACGCCGCCTTGCGGTAGACGTGCGAGTCCATGAACCCGCCGTGCGTCGGCAGCGGGTGGAACGTGACGAGGGTGGCGAGCGGCTCGGTGTCGACCGGGAGCGCGAGCTCCCCGACGAGCGTCAGGCCGTCCTCGGTGTGGAGCTCGATGTCCTCCCGCTGCGCGGGAAGCACGGTCATCGAGCGGATCTGGTGGCCCGTGGGCTCGTCCTGGTTCATCGCTTCCGAGCGTAGTCGGCAGCCCGGCGCCCGGCGCTAGCGGAGGCGCGAACGCCGCTCCCAGCAGCTCGGGTGCCAGTGACGCCGCGCCTCGAGCCCAGCGGCCTCGCCCCCGACGACGTCGCGCATCCACGCGACCACGTGCGGCGTGCCGGGCGGGATCTCCTGGTTGCAGGCCGGGCAGCGGTACGACTTGTCGCCCCCGGTGACCCGGCGGACGGTCCACTCGCCGTCGTCGGCGCTGACCCGGCGTACCCCTCCGAGCGCTCGCTCGACGTCGAGCGCCTGGTGCTCGGCACTCCAAGGCCGCTTGCGGGAGGGTCGACGGCTGGGCATTCCCCCATTGTCACGTGCAGCAGACGTCGGGCGCTTCCGGGGCTGCCCGCCTCGCCGGGCCTTCGCCGGACCTGCGCGGCAGATCGATCGACGACGACCCTGGACGGTGCGTGCAGGCATTGCGGTTACAGTGACCCGAGTCCGCCCATCGACCGAAGGACCTTTCCCGTGAAGCACCGCACCTCTACCGGCGTGGCCGCGCTCGCCCTGGTCGCCGCCCTTGCCCTGACCGGCTGCGGAGGCGGCGAGGGATCAGGGAGCACGGCCTCCCCATCGGCGCCCGCGTCCGACCCTGCTGCCACCGGCGCTCCCAGCCCTTCCGCCGAGGACATCGCGGCGCTCGAGGCCGTCGAGGTCAAGGGTGACGCAGGTACGGATCCGGAGCTGGTCTTCGACGCGCCGCTCACCGTCTCTGCGCCGACGAGTCGCGTCGTCGAGGAGGGCACCGGCACGGCGCTCGCCGAGGGCGACTGGGTCACGATGCAGTACGTCGCCTACAAGGGCGACGGCTCCCGGCTGGGATCGACGTGGGAGACGGACTCTCCTGAGAACTTCGCGCTCGGCGACCTGCAGTTCGACCTGCTCAACGGACCGCTCGAGGGCAAGAAGGTCGGGACTCGCATGCTCCTCGCGAACCCCACGCAGGACGCCCAGGGCACCCCGGCGACGACGCTCAATCTCCTCGAGATCACCGACGTCAAGGAGATCCCGGCCCGTGCCGAGGGCGAGGCGGTGACCCCCGCCGAGGGTCTTCCGACCGTCACGCTCGACGATGCCGGCGCGCCGTCCATCGAGATCCCCGAGGGTTATGAGGCCCCCGCGGACCTCGTCGTGCAGCCGCTCATCAAGGGCGACGGCCCGAAGCTCACCAAGGACCAGACCGTCATCGCGCACTACACGGGCTGGAAGCTCGACGGCACGCCGTTCGACTCCTCCTGGGAGCGCAAGGGGCCGACCGACTTCCAGCTGGGCAGCGTCATCTCCGGTTGGACCGAAGGGCTGTCCGGGCAGCCCATCGGCAGCCAGGTGCTGCTCGTGATCCCCGCCGACCAGGCCTACGGCGCGGAGGCAGACCCCTCGAACCCGCTCGCGGGCGAGACCCTCGTGTTCGTCGTCGACATCCTCGACACCGTCGACTGACGCGCGGCGCTGCGACGCGACAGACGAGAGCGGGGCCATCGGTCGGACACGACCGGTGGCCCCGCTCTCGTTCTTCTCCTGTCTGGCACGCACAGAGGCCCGGAACCGCAGGATTCCTGCGGTTCCGGGCCTCTGTCAGCCGCTTGGGGCCATGTGAGGTCTGAGGAGGCTCAGAAGTCCCAGTCGTCGTCGGTCGTCTCGACGGCCTTGCCGATGACGTACGACGAGCCCGACCCGGAGAAGAAGTCGTGGTTCTCGTCCGCGTTCGGCGACAGCGCGGCGAGGATCGCCGGGTTGACGTCGGTGTCCTCCTTGGGGAACAGCGCCTCGTAGCCCAGGTTCATCAGGGCCTTGTTGGCGTTGTACCGCAGGAACTTCTTGACGTCCTCGGTCAGGCCGAGCTCGCCGTAGAGCGCGTCGGTGTACTCGACCTCGTTCTCGTACAGCTCGAAGAGCAGCTCGAACGTGTAGGCCTTGAGCTCCTCCTGCTCGGCGGCAGAGATGCGCTGCAGGCCCTTCTGGTACTTGTAACCGATGTAGTACCCGTGCACGGCCTCGTCGCGGATGATGAGGCGGATGAGGTCGGCCGTGTTGGTGAGCTTGGCGCGGCTGGACCAGTACATGGGCGCGTAGAAGCCCGAGTAGAACAGGAACGACTCGAGCATCGTCGAGGCGACCTTGCGCTTGAGCGGGTCGTCGCCGCGGTAGTAGTCGAGGACGATCTCGGCCTTGCGCTGCAGGTTCGCGTTCTGCTCCGACCACGCGAACGCGTCGTCGATCTCGCGCGTCGAGATGAGGGTCGAGAAGATCGACGAGTAGCTCTTGGCGTGCACCGACTCCATGAACGCGATGTTGGTGTACACCGCCTCCTCGTGCGGCGTCAGCGCGTCCGGGATGAGCGAGACGGCGCCCACCGTGCCCTGGATGGTGTCGAGCAGCGTGAGCCCGGTGAACACGCGGGTCGTCATGAGCTTCTCGGCGTCGCTGAGCGTGTGCCACGACTGGATGTCGTTGGACACCGGCACCTTCTCGGGCAACCAGAAGTTGCCGACGAGCCGGTCCCAGACCTCGAGGTCCTTCTCGTCCTCGACCCGGTTCCAGTTGATCGCGGTCACGCGATCGATGAGCTTGAGCTTTCCCGTGGGTGCCATGTTCTGTCTCTCCTACCCGACACCGAGGTCGAGAACTGCGTGAGCCGACCGCGACGTCGGGCCGGTGGATGGATGTGTGTGTCGCGAGGCTGGATGGGACTGGCGGGAGGCCACGAGGAACGAGCGGCCGGATGGACGCCTCGCGACACGCACATCCATCCAGCGGCCCGCACCAGCGCACGTCACAGCATGCAGCTGACGCAGTTCTCCACCTCCGTACCCTCCAACGCCATCTGACGCAGGCGGATGTAGTACAGCGTCTTGATGCCCTTGCGCCAGGCGTAGATCTGAGCCCTGTTGACGTCGCGCGTGGTGACGGTGTCGGGGAAGAAGAGCGTCAGGCTGAGCCCCTGGTCGACGTGCTGCGTCGCCGCGGCGTAGGTGTCGATGATCTTCTCGTACCCGATCTCGTACGCGTCCTGGTAGTACTCCAGGTTGTCGTTCGTCATGTACGGCGCCGGGTAGTAGACGCGCCCGATCTTGCCTTCCTTGCGGATCTCGATCTTGGCCGCGACCGGGTGGATCGACGACGTCGAGTGGTTGATGTAGCTGATGGATCCCGTCGGCGGGACGGCCTGGAGGTTCTGGTTGTAGATGCCGTGCTCCATGACGGACGCCTTCAGCGCGCGCCAGTCGTCCTGCGTCGGGATGGCCACGCCGGCGCTGGCGAACAGGCCGGCGACACGCTCCGTGGCGGGCTTCCACTCGGCCTCGGTGTACTTGTCGAAGTACTCGCCCGTGGCGTACTTCGAGTCCTCGAAGCCGCCGAACGCGCGGCCCCGTTCGATCGCGAGCCGGTTCGACGCCGCGATGGCGTGGTAGGCCACCGTGTAGAAGTAGATGTTCGTGAAGTCGATGCCCTCTTCGGACCCGTAGTAGATCCGCTCCCGGGCGAGGTAGCCGTGCAGGTTCATCTGGCCCAGGCCGATGGCGTGCCCGAGGTCGTTCGCCCGCTTGACCGACGGGACGGACTCGATGCTCGTCTGGTCGGAGACGGCCGTCAGGGCACGGATCGCGGTGTCGATGGTCCGCGCGAAGTCGGGCGAGTCCATCGTCCTGGCGATGTTGAGCGAGCCGAGGTTGCACGAGATGTCCCGGCCGACGTGCGAGTACGACAGGTCCTCGTTGAACGTCGACGGCGTCGAGACCTGCAAGATCTCCGAGCACAGGTTCGAGTGGGTGATCCGCCCCTTGATGGGGTTGGCCCGGTTGACCGTGTCCTCGAACATCACGTACGGGTAGCCGGACTCGAACTGCAGCTCGGCGATGGTCTGGAAGAAGTCGCGTGCCTTGATCGTCGTCTTGCGTACCCGGTCGTCCGCGACGAGCTCGTCGTACTTCTCGGTGATCGAGATGTCGGCGAACGGCTTTCCGTAGACCCGCTCGACGTCGTACGGCGAGAAGAGGTGCATGTCGGCGTTCTTCTTGGCGAGCTCGAACGTGATGTCCGGGATCACGACGCCGAGCGAGAGGGTCTTGATGCGGATCTTCTCGTCCGCGTTCTCCCGCTTGGTGTCCAGGAACCGCATGATGTCGGGGTGGTGGGCGTGCAGGTAGACCGCCCCCGCGCCCTGACGCGCGCCGAGCTGGTTCGCGTACGAGAACGAGTCCTCGAGCAGCTTCATCACCGGGATCACGCCCGACGACTGGTTCTGGATGTGCTTGATGGGTGCCCCGTGCTCACGGATGTTGCTGAGCAGCAGCGCCACGCCGCCGCCACGCTTGGAGAGCTGGAGCGCCGAGTTGATGCCGCGCGCGATGGACTCCATGTTGTCCTCGATGCGCAGCAGGAAGCACGACACGGGCTCGCCGCGCTGGGCCTTGCCCACGTTGAGGAACGTCGGGGTCGCGGGCTGGAAACGCCCGGACACGACCTCGTCGACGATGTCCCGCGCCATCTGCTCGTCGCCGTCCGCGAGGCCGAGCGCGACCATGCTGACGCGGTCCTCGAACCGCTCGAGGTACTTCTTCCCGTCGAACGTCTTGAGCGTGTACGACGTGTAGTACTTGAAGGCGCCGAGGAACGAGTCGAACTGGAAGTCCTTGGAGTACGCGAGCTGGAACAGCTCCTTGACGAACGCGCGCGAGTACTTCGCGAGGACCGCGGCGTCGTAGTACTTGTTCTCCACCAGGTAGTCGAGCTTGGCGTCGAGCGTCTCGAACTCGATCGTGTTCGGCGCCACGTGCTGCCGGAAGTACTCCCGGGTGGCCTCGCGGTCCTTCTCGAACTGGATCTTGCCGTCCGGTCCGTAGAGGTTCAGCATCGCGTTGAGCGCGTGGTAGTCGAGCTGCAGGCTCTGCAGCTGGACCGGTTGCGCCGCGGGCGCCGTCGTCGTGCTCACGCCGAGATCAGTGACTGTCGTTGCCAAAATCGTCCCAATCCATCGCGGACGCGCTGGGCGTCCTCGGCCGTCCCCAGGAGTTCGAAGGCATACAGGTACGGAACCTGGCACTTCGCGGAGATGATGTCGCCGGCGATGCAGTACGCAGCGCCGAAGTTGGTGTTCCCCGCGGCGATGACGCCGCGGATCAACGACCGGTTGTGCACGTCGCCCAGGAAGCGGCGTACCTGCCGTGGGACCGCCCCGCCCTCGTTGCCGCCGCCGTAGGTCGGCACCACGAGCACGTAGGGCTCGTCGACCGTCAGGAAGCCGTCCGCGGGACGCACCGGGATGCGGTGGACCGACATGCCCTGCTCCTCGAGACCGAGGCGCTGGACGAAGCGGTGCGTGTTCTCCGAGACGCTGGAGAAGTAGACGAGTGAACCCATCTCACCCCTCCCCCTGACGGTGCTGTGCGGTGCCGCACCACGGTGCGGCGTGCTGGCCGAGCCAGGCTGGGTCAGGCCGAGACGGCCTGGTGCGCGGCGAGCGCGCTGATCTGGTCCGGGCGAAAGCCCGACCAGTGCTTGTCGCCCGCGACCACGACGGGGGCCTGCAGGTAACCGAGCCCACGGACCATCTCGAGCGCCTCGGCATCCTGCGTGATGTCGACGACGGCGTACTCGATGCCCTTGCGGTCGAGGGCACGGTAGGTCGCGTCGCACTGCACGCAGGCCGGCTTGCTGTAGACCGTGATGCTCATGTCCGTCTCCTGTCTAAGGTGCCCTCGCGGGTGCTGCCGCGGCGTGTGTCCGCTGGTGTCGCCGGCGTCGTCGCCCCTCGATCCACCGCCCCGCGAAGGGCGATGACCGGGCACGACACCCGTGGAACTACGCCGATGTGATTATCGCGGTGGTGTTCGTCCCCCGCACCTGCCAAACACTACACCTAGTGTCTGACACGCGTCAGGCACCGACATGTTGTGGTTCACACGTGTGTGATTCGGCTCCCACGGCCC
>Ga0233385_1000031_pt1 | contig 73127 bp, 74 predicted proteins | sample ElkDunMinimDraft_16_FD_191543 | JGI IMG/M metagenome (GOLD analysis project Ga0233385, IMG submission 191543) | Fecal eukaryotic communites from dung pellets of Tule Elk in California, USA - Elk Dung G36 | ecosystem: Host-associated > Mammals > Digestive system > Large intestine > Fecal | place...
CCGCCGGACGCACGGGACGCACGTCCGCGCCGGTTCCCGCGCGCTCCGCCACGGGCACCCGGACGCGCCAGGCGGCGGCCCGCTCGCGGGCCACGGTCGGCCGGGCCGCCCCGCCGCCGCGCCCGCACACCGCACAGCGCCGTCCGGGCGATCCCGAGCGGCGGCAGCGCTGGCTCATCGTCGCCGTCGCGATCGTGCTGGCGGTGTTCGTCGGCCGGCTCGTCCAGGTGCAGATCTTCCAGGGACCGGGTCTCGCGGCCGAGGCCCAGGCGGACCGCATGACGTCGAGCATCGTGCCGGCGCACCGTGGCGACATCGTCGACGCGGACGGCACGGTGCTCGCCACCTCCGTCGACCGCTACACCGTCGTCGCCGACCAGCAGGCGATCCAGGGCTTCCACGGCAACAAGCGGCCGCCCGACGCGGACGGGCTGGAGGTCGCCGACGGCGCGCTCGGCGTGGCCCAGCTCCTCGGCCCGGTCCTGGGCCAGTCCAAGGCGGAGCTCGCCGCGCGCCTCAACGGCGACAACAGGTACCGGGTGCTGGCCAAGAACGTCGTCCCCGAGGTGCAGCGTGCGATCGCGGACCTCGGCCTGCAGGCGTACATCCGTACCGAGCTGACCTCGCGCCGCAGCTACCCGGCGGGGACGGTCGCGGGCACGCTCGTCGGTTTCGTGGACGCGGAGCAGAAGGGCCAGGGCGGCATCGAGATGGCGTGGGACGACGTGCTCGCCGGCACGGCGGGGCATGTCGAGTACGAGCGCGGCCGCGACGGCGTGCGCATCCCGGGGGCCGAGGAGGTGACCAAGCCCGCGGTGCCTGGCCACGACGTCGTGCTCACCATCGAGGACGACATCCAGTGGAAGGCCGAGGACGCGCTGGACGAGGCGGTCGCCGCGACGGGCTCGAGCTACGGCATGGCGATCGTGCAGGACCTGAGGACCGGCGAGCTGCTGGCGCTCGCCGACTCGGGCGACGTCGACCCGAACGACCGCTCGACCGCCGCGGTCGCCCAGGGCTCGCGCGCGGTCAAGGACGTGTTCGAGCCGGGGTCGACGGGCAAGGTCGTCACCATGGCCGCGGCGCTCGAGGGCGGGTACTGGAAGCCGACGAGCAAGTTCACCGTGCCGTACCGGTACACCACGCCCAACGGGCAGACCTTCTCCGACTCCCACGAGCACCCCGTCCAGCAGCTGACGCTCGCCGGGATCCTGGCGAACTCGTCCAACACGGGCACCGTGCAGGTGGGCGAGAAGATCCCGCGCCAGGTGCGCTACGACTACCTGCGCAAGTTCGGGTTCGGCGAGCCGACCGGCGTCGGCCTCCCGGGCGAGGCCAAGGGGCTGATGCCGCCGTCGGACGTCAGCACGTGGGACAACCGCACGCAGTACACGGTGCTGTTCGGGCAGAGCGTCGCCGTCAACGCGGTCCAGGCCACGAGCGTCTTCTCCACGGTGGCCAACGGTGGCGTGCGGATGACCCCCACGCTGTACCAGGGGTCGCGCTCGCCGGAGGGCGAGTTCACGCCGGCCGACCGCGGGGGTGGTGAGCGCGTGATCTCGGGGGAGACCGCCGACACGCTCCTGCGGATGATGGAGTCGGTCACGGGCGAGGAGGGCACGGGCTCGTCGGCCCAGGTGCCCGGCTACCGCGTCGCGGGCAAGACGGGCACGGCCCAGATGTTCCTGCCCGGCGGAGGGGTCACCTACATGGCGTCGTTCATCGGCGTCGCCCCGGCCGAGGACCCGAGGTACACGGTGTCGGTGTTCCTCAAGAGCCCGCGGACGTCGATCTTCGGCGGCGTCGTCGCCGCTCCGGTCTTCAGCGACATCATGGGCTTCACGCTGCAGAAGAAGGACGTCCCGCCGAGCACCGAGAGGTTCCGGCCCTTCCGGCTGACCTGGAAGTAGCTCGTGCGTGAGTTGTGGTGTTTGTCACGTGACAGGCGCTATGTTGGCCTACGCGTAGGAACAATCCAGATCAACGACGATCGGAGACTCCCATGGCGAGCGTTGGACGACGACGTCGCGTCGTACGCCTGGGCGCGCTGCTCGCGCCCTTCGTCCTCGTCGCCGCGGGCTGCGGCAGCGGCGGGGGCGGCGACGACCCGGAGGCGTACCCCGAGGACAACATCGAGATCATCGTGCCGTTCGCCGCGGGCGGGCCGACCGACACCGTGACCCGCATGATCGCCGAACCCATGAGCGACGAGCTCGGGGTGCAGATCGTGGTCCAGAACGTCGAGGGCGCGGGCGGCACGGTCGCCGCGGGCCAGGCCGCGCAGGCGGAGCCCGACGGGTACACGGTGCTCATGCACCACATCGGCATGTCGACGGCGCCCACGCTCTACCCCGACCTCGACTACGACCCGCTGACCGACTTCAAGACCGTCGGGCTCGTGACCGAGGTCCCGATGACGATCGTCGCGCGCAAGGACTTCGAGCCGACGACGCTCGAGGAGCTGGTCACGTACGTCCAGGGCAACCAGGACACCGTGACGCTGGCGCACGCGGGCGTGGGATCGGCGTCCAACCTGTGCGGGCTGCTGCTGCAGGACGCGATGGGCGTGAAGGTCCAGGAGGTGCCCTACGACGGCACGGGCCCCGCGATGGCGGAGCTCGTGGGCGGTCAGGTGGACTTCATGTGCGACCAGACCACCAACACCTCGAGCCAGATCACGGCGGGCGAGGTCAAGGGGTACGCGGTGACCACGCCCGAGCGCGTCGAGAGCCTGCCCGACCTGCCCACGACCGCCGAGGGCGGGCTGCCCGACCTCGAGGTCGCGGTGTGGCACGGCCTGTACGTGCCCGCGGAGACGCCGGACGAGGTGGTCTCGACCCTCACGTCCGCGCTGCAGAGCGCGCTCGAGGACCAGGGCGTGATCGACAAGATGGCCGACCTGGGCACGGCGCCGGTCGGTGCCGACCAGGCGACGCCCGAGGCGCACACCGAGCTGCTGACCGAGCAGATCGACACCTGGTCCGGTGTCATCGGTGCGACCGAGGGAGGCTGAGATCGCCGGCCGTCGGCCACGCTCGAGCGCCGACCTGACGGCTGGGGTCGTGTTCACCGTGCTCGGCGCGGCGTTCGCGATCGGGTCGTTGCGCTACGAGCTCGGCACGCTGCTCGCCATGGGGCCGGGCTATGTCCCCCTCCTCGCCGCGTGCGCCCTGCTCGGGCTGGGGGTCGCGATCATCGTCAAGGCCTACGTGGCGCCCGAGACGGTGACGCCGCCGGGAGCGCCCCCCGAGGCGGCGGTGCCCGCGAGCGTCTCGCTCCGGTCGCTGAGCTGGCGGCCGATCGCGTTCATCACGGCCGCACCGGTGTTCTTCGGGCTGACCGTGTCCGGGCTGGGGCTGCTGCCCGCGACCTTCGGCGCGAGCCTGCTGGCGGCGTTCGCGCGCAAGGAGACCTCGGTCGTCCGCGGCCTGCTCGTCGCGGCCGGGCTGACGGCCGCGTCGTACCTGATCTTCGTCGTGCTGCTGCAGGTGCGGATCGGGCTGCTCGGTGACTGGCTCGGCGGGTAACGATGGACCTCCTCGACAACCTCGCGCTCGGGTTCGAGACGGCGCTGCAGTGGCAGAACATCCTGTTCTGCCTCCTGGGCGTGGCGCTCGGCACCGCCGTCGGCGTCCTGCCCGGCATCGGTCCCACGGCGACCGTCGCCATGCTGCTGCCGATCACCTTCGGCTTCGACGAGCCGGTCGCGGCCATCATCATGATCGCCGGCATCTACTACGGCGCGCAGTACGGCGGGTCGACGACGGCGATCCTGCTCAACCTGCCGGGGGAGTCCTCGGCGGCCGTCACCGCGATCGACGGTCACCAGATGGCGCGCGCCGGCAGGGCGGGCGCGGCGCTCGCGGTCGCGGCGATCGGCTCGTTCGTGGCCGGGACGCTCGCGACGCTGGTGGTCGCCGTGGCGGCCGAGCCGCTCGCGCGCATCGCGCTCAACTTCGGCGCCGCCGAGTACGTCGCCCTGGTGGTCCTGGGCCTGCTCGCGTCGGTCGCGCTCGCGAGCGGCTCGACGATCAAGGCCCTCGCGATGGTCGTCCTCGGGCTCCTGCTGAGCATGGTGGGCCAGGACCTCCAGACGGCCGTGCCGCGGTTCACGTTCGGCCAGCGCGAGCTGTACGACGGGCTGAACTTCGTCTCGGTCGCGGTCGGGCTGTTCGGCGTCGCGGAGATCCTGCGGAACCTGCACGACCCTCGGACGCGGGAGCGCATCGTCGGCCGGGTGACCAACCTGTGGCCGTCGCGCTCGGACCTGCGCCGCGTCGTCGGGCCGATCCTGCGCGCGACGGGCCTGGGATCCGCCCTCGGCGTCCTGCCGGGCGGCGGGCACGTCCTCGCCTCATATGCGTCGTACGCCGCCGAGAAGCGCCTCTCCCGCACCCCCCAGGAGTTCGGCCGTGGGGCGATCGAAGGCGTCGCGGGGCCGGAGTCGGCCAACAACGCGGCGGCGCAGACGTCGTTCATCCCGCTGCTGACCCTCGGGCTCCCGGCCCACCCGGTCATGGCGCTCATCATCGCGGCGTTCGTGATCCAGGGCATCGTGCCCGGACCGACCGTGATCGAGGACCAGCCCGAGCTCGTCTGGGGACTGATCGCGTCGATGTGGATCGGCAACATCCTGCTGGTCCTGCTCAACCTGCCGCTCATCGGGATGTGGGTCCGGCTGCTCACGGTGCCGTACGGGGTGCTGTTCCCGGCGGTCATCGTGTTCGCGTGCATCGGCACCTACACGCTCGACCAGAACCCGTACCACGTGCTGGCGATCGCGGTGTTCGGGCTGCTGGGGTTCCTGCTCGTGCGGTGCGGCTGCGAGCCCGCGCCCCTGCTCCTCGGCTTCGTGCTGGGGCCGCTGCTCGAGCAGAACCTGCGGCGCGCGCTGCTCATCTCGCACGGCGACCCGACGGTCTTCGTCACGCGGCCCATCTCGGCCGCGCTGCTCGCGGTCGCGGTGCTGGCCCTCGTCGTCGCGGTGCTGCCGACCGTGCGGCGCAAGCGCGAGGTCGTGTTCGCCGAGGACGACTGAGGGCGACCGCGCCGGCCCAGCCCTGGAGCGGCGCTCGTGCCACCGGCAGCGTCACAGCCCTGCGATGCCGCGGACCAGCGTCGACGTCGCGCCGACGGCGGCGATGGTCACCGCGACGCGCCGCGCGACGCGTGACCGCACGCGCCGGGCGAGCAGGCCGCCGAGCCAGACGCCCAGGGCGACCCCGCCCGCGACCACGGGCCAGGTCCACCACGGCAGGCCGAGGTCGTCGGCGACGTCGCCGAGCAGCGTCTTGGTCGCGAGCGACGAGAGGTTGGCGACGACCAGGACGGGCTGGAGCGTCGCGACGAACGCCCGGTGCTCCCAGCGGGTCGCGACGGCGTACGCCGTCATCGCGGGCGCCGCCACGCCCGAGGTGGTGTTCATGAAGCCGGCCGTCAGACCCGCCCCGACGGCCGCGGCCGTGCTCGGCGCCAGCTCCCGGCGGCGCAGCAGGACGCTCGCCGCCAGCGCGAGCAGGACCGACCCGCCGACCAGGACGTCGAGCCACGTGACCGGGAACGTGCGCACCGCGAGCGCTCCGAGCACCGACCCGACGACGACGAGCGGCACGATCCGCCCGAACCGCGGCCAGTCGACGTGCGCGCGCATCGCGCCGAGCACGAGGAACGCCGCGACCACGGCGCCGGCGTTGCTCACGAACACGCCCGTGACCGGGCCGAGCAGCAGGGCCAGCACGGGGGAGGCCACCATGCCCAGGCCCATGCCGGCCACTCGTTGCAGGCCGGCTCCCAGGACGACCGCGGCGCACACCCAGGTCAGCGCCGCGGTGTCCACCGCCACACCGTACCGAGCGCAGTGAGACCTTGCCCCGGCAGCGGGTAGGTTCTACTCCGTGACATCCCCGCTCGACCGCATCCGGCCACGACACACGACGTGGCGCAGGGTGCAGGACCTCGCTCGGACGTTCGGACTCGAGACGGACCTTGCCTCGCCCGACGTCGTCGTCAACTCGGTGGCCTCCGACAACCGTGCGGTCGCCGACGGCGACCTCTTCGTCGCCCTCCCGGGCGCACATGCGCACGGTGCGCGGTTCGCGGCCGACGCCGTGGCCCGTGGGGCGCGGGCGGTCCTCACGGACGCCGACGGTGCGCAGCTGCTCGCGGGCGCCGCGGTCGGCGTCCCCGTCCTGGTCGCGGACGACCCGCGCGCGGTGCTCGGGCCCGTCGCGGCCTGGGTCTACGGGTCGCCCGCCGAGCAGCTCATGACGTTCGGCGTCACGGGCACGAACGGCAAGACGACCACGACCTACCAGCTCGACCACCTGCTGCGTGCGCTCGGCTGGAAGAGCGGCCTCATCGGCACGGTCGAGATGCGCTCGGGCGACCGCGTGCTGCCGAGCCGGCTGACGACGCCCGAGGCCGCGGACCTGCAGGCGCTCCTGGCCGCGATGCGCGAGGACGAGGTGCGCACGCTCGCCATGGAGGTCTCGTCCCACGCGCTCGCCCTGCACCGCGTCGACGGCATCCAGTTCGGCGTCGTCGGGTTCTCCAACCTCAGCCAGGACCACCTCGACTTCCACGGCGACCTGCCCGCCTACTTCGAGACCAAGGCCCGGCTCTTCACGCCCGAGCATGCGCGCCGCGGCGTCGTCGTGATCGACGACGCCTGGGGCGAGCGCATGGCGGACGCCGCGCAGGTGCCGGTCGCGACGGTGCGCACGCACGGCGAGGGACGGGCCGCCGACTGGACCGTCTCGGACGTCGAGCCGCACGGCACGGGCTCGGCGTTCACGGTCACCCACACCGACGGGCGGTCGCTGCGCACGTCCACGTCGCTGCCCGGCACGTTCAACGTGGCCAACGCCGCGCTCGCGGTCGTCATGGTGCTCGAGGGCGGCGCCCACCTGGACGACGTGCGCGAGGCGCTCGCGGCCGGCGACGGCCTCTCGGCGACCGTGCCGGGGCGCATGGAGGTCGTCGGCGCGCACGAGCCGCGGGTCATCGTCGACTTCGCGCACAACGCCGACGCGCTCGCCCTGGCGCTCGACGCGCTGCGCCCCACGACCCGGGGCCGGCTCGTCGTGGTGTTCGGCGCCACGGGCGACCGCGACAAGGGCAAGCGGCCCGTCATGGGCGCGACGGCCGTCGAGCGTGCGGACGTCGTGGTCGTGACCGACGACGACCCGCACGGCGAGGACGCGTCCGCGGTCCGGGCCGAGGTGCTCGCGGGCGCGCACGCCGCGCAAGAGGCCGCGGCGGACGCGGGCCGGTCCGTCACGGTGCTCGACGTCTCGCCCCGCGCGGAGGCCATCCGGCGCGCCGTGCTCGAGGCCGCAGGCGAGGACACGGTGCTGGTCGCCGGGCGCGGGCACGAGACCATCCAGGAGGTCGGCGGGGTCGACCACGAGCTCGACGACCGCGTCGAGGCGCGCACCGCCCTGTCCCAGCGGGGGTCCGTGCCGTCCGCCGGGCCGGTCGCGACCAGCTCGGCATCCACGGGACCGACCAGCGAGAGGGATTCATGATCGAGCTGACCGCCGCGCAGATCGCGGAGGCTACGGGCGGGCGGCTGCACGCCGACGCCGACGTCCGGGTGACAGGGCGGGTCGTCGTCGACTCCCGCCTGGTCGAGCCGGGTTCGCTGTTCGTCGCGCTGCCGGGCGAGCACGTCGACGGTCACGACTACGCCGCCGGCGCGGTCGGTGCCGGTGCGGCGCTCGTCCTTGCGGCGCGGCCGCTCGACGGCCTGCCCTGCGTCGTCGTCGACGACGTGCAGGGCGCACTGGGCGAGCTCGCCCGTGCGGTGCTGGCGCGCGTGCGCGCGGCGGGGGAGCTGCGCGTGGTCGCGGTCACCGGCTCGGTCGGCAAGACGACGACCAAGGACCTGCTCGGCCAGCTGCTGGGGCCCGAGGGCGAGACGGTGGTGCCCGCCGGCTCGTTCAACAACGAGGTGGGCCTTCCGCTGACCGTGCTGCGCGTGACCCCCAGCACCCGGTTCCTCGTGCTCGAGATGGGTGCCGACCACGTCGGCAACATCGCCTACCTCACGCGCATCGCCCCGCCCGACGTCGGCATCGTCCTCGCCGTGGGCACCGCGCACGTGGGCGAGTTCGGCGGCGTCGAGGCCATCGCACGCACCAAGGCGGAGATGGTCACGGGCGTCGTGCCCGGGGGAACGGCCGTCCTCAACGCCGACGACCTGCGCGTGGCGGCCATGGCCGCGAACGCACGCGAGGCCGAGGTCGTCAGGTTCGGCACGATCTCGGCGGTCGACGTCCGCGCCGCCGACGTCACGACCGACGCGACCGGGCGTGCGAGCTTCGAGCTGCGCGCGGGCGGGTCGTCGGCGCCCGTGAGACTGCGGCTCGTGGGCGAGCACCACGTGACCAACGCGCTCGCGGCCGCGACCGCCGCGCTGCGCCTGGGCCTGCCGCTCGACGTCGTGGCCGAGCGTCTCAGCGCCGCGGCCGCGGTGAGCCCGCACCGCATGGCCGTGACCGAGCGGCCCGACGGGGTCACGATCATCGACGACGCGTACAACGCGAACCCGGACTCGATGAAGGCGGCGCTGCGCGCGCTGGCGGTCATGGCGGGGCGCACCCGCCGTTCGGTCGCCGTCCTGGGCGAGATGCGCGAGCTCGGGGACGACGCGCGCGCCGCGCACGACGCGATCGGCCGTCTCGTGGTCCGATTGAACGTCAAGCTGCTCGTCGTCGTGGGCGACGGCGCGTACCACATCCACGAAGGGGCGCTCCAGGAGGGCTCCTGGGGAGAGGAGTCGTTGTTCGTGCCTGACCTCGACACCGCGCGCACCGTGCTGGCGCACGCCCTGCGCCCGGGCGACGTCGTGCTCGTCAAGGCGTCCAACGGCTCGGGCCTGTGGCGTCTCGGCGACGAGCTCGCGGCGGGCACGGAGGTCGCCTCGTGATCGCCGTCCTCGTCTCGGCCGGCGTCTCGCTGCTGGTCGCCCTGTTCGGCACGCCGCTGTTCATCCGCTTCCTCGTGCACAAGAACTACGGGCAGTTCGTGCGGCAGGACGGCCCGACGGCGCACTTCACCAAGCGCGGCACGCCCACGATGGGTGGCGTCGTCATCATCGGCGCGACGCTGCTGGGCGTCGCGGCCTCGATGGCGGTCGGCGGCCGCATGCCGAGCGCCTCGGCGCTGCTCTGCCTCTACCTGATGACCGGGCTGGGTCTGGTGGGGTTCCTCGACGACTTCACCAAGATCCGCAAGCAACGCTCGCTGGGCCTGACGCCCTGGGCCAAGATCGTGGGCCAGGGTTTCGTCGGCATCTCGTTCGCGGTGCTCGCGCTGCAGTTCCCCAACTCGAACTCCCGGACGCCGGCGTCGACGCGCATCTCGTTCCTGCGGGACACCAACCTCGACCTCGCCTTCGCGGGTGTGACGGTCGGCCTCATCCTGTTCGTCATCTGGGCGAACTTCCTCATCACGGCCTGGTCGAACGCGGTCAACCTCACCGACGGCCTCGACGGCCTGGCGACGGGTACGTCGCTCGTCGTGTTCGGCGCCTACGTGCTCGTGGGGATCTGGCAGCTCAACCAGTCGTGCCAGCGCCTGCTCGCGGCCGGACCGCGCTGTTACGAGGTGCGCGACCCGCAGGACCTCGCGATCGTCGCCGCGGCGATCATGGGCGCGTGCTTCGGCTTCCTGTGGTGGAACGCCAGCCCTGCCCGGATCTTCATGGGGGACACCGGCTCGCTCGCGCTCGGCGGCGCCCTCGCCGGCCTGTCGATCCTGTCGCGCACCGAGATCCTCGCGGCCATCATCGGTGGCCTGTTCGTCATCATCGTCATGTCGGACGTCATCCAGATCGGGTTCTTCAAGCTGACCCGAAGACGCGTGTTCAAGATGGCACCGCTGCACCATCACTTCGAGCTCTCGGGCTGGGGCGAGGTCACGATCGTCATCCGGTTCTGGCTCATCGCGGGCCTGTTCGCCGCCCTCGGCATGGGCGTGTTCTACGCCGAGTGGGTCGTGAGTTGACGGTGTCGCACGTCGAGCCGCGCGTGCCGCTGGCGCGGGCGCGCGTGGTCGTCGCAGGGCTCGGCGTCACCGGGCGTGCGGTCGTCGAGTCGCTCGGCGCCCTCGATGGTCGCGCGGGCACCACCGTCACGGTCGATGCGCACACCGACGACGCGGACGTGCGCGGCGCCGACGCCGCGGACCCGGAGGTGGTCGCGCGCCTGGTCGCGGACGCAGACCTGGTCGTCGCGTCGCCCGGGTGGCCGCCGGCCGCGCCGCTGCTCGCCGCCGCGACGGCGGCCGCCGTGCCCGTGTGGAGCGAGATCGAGCTCGCCTGGCGGCTCCGGGTGCCCAGGTCCCGGCAGCCCGGGCAGGGCCCGGCCCCCTGGCTCGCGGTGACCGGCACGAACGGCAAGACGACGACGGTCGAGATGCTCGGCTCGATCCTCACGGCCGCCGGGCTCCGGGCCGCGGTGGTCGGGAACGTCGGCACCCCGCTCGTGGCGGCCGTGCTCGACCCGTCGTACGACGTGCTCGCCGTCGAGCTGTCGAGCTTCCAGCTGCACTTCACGCACACGATGTCGGTCCAGGCGGGCGCGGTGCTCAACGTGGCACCGGACCATCTCGACTGGCACGGTTCGTTCGAGGCCTACGCGGCCGACAAGGGCCGCATCTACGAGCGCGCGCAGGTCGCGTGCGTCTACAACGTGGCCGACCCGCGGACCGAAGGGCTGGTGCTGGACGCCGACGTGGTCGAGGGGGCGCGCGCCGTCGGGTTCACCCTCGGGACGCCCGCGGCGGGCCAGCTCGGGCTCGTCGAGGACGTGCTGGTCGACCGCGCGTTCCACGCCCCGGCCGACGCGGTCGACCGGCTCACCTACGCCGCCGAGCTCGGCACGCTCGGCGACCTCGCCCACCTCGCGCCCACGTCGCCTACCGCCGACACGCCGGCGTTCGCACCCCCGCACGTGGTCGCCGACGCGCTCGCCGCGGCCGCGCTCGCACGGGCGCATGGCGTCCCCGCGCGCGCGGTCCGCGACGGGCTGCGGGCGTTCCGCCCTGGCGCCCACCGCATCGACCAGGTGGGGCTGCTCGACGGCGTCGCGTACGTCGACGACTCCAAGGCCACCAACCCGCACGCGGCCGCGGCCTCCCTGGCCGGCTACGCGCCGGGCACGGTCGTGTGGGTGGCCGGCGGCCTGGCCAAGGGCGCGCAGTTCGACGAGCTCGTCTCCGGCCGCCGGGACCGCCTCCGTGCCGTCGTCCTGATCGGCGTCGACCAGGCACCGCTCGCGGACGCGCTCGCCCGACACGCGCCCGAGATCCCCGTGGTCCGGATCGATCCCGGCGACACTGGGTCGGTGATGCGCCGGGCCGTGCTGGCCGCACGGGAGCACGCCCGTCCGGGCGACACCGTGCTGCTGGCCCCGGCCGGCGCGTCGATGGACCAGTTCCGCTCCTACGCGCAGCGGGGGGATGCCTTCGCGGCCGCGGTCGCGGAGCTCGAGCACTAGCAGGGAGAGCCATGGCGGTCACGACGGGCGCGCGGCGCACCACGACGGAGCGACCGTGGCTCGGTCAGTGGAACTCGACCGTGACCAGCTACTACCTGCTCGTCGGTGCGACGGGCCTGCTCCTGGTCATCGGGCTCGTCATGGTGCTGTCGAGCTCGACCGTCACGTCGATCGCGCAGGGCAAGTCGGCCTACGTCGAGTTCCTCTCGCAGGCCAGATGGGCGCTGATCGGGCTGCCGTTCCTCCTGATCGCCGCACGCATCCCGGTCCGCTGGTACAAGCGGTTCGCGTGGCCCGCGCTGATCGTCGTCGTCGGCCTGCTGACGGCCGTGCTGTTCTTCGGCAAGCTCGTCAACGGCAACCAGAACTGGCTCATGGTGGGCACGTTCCGGTTCCAGCCGTCCGAGCTCGCCAAGCTCGTGCTCGCGCTCTGGCTCGGGGTCGTGCTCGGCCGCAAGCAGCACCTGCTCGGGAGCTGGGCGCAGGCGCTGCTGCCGGGGGCGCTCGGTGTCGGCGCCGTCGTCGGGCTCGTGCTCGCGGGGCATGACCTCGGGACCGCGCTCATCATCTGCCTGCTCGTGCTCGGCGCCTACTGGGTCTCGGGTGCGCCCGCGAAGATGCTGGGGCTCGGGACGGTCGTCGGTGCGGCGGCCGTCGGCTACCTGTTCATCTACAGCCAGGGGACCAACGACCGCCTGGGCCGCATCCTGGCGACCTACGGCGACAGCTGCGACCAGGCGAGCGAGTGCTACCAGTCGCTGCACGGGCTGTACGGGCTCGGCACCGGTGGGCTGTTCGGCGTCGGGCTGGGTGCGAGCCGCGAGAAGTGGCGCTACCTGCCCGAGGCGCACAACGACTTCATCTACGCCGTGATCGGCGAGGAGCTCGGGCTCCTCGGCACGCTGCTCGTGCTGGCCCTCTTCGCCGTGCTGGGCGTCGCGATGGCCCGGGTGGTGCGACGGCACACCGACCCGTTCGTCAAGATCACCACCGCGGGCGTCGCGTGCTGGATCGTGGGGCAGGCTCTGGTCAACATCGGCGTCGTGATCGGGGTGCTCCCGGTCATCGGCGTCCCGCTGCCGCTCGTGTCGGCCGGCGGGTCCGCGCTCGTCACGACGATGGCGGCCCTGGGCATGGTCATCGGCTTCGCACGGACCGAGCCGGGCGCGGTCGAGGCGCTCGCGGCGCGCCGGAGCGTCGTGCGCAGGTCGGTCGCCGTGCTCGGCCGCGGACGGCGGTCGCGGGGCCGATAGGGTCCACCGTGTGAACGCATCTCCCGTACGGTCCGTCGTGCTCGCCGGGGGCGGCACGGCAGGGCACGTGAACCCCCTGCTCGCCGTCGCGGACGAGCTCCGCTCCCGCGAACCGGAGGCCAAGGTGCTCGTGCTCGGCACGACCACCGGCCTCGAAGCCGAGCTCGTGCCCGCGCGGGGCTACGAGCTGTGGCCCGTGCCGCGGGTACCGCTGCCTCGTCGCCCGAGCGCCGACCTGCTGCGCCTCCCGGGCAAGCTCTCGGCCGCGGTCCGGTCGGCCGAGGCCGCGATCGACCAGATCGGCGCCGAGGCCGTCGTCGGCTTCGGCGGCTACGTCTCGACGCCCGCCTACCTGGCCGCGCGCCGCAAGGGCGTGCCTGTCGTCATCCACGAGCAGAACGCCCGCCCGGGCCTGGCCAACCGGCTCGGCGCCCGCTGGGCCGCGCGCGTCGCCGTGACGTTCCCGGGGACGGCGCTGCCGGACGCCGTCACGGTCGGCCTGCCGCTGCGCAGGGAGATCTCGCAGCTCGTCGTGGAGCGCGAGCGCGACGCCGCGGCGGCGCGCGTGCGCGCGGCCGACGCCCTGGGCCTGGACCCGGCGCTGCCGACCCTGGTCGTGACCGGCGGGTCGTCGGGTGCGGCGTCGGTCAACGCGGCCCTCGCCGGCTCGGCCGGAGCCCTGCTCGACGCCGGCGCCCAGGTGCTGCACCTGACGGGCAAGGGCAAGGACGAGCCGGTGCGCCACGCGGTGCGCGCGCTGATGGGGACGCACGAGGTCGGGCGCTACCAGGTGCGCGAGTACCTCGGCGAGATGCACCTGGCGCTCGCCGTGGCCGACCTGGTGATCGCCCGCGCAGGCGCGGGCACGGTGTGCGAGCTCGCGGCGCTCGGCGTGCCGGCCGTCTACGTCCCGCTGCCCATCGGCAACGGCGAGCAGCGGCTCAACGCCGCTCCGCTCGTCGAGGCGGGCGGCGGGCTCCTCGTCGACGACGCGGACCTCACGCCGGGCTGGGTGCGCCAGACGGTGCCGGGCCTGCTCGCGGACCGTGCCCGCCTCGACGCGATGGCCGCCGCGGCGCTCGCCACGGGCGTGCGCGACGCGGCGGCGCGGGTCGCGGACCTGGTGGGTGAGGCCGTGGCGACCAGGGCCACCGCGTGAGCGGCACCTCGGTGCCCGCGCCCGTCCCGCTCGCCGAGCTCGGCCGGACGCACCTCGTCGGTGTCGGCGGCGCCGGGATGTCCGTGGTCGCGCGGCTGCTCGCGGCCCGCGGCGTGGACGTCCAGGGCTCCGACGCGGCCGACGGGCCGGCGCTGGCCGCGCTGCGCGACGACGGCGTGCGCGTGTGGGTCGGGCACGACGCCGCCCACGTGGTCGGTCCGGACGGCCGTGCGCTGGTCGACACGGTCGTCGTGTCGTCGGCCGTCCGGGAGACCAACCCCGAGCTCGCCGCGGCCCGCGCGGCGGGCGTCCGGGTGCTGCACCGGTCGCAGGCGCTCGCGTCGTTGATGCTGGGGCGCCGGGCGGTGGCCGTCGCGGGCGCGCACGGCAAGACGACGACGTCGGCCATGGTCGCGACGGTGCTCCGGGCGTGCGGCACCGACGCGTCGTTCGCGATCGGCGGCACGGTGCGCGTGCGCGACGCGAACCTCGAGCGGACGATCCCCGGCGGCCACCTCGGCAGCTCCGACGTCGTCGTCGCCGAGGCCGACGAGTCCGACGGCTCGTTCCTCAACTACGCGCCCACGGTCGCGGTCGTGACGAACGTCGAGGCCGACCACCTGGACCACTACGGCTCGCACGAGGCGTTCGAGCAGGCCTTCGCCGACTTCGCGGCGCGCGTGGTGCCGGGCGGCTGGCTCGTCGCGTGCGCCGACGACGCCGGCTCGGCCGCGCTCGCGGCCGCGCACCGTGCCGGCGGCGGGCAGGTCGTCACCTACGGCACGTCGCCCGGCGCCGACGTGTGGTTGCGCGACGTCGCCCCGGGCGACGGCACGGTGACCGCGACGCTCGGTGGTGGCCCGCTCGGCTCCGGGCCGTTCGCGCTGCGGCTCGACGTGCCCGGTGCGCACAACGCGCTCAACGCCGCGGCCGCCGTCGTGACGGCCGTCCTGCTGGGGGTCGAGCCCGGCGCGGCCGTCGAGGGCGCCGGGTCGTTCGTGGGCACGGGCCGCCGGTTCGAGCCGCGCGGCGAGGCCGGCGGGGTGCGCGTCTTCGACAGCTACGACCACCACCCGACCGAGGTGGAGGCGCTGCTGCGTGCCGCGCGACCCGTCGCGGGCGAGGGGCGGATCGTCGTCCTGTTCCAGCCGCACCTGTACTCGCGGACGCGCATCTTCGCCGACCGCTTCGCGGCCGCGCTCGCGCTCGCCGACGACGTCGTGGTCACGGGCATCTACCGGGCCCGCGAGGACGTCGACCCCGCGGTGGACGCGCGCACGATCACGGACCTCATGACCGGGACGGCCAGCGGGGGAGCGGTGCACGCGGTCGAGGACCGCGTCGAGGCGGCGCACGTCGCGGCCGCCCTCGCCCGCCCGGGCGACCTCGTCCTGACCGTCGGGGCCGGCGACGTGACGGAGCTGGCACCGACCATCCTCGACGACCTGGCCGCGCGGTCGTCCGGCGTGGCGGCGCCGCCGGACGCGGCGGGCGGGGGGAGCATGGGCTGATGCGTCAGCCGCCCCGACCTCGCCAGCCGTCGACGGCCGCGACCACGCGGCCCGCACGCCGCTCGGCGGGTCCGGTCACGGGTTCGGTGCCGAAGGCGCCTACGGGTGCAGTGCCGAAGGCGCGCGCGGCGGGCGGGCGTCGGCGCCCGGCGTCGACCGCCGTCGTGCCGGTGCGGCCGGCGCCGGCCGCACCGGACTCGCCCGCGACCGGCCCGACCGGTCGGGTCTCGACCGCGATGGCCGACCGGCTGGCCGAGCGGTCGGCCATGCGCCGGCACCGCGCCTGGCGCCGCCTGCTCGGCTGGGCGCTCGCCCTCGTCGTGCTCGCGGGACTCGCGTGGGCCGCGTTCTGGTCTCCGGTGCTGGCGCTCGAGCCGCGCCACGTCGCGGTCTCGGGGGCCGGCGGCACGGTCGACGGCGACGCGGTCCGCGAGATCCTCGTGAGCGAGGAGGGCGTGCCGCTCCCTCGGCTCGACACGGTGGCGCTGCGCGCCGAGATCCTTGCCCTGCGCGGTGTCAAGGACGTGCGCATCGCGCGTTCGTGGCCGCACGGGCTCGACGTCGTGGTGACCGAGCGGGTCCCGGTCGCCGCCGTGCCCGACGGCGGCCGGTACGTGCTGCTCGACGCCGAGGGCGTGCGCGTGGGGACGCGCGACGCCGTGCCCGCCAAGCTGCCCGAGGTCGCGGTGCCGCTCGACGACGGCAGCGCGCTCGCGCTCCAGTCGGCGCTGCGCGTGCTCGCCGCGCTGCCGCCAGGCCTGTCGAAGCAGGTCGCGAGCGTGAGCGCCGACACCCAGGACGACGTCGAGACCGTGCTGCGCGAGGGGCAGAGCATCCAGTGGGGAGGCAGCGGCCAGCTCGCGCTCAAGGTCGAGATCGTGAGCATGCTGCGCAAGGTCGAGCCGGACGCCGCCGTGATCGACGTCTCGTCGCCCGAGCTGCCCGTGACCCGGTGAGCACCATCGCCGACCAGGGGACGCGACACGCCGGACGAACGTCCGTCGCGGTGCGCTCGGCGCCACCTACCGTCGAAGACAGCAGCAACCTGACATAACTCTAACCCTCAACTGGAACCTTAAGGTAGGCCCAGGTCGAGGGTCGGAGGCAGAGGTCGGGACAGGAACGACCCGAGAGGCAACGACGTGGCAACTCCGCAGAACTACCTGGCAGTGATCAAGGTGGTCGGCATCGGCGGTGGTGGCGTGAACGCCGTCAACCGCATGATCGAGGTCGGGCTCAAGGGTGTCGAGTTCATCGCCATCAACACCGACGCGCAGGCGCTGCTGATGTCGGACGCCGACGTCAAGCTCGACGTCGGCCGTGAGCTCACCCGAGGCCTGGGCGCAGGCGCCGATCCCGAGGTGGGCAAGAAGGCCGCCGAGGACCACGCCGAGGAGATCGAGGACGTCCTGCGGGGCGCCGACATGGTCTTCGTGACGGCGGGCGAGGGCGGCGGCACCGGGACGGGCGGCGCACCCGTCGTCGCACGCATCGCGCGCGCGCTCGGCGCGCTGACGGTCGGCGTCGTGACGCGGCCGTTCACCTTCGAGGGCCGTCGCCGGTCGGTCCAGGCCGAGCACGGCATCGAGAACCTCCGCGAGGAGGTCGACACGCTCATCGTGATCCCCAACGACCGCCTGCTGTCGATGTCCGACCGGAACGTCTCGGCGATCGCCGCGTTCCACTCGGCCGACCAGGTGCTCCACTCCGGCGTCCAGGGCATCACGGACCTCATCACGACGCCGGGCCTGATCAACCTCGACTTCGCCGACGTCAAGTCCGTCATGCAGGGTGCCGGATCGGCGCTCATGGGCATCGGCTCGGCGCGTGGCGAGGACCGTGCCGTGCAGGCGGCCGAGCTCGCGATCAGCTCCCCGCTGCTCGAGGCGTCGATCGACGGTGCGCACGGCGTGCTGCTGTCGATCCAGGGCGGCTCGGACCTCGGTCTGTTCGAGGTGCACGAGGCCGCGCGTCTGGTCCAGGAGGCCGCGCACCCCGAGGCGAACATCATCTTCGGCACGGTCATCGACGACGCCCTGGGCGACGAGGTCCGCGTGACGGTCATCGCCGCAGGCTTCGACGGGGGCGTGCCACAGGTCCGCAAGGACTCGCGTGCGCTGGGCCAGGTCGCCGGCGCGATGCCGCGGCCCACGGTCACGACGTCGCCGAACGGTCAGGTCTCGGTCGTCGACCCGGCGTCGAACGGCGCCACCGCGCCCGTGCCGCGCCCGCCGGCCGTGCCGGTCGGCTCGTCGGCGCACGGTCAGTCGCACCCCCGGCCGATCCAGGCCGAGCCGGACGACGTCCCGGCGAGCCTCGACCAGCACGCGGCCCGGGCCGACCAGGCGGGCGGCCGCCCGGCATTCGCCGTCGTCGGCGAGGGCGAGGCCGTGACGGTCGAGCGTCCGGTCGAGGTCCCGCGCATCTTCGACGACGCCCGGCGTCCGGCTGAGGAGCTCGACGTACCCGACTTCCTCAAGTGAGTGCGCCCGCGGGCTGGGCGCAGGAGGCGTTGTTGCCGGCGCAGTTCGGGGCCGGGCTGCTGCGGGTCGACCTCGGCCCGGGGGTCGTCGCGGGGTTCACCACACGGCACGGGGGTGTCTCGCCCGCGCCGTGGTCGTCGCTCGACCTCGGCACGGGGACGGGCGACGACCCGGCGCGCGTGCGGGAGAACCGGGCACGGGTCGAGCAGTGGGTCGGCGCGCCCGTGGCGTTCGCCACGCAGGTCCACCGCGACGCGGTGCTCGAGCTCGGCTCCGCGGACCTCGAGGAGTGGTCCCGTGAGCACCCGCCGACGACCGCCGGCACGGCGGACGCCCTGGTCACGACGACCGACGGGCTCGGGCTCGGCGTGCTGGTGGCCGACTGCGTGCCCGTGCTCCTCGCCGACCCCGTGGCGCGGGTCGCCGCCGTCGCGCACGCGGGCCGCAGCGGTGTCGCGGCCGGCGTCGTGCACCGTGCTCTCGACGCGCTCGTCGACCGCGGCGCGACCATCACCGACGTGCGTGCCGCCGTCGGCCCGTCCGTCTGCGGCCGGTGCTACGAGGTGCCCGAGGAGCTGCGCGACCAGGTGAGTGCGGTCGTGCCCGAGACCTGGGCCACGACGTCCGAAGGCACCCCGTCGCTCGACCTGCCGGCGGGCGTCCTGGCCCAGCTCGCGTCGCGTGGCGTCACCGCGCAGCACGTCGACCGCTGCACGCTCACGGACGGGGACCTGTTCTCCCACCGCCGGGCGACGGCGTCCGGCACGTCCACGGGTCGGCAAGCAGGAGTGGTGGTGCTCGCCGGCGGGTCCTGAGCCCGAGCCCGGCCTGCGCCGGGCCCACGGCCCGCGGGCGGGTGACATGCACGCTGACCTGAGCGGACACTCGGCGTGTCGCACGATCCCTAGCGCCTCGACCTGGTTAACGTCAAGGGACCGTCCTGGGAACGCCGGGAGGGTGTGCCGACGAACGGAGAAGGGCGATGGGCGGAGCGCTTCGCAAGACGATGCTGTACCTGGGTCTCGCCGACGATCAGGGCGAGCGCGAGGAGTACCTCGACGAGTACGACGAGGAGCTGGAGGCACCCGTGCGCGACGATTACCAGGCACAGGTCACGCCGCTGCACAGGGGCGGATCGCGGGAACAGGCGCTCGCCGCCGACCTGCGCCGGATCACGACCATCCACCCCCGGTCGTACAACGACGCGCGGCTCATCGGCGAGGCGTTCCGGGCCGGCACGCCGGTCATCATGAACCTGTCCGACATGGACGACGCCGACGCGAAGCGCCTGGTCGACTTCTCGGCGGGCCTGATCTTCGGCCTGCACGGCTCGATCGAGCGCGTGACGAACAAGGTCTTCCTGCTCTCGCCCGAGCACGTCGAGATCACGGGCGAGGAGCACGTGACCGAGAAGCCGGCGGCGAACAACCGCGGGGGCGCGTTCTACAACCAGAGCTGACGCCTGAGCGGCGCGTGGCACCGCCACCGCGCGCCGCTCGGGTAGGTTCGTCCCGTGAGTGTGATCTGGGACCTCGTCTCGCTGCTGCTGTGGCTCTTCCTCCTGTGCCTCGTCGTGCGACTCGTCATCGACTGGGTGCAGTTCTTCGCCCGGGACTGGCGGCCGCGCGGCGTGGTCCTCGTGATCGCGGAGGCCGTGTACACCGTCACGGACCCGCCGCTGCGGGCGCTCCGACGGGTCATCCCGCCCTTGACCCTCGGTCAGGTGAGGCTCGACCTGGCGTTCCTCATCCTCTTCATCGTGGTGTCGTTTCTCTCGTCGTTCTTCGCCAACATCTAGCCCCACCTGTGAAGACGTCGTGTGCGGGGTGCGAGTCCCGGCACGGCCACCATGTCGTCCCGCACGGCGTCCGCTACCGTGGTCTCTCATGGCCACGGACACGCTCCGGGTTCGTGCATGGGTCAGAACGCAACGGCAACGAGGTGACACACGATGGCACTCCTGACTGCAGAGGACATCCTCAACAAGAAGTTCGCGGCGACGAAGTTCCGTGAGGGCTACGACGTCGAAGAGGTCGACGACTTTCTCGACGAGGTCGTGCGGACCCTGGCAGCGGTCCAGGAGGAGAACGACGACCTGCGGTCCAAGCTCGCTGCAGCCGAGCGCAGGGTCGCGGAGCTCAGCCGCTCGGACGCGGCCAAGCAGGCGCAACCGAACGTCGCCCCCCAGCCGGCTCCGGTCGCGCAGTCGGGGCCCAAGATGCCGCACGCCGAGCCGGAGTCGGCGACGGGCATGCTGCAGCTCGCACAGAAGCTGCACGACGACTACGTGCGCTCGGGCCAGGAGGAAGGCGACCGCCTCATCGCCGAGGCCAAGTCCGAGGGTTCGCGCATCGTGCGCGAGGCCGAGGAGACGTCTCACCGCACGCTGTCGCAGCTCGAGCAGGAGCGTTCGCTGCTCGAGCGCAAGATCGACGAGCTGCGTCTGTTCGAGCGCGACTACCGCACGCGTCTCAAGAGCTTCCTGCAGAACCTGCTCGGTGACCTCGACGCGCGAGGTTCCGCGCTCCCGCCGCGACAGAACGCGACCGCCGGACGCTCCTCGGAGCTCTGAGCAACCGCACCCCGGGGCCTGTTCGCGCGAACCGGCCCGCACTCCCGCACGACGCCTCGCGGCGCGTGCTGTTGTGCGGGTCGGTTCGCGCACTTACGCTGCGGTGACTCGAACCGGTCCGCGGATCCAGCCCACGAACGGAAGGTCACCGATGGCGAAGCTTTCGACCACCACTCGGGCGGCGCTGCGTGAGAACTTCCCGCAGCTCGCACGCGACGTGAAGACCTTCCCCGTGCGCGACGGCGAGGAGCCGTGGACCCTGAGCGAGGTCGAGGAGCTGGCCGCCTTCCTGCTCGAGGACCGCGAGCGGCTCCGGGGCGAGCTCGCCCAGGCCGACCAGGACCTGTCCGACCTGCTGCGCAACTCGGGCGACGGCGCCGGCGACGACCAGGCCGACTACGGCTCGAGCGCGCTCGAGCGCGAGCAGGAGCTCACGCTCGTCAACAACATGCGCGACCTGCTCGCCCAGACGTCGCACGCCATCGAGCGCATCCGCAACGGCACCTACGCGACGTGCGAGATCACGAGCCTGCCGATCGGTAAGGCGCGCCTGCAGGCGTTCCCGCGCGCGACGCTGTCGGTCGAGGCCAAGGCACGCGAGGAACGGCGCTGACGCCCGTCTAGACTTGCGGGCGATGTCCACCACGCCAGCCGGTCCCGTACCCGCATCCGATCCCGTGCCCGACGCCGCCGCGCCTCTTGCCGAGGACGGGACGCAGCCCGGGCCCCGACGCCGGCTCGGCCCCTGGGTCTTCGCCCTCGCCGCCGTCGTCCTGGCAGCGGACCAGCTGAGCAAGTGGTGGGCCCTGTCGGCCCTGACCGAGGGCGGCGCACCGATCTCCCTCGTCGGGGAGCTGCTGCAGCTGCGTCTCGTCTTCAACCCCGGAGCGGCGTTCTCCATCGCGACCGGCATGACGTGGGTGCTCACGATCATCGTCGTCGTGGTCGTGGTGGTCATCCTGCGCGCGGTCCGGCGGATCGGGTCGCGCGGCTGGGCCGTCGCGCTCGGCCTGCTCCTCGGCGGCGCGCTGGGCAACCTCGGCGACCGGCTGTTCCGCGACCCGGGCTTCGCCCAGGGCCACGTCGTCGACTTCATCGACTACGCGGGATTCTTCGTCGGCAACGTCGCCGACATCGCGATCGTCGCGGCCGCCATCCTGATCGCCCTGCTGTCGGTGCGTGGCATCGCGCTCGACGGCACCCGGCACACGGACGACGCCGAGCCCGACGCCACGAGCGCCGGCACGGACACCGAGGGGCGCTGACCCGTGGCGGTGCGCACGCTGCCCGTGCCCGACGGGCTCGCGGGCGAGCGGGTCGACGCCGCGCTGGCCCGGATGCTCGGCTTCAGCCGTACGCAGGCCGCCGAGCTGGCGACGTCGGGTGCCGTCCTGGTCGACGGCCGGCAGGTCGGCAAGTCCGACCGGCTGCACGCGGGCGCCTGGCTCGAGGTCGACGTGCCCGATCCCGCGGCTGCCGTCCCGGCCGTCGTCGCCGAGCCGGTGCCCGGGATGCGGGTCGTCTACGAGGACGACGACGTGGTGGTCGTCGACAAGCCGGTGGGCGTGGCCGCGCACCCGTCGCCCGGCTGGACCGGTCCGACCGTCGTCGGGGCGCTCGCGGCCGCCGGGCACCGCGTCTCGACGTCGGGGGCCGCCGAGCGGCAGGGCATCGTCCACCGGCTCGACGTCGGCACGTCGGGGCTCATGGTCGTGGCCAAGAGCGAGGCCGCCTACTCGGGTCTCAAGCGGGCGTTCAAGCAGCGGACCGTCGACAAGGTCTACCACGCGCTCGCTCAGGGGCACCCCGAGCCGACGAGCGGCACGATCGACGCGCCCATCGGACGGCACCCGACGGCGGACTACAAGTTCGCGGTCGTCGCCGACGGCAAGCCGTCGGTGACGCACTACGAGGTGCTCGAGATGCTGCCTGCCGCCTCGCTCGTCGAGGTCCATCTCGAGACGGGCCGCACGCACCAGATCCGGGTGCACTTCGCAGCGCTGCGCCACCCGCTGGTCGGTGACCTGACCTACGGGGCGGACCCGGTGCTGGCGTCCAAGGTCGGGCTCGGCCGGCAGTGGCTGCATGCCGTGCGGCTGGGCTTCGAGCACCCGCTGACCGGCTCCTGGCTCGAGGTCTCCTCGGAGTACCCGGAGGATCTCGAGCGCGCGCTCGAGACCGTCCGGGGCGCCTACCGCTGATGGAGGTCCCCGACTGGGGCCTCGCGGTGCTCGCCGTGGTCGCCGGCCTGCTGGTCGTGTGGCTGCTGCTCGTGCTGGTGCTGCTCGTCGCCCGGCCGGGTGCGGGGTCGGCCGCCGAGGCGTTGCGGCTGCTCCCCGACCTGCTCCGCCTCGTACGGCGGCTCGCCGCCGACGGCGACCTGCCGCGGGGCGTGCGCGTCCGGCTCGCGCTGGCCGCCGCGTACCTGGCGCTCCCGTTCGACCTGGTGCCCGACTTCCTGCCGGTCATCGGCCAGGCCGACGACGTCGTGGTCGTGGTCCTGGTGCTGCGGTCCGTGTTCCGGCGGGCGGGCGTCGAGGCGCTGCGGCGGCACTGGGCGGGGACCGACGCGGGCTTCGAGGTGCTCCGCAGGCTCGCCGGGGTGTGAGCGGCCGCGCGGCGTGAGCCAGGCGTGTCGGTGGCGTGCGCCAGACTCCCTCGCATGACGCACAGAACATGGGATGACCAGGGCCGATGCGTGTGCCGCGCCGACGAAGGAGTCGCCAGGTGAGCGCCCGCGGCTGGGACGTGGTCGGTGTCCCGTCGAGTGCGGCGGCCCACTCGCGGGGCATCGAGCGCGCCCCGGCGGCGCTGCGAGCCGCAGGCCTGCTCGAGGCCCTGCGGGGAGCCGGGGTCGACGTGCAGGACGACGGCGACCTGCCCGAGGCCGCATGGCGTGCACACCTGACACCGGGGGAGCCCAACGACCTCGACCGGGTCGCCGACGGCGTGCTCGAGGTGCGGCGTCGCACCGCCGCGGTGCTCGCGCGCGGGCGGACCCCGCTGGTCCTCGGCGGGGAGTGCACCGTGGCGATCGGCGTCGTCGCGGCCGCCGCCGAGCTCCACCCCGAGGTCGGGCTCGTCTACGTCGACGGCGGCCAGGACCTCCTGCTGCCGGGGGACCATCCGGAGGAGCCCATCCTCGACTCGATGGGCGTGGCGCACATGCTCGACCTGCCAGGGGCGTGCGACCGTCTCGCCGCGGCCGGCCCGCGCCGTCCGCTGCTCGATGCCGGGCGCCTGGTGTTCTTCGGCTACTCCGACGACGACGAGGCCCCGCCCAGCGTCGTCCCCGCGACCCGGGTCCCTGCGGACGAGGTGACCGCCGATCCGCGCGCCGCGGCGCACCGTGCGATCGAGGCCGTCGGTGACGCGCCCTACGTGCTGCACCTCGACGTCGACGTGCTGGACTTCCTCGTGCTGCCCGTCGCCGACGTGCCGAGCTACGGGCGCGGGCTCGTCCCCGAGACGCTCGCCGAGGCGTTGGGCGTCCTCGCGTCGGGGCCGGGTCTGGTCGCGATGACGTGTGTCGAGCTCAACCCCGACCACGCCGACGACGCGTCCGTGCGGACCGTCGTGGACCTGCTGACCGGGGCGATCGCGGGCGTGTGAGAAGCGCCTCGGCGGGGTGCTTCGAGCGTGTGGGTGGCGCGTGCGAGACTCCTCGCATGCCGGATGCCACCGTCGTCGAGAACCCCCGCAAGAGCGACGACTTCGTGCACCTGCACGTGCACACGGAGTACTCGATGCTCGACGGCGCCGCCCGCATCGGCGACCTGTTCGACGAGGTGGCGCGGCTCGGCCAGAAGGCGATCGCGACGACCGACCACGGGTACGTGTTCGGCGCCTACGAGTTCTGGGCCAAGGCCAAGGCCAAGGGCATCAAGCCGATCATCGGCGTCGAGGCGTACGTGACCCCCGGGACCAGCCGGTTCGACCAGACGCGCCGGCGGTTCGGTGAGCAGGGCCAGGAGGCGGACGACGTCTCGGCCCGCGGTGCCTACACGCACATGACGCTGCTGGCCAAGGACGACGAAGGGCTGCACAACCTCTTCCGCGCGTCGTCGCTCGCCTCGCTCGAGGGCCAGATGGGCAAGTGGCCGCGCATGGACCGCGAGCTGCTCGAGCGGTACGGCAAGGGTCTCGTCGCGACGTCGGGGTGCCCGTCGGGCGAGATCCAGACCCGTCTGCGCCTGGGCCAGTGGGACGGGGCGGTGCGTGCCGCGGGCGAGCTGCAGGATCTCTTCGGTCGCGAGAACTTCTACATCGAGCTCATGGACCACGGGCTCGAGATCGAGAAGAGCGTCACCAAGGACCTGCTCCGCCTGGCGGAGTCGATCGGTGCGCCGCTGCTCGCGACCAACGACCTGCACTACGTGCGCCAGGAGGACGCCTCGAGCCAGGAGGCGCTGCTCGCGATCAACTCGGGCTCGACGCTCGACGACCCGAACCGGTTCAAGTTCGACGGCACGGGCTACTACGTGAAGTCGGCGGCCGAGATGCGGCGCGTGTTCGCGGAGCTGCCCGAGGCGTGCGACAACACGCTGCTCGTGGCCGAGCAGTGCGAGGTGTCGTTCAACACGGGCGCGAACTACATGCCCCGGTTCCCCGTCCCCGCGGGCGAGGACGAGACGAGCTGGTTCATCAAGGAGGTCGAGCGCGGGCTCCACCGGCGCTACCCGGGCGGGGTTCCCGAGGCGTCGCGCAAGCAGGCTCAGTACGAGACCGAGGTCATCGTCCAGATGGGCTTCCCGGGGTACTTCCTCGTGGTCGCCGACTTCATCAACTGGGCCAAGGAGCAGGGCATCCGCGTCGGGCCGGGCCGTGGGTCCGCCGCCGGCTCGATGGCGTCGTACGTCATGGGCATCACCGAGCTCGACCCGCTCGAGCACGGGCTCATCTTCGAGCGGTTCCTCAACCCCGAGCGCGTGTCGATGCCCGACGTCGACGTCGACTTCGACGAGCGCCGGCGCGGCGAGGTCATCCGGTACGTGACCGAGAAGTACGGCAACGACCGGGTCGCACAGATCGTCACCTACGGCACGATCAAGGCCAAGCAGGCGCTCAAGGACTCCTCCCGGCTGCTCGGGTTCCCCTTCGCGATGGGGGAGAAGCTCACCAAGGCCATGCCGCCGGCCGTCATGGGCAAGGACATCCCGCTGTCCGGCATCTTCGACCCGAAGCACGAGCGGTATGCCGAGGCCGCCGAGTTCCGCCAGCTGCACGACGGCGACCCGGAGGCCCAGCGCGTCGTCGAGCTCGCGCGCGGCATCGAGGGCCTGAAGCGCCAGTGGGGCGTCCACGCGGCGGGCGTGATCATGTCGAGCGAGCCGCTCCTCGACATCATCCCGATCATGAAGCGCCCGCAGGACGGCGCGATCATCACGCAGTTCGACTACCCGACGTCCGAGGGCCTCGGCCTGATCAAGATGGACTTCCTGGGGCTGCGCAACCTCACGATCCTCGAGGACGCGCTCGAGAACGTCGAGGCGAACGGCAAGGAGCCGGTCGAGATCGAGAAGGTCGCGCTCGACGACCGCACGACGTACGACCTGCTCGCCCGCGGCGACACGCTCGGCGTCTTCCAGCTCGACGGCGGGCCCATGCGGGCCCTGCTGCGCCAGATGCGGCCCGACAACTTCGAGGACATCTCGGCCGTCATCGCGCTGTACCGCCCGGGCCCGATGGGGATGAACTCCCACACCAACTACGCGCTGCGCAAGAACGGCCTGCAGAAGATCGAGCCGATCCACCCCGAGCTGGCCGAGCCGCTCGCCGAGGTGCTCGACGAGACGTACGGCCTGATCGTGTACCAGGAGCAGGTGCAGAAGGCGGCCCAGATCCTGGCCGGCTACACGCTCGGCCAGGCCGACCTGCTCCGGCGCGCGATGGGCAAGAAGAAGAAGGAGATCCTCGACAAGGAGTTCGTGCCGTTCCACGCCGGCATGAAGGAGCGCGGGTACTCCGACGGCGCCATCCAGGCGGTGTGGGACACGCTCGTCCCGTTCGCGGGCTACGCGTTCAACAAGGCGCACTCGGCGGGCTACGGGCTCGTGTCGTACTGGACCGCCTACCTCAAGGCGAACCACCCGACCGAGTACATGGCCGCGCTGCTGCAGAGCGTGCGCGACGACAAGGACAAGCTGGCGCTCTACCTCAACGAGTGCCGCCGCATGCACATCACGGTGCTCCCGCCCGACGTCAACGACTCCGCGGCCAAGTTCACGGCGGTCGGCAACGACGTCCGGTTCGGCCTGACCGGTGTGCGCAACGTGGGCGCCAACGTGGTCGACGCGATCGTCACGACGCGCGAGGCGAAGGGCGCGTTCACCTCGTTCCAGGACTTCCTCGACAAGGTGCCCGCGGTCGTGTGCAACAAGCGCACGATCGAGTCGCTCATCAAGGCGGGCGCGTTCGACTCTCTCGGGCACCCTCGCCGCGCACTGCTCGTCATCCACGAGCAGGCCGTGGACTCGGTCATCAGCGTCAAGCGCAAGGAGGCCGAGGGGCAGTTCGACCTCTTCGCCGACTTCGGCGGGGCGGGGGACGACCCGATGAGCTTCGCGGTCGACGTGCCGGACCTGCCGGACTGGGAGAAGAAGCAGCGGCTCGCCTTCGAGCGGGAGATGCTCGGGCTCTACGTCTCCGACCACCCGCTGTCCGGGCTCGAGCACGTCCTCGCGCGGGCTGCCGACACGTCCATCGCCGCGCTCATGGCCGACGAGACCCGGCCGGACGGCAGCGTCGTCACGATCGCCGGCCTGATCACGTCGCTGCAGCGCAAGATGAGCAAGAACGGCAACCCGTGGGCCGCCGTGACGATCGAGGATCTCGAGGGTGCGGTCGAGGTCATGTTCTTCGGGGAGACGTACCTGGCCTACTCGACCGTGCTGGCCGAGGACCAGGTCGTCACGGTGCGTGGCCGGGTCCGGCGCCGCGACGAGCAGATGCAGCTCCAGGCCATGGAGGTCTCGCTCCCGGACACCTCGGCCGTGGCGGACACGCCCGTGCAGGTGACGGTGCCGCACACGCGGTGCGTCGAGCCGGTCATGGTGCGGCTGCGGGAGGTCCTGTCGACGCATCCGGGCTCGGCCGAGGTCCACGTCAACATCGCGGAGCCGGGCAAGCGGACGGTCGTACGTGCGGCCGACTCGCTGCGGGTCGAGAAGTCGCCGGCGCTGTTCGGTGACCTCAAGGCGCTGCTCGGCCCGAGCTGCCTGTCGTGACCGCCCGGCCCGCCTGGGACGATGGTTCGGCGGACCATCGGTTCCGCGTCGTGCCGGCGGTGTACGTCTATCTGCGTCGCGACGACCAGGTGCTGCTGCATCTGCGGGCGGGCACGGGCTACCGGGACGGCTACTGGGCCGGGGCCGCGGGTCACGTCGAGCCGGGGGAGTCGGTGCTCGACGCCGCGGTGCGCGAGGTCCGCGAGGAGGTCGGCGTCGACGTCGACAGCGGTGACCTGGTGCCCGTCACGACGGTGCACCGCGGTGAGCCGGGCGGGCCGGCGCTCGAACAGCGCGTCGACGTCTTCTTCCAGGCACGCCGGTGGTCGGGGACGCCCGAGATCCGCGAGCCCGCGAAGGCCGCGGAGCTGGGCTGGTTCCCGCTGGACGCGTTGCCCGAACCGGTGGTGCCGCACGAGCTCGTGGTCCTGGAGGCGCTGCGTGCCGACGGCGTCCCGGCCATCATGACGTTCGGGTTCTAGGCTCGGCTCGTGATCCGCCTCAACCCCGAGCAGCTCGTCTTCGTCACCGAGCGGCATCTCGCCACGCTCACGACGCTCCGGGCCGACGGCACGCCCCACGTCGTCCCCGTCGCGTTCACGTGGGACGCCGACGCGGGCCTGCTGCGCATCACGACCAAGCGCAGCTCCGTCAAGGCGGACAACGCGCGCCGGAGGAACCCGGACGGCTCGGCACCGCGCGCCGCGGTCTGTCAGGTCGCCGGGGGCCGCTGGATCACGCTCGAGGGCACGATCGAGGTCAACGAGGACCCGGCGGAGGTGGCCGACGCCGTCGCCCGCTATGCGAGGCGCTACCGGCAGCTCGCCGCGGATCCCGAGCGGATCGTGCTGCGGCTCGTGCCCGACAGGGTCATGGCCTCGTCGTACATGGCCTGACCCGGCGCTCAGGGCCACGTCCGGCCGCGGCCTAGGCGACGACGGCGCTCTCGTCGCCCTGCGGCATCGTCACGGTCACCCGGTCGCCACGCACGAGCTGGCGCCCGCGACGGGTCTCGACCTCCCCGTTGACCTCGACCTCACCGTCGGCGACAAGGTCTCGGGCGTGCGTCCCCGACTCGGCGAGCCCAGCGAGCTTGAGGAACTGGCCGAGACGGATGACGTCGTCCCGGATCGGGACCTCGATCGCATCGGGACTGGAATCGGAGCGCATGACGCCATTGTCCGGTACGGGCAGGTCCACCGCCGCGCGTCCGACCTAGACTGGCACTGTGATCCAGCGCATCGACCTCCGCGGCCGGCGACTCTCTCGGCGCGAGCTGCTCGACGTCCTGCCGCGCGCCGAGTTCGGGGTCGACGAGGCGATCGGCGCCGTCGAGCCGATCCTGGCGGGGGTCCGCCGCGACGGGGCGGCAGCTCTGCGCGACCTCGCTGAGCGGTTCGACGGTGTGCGTCCCCACCACCTCCGGGTGCCTGCCGATGCCCTCGAGCAGGCGCTCGCGGGTCTCGACCCCGACGTGCGGGCGGGTCTTGAGGAGGCGATCCGCCGGGTGCGTCAGGTGCACGCGGCGCAGGTGCCGGCCGAGCACACCACTGAGCTTGCCGACGGGGCGGTGGTCCGCCAGCGCTGGATCCCGGTCCAGCGGGTCGGCCTCTACGTGCCGGGCGGCCTCGCCGTCTACCCGTCGTCGGTCATCATGAACGTCGTCGCCGCCCAGGAGGCCGGCGTGCCCGGGCTGGCCGTGGCCTCGCCGCCCCAGCGGGACAACGGCGGCCTTCCGCACCCGACGATCCTCGCGGCCTGCCAGCTCCTCGGCGTGGACGAGGTCTACGCGGTGGGCGGAGCGCAGGCGGTCGCGATGTTCGCCTACGGGGCCGTGGGGAGCGAGCCGCAGGACGGTCAGGTCCTGTGCGAACCGGTCGACGTCATCACGGGACCGGGCAACGTCTACGTCGCCGCGGCCAAGCGGCTCGTGCGTGGCGTGGTCGGCATCGACGCCGAGGCGGGGCCGACCGAGATCGCGATCCTGGCCGACGAGACCGCCGATCCCGGCCACCTCGCGCTCGACCTCATCAGCCAGGCCGAGCACGACCCGATGGCCGCGTCGGTCCTGGTGACGCCGTCCGTCGAGCTCGCCGCCGTGGTCGAAGGGCGGCTCGTCGACCTGGCGAGCGAGACCAAGCACGCGTCCCGGGTGTCCGTCGCGCTCGCCGGCCCGCAGTCGGCGGTCGTGCTGGTCGACGACCTCGAGCAGGGCCTCGCCGTCGTCGACGCCTACGGCGCCGAGCACCTCGAGATCCAGACGTCGGACGCGGCGGAGCTGGCCGACCGGGTGCACTCCGCGGGGGCGATCTTCGTCGGTCCGTGGTCCCCGGTGTCCCTCGGGGACTACATGGCCGGTTCCAACCACGTGCTGCCGACGGGCGGCACCGCCCACTATGCGAGCGGCCTGGGCGTGCACGCGTTCCTCAAGTCCGTCCAGGTCGTGGAGTACACGCGCGAAGCCCTGGCCGAGGTCGCCGAGCGGATCGTCGCGGTCGCCAACGACGAGGATCTCCCGGCGCACGGCCAGGCGGTCCAGGGCCGGTTCATCTAGTGCACCGCGTCTAGTGCGCCGCGTCGTCCTCGTCACCGGCATGTCGGGGACGGGCAAGTCGGCCGCACTCCATGAGCTCGCTGCGCGGGGGCACCGGACGGTCGATCTCGACTACGGGTACTCGCTGCTCGTCCCCGACCCGTCGGTCCCAGTCGGCTGGGAGCAGCGCTGGGACGAGGAGAAGGTCGGGACGCTTCTGGACGACCACCGCGGCGGCGCGCTGTTCGTCGCCGGGACGGTCGCGAACCAGGGGGAGTTCTACGACCGGTTCGACGCCGTCGTCCTGCTCACTGCCCCCGTGGACGTGCTCCTGCCCCGCATCGCGCAGCGGACGGACAACCCCTACGGCAAGGATGCGGCCGGGCGGGCGACCGTGCTGCACCACCTCGAGACCGTCGAGCCGCTGCTTCGCCGCGGCGCCACGCACGTGCTCGACGCCGCCCGGCCGCTCGACGAGGTCGTCGCCGATCTCGAACGGATCGTGGGCTGAACGGCGTCGGAGCTCAGCTCAGCCGCTTGGCGTAGGAGACGAACGTCGCGTCGGTCGAGTACCCCTGGCGCTCGTACAGCCGTCGGGCGACGTGGTTGTCCCGTGCCGTCTGGAGCGAGAGCACGACGGCGCCGCCCTCGCGGGCGACGGCCTCGGCGCGCTCCATGAGCGCGTCCGCGACTCCTCGCCCTCGGGCGTCCGCGAGGACGTACAGGTCGTTGAGGACCCAGGCGGGCGCGGCCGACACCGAGGAGAAGCCCGGGTACAGCTGGGTGAAGCCGACGGCCTGCCCGTCGAGCTCCGCCAGGAGCACGACCGACTGGGCCCGTTCGACCCGCTCACGCAGGAACTGCTCGGCGACCCGCAGGTCGAACGGCTGGCCGTAGAACTCGCGGTACAGGGCGAACAGCCGGGCAGCCCGGCCGACCTCGCCTGCGGACAGCCGTCGCACCTCGACCTCGTTGGACATACCCGGCATGCTCCCACGGGCACCAGGCCGTGCGCTGATACCGTCCGGCGGTGACCGACGCGCACCCTCCCGTCCTGCCTCTGCTCGGGGAGCGTTGCACGCTGCGCACCGGTCGTGCGGAGGACGGGCCCGTCCTGCGCGAGTGGGCACGACCGCACCACGACTGGCACCGCTGGGACGGCCCCTACTTCCCACGCCCGAGCGACGCCGAGGCAGACGAGCTCGCGCGCGCCGTCGCGAACCAGTCGGCCGACGACGCCGCAGCTCCCCCGCCGCATCGCGTCGTCATCGCCGATCCCGCCACGGACCTGCTGATCGGCACCGTGGGCTGGTACTGGGAGTCGGAGGCCACTCAGTGGGCGCGCATGGGCATCGTGATCTACGACCCCGCCGTTCGTGGCCGAGGCGTCGGGCGTGAGGCGCTCACGCTGTGGACGTCGTACCTGTTCGCGCGGACGGACTGGGTCCGTCTGGACCTCGCGACCTGGTCGGGGAACCGGGCCATGACGACGGTCGCGACGTCGGTCGGGTTCCTCGAGGAGGCGCGCTTCCGCCGGGCTCGCGTGGTCGACGGCGCGCGGTACGACTCGGTGGTCTACGGCGTGCTGCGCGAGGAGTGGCAGGCGACGGCGGGGTAGGGAGTCACGACCGTGCGGACACCTGGTCCGCCAGCCGCGCGACCGCGTCGGCGACCGGGGGCCCGAACATGACGGCGTCGTTGTGGTCGGCTCCCTCGAAGACGAGGTGCTCGACGAGCCGTGGCGCGGCAGCCGCGACCGCCGCGCTCTGGCGCGAAGGCACCACGGAGTCGCTGTCGCCGTGCACCACCGTCACCGGCACGTCGCTGGCGGCGATGTGCGCCAGCACGGGAAAGCCGTCGCGCAGCAGCGCGCGGACGGGCAGGAAGGGGAGCTGATGCGCTCCGGCGTCGGCCAACGACGTGAAGGGCGACCGGAGCACGATCCCCGCGGGCGGTATCTCCGCCTGCAGGCTCGCGACCACCCCGGTGCCCAGGGACTCGCCGAAGTACAGGGTGCGCTCGGCCGGGTAGCCCTGGTCCACCAGCGCCTGCTGCGCCGCGCGGGCGTCCGAGGCGAGGCCCGACTCCGAGGGGCGTCCGGGGTTGCCGCCGTACCCGCGGTAGTCGAGCAGCAGCACGGCGAAGCCACGTTCGGCCAGGAGACCGGCGAAGTCCGCACGGCCGAGACGGTTTCCGCCGTTCCCGGGCGCCACGAGCACCGCGAGGTCTCGGCGGGGCGAGCCGGGAGCCGGGGCGACGAACCAGGCGGTCAGCTCGAGTCCGTCGTCGGTCGTGAGCACGAGGTCTCGCCCGCCCTCGAGGACCGTCGCGGCCGACGGCGGGCGGGAACGGTCCGGGTGGTAGATGAGCGCGTCCTGGAACAGCCACACCGCGCCGAGGACGGCGACGGCGGAGACCGCCACGACGGCCACGACGGTGGCGGCAGGACGCAGACCCCGTCGTCGCCGGCGCGTCGCCATGTCTCCATGCTGAGCGCCGCGCACGGGCGCCGCCAGCCACGCGGCGGGTCGAGCGCCCGGTCGAGCGGGGGGACCGGACGAATAGTGTGCCAAGCGGCAGCCTGACGAACGCCTTGGTGGCGGCGCCCACCACTCACCGCAGCGCGGAGACCTCAGCGGACGCCGAGGACGAACGGGTACACGGCTGCCGCGCCCGCCTGCCGGAGCAGGCGTGCAGCGACCGTGAGCGTCCAGCCCGACTCGGTCCAGTCGTCGACGAGCAGCACCGTGCGCCCCGGGAGCCCGTTGAGCGCGCCGTCGCTGAGCTCGAGCTGGAGCCGGTGCGCCACGCCCGCGAGCCGCATCGCCGAGTTGACGTCGTGCCGGCCGGGCTCCTCCTGGCCGGGGACCGGGCCCACCGATCCGATCAGCGGCACGCCGAGGTACTGGGCCAGGCCGGACGCCAGGTGGTGAGTGAGCCGCGGTCGCGTCACGGAGCGGACCGCGACCACGCCCTCGATGACGACCCGGCGCTCGTCGTCCTCGCCCTCGTGGATCGCGTCCCAGGCGTCGAGCACGCGCACGGCCCCGTGCCGCAACGGCACGGGCACCTCGTCGTCGGGCACGCCCGGTGCGAAGAGCTCGCGCAGCGGGACCGACCATCCGAGGCCGTCGAGGCGCGCGAGGCCGCGGCCAGTCTCGGCGTGCTCTGCCGCCGGGATGCGCCCGCGCAGGTCCAGGCCGAGCGTCGCCATCCCCGACGGCCACATCCGCCGGGCCGCGACCTCGGTGCCGGGACGGTCCATGTCGGCGCGCGCCGCCGCGACCGCCTCGGCGTCGGGCGGCTCCGGGAGCGTGACTCCGTCGCACCGGTCGCAGCGGCCGCACGACCAGTCGGTCTGGAGCTCCGGGTCGTCGAGCTGGGCGCGCAGGAACCGCATCCGGCACCCCGGGGTCGCGACGTAGTCGAGCATCGCCTGCTGCTCGGCCTCGCGGGTGGCGGCCACGCGCGCGTAGCGCTCGGCGTCGTACCGCCACTCGGCCCCGGTGGCGACCCAACCGCCCTGGACGCGCCGGACGGCCCCGTCGACGTCGAGCACCTTGAGCATCGTCTCCAGGCGCGACCGCTTGAGGTCGACGTACGTCTCGAGCGCCGCCGTCGACAGTGGCTCGCCGGCCTCGCCGAGCGCGCGCAGCGTCGCGCGTACCTGCGGTTCGGCCGGGAACGCCTGCGAACCGAACCAGTCCCAGATCGCCTTGTCCTCGTGACCCGGGAGCAGGACCACGACCGCGTCGTCGACCCCGCGGCCGGCCCGCCCGACCTGCTGGTAGTAGGCGATCGGCGACGACGGAGCGCCGAGGTGCACGACGAACGCGAGGTCGGGCTTGTCGAACCCCATGCCGAGCGCCGACGTCGCCACCAGCGCCTTGACGCGGTTCTCCTTGAGGTCCTCCTCGAGCTGCTCCCGTTCGGCCGGGTCCGTCCGCCCGGTGTACGCGGCGACCGCGAGACCGGCGGCCCGGAGCTGCTCGGCGACCTGCTCGGCCGCCGAGACCGTCAGGCAGTAGACGATGCCCGAGCCCTCGACGTCCTGCAGCGCCTCGACCAGCCAGGCGACCCGGGTCGGCTGGTCGGGCAGCTCGAGGACGGCCAGGTGCAGGGACTCGCGGTCCAGACCGCCGCGCAGCACGAGCACGTCGGCGGCGGGCGCGTTCTCGGCGTGGACCGCGAGCTGCTCGGCCACGTCCTGCGTCACGCGTGCGTTGGCCGTCGCCGTCGTGGCCAGCACCGGGATGCCCGGGGGAAGGTCGGCCACGAGCGTACGGATGCGGCGGTAGTCGGGCCGGAAGTCATGACCCCAGTCGGAGATGCAGTGCGCCTCGTCGATCACCACGAGGCCCGCGTCGGCCGCGAGCCGGGGCAGCACCTCGTCCCGGAAGCCGGGGTTGTTGAGCCGCTCGGGCGAGCACAGCAGCACGTCGACCTCGCCCGCTGCGATCGCGGCGTGCACCTGGTCCCACTCGGTCACGTTCGAGGAGTTGATCGTCACGGCGCGGATGCCCGCGCGGCCGGCGGCGGAGATCTGGTCGCGCATCAGTGCGAGCAGCGGCGAGACGATCACCGTGGGCCCCGCTCCGCGAGCCCGCAGCAGGGCCGTGGCCACGAAGTACACCGCGGACTTTCCCCATCCGGTGCGCTGTACCACCAGCGCTCGACGGCGGAACGCGACGAGGGCCTCGATCGCCCGCCACTGGTCCTCGCGCAGGGCGGCGTCGTCGCGCCCGACGAGCGCTCGCAACGCCTGCTCGGCCTCGGCGCGCAGCGTGCTCTGCCCGGTCTCGGCATCGCCGACGGTGTCCATGAGCCCGCGCAGCATGGCGAGGGTGGCGCGCTTGGTCGCGTCGGTGCCCGGTGCGGGCGTGGCGTCGGGCTGCGGGTCGGAAGAGCTCACCCGCCCGATGCTAGGGCCCACCACCGACGCCGGACCGCCGTCGTCCCCAGATGGTCGGCCGCGGGGCGTCCTAGCGGACGTACTCGCGCAGGAGCGCGACGGTCGCCGCCACGACGGCGACGACCTCGGTGGCCGCCGCGACGAGCTCGTTCAACCCCGCGAGCTCGCCCGACACGCCGTAGAAGCCGACCGTGGCCGAGAGGACGAACGCGATCAGGGTCAGCGCGCCGAACCCGATGCCGCCGACGAGCGGCAGCCAGTGCCGCCACGTCACGAGCAGCACCGCGAGCACCGCGCCGCCCACGGCGTTGAGCAGGAACAGCGGGCCCACCACCGAGATGTCCGAGTAGCCCTGCGCCCAGAGCACCAGGTGCACCACGGCGGACGCCAGGACGGCGATCGCGGCCAGCCAGCGCCACACCGCAGCGAAGGGGCGGGGGACGGGCGAGCGGCCGTGCGCGGCTGGCGCCGCTGCAGGTGGGACGCTCATGATGGACATGCTGCCAGAGTCGCCGGCCCGGCAACACGGGCCCCGAGCGACCATCTCGACCGGTGCGACGCACCGGGGGGTACGACGTCGTGCCGGGAGACGGCGGGCTGCGGTGCCCGTGCCACCAGTCGCGGTTCTCGCTCACGAACGCCTCGGTGCTCGGCGGGCCGGCGCCCGAGCCGCTCGCCGAGGTTTCGGTCACAGTTGTGGACGGCGACGTCGTGGTCTCGTGAGGCTTCGTAGACTGGCCCGGTGACGATCCCCTCCATGCCGGCGGTCGGGCGGCCCGTTCCGGTGCTGCCCCTGCGGCCAGAGCTCGCCGGCGAGGCGCCCTACGGCGCGCCGCAGCTCGACGTCGCTGCGCGGCTCAACGTCAACGAGAACCCGTACGCCCCGCCCGAGGACGTCGTGGCGGCCATCGCCGAGCAGGTCGCCGAGGCCGCCCGCGGGCTCAACCGCTACCCGGACCGCGACTTCACGGCCCTGCGCTCCGACCTCGCCGGCTTCCTGGCCTCGGAGTCCGGCGTCCACCTCGGACCCGAGCAGATCTGGGCCGCCAACGGCTCCAACGAGGTCATGCTGCACGTGCTGCAGGCGTTCGGAGGGCCGGGCCGCACCGTGCTCTCGTTCGCGCCCACGTACTCGATGTACCCGGAGTACGCGCGCGACACCCACACCCGCTGGGTCACGGGCCGGCGGGAGGACGACTTCACGCTCGACGCCGACCACGCGGTCGCCGTGATCGAGCGCGAGAAGCCGTCCGTGATCCTGCTCGCGAGCCCGAACAACCCGACCGGGACGGCCCTGCCGCTGGCCACGGTGGAGGCCGTGCTCGACGCGGCCGCCCGGGTGCCGGCGGTCGTCGTCGTGGACGAGGCCTACGCCGAGTTCCGGCGGACGGGGACGCCGTCGGCGCTCGAGCTCCTCGACCGGAACCCGCACCTCGCCGTCACGCGCACGATGTCGAAGGCCTTCGCCGCGGCCGGCCTCCGGCTGGGATACCTGGCGGCGTCGCAGCAGCTCGTGGACGCGCTGCGCGTCGTGCGCCTGCCCTACCACCTGTCGGCTGTCACGCAGGCGGCCGCGCGCGCGGCGCTGCAGCACCGCACCGGGCTGCTCGCGCAGGTCGAGGCGCTGCGCGCCGAGCGCGACGGACTCGTGGCATGGCTCCGGGCGCAGCGGTTCGCCGGTCGCCCGCTCGACGTCGCCGAGACCGACGCCAACTTCGTGCTGTTCGGTCGCTTCCCCGACCGGCACCGGGTCTGGCAAGGCCTGCTCGACCGTGGCGTCCTCATCCGCGAGGTCGGCCCCGAGGGCTGGCTGCGCGTCTCGGTCGGGACGACGCAGGAGACGGCCGCCTTCCGTGAGGCGCTCACCGAGGTCATGAAGGAGCTGGAGGGCTGATGGGCAACCGCAGCGCGCGGATCGAGCGCGCCACGAGCGAGTCGAGCGTGATCGTGGAGCTCGACCTGGACGGCAGCGGCCGTACCGACATCTCGACGACGGTCCCGTTCTACGACCACATGCTCACGGCGTTGGGCAAGCACTCGCTCTTCGACCTGACGGTCAAGGCGTCGGGGGACACCCACATCGACGCCCACCACACGGTCGAGGACGTCGCGATCGTGCTGGGCCAGGCCCTGCGTGCCGCGCTCGGGGACAAGCAAGGCATCTCGCGGTTCGGCGACGCCACCGTGCCGCTCGACGAGGCGCTGGCGCTCGCCGTGGTCGACGTCTCCGGCCGCCCCTACCTGGTGCACGAGGGCGAGCCACCCGGCCAGGAGTACCACCTCATCGGCGGGCACTTCACGGGGTCGCTCACGCGGCACGTGCTGGAGTCGATCGCGCACCACGCGAGCATCTGCCTGCACGTGCGGGTGCTCGCCGGCCGCGACCCGCACCACATCGTCGAGGCCCAGTTCAAGGCGCTCGCCCGTGCGCTGCGCGCCGCCGTCGCTCTCGACCCCCGGGTCGAGGGCATCCCGTCAACGAAGGGTGCGCTGTAGTGTCCCAGGACCGTCCGCAGACTCCTGACCTTCCCGACCTGCCCGACGACCTCGAGATCCCCGACGACCTCTCGGGTCTGTCAGGGACGCGCAAGGACCCGGAGCTGGCCCTGCTCATCACGCAGATCGCGGGCGCCGAGCCGCTCGCCGCCGCGTGCGCCCTCGCCGAGTTCGACGTCGACGCGATCGCGACCGACGTCGGCGCGATCGCGGTGCTCCGCGACACCAGCGACGACGCGCCCGACCGCGTGGCGGGCGCGATCTCGCGGCTCGTCGCGGGTGTGCCGCTCATCCTGGTGACCAAGTGGGGCGAACAGGTCACCTGCGTCCGCTACCAGGACGGCGCGGCAGAGGGCGAGCTGCCGCCCGGGCTGGTGCTCTCGGGTGCACCCGGCGAGCTCGAGGACCTCCTGACCGGTCAGTCGACGGTCGCGGACCTGAGCGGCGTCGTCGCGTCGTCGAGCATCAGCCGGTTCAAGGCCGTGCGCATGCTCGCCGGCACCGCGCGCCGGGCGCGCAAGAAGTCATGACGGAGGTGCCGCAGGTCCTTCCGGACGGCGGCGTCGCGGGCGAGCTCAACCCGCGCCGGGCCGCCCCGGTGCCGGGCGACCGGCCGAGCGTCGTCGTCCTGGACTACGGCTTCGGCAACGTGCGCTCGGCCGTGCGGGCGCTCGAACGCGTCGGCGCCGAGGTCGAGCTCACGGCCGACCGCACCCGTGCGGCGGAGGCCGACGGTCTCGTGGTGCCGGGTGTCGGCGCGTTCGCCGCCTGCATGTCGGGCCTCCGCGCGGTGCGGGGGGACCAGGTCGTCGACCGCCGGCTCGCCGGTGGGCGCCCGGTGCTCGGCATCTGTGTCGGCATGCAGGTGCTCTTCGACGCCGGTGTCGAGCACGGTGAGCGGGCCGACGGACTGGGCGAGTGGCGCGGGGTCGTCGAGCCGATCGACGCGCCCGTCGTCCCGCACATGGGCTGGTCGCCGGTCGAGGTACCGCCGGGGTCGCGGCTGTTCGCCGGGGTCGAGCAGGAGCGGTTCTACTTCGTCCACTCCTACGCGGTCCACGAGTTCACGCAGGGCCACGACGACAAGGCCGACCCGCGGTTCACACCGCCGCTCGTCACCTGGACGCGTCACGGCACCCGCGACCACGAGGCGCGGTTCGTCGCCGCCGTCGAGGACGGGCCGCTGGCGGCCACGCAGTTCCACCCCGAGAAGTCCGGCGACGCCGGGGCCACCCTGCTCGAGAACTGGGTGCGGTCGCTCTGACCGCGGCCGCCGGGCGCCGAGACCACCGAGACCATGCTCTGATGGAGAACCACATGACCGACCGCCTCGTGCTCCTTCCCGCCGTCGACGTCGCCGACGGCCAGGCCGTCCGCCTCGTCCAGGGCGAGGCCGGCTCGGAGACGTCGTACGGCGACCCGCTGTCGGCGGCCCTCGACTGGCAGTCCGGCGGAGCGGAGTGGATCCACCTGGTGGACCTCGACGCGGCGTTCGGGCGTGGCTCCAACGCCGAGCTGCTCGCACGCGTGGTGGCCGAGCTCGAGGTCCAGGTCGAGCTGTCGGGGGGCATCCGCGACGACGCGTCGCTCGAGCGTGCGCTCGCGACGGGCGCGCGCCGGGTCAACCTCGGCACCGCGGCCCTCGAGGATCCCCGGTGGACCGCGAAGGTCATCGCCGCGCACGGCGACGCGGTCGCGGTCGGCCTCGACGTGCGCGGCACGACGCTCGCGGCCCGCGGCTGGACACGTGACGGCGGCGACCTGTGGGAGGTGCTCGCTCGTCTCGACGACGCCGGCTGCACGCGCTACGTCGTGACCGACGTGACCAAGGACGGGACGCTGCGCGGACCGAACGTCGACCTGCTCCGTGAGGTCGCGTCGCGCACCCCCGCGAAGGTCGTCGCCTCGGGCGGCATCTCGTCGCTCGCCGACCTCGCCGCGCTGCGCCAGCTCGTGCCGTCCGGCATCGAGGGTGCCGTCGTGGGCAAGGCGCTGTACGCCGGGGCGTTCACGCTGCCCGAGGCGCTCGACGTGGCGGGCCGGCCATGAGCGACCAGACGAGCGACCAGACGAGCGACCAGACGAGCGGCGAGGAGCGCTCCCTTCCGGGCCATCTGCGGTCGATCCAGCCGACCTCGCAGTTCGCCGGCGACGACGGGACGGCGGACCGTGAGCTCGCGGCACTGCTCGAGGCGCACGCCGCGGGCAGCGCCCCGCTGTCCGCCGTCGTCGCCCGGCTCGCGGCCACGCGCGTGCTCGTGCCGGTGCTCGCCGAGCTCGGCGTCGCCGAGACGGTGGTACAGGACGGCAAGGAGCTGCACGTGGACAAGGAGGCCTCCGCGGGAGTCGTGGCGCTCGAGGCCCCGGACGGCCGCCGTGCGCTCCCGGTCTTCACCTCGGTCGTGTCGATGCTCCAGTGGCGGTCCGACGCACGTCCGGTACCGGTCGAGGCCACGCGCGCCGCGCTGTCGGCGGTGAGCGAGGACTGGTCGCTGCTCGTCGTCGACCCCGCGGGCCCGTTCACGGTGCTCGTGCCGCGCCCGGCGGTCTGGGCCATGGCACAGGGCCAGCAGTGGCGCCCTGCGCTGGCGCCCACCGCCGACGGACTGGTGGTGGACGACGAGGTCGCCTCTGCCGTCGCCGACGCCGCGGCCCCCGTGCAGCACGTCGTGCGCGCGCACGCCGAGCCGGGACGGAGTGCCGAGGTGGCCGTCGTGCTCGCGATCGACCCCGGCCTCGACCGGGCCGGCCTCGACCAGGTGCTGCTCCAGGTCAACTCGCGGCTCGGCGCGTCGAAGGTCATCGCCGAACGGGTGGACTCGCTCGAGCTGCGGGTCGGCGCGGCGCGCTGAGGGGCCGCGCTCAGGCGCAGGGCGGGACGGCCATGAACGCACGGTCGTCGGCCAGCAGCCCGTGCACCGTCGACAGCGGGATGAGGAGCGACCGGTCGTCGCTCGTCTTGGCGTACACGACGCCGATGACGCGCCCGTCGGTGTCGAGCGCGGCCGACCCCGACGAGCCGGGCTCGACGGGGGCGTCGGTGACCAGCACCTCGCCCAGGTTCTCGTTGAGCGGGTCGGTGGTCCGCCCGATGACCTCGCCCGCGGTGACCGTGAGCTCGCCTCCCTGGGGGTACCCGACGACCAGGACGGTGTCGCCCCGCACCGGGTCGCGGTCGGCGAGCTGCGGGTAGGACGGCAGCGCGTCGTCGGTGCGCACGACGGCGAGGTCGGCCAGCCCGGCGATGCTCGCGGCGGCGACCTCGAGGTCCCGCCCGTCATAGGTGCTGACCTCCAGCACCTCGGAGTCGGCGACCACGTGCCGGTTGGTGATGAGCGTGTGCTCGTCGATCGCGAAGCCCGAGCCGGTGGACAGGCCCGAGCAGCCCACGTTGCGTATGCGCACGGCCATGCGCTGGACGGCGTCGAACCCGTCGGGCGAGAGGTTCTCCCGCGCGCTGGAGCCCACCGACGGAGCGAGCGTCGGGACGACGTCGCCCGGGACGTCGTCGGGAAGCTCGGGCAGGACGCCGCACCCTGCGGCGGCGAACGTCACGAGCACACCCGTCACCAGACCGCAGACCGCGCAGGACGCGGGTCGGCGACGCGCGCGCACCGTCACTGCGTGAGCTCCCGCTGGAGCTGGTCGTTCGCCTCGTTCGCCTGCCGGCAGAGCTCGGAGACCTCGCCCGCGAAGCGGTCCAGGTCTGCCGGGTCGTAGGCCTCCGAGTCCTCGAGGTACCCGATGAGCTGGGACTGCGCTGCGGTGCACTGGCCGAGCGCCGTCGCCACGACACCGGCCGCCTCGCTCACCCGCGTCTGGTAGTCGAGGTACTGCTGCGACGCGACGTTCTCGTCGCCGAGCTGGGCCTTCTCGTTGGCAAGGTCGGTGATCCGCTGCGTGGCCGTCGCGAGCTGCTCGCGGGCAGCGACGAGCTCTGCGTTGACGCCGTCGAGCTCGGCCCGCAGCTCGGCGACCTCCTCGGCGTACCCGCGCGCCTTGAGCTCCCAGGCCGCGCTGTCGTCCTGCCAGCGCACGGTGGTGAGCCACAGGTAGGCGCCGACGCCGATCGCGCCGAGCAGCAGCAGGCCGAGCACGACGGCGACGCTCGTCCCTCGACGCCGGACCGGGGTGGCCGACGGTGCCACCGGCTCGGGCAGCGGGACGGGAGGCGGGGGCACCGGTCCTGGGGACGTCGGCGAAGCGGTCATCTCAGACGACGGACCCGGTGTACTTCTCGCCGGGACCCTCGCCGGGGGCGTCGGGGATCACGGACGCCTCACGGAACGCGAGCTGGAGCGATCGCAGGCCGTCGCGCAGGGAACGGGCGTGCTGGTTGCCGATGTCGGGTGCGCTCGCCGTCACGAGCGCGGCGAGCGCGGTGATCAGCTTGCGCGCCTCGTCGAGGTCGAGGTGGTCCTCCGCGTCGGCGTCGTCCGCCAGACCGCACTTGACGGCCGCTGCGCTCATCAGGTGCACCGCGGCCGTGGTGATGACCTCGACCGCGGCGACGTCCGCGATGTCGCGGGCCGCGGCGGCGTCAGCGGTGGTGGGGGAGTCGGGGGTGGTGCTCATGGGTCCATCCTTCCACCCGCCGACGGCGGGGCGCACCGAGATCCGGGGCGTCCCGCCGTCGGCCGGCGAAGGCGGAGGCGTCAGCTCGCCGACGCGACCTCGGAGCGCAGCTTGGCGCCCAGCTCGGCGTCGACGCTCGTCCAGTACTGGAAGAAGCGCTCGCGGATCACGTCGATCGTGATGCCGCGACCCTGGCCGGTGAGCGTCTCGAGGAAGCGGGCCCTGGCCGCGTCGTCGAACACCTCGCGGTACAGCGTGCCGGCCTGGCCGAAGTCGTCGTCCTCGGTGTGCAGGGTCTGCGCGGACCGCATGAGCGCGCCGTCGGACTCCCACGACGCCTCGACCGCACGCGCCGGGTCGGCCGACGGGCCGCCGAACGAGTTCGGCGTGTAGACGCTCTGCTCGGGACCGTTGAAGTGGTACTGCATCTGGCCCTCGTGCATGTAGTTCTGCACGGGCGCCGCGTGCGGCTGGTTGACCGGGAGCTGGTTGAAGTTCGCCCCGATGCGGTGGCGGTGCGCGTCGTTGTAGGCGAACACGCGCGCCATCAGCATCTTGTCGGGGGAGATGCCCGTGCCGGGGACCTGGTTGCCGGGCGAGAACGCGGCCTGCTCGATCTCCGCGAAGAAGTTGCGCGGGTTGCGGTTGAGCGTGAAGGTGCCGACCTTGATGAGCGGGTAGTCGGCGTGCGACCACACCTTCGTCATGTCGAACGGGTTGAAGCGGTAGGTCTTGGCGTCCTCGTAGCGCATGACCTGCACGTGGACGTCCCACGAGGGGTGCTCGCCCTGCTCGATCGCCTGGTACAGGTCGCGGCGGTAGTGGTCCGCGTCCTCGCCAGCGATCCGCTGGGCGTCCTCGTTGGACAGGTGCTCGACGCCCTGCTGGGAGATGAAGTGGTACTTGACCCAGAAGCGCTCGCCGCCGGCGTTGACCCACTGGTAGGTGTGCGAGCCGTAGCCGTTCATGTGACGCCAGGACAGCGGCAGGCCGCGGTCGCCCATGAGGTATGTCACCTGGTGCGCCGACTCGGGGGACAGCGTCCAGAAGTCCCACTGCATGTCGGCGTTGCGCAGCCCCGAGGCGCCCAGGCGCTTCTGGGAGTGGATGAAGTCCGGGAACTTCATGGCGTCGCGCAGGAAGAACACCGGGGTGTTGTTGCCGACGATGTCGAGGTTGCCCTCGGTCGTGTAGAAGCGCAGTGCGAACCCGCGGACGTCGCGCCACGTGTCGGGCGAGCCCTGCTCGCCGGCGACCGACGAGAACCGCAGGAGCGTCTCGCTCGTGGCCCCCTTCTGGAACACCGCGGCGCGCGTGTACTGCGAGACGTCCTCGGTGACGACGAACTCGCCGAACGCGCCGCCGCCCTTGGCGTGCGGGTTGCGCTCGGGTACGCGCTCACGGTTGAACGACGCGAGCTTCTCGACCAGGTAGCGGTCGTGCAGCACGGTGGGGCCGTCGGCGCCCACGGTGAGCGAGTGGGCGTCGCTCGCCACCGGCGTGCCGGTCTGCGTCGTCGTATAGGGGGTCGTCATTCGTGACGTCCTTTCGGGGTTGCTTGGGGGGAGTTCTCGCCGGAGCGGGAATGGGGGCCGTGGGCGCACCGGGCACACAGGCCCCAGTACGTCACCTCGGCGGTCTCGAGGGTGAACCCGTGGTCGTCGGCCGGCAGCAGGCACGGGGCCGCGCCGACGGCGCAGTCGACGTCGACGACGGCGCCGCACGCGCGGCACACGAGGTGGTGGTGGTTGTCGCCCACGCGGCGCTCGTAGCGGGCCGGGTGCCCGGCGGGCTCGAGCCGGCGCAGCAGCCCCGCGTCCGTCAGCGTGTGCAGCGTGTCGTAGACCGCCTGCACCGAGGCGGTGCCCAGCTCGGCGCGCACGGTGCGCACGACGTCGTCGGCGGTCGCGTGCTGCTGGGCGCTCAGCGCGCTCAGGACGGCGCGTCGGACTCCGGTCACACGGAGGCCGGCGTCGCGCAGGAGCCGTTCGCCGACGTCGTCGGCACGGTGCGCGGTGGGGGACGGGCTCACGGCAGTGACCCTAGGGCCTTTTCTGGAATGATTCCAAACTGGCTGCCGTTCTGGAGGAGGCGGCGTCCGGAGACCGGCGTCGCCCCGCAGCGGTTCAAGTCGCTGGAGCCCATCCGCGTGCTACTCTTGACCGCTGACCGACCCGACTCGTCCTTGGCTCCCCGGAGTCCGAGACGAACCGGGTGCATCAAGTGGATCCCATCCCACCCGAGCACCGACCGCACTGCACTCGCAGTCGACAGGGGCCGGGTCCGGTCGGACGGCTTCGGCCGTCCCTCCCCGGTCGTCGGCGTGCGCCGGCGTCGGTACCGATGGCCTCCACCTGTAGCTCAGGTCGGGGGCCTTTCCCGTACCTGGCGGTCTCACCCGACGAGTTCCTAGGAGCACCACCATCAGCGAGCCTCGCATCAACGATCGGATCCGCGTCCCCGAGGTCCGACTCATCGGTCCCGGCGGGGAGCAGGTCGGCGTCGTCCGCACCGAGGTTGCCCTGAGACTTGCCCAGGACGCAGACCTCGACCTCGTCGAGGTCGCCCCGGACGCACGTCCGCCAGTCGCCAAGCTCATGGACTTCGGCAAGTTCAAGTACGAGTCCGACATGAAGGCGCGAGAGGCGCGGCGCAACCAGGCGAACACGGTTCTCAAGGAGATCCGGTTCCGCCTCAAGATCGACCCGCACGACTACGGCACCAAGAAGGGCCACGTCGAGCGCTTCCTCGCGGCGGGCGACAAGGTCAAGGTCATGATCATGTTCCGTGGCCGCGAGCAGTCGCGCCCCGAGATGGGCGTGCGCCTCCTGCAGCGGCTGGCGGACGACGTCTCGGAGCTGGGCTTCGTCGAGTCCATGCCCAAGCAGGACGGTCGCAACATGACCATGGTCCTCGGCCCGGTGAAGAAGAAGGCCGACGCCAAGGTCGAGCAGCGCAAGCGGTCGGCCGAGGTCAACTCCCAGCGCATGACGAAGTCGGAGGCCAAGGCCAAGGCTCGCTCCGGGTCGGACGACGACCTGGACGACTCGTCGGACGTCGAGGTGACGCACGAGACCGCCGAGGTCGAGGCGCCGATCGAGGCTCCGGCCGAGGCTGTGGCGGACACCGAGGTCGAGGCCCCGGCCGAAACTGCCGACGTCGAGGCTCCGGCCGAGACTCCCGTAGCCGAGGCTCCCGCGGCCGAGGCTCCCGTGGCCGAGGCTCCCGTGGCCGAGGCTCCGGTCGAGGCTGTGGCGGACACGAAGCCCGAGGCTCCGGCCGAGGCTCCCGTGGCCGAGCCTGCCGAGGTACCCGCGGCCGAGGCTCCCGTGGCGCCGGCGAAGGCACCCCGGGCTCCGAGCCCGCGGGCCCAGGCCGCCCCGGAGCCGTCGACCCCCAAGCCCGCGACTCCCCGGCCGGCGCCCAAGCCCCGGCCTGCGGCGTCGGGAGCTGCACCCAAGCCGGCGGCCCCCAGGCCTTCGACGCCCAAGCCCACGCCGAGCCCGCGCTCCGCGCGCTGACGAAGCGAGAGACCGACCACCTGGCACCGAGCCGGCTCGCCGGCCACGGTCCGCACACGTCCCCGCCGCCCGGCGGGTGACCGACACGAGGAGAGACGGCAGTCATGCCGAAGAACAAGACGCACTCCGGCGCCAAGAAGCGTTTCCGGGTCACCGGTAGCGGCAAGGTCATGCGCGAGCAGACCAACGCCCGCCACTACCTGGAGCACAAGTCGAGCAGGCGCACCCGCCGTCTGGCGATGGACCAGGTGGTCGCCAAGGCCGACGTCAAGACCATCAAGAAGCTGCTCGGCAAGTGACCTCCTCGGCGGCCGCACGACAGGCTGGCCGCCTGGACCACTTCCGACCCGAAACTGCAAGGAGCATCACGTGGCACGCGTGAAGCGGGCGGTCAACGCCCACAAGAAGCGCCGTACGACTCTGGAGCGCGCCAGCGGTTACCGCGGCCAGCGCTCGCGCCTGTACCGCAAGGCGAAGGAGCAGGTCACCCACTCGCTGGTCTACTCGTACCGCGACCGCAAGGCGAAGAAGGGTGACTTCCGCAAGCTGTGGATCCAGCGCATCAACGCTGCGGCCCGCGCGCAGGGCATGACCTACAACCGCCTCATCCAGGGCCTCAAGGCCTCTGGCCTCGAGGTCGACCGCCGCATGCTCGCCGAGCTCGCGGTCAACGACGTGGCCGCGTTCAACGCGCTCGTCCAGGTCGCCAAGGACGCGCTGCCCTCGGACGTGAACGCGCCGAAGGCCGCCTGATCCGCACAGGTCGAACCGGACGCCCGGACGCCCCTGAACCCACGATGCCTCGCATCCCTGACGTGACCCTCGCCAACCCGCGAGCGGACCGCGTCAAGCAGGTCAGGGCGCTGTCCGGGCGTTCCGTGCGCCTGCGGCACGGGCAGTTCCTCGTCGAAGGGCCGCAAGGCGTGCGCGAGGCCGTGCGGCACGCGCCCGGCGTCGTCCGGGACGTGTACCTCACCCCGGCGACCGCCGAACGGTACGGGGAGATCCTCGACGCCGCCCGGTCGGCCGGGCTCTTCGTGCACGTGGGCACCCGTGAGGTGCTCGAGGCCATGAGCCCGGACGCGCAAGGTGTGCTCGCCGTCGTGCGCGCGGAGCCCTCGTCGCTCACGCGTGCGCTCGCGGCGGCCGACGGACGTGCCGGGCGGCCGCTCCTGGTCGCCGTCCTCGCCGACGTCCGCGACCCGGGCAACGCGGGCGCCGTGATCCGCGCGGCGGACGCCGCCGGCGCGGATCTCGTCGTCCTGGCGGGCCAGAGCGTCGACGTGCACAACCCCAAGGCCGTGCGGTCGAGCGCGGGTTCGCTCTTCCACCTGCCGGTCGTGACCGACGTCGCGCTCGCCGACGTCGTCGACGAGCTGCGGGGAGCCGGGTGCGCCGTCCTCGCGGCCGACGGCGCGGGGGAGCACGACCTCGACGACCTGCTCGACGTCGCGGGCCACGCGGCCTCGGGTACGCCCGACCTGTCGGGACCCACCGCCTGGATCTTCGGCAACGAGGCATGGGGCCTCCCCGAGGCCGACCGTGCGCTCGCCGACGCCGTCGTGCGCGTCCCCATCCGGGGCAAGGCGGAGTCGCTCAACCTCGCGACCGCCGCGACCGTCTGCCTCTACGCCTCGAGCCGCGCCCAGCGCTGAACCAGGGCTCCGCACGGGCCGCAGGCCCTAGCATCGCCCAGGTGCGACTGTTCACCGCGGTCTACCCCTCCGAGGACGCCCTTCGCCACCTCGACCTCGCGCTCGGGAGCGTGGGCGGCCCGGCGGTCGCCGATCCGGGCGTCGGCCTGCGCTGGCTGCCGCGTGAGCAGCGTCACATCACCCTCGCGTTCCACGGCGAGGTGCCCGACGGCGCGGTCCCGGGCTACGCGGACGCGCTCGAGGGGTCGCTGGCCGGCATCTCCTGCTTCGAGGCGGCGCTCGCGGGCAGCGGGTCGTTCGGCGGACGCACGCTGTGGGTCGGCGTCGGCGACGGCGTCGACGGCCTGCGGAGGCTCGCCGGCGCGGTGGACGACGCCGCGTCCTCGGCGGGCGTGCCCACCAGCGACCGGGCCGGAGGCCGGCCGCACCTGACCGTCGCGCGTGCGTCGCTGTCGCGGCTGCCCCACCGGGCCGGCAACCGGCGGCCTCGCGGGCGGGCGGGCGACGCCGGGTCGCCGCTCGTGCCGTGGGCCCGGGCGCTCGCGGTCTACCGCGGGCCGGCGTGGGACGTCGACGCCGTGCGCGTCGTCGCGTCCGAGCTGGGCCAGGGGCGTTCGGGCGGGCCGCTGCACCAGGACGTCGCCGTGCTGCCGCTCGATCGCCCGTGACCGGCCGGCCCCGCTGTGCCACGATGGTGCCATGACGCGCCACGACCGCCGATTTAGCCGGCCCGCCCCGGGCCGGGCGGTGCAGGCCGCGCCGGCGCGCTGAGCGCGCCGGGCACGTGGACGCCGATCTCCGAGCCCTGGGCGGGCACCTAAACTGACCCTGCCGTTCGCCCACCCCAGGAAGGCTCGTATGTCTACGCCCGAACACTCGGCCGACGCGCCCAGCCCGCTCGACGAGGCCGCGCTCGACGCGGCGGTCGACGCAGCGCTCGTCGACGTCGCCGCCGCGAACGACCTCGACGCCCTCAAGGCCGCACGAACCAGGCACACGGGGGACCGCAGCCCGCTCGCGCTCGCCAACCGCGCGATCGGCGCGCTGCCGGGGCCGGAGAAGTCCGCGGCCGGCAAGAACGTCGGCCCTCGTCGTGGCCGGGTCAACCAGGCGATCGCCGCCCGCCAGGCGGAGCTCGAGGCCGAGCGGGACGCGCGCGTCCTGGTGGCCGAGACGGTCGACGTGACGCTCCCCGCCGACCGGGCGCCCCAGGGTGCCCGCCACCCGATCGAGCTCGTCCAGGAGCGCATCGCCGACTTCTTCGTGGGGCTGGGGTGGGAGATCGCCGACGGTCCTGAGGTCGAGGCCGAGTGGTACAACTTCGACGCGCTCAACTTCGACCCCGACCACCCGGCGCGGCAGATGCAGGACACGTTCTACGTCGCGGGCGAGGGCGGCAAGCCGTCGAACCTCGTGCTGCGCACGCACACCTCGCCGGTGCAGGCGCGGTCCCTGCTCGAGCGCGGGGTTCCGCTGTACGTGGCCGTGCCGGGCAAGACGTTCCGTACCGACGCGCTCGACGCGACGCACACGCCCGTGTTCCACCAGGTCGAGGGACTCGCGGTCGACAAGGGCCTGACCATGGCCAACCTGGTCGGCACGCTCGACGCGTTCGCCCGTGCCATGTTCGGACCCGAGTCCCGGACGCGGCTGCGGCCCGCCTACTTCCCCTTCACCGAGCCCAGCGCCGAGATGGACTTCTGGTTCCCCCAGAAGAAGGGCGGTCCGGGCTGGATCGAGTGGGGCGGCTGCGGCATGGTCAACCCGAACGTGCTCCGCGCGGCGGGCATCGACCCCGACGAGTACAGCGGCTTCGCCTTCGGCATGGGCATCGAGCGCACGCTCATGTTCCGCCACGGCATCGTCGACATGCACGACATGGTGGAGGGCGACGTGCGCTTCTCCACCCAGTTCGGGACGGAGATCTGATGCCCCGCATCGTCAAGGACTGGCTCGCCGACCACGTCGAGCTGCCCGCGGACCTGACCACCGAGCAGCTCGCGGCGGACCTGGTGCGCGTCGGTCTCGAGGAGGAGGAGATCCACGGCGCCGCGGTCACCGGTCCGCTCGTCGTCGGGCGGGTCGTCGAGGTGACCCCCGAGCCGCAGAAGAACGGCAAGACGATCAACTGGTGCCAGGTCGACGTCGGCCCGTACAACGCCGACGGAGCGCCGCGCGGCATCGTGTGCGGCGCGCACAACTTCGGGCCCGGGGACCTGGTCGTCGTCGCGCTGCCCGGAGCCGTGCTCCCCGGCCCGTTCGCGATCTCGAGCCGCAAGACGTACGGGCACGTGTCGGACGGCATGATCTGCTCGGTGCGCGAGCTCGGCATCGGCGAGGACCACGACGGGATCATGGTGCTCACCCGGCACGGGTTCGACGCCGCCGAGCTCACGCCCGGGCAGGACGCGCTCGAGCTGCTGGGCCTGGGCGAGGAGGTCCTCGAGGTCAACGTGACGCCCGACCGCGGCTACGCCTTCAGCTACCGCGGGGTCGGGCGTGAGTACGCGCACTCGACCGGGGCTGCGTTCACCGACCACGGCCTCGAGACGGGCGCGGAGCCCGCCCCGACCCCGGACGGCTTCGCCGTCGAGGTGGACGACGACGCGCCGATCCACGGCCAGGTGGGCTGCGACCGGTTCGTCACGCGCATCGTGCGCGGGATCGACCCGTCGGCTCCCACGCCGTCCTGGATGAAGCGCCGCCTCGAGGGTTCGGGCATGCGCGCCATCTCGCTCGCCGTCGACGTGACCAACTACGTCATGCTCGACCTCGGGCAGCCGCTGCACGCCTACGACCTCGCGAAGCTGGCCGCGCCGATCGTCGTGCGCCGGGCGGCTCCGGGCGAGCGCCTGGTCACGCTCGACGACGTCGACCGCGCGCTCGACGCCGAGGACCTGCTCATCACGGACTCTCCCGAGGGTCGTGGGAGCCGCGTGCTCGGCCTCGCCGGGGTCATGGGTGGCGCGTCCTCCGAGGTCGGGCCCGACACGACCGACGTGCTCGTCGAGGCGGCGCACTTCGACCCGATCACGGTGGCCCGCACCGCGCGCCGGCACAAGCTGCCCTCGGAGGCCGCCAAGCGGTTCGAGCGCGGGGTGGACCCGCGCCTTCCCGCGGTGGCTGCCCAGCGGGTCGTCGACCTGCTCGTCGAGCTCGGCGGGGGCGCGGCCGACCCGGCCGTGAGCGACCTGGACGTCACGACGCCCCCGGCGCCGGTCACGCTCGACGTCACGCTGCCCACCCGCCTCGTCGGTGTCGAGTACACGAGCGAGCAGGTAGTGGAGACGCTGCGCCAGATCGGCTGCGCGGTCGACTCGGCCGGCTCGCCCGGCACCGTGGTCGTGACCCCGCCCACGTGGCGTCCCGACCTCACCGAACCCGCCGCGCTCGTCGAGGAGGTCGTCCGGATCCGCGGTTACGACCAGGTCCCGTCGGTCCTGCCCGCGGCGCCCGGCGGCCGCGGTCTCACGCCCGAGCAGCGGGTCCGCCGGTCGGTGGCGCGGTCGCTCGCCGAGGCCGGGCTGGTCGAGACGCTGTCGTACCCGTTCGTGGGCGGCGCCGACCTCGACGCGCTCGGCCTGCCGGACGAGGACCCGCGCCGTGCGGGCCTGCGCCTGCTCAACCCCATCGCGGACGACCGTCCGCTGATGCGGACGAACCTGCTCGTGACGCTGCTCGACACCGCGCGGCGCAACGTCGCACGCGGCCTGCCCGACGTCGCGGTCTTCGAGATCGGGCTGGTCACGCTCCCGGTTCCCGGTTCGCCGCCGGCGCCCCAGCTCCCCGTCGGCGTCCGGCCGTCCGACGACGAGCTGGCCGCGCTCTCGGCCGCCGTGCCGGCACAGCCGCGGCACGTCGCGGGCGTCCTGACCGGCCGGCGTGAGCCTGCCGGCTGGTGGGGCGAGGGGCGTGCGGTCGACTGGGCGGACGCGCTCGCCGCCGCGCGCCGCGTGGCCGAACGTGCGGGAGTCGACGTCACGGTGGCCCCGGACGCCGAGACGATGCCGTGGCACCCGGGCCGGTGCGCGGCGCTCCGGCTCGCGGACGGCACGGTCGTCGGGCACGCGGGCGAGCTGCACCCGAAGGTCGTGGAGAACCTGGGTCTGCCGGCCCGGTCCGCGGCGTTCGAGCTCGACCTCTCGGCGCTGCTGGACGCCGCGAGCGGCGACCCCGTCGTCGCCGTCCCGGTGTCGGCGTTCCCGGCGGCCAAGGAGGACTTCGCGTTCGTCGTCGACGAGTCCGTGCCCGCCCAGGCCGTGCACGCGGCGATCGTCGCCGGCGCCGGTGAGCTGCTCGAGGACGCGACCTTGTTCGACGTCTTCACCGGTTCCCAGGTCGGCGAGGGCAAGAAGTCGCTCGCATACTCGCTGCGCCTGCGCGCCGCCGACCGGACGCTGACGGCGGACGACGTACGTGCGGTACGGACGCAGGTCGTCGAGGCCGCGGCCGAGCGCGTGGGGGCGGTGCTGCGTGGCTGACGTCGCACCGGCGAGGACGGCGCTCGTCACGGGCGCGTCGCGCGGCATCGGCAGGGCGGTGGCGCTCGGTCTCGCCGCGGCAGGCCTCGACGTCGCCCTGCTGGCTCGCGACGCCGACCGGCTGGAGGGCGTGGCCGCCGACGTACGAGCCCTCGGCCGCACGGCCCTGGTGCTGGCGGCCGACGTCGGCGACCCGGTGCAGGTGGGCGCCGCCGTCGCGCGCACCGAGGCGCCCGTCGCCGCGGGCGGCCTCGGAGCCGTCGACCTGCTCGTCAACGCCGCGGGGCGCGTCGACGCCGAGGTGCCCTTGTGGGAGGCCGACGGCGACGAGTGGTGGTCGATCGTCGAGACCAACGTGCGCGGGCCGTTCCTGGCGTGCCGCGCCGCCGTGCCCGGCATGCTCGTACGTGGTGGTGGCCGCGTGGTGGACCTGAACAGCGGCTCCGGCTCGCACGACATGACCGTCGCCAGCGCCTACAACGTCAGCAAGACGGCGTTGATGCGCCTCGGGTCGCACCTGCACGCGGCCGGTTTCGACCGCGGCCTGCGCGTGCTGGAGGTGGCGCCGGGCGTGGTCGAGACCGACATGACGGCGTCCATGCGCATGCACGAGGGCCGCACGGACTGGACCCCGGTGGAGCGGACCGTCGACGTCGTCACGGCCTTCGCGCGCGGCGAGCTCGACGCCTGCTCGGGCTGGTTCGTGCGCGTGTCGCAGGACACGCCCGAGTCGCTGCGCGAGCTCGCCGCGGCGACGTCCGCGCCCGCGGCCCGGCGCCTGCGGGTGCTGCCGGCCGGGCCGCACGACCCGCTCGCGGAGGCGCTCACCGGGCGCTGAACCGGTCGCCTACAGCTCGGCGAGCGCCTCGGGGGACTCGGGAAGGGTCTGCCCGCCGTCGACGACCAGACCCTGGCCGGTCACGTACCGGGCGCCGTCGGACGCGAGGAACGCGACCGCCGCGCCGATGTCCTCGGGCTCGGCGAGGAACCCCAGCGGCACGGACCGCGCCATGCGGGCCATGTAGTCCTCGCCGAGCTCCCGGAGCCCCGGGGTCAGCACGTTTCCCGGGAGCACGGCGTTGACCGTCGTCCCCGCGGGCGCCAGCTCGATCGCGGCCGTCCGGACGAACCCCATCTGCGCGGCCTTCGTCGCGCCGTAGTGCGCCCACCCCGGGTACCCGGTCAGGTTCCCCGTGATCGAGCTGGTCACCACGACCCGGCCGCGGCCGGACGCCGCGAGCGCCGGCGCGGCGGCCTGCACGGCGTGGACGGTCCCCTTGAGGTTCACGTCGACGATCAGGTCGAGGTCGTCGTCGGTCATGTCCGCGAGGCGTGCCTGCGGGTAGATGCCGGCGTTCGCGGCCAGCACGGTCAGGCCGCCCAGGTCGGCCGTGACCCGTTCGACGACGGCGCGGCAGGCGTCCGGGTCCCGCACGTCCAGCACGTGGGCGTCGGCGCCGCGAGCGCGTGCCTCGGAGCACTCGTCCTCGGTCAAGCCGGTGACCGCGACGCGTGCGCCGTGCGCCGCGAGCGTCTCGGCGATGCCTCGCCCGATACCGAGGGTCCCTCCGGTGACCAGCGCGGTGCGGCCCTCCAGCAGTGCGGCCATGACGGATCTCCCTCGCGGCGGTGGGCGTGCTCGTCCCCTCGACTGTCGCGCACACCGTGACGTGGCGCACCCGTACGGGGCAGCGGGACCCCGTGTCGTCGGCGCCCCTCTGCGCCGAGCAGGGCCTACGCCTACCATCCGAGGATGGCCGGTGGGGGAGCGCGGACGATCCTGGTGACCGGCGCCGCCGGCCCCGCGGGCCGCGCGCTCGGAGCCCAGCTCCTCGCACGGGGTGATGCCCTCGGCGTGCGGGCCGTGGGAGTGGACATGGCCCCCGTGCCGGTCCCGGGTTTCGACGTGGTCGAGGCCGTCCCGGCTGCCGCGGACCCACGGTACGAGGGGGCCAGCCTCGAGCTCGTGAACAGGTTCGGCCCCGACCTCGTGGTGCCGACCGTGTCGGAGGAGCTGCCGCGCCTGGCCGCCCTCGGCGCGGCGGCGGCCCTCGGTCACCGGCTGGTGCTGTCCGCGCCCGGACCCACGGCCGTCGCCGGCGACAAGCTCCTGACCATGTGGGCGCTCGGTCGCCAGGGCGTCGCGGTGCCGGCGCACGCGGGGGCCGACGTGTTCGCCGACGCCGCGGAGGCGCTCGCCTGGGCGGGCGGTCCTGTCGTGGTCAAGCCGCGCGTGGCCCGCGGCGGCCGTGGCGTGCGGGTCGTGGACGACGCCGACGACCCGGCGTGGGACCGGCTCGACGCCGCGTGGATCGTCCAGGAGTTCGCCCCGGGCACCGAGTACAGCCCCCAGGTGTACCGCTCCCCGGGCGACGGCAGTTGCGTCGTGGTGGTGCTGCGCAAGACGGGACTCGAGCACGGCCGCGTGGGCAACGCCACGGCCGTGCACCGGGTGGACGACGGCTCGGCCACGGACGTGGCCGCGCTCGCGGCGAGCACGGCCGAGGCGCTGGACCTGGCAGGGCCGGTCGACATGGATGTGCGGCGGCTCGCCGACGGAACGCCCGTGGTCCTCGAGGTGAACGCCCGGTTCGGTGCCGTCTCGGCCGACGCGCCGGAGCTGCTGGACGCTGTTCTGGGCGAGTGGCCCGGGACGCCGCGATGACGCACTGGACCGTCGTGCCGTGGCCGGGGTAGAGGGTCGTGGTGGCAGCCGCCCCCGACGGCGCGTGTGGGTCGTGGTCGTGGGGCTCGCGCTCGCGGCGATGGTCGCGGTCGCCCTGCTGATCGCGCGACCGTGGGAGGAGGTGCCGCCCACCATGAGCTCGCCGCACCCCCCGGACGACGTCCACTCCGTGAGCGTCGACTTCGACATCGTCGTCGACCCGCGGACGGACTGGAACGCGCTCGACGCGAAGCTGGACGACGCCGGGGCGAACGGGGTCGACCTCAACGCGGGACGCGTCGAGTTCACGGGCTTCGACTGGGCGGCCCACCCCGGGTCGGCCGCCGAGCCGGGCACGGACCACATCGCGCGCGCCGCACGTGCGCTGCGCCAGACGGCGGACGGCACGCAGCGCGAGATCGGGCTCATCGTCGACGCCTACGTGCCCAACTGGATCACGCAGGACCCGTCCATCGCGGGGGAGTCGGTCGAGGGGGAGCCCGCGCCCTACACCGCGTCGGCCGTCCAGCTCGCCCGTGGCCCCGTCGGGGACCGCCTGGTGGAGTACGTGGCCGCGCTCGGCGAGCGTTATCTGCCGAGCCAGATCGCGATCACCGAGCTCTTCCTCGACGTCTACTCCTACGGCGACGACGACCTCGAGCTGTTCCGGGAGATGACCGGCGAGGCGGACTGGCCGCGCACCGCGGACGGCCAGGTCGACACGACGGCCCCGGTCCTGGGGGCGTGGCGGTCGGAGGTGATCGCCGGACTCCTCGGCCGGATGCGCGCGGCACTCGACGAGGTGCGCGACGGCGAGGGGGCGCGCGTCGCTCTCGCGATGGACGTGCGGATCGACTGGTCGGACCCTGCCCAGGGAAGTGTCCTCAGCGGGCATGACTACGCGACGCTCCTCCAGGTCGCCGACCGCCTGATCCTCTGGGCGTACCTCCGCAAGCAGCGGTCGCCCGCGGAGATCGAGGGCGTGACGGCCGCACTGGCGGCGGCCGGATACGAACCGTCCCGGTTCACGATCTCGGTGGGGTTGTGGGCGCGGAGCATCGCCGACCCGAACGGCAGGATCTCGACGAGCACGATGGTCGAGGCGGTCCGGGAGGCGGCGACCAACGGCGTCACCGACGTCAACCTCACCCCGCTGAGCCTCATGACCGATGCGGACTGGACGGCGCTCGGGTCCGTCTGGCGGCCCGGCTCCACCTGACGCGCCTTCAGGCCTGCTCTCCGGTGCGGCCGGGGAGGTCGGGCAGCTCGACCTCGACATTCGTCCCGGCGCCCGGCTTGCTGTCGATCGTGAGCGTCCCGCCGTGCGCGTCCACGATCGCCTCCACCAGCGAGAGTCCGAGACCGACTCCCCGCACGCGGCGGCGGCGGGTGTCGTGCGTCCGGTAGAAGCGTTCGGTGATGCGTGACAGCTCGTCGGCCTCGATGCCGGTGCCCTCGTCGACGACCCGGATCCGAGCGACGCGCGCGCCGTCGGCCCTCTCGCCGGCACGCACGTCCACGACGACGCGCCCACCGTTGAGGCTGTACTTGACGGCGTTGCTCAAAAGGTTGTCGACGACCTGCGTGAGCCGCTGCAGGTCCGAGACCAGAGGGACCCGGGCGTCACCGGTGACCTCGATGTGCACGTCCACGGCGGCCGCTATCGGGACCTGGGTGGCCACGACGGTCCGGACGACGTCGGGCACGTTCAGCTCCTCCACGGAGCCCTGGGCGCCCACGACGAGCTGGGCGCTCGCGAGCAGGTCCTCGACGAGCGAGCGGAGGCGGTTGGCGTTGCGCTCCATGACGTCGAGGTAGCGGGCCTGCTCGTCGTCGAGCCCTCGGTCGCTCATCCGGACGAGGTCCAGGTAACCCAGGATCGATGCGAGCGGCGTCCGGAGCTCATGGGTCACGAGACCGATGAACTCGTCCTGCTGGCGCTGTTCCTCGTACCGCGACGTGACGTCCGTCGCGACCATCAGGTAGCCCGACAGCGGCTCCGGGTCGGCACCCTCCAGCGCCGGCCGGGCCGTCACGACCATCTCCAGGTAGCGCACCGAGCCGTCGGGCAGCACGGTCTTCCACTCCTCGACGTGGGTGCCGCCCTCGGCCGCACGGCCGACCAGGCGACGCAGTGCCGACTCGCGCCCGTCGTCGCCCGTGCCGGTGTCGCCGGGAGGGCCGTCGTCTCCCGCGCTCATGGTGACGAGCCGGGTGACGTCACTGCCGACAAGGTTGTTCAGGGGACGGCCGAAGAGCCGCTCCGCGCCGGTGCTCCCGGACAGGACGACGCCCGCGTGGTCGGTCGCGATGATCGCCTGTTCGGTGGCCGCCTGCATGACGCTGCGCAGGTTGTCGCGCGAGTGCTGCAGCTGGCGAGCGCGCACGTCGAGCGCGTCCCGCGCTCGTTGCAGCTCCAGCGCCTGCCGTCGCGCCGTCTGCACGATGCCGTGAGCGCCGATCACCACCGGCGCCACGATCATGAATGTCACCAGGGCGTGCAGGAGCGGCTGAACCCGGTCGACGGAGACGACGGCGGGGGTGAGCAGCACGGCCGCACACCCGCTCAGTGCGACCGCGGGACCCCAGCGTTCGGGTCGCAGCGCGAGCGTTCCCATGGGCAGGAACAGCAGGATGTCGAAGCTCGCCTGTTGCAGCCCAGCTCCGACGTCGATGAGGGCGATCGCCGCCATCTGGGCGAGCGGTATGGCCGCCCGCCACCACGCGGGCCAGCGGCCCCAGCGGCCCACGGCGGCGACGAGCTGGGCAAGACCGGTGATACCGGCGGCCACCGCGAGCAGTCCGCGGTTCGCCGGCGTGATCGCCGACTCGAGCACCAGGAGCACGACCGCGATGCTGACCGTGCCGGGCACCTGCCGCAGGCCGACGGCATGGGGGGCGAGCCACCCCTTCGCCACCCGCTCGAGCAGGTCGCGCGTGACCGGGTCGTCCGTGTCGATGGGGCCCCAGGCTCCGACCATCAGTCGACCGCGCCGTGCCCGGCGTCGGCCCCCTGGCCGTCGACCGCCGGGGTCGCGCGCACCGCGGACGCGTCGGCGACGGTCTCGCTGGCCCGCACCGTCTCGAGCGGCTCCACGTCCTGGGCAGGGCTGAACCGGCCCCAGTACCGTGCCGTCGCGCGGACCGCGTCGGGCTGCATGTACTCGCGGTGAGCCTGCGACACGTAGGCGGCAAGCATGCGCAGCTTGGTGTCGATGAAGCCGTCGACGCCGACGAAGCGGTTGGGGGCGAACGCCACGGTCGACGACGGGCTCTGGTAGCACCAGACGTTGGGCACCTGGCGGGCGGCGATCTCGACGGCCTGGTGCACGGCCCGGTGGTCCTGGTGGCGGTCGTGGGCACCGTGCGTGTAGATCCGGTCGGGCCCGAACTCGCGCACGACGTCCTCGATCGCGGTGATCATCCCCGAGGCGGGGTCGAGCTTCGTGTCCGGGAAGTCCAGGTGGACGAGCCCTGCGCCCACGACCGCCGCGGCCGCCGCGGACTCCGCCTGCCGGACGGACGCGGCGCCGCCGACGGCACCGCCCGACATCGTGAGGATGACGAGCTCGTCCCCGGCGGCGGCGTGCGCCGCGAGCGTCGCGCCGATCCCGATCTCCACGTCGTCGGGGTGCGCTCCGACGGCGAGCACACGCTGCCGCGGGTGGGTGCGGCGCTCGCGTGCGCGCGCCGCGAGCTCGGTCGCGCGTTCGACCACGGTGGACGCCGTGACCGGCTTGACGAGGAAGTCGTCGGCCGCCTCGCGCAGCGCCTCGACGGCGTTGTCGAACGTCGGGTACGCCGTCACGACGATGATCGTCATCGCCGGGTCGAGCGCGCGGACTTCGGACAGGATCGACAGCCCGGACCGCCCGGGCAGCTGGATGTCGGTCAGGAGCACGTCGTAGCTGGCTCGTGCGAGCGTGGCGAGCGCGTCCTCGGCCGTGCCGACGACGTCGACCCGCATACCGCCGTGCCGTTCGAGGGCGATGCGCAGGAGGTCGGCCGTGTCGGGGTCGTCCTCCAGCACGAGCGCGCGGAACGGGTCGTCTGCCATGGGGCCCCCTAGGCGTACACCTGTGGTGGTGTCTTCACTCTAGGGAGTACGCCACGGCATCGCGCGACGGCGTCGACTGCTCATGCTGGTGCGCCGGACCGTGGGTCGGCGCCGGTCAGCCGCGCGCGTCGCGCCAGGCGATCCAGTCCTTCGCGAGCGACAGGTCGTAGTCGGGGCCGTTGACCGGGACGGTCAGTATCGTGGCGCCCGCCGACACGATGGCGTCGCCCAGGTCCTCGGGCCGACCGTCGACCTCGACCGACCGCTCGACGAGGCGGGCCGTGTCGCGGCCGACGTCGGAACCGTGCTGGTCGAGGATCGCGGACTTCTCCCGCAGCACCTCCGGGTCGCCGAACGAGTGCCAGATGTCGGCGTGCTCGGCGACGATGCGCAGCGTCTTGCGCACGCCGCCGCCGCCGATGAGGATCGGGATCTCCCGTGTCGGGGTGGGGTTGCCGACCGCGAGCCGTTCACGGATGCGCGGCATCGCCTCGGCAAGCTCGGCGATGCGCGAGCCCTTCGTGCCGAAGTCGTAGCCGAACCGCTCGTAGTCCTTCTCGAACCAGCCGGCCCCGATGCCGAGGATGAGCCGGCCACCCGAGATGTGGTCGACGGTCCGGGCCATGTCCGCGAGCAGGTCGGGGTTGCGGTAGCTGTTGCAGGTGACGAGCGCACCGATCTCGACCCGGCTCGTCTGCTCGGCCCAGGCGCCGAGCATGGTCCAGCACTCGAAGTGCTTGCCCTCGGGCTCCCCGTAGAGCGGGAAGAAGTGGTCCCAGTTGAAGATGACGTCGACGCCGGCGTCCTCCGCACGCCGGACGGCGTCGCGGATGTCGGCATATTCGGCGTGCTGCGGGTGGAGCTGGACGGCGATGCGCACTCGGCGTTCGGTCATGCCGGAAGCCTAGGTCCGCGGCCCTGTCGCGTCACCACCATAAACACCCGCCGGAACTCGAGCGGTGTGCCGTACTCGTAGGTCGGGTAGGCGTCGCGCAGCGCGGCGCCCAGCTCGGACTCGAACCGCTCCCGCAGGCGCGTGCCGTGCCGGGCGTCGTGCGCCGCCAGCGCGTGCAGCGTGGGCTGGGCGCCCGTGGCGGAGATCCAGCGCAGCACCGGGTCCGGGCCCTGCAGGACGTGCGTGTAGGTGGTCTCCCAGGCGTCGACCTCCCAGCCCGGCCGCGCGAGCAGACCGAGGTAGGTAGCCGGGTCGGCGGCGCCGCGTCGGGGCACGGGCCCGACGGCGTCGACGAACGGTGAGCGTGCCGCGACCGCGCGCAGCGCACGGTGGCTGGGCGCGTCGTGGTTGCCCGGAACCTGGAAGGCGAAGGTCTGCCGGGCGGTGTCCACGAGCGGGACGAGCAGCGCCTCGTGGTCGGGAACCCACTGCAACGTGGCGTTGCTCAGGACGACGTCGGCGCCGGTCACCGACGCCGCTCCCCGGGCGTAGTCGCGCAGGTCGGCGAGCTCGTACCTCGCCCGGGGATCGGTGTTCTCGGCGACGGCGCGCTCGACCATGGCCGGGGAGGAGTCGAGGCCGACCACGTCGGCGTCGGGCCACCGCTCCCGCAGCAGCCGGGTCAGGTGGCCCGGCCCGCAGCCCAGGTCGATGACGTCGGCCACCGCCGCGGCCGCGCCCGGCACACGGGCAAGCAGGTCTGCGAACGGCCGTGACCGCTCGTCGGTGAACTGCAGGTAGTCGGTGGGGGACCAGTCGGCCATGGGTGCTCCTGTCTCGACGTCGAGTATCTCGACGTCAAGATACATGGCCCGCCCGGTCACGGCACGAGCAGGACCTTCCCCGTGGTCGCCCGGCTCTCGAGCGCGCGGTGGGCCTCGGCGGCGTCCGCGAGCGGGAACGTCGCCCCGACCCGGACGTCGAGGTCGCCGTCGGCCGCCGCGCCCAGCACCTCGGACGCCCGCCACTCGAGCTCTCCGCGCGTCGCGATGAAGTGGCCGAGCGTGGGCCGCGTCAGGTACAGCGAGCCGCCCGCGTTGAGTCGTTGCGGGTCGAAGGGCGGGACCTGGCCCGAGGCCCCTCCGAACAGCACGAGCATGCCGCGCCGCCGGAGCGACGCGAGCGAGGCGTCGAACGTCGCCTTCCCCACGCCGTCGTACACGACGTGGACCCCCGCGCCGTCCGTGAGGTCCCGGACGACGGCGGGAAGCTCGGTCGTGATGTCGGCCATCGACGCGTAGTCGATCGTGTGCGCCGCACCGGCCTGTGCCGAGAGCGCGGCCTTCTCGGCCGACGAGACCGTGGTGATGACGCGGCCGCCGCGAGCGACCGCGAGCTGGGTCGCGAGCAGGCCGACGCCACCCGCGCCCGCCGTGAGCAGGACGTCGTGCCCGGGCCCGACCTGGAACACGGACGTGACGAGGTAGTGCGCCGTCATGCCCTGCAGCGGCAGGGCGGCGGCCAGCGTGAGGTCCAGGCCGTCCGGAACGTGCACCGCGTTGTCGGCGGGGACGAGCGCGAGCTCGGCGTACGAGCCGGGTGCCTCGTTCCAGGCGACGCGGTCACCGACGGAGAAGCCCGTGACGTCGTCGCCCAGTGCTTCGACGACGCCCGCGCCCTCGACGCCGACGACGTGCGGATAGTCCATCCGGTAGACCCCGGCGCGGCGGTAGGTGTCGATGAAGTTCACGCCCGCCGCGGAGACGCGTACGAGCAGCTGGCCGGGGCCAGGAGTCGGGTCGGGGAGCTCGGTGGACTGCAGGACCTCGGGACTGCCCGCCTCGCGGGCGACGACTGCACGCATGCGCCCACTCTAGGAGAGCGCGATGCGATCCATCTGCGCCCGCCGAAGGTGCATGCGCTGCCAGTCGTCCGAGGTCCGTGGGCCTTGTTGTTACGGTCAACTATCACCGCAGAGCGCGGCGCTGATCGGAGGGACACCATGCGCTATGCCGACTACCTCGTGATGTTCGCGGACGCACCCGACCCGCACCAGATCGCGGTCCTGGCGCTCGTCATGGCGAGCGAGTTCGCTCTGCTGCTGGAGGCACAGGCCGAGATGGCGCTCCAGGTGCCCGCCCACCACGCTGCCGAGACCCAGGCGGTCGCCGTCTCCTGCTAGCCGGCGACCCCCGACCGATCGAGAGGAGGCCTGCCCCTTGGAGCTCGACGCCACGATGCCGCTCGACTTCCCGTCCGACGAGGTGGAGAAGGCCACCTATCGCGCGGTGGGGTTGCGCATGGTCCAGATGCAGAACGAGCGCGGTGTCAACCCGCGCCGGGTCGACCAGACCGTCTTCACGGCGACGGACCAGGTGCTCAAGTCGCGCCCGGCCTACGTCACCGAGTACGTGGTGAACGCGGTCTTCCTGGGCAGCCTGTTCGCCCGGCTGGAGTCGATCAACCTGGAGTGCGAGTCGGGCTTCGCCACGAACCGGACCGCGCTGGAGGCCGAGATCATCCTGTGCACGCGGGCGGTCGAGGCGATCTGCACCGCCTACTTCCGGCACTTCAAGACGCAGGCCTGCGATCAGACCGGGGGCATCCCGCTTCCGCACGCGATCTGGCCGCTGGGGACCGACGGGCGCATCTGTGAGCCCTGGGCATCGCTCGGCGCCTGAGAAGCGGGACACTGGGGGTGTGGCGAAGACGACGACGGTCGGCCGTCCGACGACGGACGCTCCGGACCCGGACGACGTCCGGGAGCAGATCCAGGTCGGAGTCCTGCTGCCCGGCGGGCGCCTCGCGGGACGGTCGTTCGCCTCCCGCGCGGAGGCCGAGGCGTGGGCCCGGCCCGAGGCCGGCGAGCAGGTCGTGGAGTTCAACGCGATCTGCGACTGCGACATGTGAGGCCCTCGGCGAGCACCCCGGCTCAGTCCAGGCGCTCGCCCGCCCGCACGGGTGCGGCCACGCGGTTGCCCGCAGGGGCGAGCGGGCACGTCCACGCCGGGTCGTAGCGGCACGACGGGTGGTAGGCGAAGTTGAGGTCGACCACGAGCGTCCGGTCCTGGCCGCCGAGGTCGGCGCCCTTGGCGGTGTCGAGCAGGTAGCGGCCGCCGCCGTAGCTGTCGGTCCCCGCGGTGCCGTCGCGCAGCGGGACGAAGATCCCTCCGCCGTACTGGGCCAGCCACCACACGTCGAGCGTCCCGACGTCGGGCGCCTCGACGAGCCCGACGCGCTCGAGCGCCGTCGTCCCGTCGCCGCCCGTGTCGAGGGTGAGCCGCGCAGGCTCGGCGTCCCGCAGCGGCAGCTCGAAGCGCAGGCTCGGGTCGTACGGCCAGTACGGCAGGCCCGTGCGGCGCAGGGCGTCGTCCGGCGGCAGCGGGCTCTGGGGGTGGGAGCGGAACAGCTCGTCGCGCCCGGAGCGCCACAGCGCGTGCCCGGCCGCGGGCTCGGGCGCCGACCGGACCGCGGCGTAGAGCGCGGCCATGCGGCGTCTCCAGTCGGCCAGCTCCAGGGCGGAAATGGGCGTCACATCGCTCACCGCTCGAGCCTAGGGTGTGGCTCGTGACGAGACACATCAGGCCCGCCGGCGACGCCGACTGGCCGCGCATCTGGCCGGTCGTCGACGAGGTCGTCCGGGCGGGCGAGACGTACGCCTACCCGCTCGACCTCACGAGCGACCAGGCCCGCGCCCTCTGGCTCGAGCAGCCACCCGGCCAGACCGTCGTCTACGAGGACGGCGGCGAGATCCTCGGCACGGCCAAGATGGGACCGAACCGGCCCGGGCACGGCGACCACGTCGGTACCGCCTCGTTCATGGTGTCGGCCCGGGCGCGCGGCCGCGGCGTGGGCCGGGCGCTGGGCCAGTACGTGGTCGCGTGGCACCGCGAGCACGGGTACCGCGGCATCCAGTTCAACGCGGTGGTCGAGTCGAACGTCGTGGCCGTGCGCCTGTGGCGCGCGCTGGGCTTTCAGATCGTCGGGACGGTGCCGCGTGCGTTCCGCAGCCCGGCGCACGGTTTCGTCGGCCTGCATGTGATGTACCTCGACCTGACGGAGTCGGCCCCGGGGCTGGACGAGCATCCTGCATAGGTATGTATAGTTCTGCATATGGTCAGCACAGGGCGCCTGCGCGTCGCGGTAGCGGGCGCGTCCGGATACGCAGGCGGTGAGTTCCTTCGCCTCGCGCTGCGGCACCCGCATCTCGAGGTCGGCACCGTCACCGCACACTCGCACGCGGGCACCGCGCTCGGCATGGTGCAGCCGCAGCTGCGCTCGCTCGCCGGCCGGGTCCTCGAGCCGACGACGCCCGAGGCGCTCGCGGGGCACGACGTCGTCGTGCTCGGCCTGCCGCACGGAGCGTCGGGCGAGCTCGCCGCGACCCTGCCGGACGACGTGCTGGTCCTCGATCTCGGCGCCGACCACCGCCTCGCATCGGGCCACGACTGGGAGGCCTTCTACGGCTCGCCGCACGCGGGCACCTGGCCCTACGGCCTGCCCGAGCTCCTGCACGCCGACGGGACGCGCCAGCGCGACGTGCTCAAGGGCGCGCACCGGATCGCCGTGCCCGGGTGCAACGTCACGGCCGTGACGCTCGGTCTGCAGCCCGGTGTGGCCGCCGGTCTGGTGAGCGCGGTCGACGTCGTCGCCGTCCTGGCCGTCGGGTACTCGGGGGCGGGCAAGGCCCTCAAGCCGCACCTGCTGGCGGCCGAGGGCCTCGGCGCAGCCGTGCCGTACGCCGTCGGCGGCACCCACCGGCACATCCCGGAGATCGCCCAGAACCTGCGGGCCGCGGGCGCGGCCGAGGTCTCGGTCAGCTTCACGCCCACGCTCGTACCGATGTCGCGCGGCATCCTCGCGACGGTGACCGCACGGCTCGCGCCGGGCCACGAGAGCGCGACGTCGGACGAGGTGCGAGCGGCCTGGGAGCAGGCCTACGCCGAGGAACCGTTCGTCGAGCTGCTCCCCGAGGGCCAGTGGCCTACGACGGCGGCGACGCTCGGTGCCAACACCGCGCTCGTCCAGGTGGCGCTCGACGCCGCCGCGGGCCGCGTCGTCGTCGTGTCCGCCATCGACAACCTCGTCAAGGGAACCGCGGGCCAGGCGGTCCAGGCCATGAACATCGCCCTCGGTCTCGAGGAGACCGCCGGGCTCGTCACCGAAGGGGTCGCCCCGTGAGCATCACCGCACCGGCCGGGTTCCGGGCCGCCGGCGTCGCCGCCGGCCTGAAGTCCAGCGGCGGGCGAGACGTCGCCGTGCTCGTCAACGACGGGCCGCTCGCCACGGCCGCGGCCGTCCTGACGTCCAACCGCGTGCAGGCCGCGCCGGTGCTGTGGACGCGCCAGGCCGTGTCCGACGGCGCGGCGCGCGTCGTCGTCCTGAACGCCGGTGGCGCCAACGCGTGCACCGGGCCCGCGGGCTTCGCCGACACGCACCGCACCGCCGAGCTGACCGCCGACCGGATGTCCGACCTCGGGTTCGAGGTCGGCGCGGGCGACGTGCTCGTCTGCTCCACGGGCCTCATCGGGGTCCGGCTGCCCATGACCGAGCTGCTCGACGGCGTCCACGAGGCCATCGCTTCGCTCTCGACCGACGGCGGCGACGCCGCGGCCGACGCGATCCGCACCACCGACACGGTGTCCAAGCAGGCCGTCGCGCAGCGCGACGGCTGGAGCGTGGGCGGCATGGCCAAGGGCGCGGGGATGCTCGCGCCCGGACTCGCGACGATGCTCTCGGTGATCACGACCGACGCCGTCGTCGACGCGGCGACGGCCGACGCCGCCCTGCGTGCCGCGACCCGCACGACCTTCGACCGGGTCGACTCCGACGGCTGCATGTCGACCAACGACACCGTGATCCTGCTCGCGAGCGGCGCGTCGGGCGTCGAGGCCGGGATCGAGGAGCTCACGGCGGCGGTCACCGAGGTCTGCGCCTCGCTCGCGCGCCAGCTCGTCGCGGACGCGGAGGGCGCGAGCCACGACATCGCGGTCACCGTCACCGGAGCGAGCAGCGAGGACGCGGCCGTGGCGGTCGCCCGTGCCGTCACGCGCTCGAACCTGTTCAAGGCCGCGATCTTCGGCAACGACCCGAACTGGGGCCGCATCGTGGCCGCCGTGGGCACGGTCCCCGAGGACGTCGCCCCCTATGACCCGCTGAGCCTCGACGTCACGGTCAACGGCGTGCAGGTCTGCCGGGCGCAAGGGGTGGGGGAGCCGCGCGAGCTCGTCGACCTCGCGGCGTCCCGCGAGGTCACGGTCCTGGTCGACCTGCACGCGGGGGACGCGTCCGCCACGGTGTGGACCAACGACCTGACGCACGACTACGTCCACGAGAACAGCGCGTACAGCTCATGAGCAGCGACGCCGTGAACGACCTGCGCCCCGACCAGAAGGCCGAGGTGCTCATCGAGGCCCTCCCGTGGCTGCAGGAGTTCGCCGGTGCGCTCGTCGTGGTCAAGTACGGCGGCAACGCCATGGTCGACGACGTGCTCAAGGCCGCCTTCGCCGAGGACATGGTGTTCCTGCGGAGGGTCGGCCTGCGCCCGGTGGTCGTGCACGGCGGCGGTCCGCAGATCAACACGATGCTCGAACGGCTCGGCATCCACAGCGAGTTCCGTGGCGGCCTGCGCGTGACCACCCCCGAGGCGATGGACGTCGTCCGCATGGTGCTCACGGGCCAGGTCTCCCGCGAGCTCGTGGGGCTCGTCAACGCGCACGGCCCGCACGCCGTCGGGCTCTCGGGCGAGGACGGCGGGCTCTTCCGCGCCACGCGACGGCACGCGACGGTCGACGGCGAGCCCGTCGACGTCGGCCTTGTGGGCGACGTCGTGGAGGTCCACCCGTCGGCCGTCCAGGACCTGCTCGACGCCGGCCGCATCCCCGTGGTCTCGACGGTCGCGCCCGACATCGACGACCCGACGCAGGTGCTCAACGTCAACGCCGACACCGCGGCGGCGGCGCTCGCGGTGTCGCTCGGGGCCAAGAAGCTCATCGTGCTCACCGACGTCGAGGGCCTGTACACGTCGTGGCCCGACCGCGGCTCGCTCGTCGAGCGCATCACGGCGTCCGACCTCGCGACGCTGCTGCCGACGCTCGAGTCCGGCATGGTGCCCAAGATGGAGGCGTGCCTGCGCGCGGTGCGCGGGGGTGTCCCGGCCGCGACCGTGATCGACGGCCGCCAGCCCCACTCCGTGCTGCTCGAGGTGTTCACCACGCGTGGCAACGGGACCATGGTGGTCCCGGACCCGCCGGCCGGCGGAACCCAGAGCCAGATCCCGACCCAGACCCCGACCCAGTTCCAGGAGGCCCGGTGAGCGACATCCTCGAGCGTGCGACGGCACGCGACCTGTCGGTCGCGGGCTGGACCGAGCGCTACACGCACGCCCTGATGGACACGTTCGGGCCGCCGCAGCGTGTCCTGGTCCGTGGTGAGGGCGCGTACGTGTGGGACGCCGACGGCATGCGCTACCTCGACCTGCTGGCCGGTATCGCGGTCAACGCCCTCGGCCACGCGCACCCGACGCTCACGGCCGCGATCAGCGCCCAGCTCGGCACGCTGGGGCACGTCTCGAACTTCTTCGCCACGCCCACGCAGATCGCGCTCGCGGAGACGCTGCTCGCGCTCGCGGGCGCGCCCGAGGGATCGCGGGTGTTCCTGACCAACTCCGGGACCGAGGCCGTCGAGGCCGCGTTCAAGATGACGCGCCGGGTCCTGGACCCCGACGGCACCGGCACCGGCACCGGCACCCGCCCTCCCACGCGCGTCCTCGCGCTCGAGGGTGCGTTCCACGGGCGGTCGATGGGTGCCCTCGCCCTGACCCACAAAGCCGCCTACCGCGAGCCCTTCGCGCCGTTGCCCGGCGGCGTCGAGCACCTGCCGTTCGGCGACTCGACGGCGCTCGAGGCCGCCTTCGCCCCCGATGTCGTGGCCGAGCGCGGCCCTGTCGCCGCCCTCGTGGTCGAGCCGGTCCAGGGCGAGGCGGGCGTGCGCCCGCTGCCGCCGGGCTACCTCGCCCTCGCGCGGCGGCTCACGGCCGAGTCCGGCGCGCTGCTCGTGCTCGACGAGGTCCAGACCGGCGTCGGGCGCACGGGCTCCTGGTTCGCGTTCCAGCAGCCGGAGATCGGCGGCGGTGTCGTGCCCGACGTCGTCACGGTGGCCAAGGGCCTGGGCGGCGGGTTCCCGGTCGGTGCGGTGATCACCTTCGGCGAGCGGGCCTCGACGCTCCTGGGCAAGGGTCAGCACGGCACGACGTTCGGGGGCAACCCCGTCGCGGCCGCGGCCGCGCTCGCCACGCTCGGGGTCATCGAGCGCGACGGCCTGCTCGACAACGTGCACCGCGTCGGGGCGCTGCTGCGCCAGGAGATCGAGCTGTGCGGCAGCCCTCTGGTGCGTGAGGTCCGCGGACGCGGCCTGCTGCTCGCCGTCGTCCTCACCCGACCGGTCGCCGCCGACGTCGCGGCCCGAGCGCTCGAGGCCGGCTTCATCGTCAACGCCGTCGCGCCCGACGCGATCCGGCTGGCCCCGCCCTTGATCCTCACCGAGGACCAGGCGCGCGACGCCGCCCGGTTCTTCTCGACGCTCGACCTTTCGACCCTCGACCTCCAGGAGCACTGATGGCGCGCCACTTCCTGCGCGACGACGACCTCACTCCGGCCGAGCAGCGGCAGGTGCTCGAGCTCGGCATGGCCTTTCGCGAGGACCGGTACGTCCGCACCCCGCTCACCGGGCCCCAGGCCGTCGCGTTCCTGACCGACAAGCCGACGCTGCGCACCCAGGTCTCGTTCGCGACGGGCGTCGCCGAGCTGGGCGGCTACGCGCTCGTGGTGGACGGGCGGCTCGCCCAGATCGGTGTGCGCGAGCCGGTCGCAGACGTGACCCGCGTGCTCGACCGGCAGGTCTCGGCCATCGTCTGGCGGACGTTCGGCCAGGACCGCCTCGAGGAGGCCGCCCGCGTGTCGCGCGTGCCGGTCATCAACGCGCTCACCGACTCCTTCCACCCGTGCCAGGTCCTCGCCGACCTCCTGACGATGGCCCAGCTGCGCGGCGGGACCGGCGCCCTGGCGGGCCAGCGGCTCGCCTACGTGGGAGACGCCGCGAACAACATGGCGTCGTCCTACCTCCTCGGCGGGGCCACGGCCGGGCTGCACGTGACGATCGGCGGGCCGGAGGGCTACCTGCCGCCCGACGACGTCGTGGCCCGGGCCGACCAGATCGCGGGGGAGACGGGCGGCTCCGTCACCGTGACCACCGACGCGGTCGCGGCCGTCAGCGGGGCCGACGTCGTCGCGACCGACACCTGGGTCTCCATGGGCGACGAGGACCAGGCCGACGAGCGCGCCGCGCCGTTCGTGCCGTTCCAGGTGAACGACGCGCTGCTCGCGCACGCCGCGCCGGACGCCATCGTGCTGCACTGCCTGCCCGCCTACCGCGGCAAGGAGATCACCGCCGAGGTGATCGACGGCCCGCGGTCGGCCGTCTGGGACGAGGCCGAGAACCGACTGCACGCGCAGAAGGCGCTGCTGGCCTGGCTGGTGGAGCACCGATGAGCGCACCGACCACCAAGGCCGCGCGGCAGGCGCGCATCGTCGAGATCGTCCGGCGCACGGCCGTGCGCTCCCAGGCCGAGCTCGCCAGGGCGCTCGCGGAGTCCGGGGTGAGCGTCACGCAGGGCACGCTCTCGCGTGACCTGATCGAGCTGCGCGCCGAGAAGGTGCGGGCCGCCTCCGGGCTGCTCGTCTACGCCGTCCCGGGCGAGGGCGGTGACCGGTCCGTGCTCGCGGACGAGGACGCGGGCTACGTCGCGGCGCGCCTCGCGCGCCTGTGCGGCGACCTGCTGGTCTCGGCCGAGGCCTCGGCCAACCTCGTCGTCCTGCGCACGCCGCCCGGCGCGGCCAACTATCTCGCCTCCGCGATCGACCACTCGGTGTTCCCCGGTGTGCTGGGCAGCATCGCGGGCGACGACACGATCCTCGTGATCTCCAGGGAGCCCGACGGCGGGGCCGACCTCGCCCAGCGGTTCCTCGAGATGAGCGCTGCGCCCTGAGCGCCACCGCCGGGAGCGCCCCGCCCCCGGCTGCCAGACTTGAACCAACGACACAGCAGGAAAGAGACATCCCATGACTGAACGCGTCGTGCTCGCCTACTCGGGCGGCCTGGACACCTCCGTCGCGATCGGCTGGATCGCCGAGGCCACCGGTGCCGAGGTCGTCGCCGTCGCCGTCGACGTCGGCCAGGGCGGCGAGGACATGAACGTCATCCGCAAGCGTGCGCTCGACTGCGGCGCCGTGGAGGCCTACATCGCCGATGCGCGCGACGAGTTCGCGACGGAGTACTGCATGCCCGCCCTGCGGGCCAACGGCCTGTACCTCGACCGGTACCCGCTGGTCTCGGCGCTGTCGCGACCCGTCATCGTCAAGCACCTCGTGCGGGCGGCGCGCCAGTTCGGCGCGACGACGGTCGCGCACGGCTGCACGGGCAAGGGCAACGACCAGGTCCGCTTCGAGGTCGCCACGACGTCCCTCGCGCCCGACCTGCAGACGATCGCTCCCGTGCGCGACCTCGCGCTCACGCGCGAGAAGGCCATCGACTACGCCGAGAAGCACCAGCTGCCGATCGCCACGACGAAGAGCAACCCGTTCTCGATCGACCAGAACGTGTGGGGCCGCGCCGTGGAGACGGGCTTCCTCGAGGACATCTGGAACGAGCCCACCAAGGACGTCTACTCCTACACCGACGACCCCACGTTCCCGCCGGTCGCGGACGAGGTGGTCATCGCGTTCGAGCAGGGTGTGCCCGTCGCGCTCGACGGCGTGCCGGTGACCCCGCTCCAGGCGATCCAGGAGATGAACCGCCGCGCCGGTGCGCAGGGCGTCGGGCGGATCGACATCGTCGAGGACCGCCTGGTCGGCATCAAGTCGCGCGAGGTGTACGAGGCCCCCGGAGCGGTCGCCCTCATCGCCGCGCACCAGGAGCTCGAGAACGTGACGCTCGAGCGCGAGCAGGCCCGGTTCAAGCGCCTCGTCGAGCAGCGCTGGGCCGAGCTGGTCTACGACGGCATGTGGTTCTCCCCGCTCAAGAAGAACCTCGACACGTTCGTCGACGAGACCCAGCGCTACGTCACGGGCGAGATCCGCATGGTGCTGCACGGTGGGCGCGCGACCGTCACGGGCCGCCGGTCCGAGGCGTCGCTGTACGACTTCAACCTCGCCACCTACGACGAGGGCGACTCGTTCGACCAGTCCCACGCCAGGGGCTTCATCGAGATCTACGGCCTGACGGCCAAGCTCGCCGCCGCCCGCGACGACAAGTTCGGCAACGGCGTGGACTTCGGCGTCGGGGCGCTCTGACCCATGGGAGAGATCGAGACGCGACCCGACGGCGAGCCCCAGGTTCCGGGCCAGGTGCCCGGCCAGGCGCCGGTGAGCCTCTGGGGCGGCCGGTTCGCCGGCGGCCCGTCGCCCGAGCTCCAGGCGCTGTCGCAGTCGACCCACTTCGACTGGCGCCTCGCGTCGTACGACATCACGGGCTCGAAGGCGCACGCGCGGGTCCTGCGGACCGCCGGCCTGCTCGACGACGACGAGCTCACCGCGATGCTCGAGGCGCTCGACCGGCTGCAGGCCGACGTCGACTCCGGTGAGTTCCTGCCGCGGCTCGAGGACGAGGACGTGCACACCGCGCTCGAGCGCGGGCTGCTCGAACGCGCGGGCGAGGAGCTCGGCGGCAAGCTGCGTGCGGGCCGCTCGCGCAACGACCAGATCGCCACGCTCGTGCGCATGTACCTGCGGGACAACGCCAGGACCGTGGCGGGGCAGGTGCTCGACGTCGTCGACGAGCTGGTCACGCAGGCCGCCGCGGCCGGATCCGCGGTCATGCCGGGGCGGACGCACCTGCAGCACGCCCAGCCCGTGCTGCTCGCGCACCACCTGCTGGCTCACGCGTGGCCGCTGCTGCGCGACGTCGACCGGCTGATCGACTGGGACGTGCGCGCCGCACGGTCGCCGTACGGGTCGGGCGCGCTCGCGGGCTCGTCGCTCGGGCTGGACCCGGCGGCGGTCGCGGGCGACCTCGGGTTCGACGGACCGGTCGAGAACTCGATCGACGGCACGGCCGCGCGCGACGTCGTCGCCGAGTTCGCCTTCGTCGCGGCGATGGTCGGCATCGACATCTCGCGGCTCGCCGAGGAGATCATCCTCTGGAACACCAAGGAGTTCGGCTTCGTGCGGCTCGACGACGCCTGGTCGACCGGGTCGAGCATCATGCCGCAGAAGAAGAACCCGGACATCGCCGAGCTCGCGCGCGGCAAGGCCGGCCGGCTCGTGGGCGACCTGACGGGCCTGCTCACGACGCTCAAGGGCCTGCCGCTCGCCTACAACCGGGACCTCCAGGAGGACAAGGAGCCCGTCTTCGACCAGGTCGCGACCCTCACCGTGCTGCTGCCGGCGTTCGCGGGCATGGTCCGGACCCTGACCTTCGACACCGACCGCATGGCGGCGCTCGCCCCGCAGGGCTTCTCGCTCGCGACCGACGTGGCCGAGTGGCTGGTCCGCCAGGGTGTGCCGTTCCGGGTCGCCCACGAGGTGGCCGGGGCGTGCGTGCGGGTGTGCGAGGAACGCGGGATCGAGCTGTGGGACCTCGACGACGCGGACCTCGCCGACATCTCGTCGCACCTCACGCCGGACGTGCGCTCGGTGCTGACCGTCGAGGGCTCGGTGGCGTCGCGGGACGCCGTCGGAGGCACGGCGCCGGCCCGCGTGGCCGAGCAGCTCGAGTCCGCGAAGGAGCGCGCTGCGGAGTACCGGTACTGGGCCGAGGGGTGACGGTTCCGCCGGAGGTGCTGGAGCGGATCGTCGCGCGGGTGCAGGACGCCGCACCGCGCCTGCCCGGACCGGCCGCGGGGGAGCCCTGGCGCCGCATCCGGCTCGTCTGCATCGACGGGCCCGCCGGCTCGGGCAAGTCGACGCTGGCCGGCCAGCTCGCCGTCGAGCTGGCCGCCCCGGTGGTCCACCTCGACGACCTCTACGAGGGCTGGGAGGCCGGCCCAGACGGCGGTGCGCGGCGGCTGCGCGAGTGGGTGCTCGAGCCGCTCGTGGCCGGGCGCGCGGGTCGCTATCGGCGCTACGACTGGCTCGCCGGCGTCTACGCCGAGGAGCACGACGTCGAGATCGCCCCCGTCGTCGTCGTCGAGGGCTGCGGGGCCGGCGCACGTCAGGTCGACCCGTGGTGCGCCCTCAAGGTCTGGGTCGAGGCCGACGACGCCGAGCGGCTGCGCCGCGGGCTCGCCCGAGACGGCCAGGACGCCCGCGAGCAGTGGCTACGGTGGATGGCCGACGAGGCAGCGCACTACGCTCGCGAACGGACACGGGAGCGCGCGGACGTGCTCCTGGACGGGTTCGGGCAGGAGGTCGCGCGGTGAGGGGAGTCCGGTGAGCGCTGTGGTCGACCCGAGCCTGCCCTGGCAGGTGCCCGGCCGGGCCTGGTACGCACGCGCCGTGCACCAGGTCGCCCGGGACCTGCTCGGGACCTACCTGACCCGCCGCACTCCCGAGGGAGACGTGACCTTGCGGCTCACGGAGGTCGAGGCCTACGACGGCGAGCACGACCCCGGTTCGCACGCGTTCCGGGGCCGCACCG
>Ga0233385_1000033_pt1 | contig 72676 bp, 62 predicted proteins | sample ElkDunMinimDraft_16_FD_191543 | JGI IMG/M metagenome (GOLD analysis project Ga0233385, IMG submission 191543) | Fecal eukaryotic communites from dung pellets of Tule Elk in California, USA - Elk Dung G36 | ecosystem: Host-associated > Mammals > Digestive system > Large intestine > Fecal | place...
GGCAACAGCCATGCCGCGGCTCTGGGCGTTCAGGCGGGTAGCGATCTGCAGGCCGGCGGCATCGTCGGCGGCGCTGTTGATGCGCAGGCCGGTGCCCAGGCGCTGCTGGTTGGTGCCCAGCGCGTTGTTGGTCTTGCTCAGGTTGGTCTGGGTAACCAGCGAGGAGTAGTTAGTGTGAATGGACAGGGCCATGATGAATTCCTTCGTGCTAAGTGGGCTGTAGGAGCTGGCTTGACTGCCTGCTGGAAGGGTAAGGCGACAGCTCTTGTGGAAGGATTAAATCCTGACGTCAAAAAAATTTAGGTTTTCTTCACGTCATGGCGGCGTCTGGGCCGCGCGGTGGTCGCCTGCCTAGAAGGTGCTCGTCACCACCCCTTCTTCCAGCACCTTCGCATCGATCACTTTATCGCTCCGGACATTGCGCACACGGATGACGTCACCGGGTTGGCCGTCGCTCAGCGCTTCCCCTGAGGTTGAGGCTTCAATGCCGTCGTGGCTGGCGATGATCTTTACCGGCTGCCCGCGTCTGACCGCCATGGCCTGTTCGAGTAGCGCCGGCGTGATGGTCTGGCCGGCGCGGATGCGGCGTTTGGCCGTCATTCCGACCACCTCGTCGAGGCGGCTGTAATAGCCGCGGCGTGCCTTGGCGATGTTGATGCGTCGCAACTTGAGGTCGTTGGCAGTCAGGGTCTGGCCGCGCTCGACAAGGCCTTCGGCGTGGACCACCGGCAGGAACAGATGGGCCTGGCCTGTGGCGTTCATTGTCCAACTGGATGCGTCGGTACAGCGGACCTGCAGTTGTTGCCTGTCCATGGCGGACGGTGCGGCGCCGGTGGCCTGGACCTTCAGTGGGTTGGAGCACTCGCGGAGGTTAGCGGCGCTCTTGGGTACGTCGATCTCGTAACGCAATTGCATGCCTTGCCAGCCCTGACGCTGGGCCTGCTGCTCAAGCATCACGCGCAGGTGGCTTTCCACCGCTTGCTGAATCTGGTCGACGGGGCTGGTTTGTGCGTGGGAGGGCGCCGCCAGCGCGAGGAGTGCGGCGAAGAGCCAGGCGGAAGAGGTCTTTCCGCATCCGTTCCTGCGTTCGTGGCTTGCCGGAAGTAGTTGCTCATTCAAATGCGTTTGTTTCCCGATTTCAGCTAACAAAATCAATCACTTACTTTGGTTTTTAGGTCCGGCACGCTTTCTGCAAGAACCCTTGAATCGGTGGGCTGTGTTCAGCCTGCCCGGCTACACAGGGTATCGGAATGAGTATACGGATTGATGAGGCACTGGGCGTTCACGAGCGCGCCCTGGGTCTGCGCATGCAACGCAGCGAGATTCTCGCGGCGAACCTGGCCAATGAAACCACCCCGGGCTTCCAGGCGCGGGACATCGACTTCAGCAAGGAAATGCAGCGGCTCGACAGCGCCACCTCGCCGCGCGCGAGTATTGCCGGCACCGACCCGCGTCTGCTGTTTCGCGTGCCGAGCCAGGCTTCGCAGGATGGCAATACCGTCGAACTGTCCACCGAGCAGGCGCAGTTCTCGCGCAACTCCATGGACTTTCAGACCAGCCTGACCTTCATCACCATGAAATTTCGTGGCTTGAAGCAAGCCATCGAGGGCCGTTAAGCCATGTCATTCGATTCCATCTACCGCATCGCCGGCTCGGCGATGAATGCCCAGACCGTGCGTCTCAACACTGTGGCCAGCAACCTGGCCAACACCGACTCGGCCGCCAGCAGCGCCTCCGATGTGTATCAGGCGCGCAAACCGATGTTCGCCGCGGTGTACGAGAACAATTCGCTGACCCGTAGCGTCGGCATGGGCGGCGCCCATGTGCAGGTGCTCGACGTGGTCACCTCGGGCGCCGAGCCCAAGCGCCGCTACGAGCCAGGCAATCCGTTGGCCGATGGCCAGGGCTATGTCTATTACCCCGATATCAACCAGATCGAAGAGATGACCGACATGATGTCGGCCACCCGCAGTTTCGAGACGGGTGTCGAGGTGCTCAACCGCGTGAAAAGCATGCAGCAGAGCCTGCTGCGGCTGGGAGAATCCTGATGGCCACCGTCAATTCCGCACTGGACAGCAGCCTGGCTGACAACTCCATCGATCAGGTCAAGCGCGCGGTGAACGTCAGCGATGCCGCGACCATGGAAAACAACTTCATCAGCCTGATGGTTGCGCAGATCAAGAACCAGGACCCGACCAAGCCGGTGGACAGCACCGAGTTCCTCAACCAGTACTCGGCGATGTCGCAGGTCAAGAGCATGGAGAACATGTCCAGCCTGATGCAGAGCAACCTGGTACTGACCGACAACCTGCAGACGCTGACCGCCGCCGGCCTGGTCGGCCAGCAGGTAAGCGTCGCGGTGGAGTCGCTGGACCTCAGCGGGCAGGCGGTCAGCGGTCAGTTCGAGCTGGGTCACGCCTCGACCCGTACGGCGGTGTTGCTGACCGACTCCAATGGCACGCAAACGCGTATCGAGCTGGGCGGGCAGTCCGCCGGCAAGGTGCCCTTCAGGATAGATCCGGCAAAGCTGGGGCTGCGCGACGGCCAGTACAGCGTCAGCATCGAGACGGAGAACGGCGAGTTCCCGCGCGTGGAAGTGGCGGGTGAGGTTTCCAATGTGCGCGTCAGCGCCGAGGGGCCGGTGCTGCAGGTCCAGGGCGTCGGCTCGGTGCCTTTCTACAACATTCTCGAGTTTGCCCAGACTGAGACCGGCCTGCTCGGCGGCTGAGCCTCGTTGCTCGTCAACCTCTTTTCCACTTATTGCATCGAGATCAACCCATGAGCTTCAACATCGCCCTGACCGGCCTGTCAGCCGTCAACGAACAACTCAACACCATCGGTAACAACATCGCCAACTCCGGCACCGTCGGCTTCAAGTCCTCGCGTACCGATTTCGGCAGCCTCTATGCCGAAAGCCAGGCCATGGGCGTGGAGGTCACCGGCACTACCCAGAGCATCAGCCAGGGCGGCGCGCTGACCACCACCAACCGCACTCTGGACCTGGCGATTTCCGGCGGCGGCTTCTTCGTCACCCGCGCCAGCAATGGCGATGTTTCCTACACCCGTGCCGGCGTGTTCGGTACCGACAAGGACAGCTACCTGACCAACAGTCTCGGCCAGCGCCTGCAGGGCTACCCGGCTGACGCCACCGGCAACCTGCAGACCGGTACCGTCAGCGACCTGCAGATGAAAAGCGGCGGCTTGCCAGCCAAGGCCACCGATGGCCTGAGCTTCGTCGCCAACCTCGATGCGAATCAGGAAGTGCCGGCAGTAGGCTTTGATCCGATGGTAGCCGACAGCTACAACTCCACCTACACCACCAAGCTGTTCGATTCCCAGGGCAAGGAACACACCCTGACCCAGTATTTCGTCAAGACCGGTGACAACAGCTGGAACGCCCACTACTACATCGACGGCGCGGCGCTAGCCGGCGCACCTCAGGCGCTGGCCTTCGATGGTGCCGGTTCGCTCACCGGCCCGATCGGTCCTGTGACGCTGGCTGCCGCACCGGGCGGCGGTGTCGACCCGCTGGCCATCCAGCTCGACTACACCGGCACCAGCCAGTACGGATCCGAATTCAACGTCACTGGCAATCGTGCCACCGGTTACGCCGCGGGCGAGCAGACCGGCATGAGCGTGGAGAAGGACGGCAAGGTCTACGCCAGCTATTCCAACGGCGAGCGTCTGCTCCAGGGCCAGGTGGTACTGGCCAGCTTCGTCAACGCCGAAGGCCTGAAAAACATCAGCGGCACCGCCTGGACCGAAACCGCAGCCTCCGGTGCGGCCATGCTCGGCGCTCCGGGTGTCGGCCAGTACGGCAGCCTGGCGTCCGGTGCGCTGGAGAACTCCAACGTCGACCTCACCCAGCAGCTGGTAGGCCTGATGGAAGGCCAGCGTAACTACCAGGCCAACACCCAGGTCATCTCCACCAACAAAGAACTGACTCAGGTTCTGTTCAACGCTCTCTGAGGCTGATTCATGGATCGTTTGGGATACACGGCAATGACCGCCGCCAGCCGCACGATGATGTCGCTGCAGGTGCGCTCGAACAACCTCGCCAACGTCAATACGCCGGGCTTTCGCGCCGACATGGAGCGTGCCCAGGCGGTTGCGGTTGAAGGCTATGGCTACGACAGCCGGCACATGGCGGTGGTGCAGAACAACGGCGTCAACCTGGCTGCAGGTCCGCTGATGGCCACCGGTCGCGAGCTGGACTTTGCCATCAAGGGCACCGGCCTGATCGTGTTGCAGGACGGCGAGGGCGAAGCCTACACCCGTCAGGGCAGCATGCAGATCGACTCCGAGGGGCGCCTGACGCTCAACGGACGCGCGGTCATGGGCGAGAACGGCCCCATCGAACTGCCCGAGCATGATCGGGTGGAAATCGGCAACGACGGCACCGTCTCGATCATGGCCCCAGGCGACTGGGTGATGGCCGAGGTAGATCGCATTCGCTTGGTCGACGTCGCCGCGGCCGATCTGATGAAGAACGAGGCCGGTCTGCTGGTGATGCGCAATGGCGAGCCTGCCGTGCCCAGTGAGGACGTGCGTCTGGCCAGCGGTTTTCTCGAGTCGAGCAACGTCTCGGCCATCGACGAGCTGGTCAGCACCATGAGCCTGAATCGCCTGTTCGAAACCCAGGTGAAAATGATGAAAGCCGCTGAGGATCTTTCCAATGCCGGCAACCAGATGATCCGCGGAAGCTGATCGGGAGATAACGCATGAGTTCCGCACTTTGGGTCAGCAAGACCGGTCTGGCCGCCCAGGACACCGCCATGGCGACCATCGCCAACAACCTGGCGAACGTCAACACCAACGGTTTCAAGAGTGACCGCGCGGTCTTCGAGGACCTGTTCTACACCATCGAGAAGCAGCCTGGCGCCCAGGCCGACGAGATCAACACGGTACCGTCGGGCATTCAGCTGGGCAGCGGCGTACGCGTCGCCGGGACACAGAAGGTGTTCACCGAAGGCAGCATGCAGACCACCGGTCAGCCCATGGATCTGGCCATCGTCGGCCGCGGCTTCTTTCAGGTCGAGTCGCCCAACGGCGACATTCTCTACACCGAAAACGGCCAGTTCCAGCTCAATGCCGAAGGCATGATGGTCAATGCACAGGGCCTGCCGCTGAACCCGCCCATCGAAGTGCCGCAGGGCAGCACCGGTTTCACCGTTGGCGCTGACGGCATCGTCACCGCGGTGCTGGCCGGCGATACCATGCCCTCGGAGTTGGGTCAGATCACCCTGGTCAACTTCACCAACCCGGGTGGCTTGGAAGCGCTGGGCGGCAACCTCTATCGCGAAACCGTCGCCAGCGGCGAGCCGGTGGAAGGTGTGGCGGGCGAAGAAGGCCTGGGTCAGCTCAAACAGGGTGTGCTGGAAGGCTCCAACGTGCAGGTGGTCGAGGCCATGGTGGCGATGATCGCCATCCAGCGGGCCTATGAGGCCAATGCCAAGGTGCTCGACGCGGCGTCCGGCATGCAGCAGTTCCTCAACCAGACCGTTTGAGGCCGATGATGCGCACCCCGATCCTGCTTCTTGTGGCGACCTTGCTGGGCGGCTGCGCCAGTTTCAACGAGATGCTGCCGGAAGCGGATTCCAGCGAATTCGAGCCGCTGGAACTGGACTACAGCCTGCCGCCCACCAGTGGCGGTGGCCTGTTCCGTTCCGGCTATGGCGGCTCGCTGGTCAGCGACAAGCGCGCGGTGCGCGTGGGCGACATCCTCACCGTGGTGCTCGACGAATCGACTCAATCGAGCAAGAGCGCTGGCACCAGTTTCGGTAAGGAGTCGAGCGTGGGTGTCGGTATCCCGACGGTGCTTGGTAGGACCTATCCGGATGTCGAGACCTCGGCCTCTGCCGAGCGCGACTTCGATGGTTCGGCCAAGAGTTCGCAGCAGAACACCCTGCGCGGCTCCATCGCCGTCACCGTCCATCGCGTGCTGCCCAACGGCACGCTGCTGATCAAGGGCGAGAAAACCCTGCGCCTGAATCAGGGCGACGAATTCATTCGTCTTGCCGGCCTGGTGCGGGTCGACGACATCAACCGCTACAACCAGGTCTCCTCGCAGAGCGTGGCCAACGCGAAGATTTCCTACGCCGGACGCGGTGTGCTCAACGACAGCAACTCGGCCGGCTGGCTGACGCGCTTCTTCACCTCGCCGCTGTTCCCTCTTTAAGCGATAGCCCTGGAATGATTATGCGATCCCTCAAGCTGTTGTTCGCCGCCTGTGTGTTGTACTGGCATCTGCCGGCTCAGGCCGTGCCGCTGATGGATCTGGTGGATATCGAAGGCATCCGTGGCAACCAGCTGATCGGCTATGGCCTGGTGGTCGGGCTGGACGGCACCGGCGACAAGAACCAGGTCAAGTTCACCAACCAGTCGGTGGTCAACATGATCAAGCAGTTCGGCGTGAACCTGCCGCCGAACGTCGATCCCAAGTTGAAGAACGTCGCCGCGGTGACTGTCACCGCCACGGTGCCGCCGTCCTACAGCGCGGGCCAGAGCATCGACGTCACGGTGGCCTCGCTGGGCGATGCGAAGAGCCTGCGTGGCGGTCAGTTGCTGATGACGCCGTTGCAGGGCATGGATGGCGAGGTCTATGCCATGGCCCAGGGCGCGGTGGTCATCGGTGGCGTCAATGCTGAGGGCGCCAGCGGCTCTAAGATCGCCATCAACACCTCCAATAGCGGGCTGATTCCCAATGGTGCGACGGTCGAGCGGATGATTCCCAGCGACTTCGCCCAGCGCCCGGACGTGATGCTCAACGTGCGCCAGCCAAGCTTCCAGACCGTCACCCGGGTGGTCAATGCCATTGACGACATCTTCGGCAAGGGCACCGCGACGGCGCTCAACGCCACCAAGGTTTCGGTACGTGCGCCGGTCACCAGTACTCAGCGCATGAGCTTCATGGCGATGCTCGAACGCCTGGACGTAGAGGAAGGGCGCACGCGGCCCAAGGTCGTGTTCAACAGCCGCACCGGCACCGTGGTGGTCGGCGAGGGTGTGCGGGTGAAGGCGGCGGCAGTCGCCCACGGCAACCTCACCGTGACCATCAGCGAGCGTCCGCAGGTGAGCCAGCCGGGCGCGTTCTCGGGTGGAGAAACGGTGGTAACGCCACAATCGGATGTCTCCATCGAGCAAGACCGCAAGGCCATGTTCAAGTGGCCAGAAGGCGCCAGCCTGGAAAGCATCATCAACACCATCAACAGTCTCGGCGCCACGCCTGATGACGTGATGAGCATCCTGCAGTCACTGGAACGTGCCGGTGCGCTGAACGCTGAATTGATAGTGATGTAATCAAGATGAGCATTGTTTCCCTTCCCCAGCATCTCACCACCCTGCGCAACCGCCCGGACGGCCCCGCCGCCGCGCGGCGTCAGCAGCTGGAAGTGGTCGCCGAGCAGTTCGAGGCGATGTTCCTGCAGCAGATCCTCAAGCAGATGCGCAAGGCCAGCGATGTGCTGGGTGCCGAGAATCCCATGAACAGTCGTGATCTCAGCACCATGCGCGACTTCTACGACGAGGTGCTGGCCGACACCATGGCGAGCAAGCGCCAGACCGGAATTGCCGACATGCTGGTGCAGCAGTTGAGCAGCGAAGTCTCAGGCGCCGCGCCAATGCCGACTGCATTGGCGGGGCACGTCGGTAGCGGACTGCAAGGTGGCGGGCTGCATGCCCTGCGCGGTACCTGGCAGCGCGGTGTCGATGCGTTCGACAGCGCCTGGGAAAGTGGCAAGGCCGGGTTCAAGTCACTGGTCGAGAGCGTCATCAAGCACGAGTCCGCTGGCAACACCGCCGCCGTGTCGCCCAAAGGCGCCCGTGGCCTGATGCAGCTGATGCCTGGCACGGCGCAGGACATGGCCGCAGAGCTCGGCCTGCCGTTCAGCGAGGCGCGGCTGACCAGCGATGCCGCCTACAACAAGCGCCTGGGCAGCGCTTACCTGAGCAAGATGCTCGAGCGCTACGACGGCCACGAGGCTTTGGCCCTGGCGGCTTACAACGCCGGGCCCGGCAAGGTCGATGAATGGCTCAAGGCGCATGGCGATCCGCGCAAGGGCGAGATCGACACCGGCGTCTGGGTGCAGAAGATTCCTTATGCGGAAACCCGCGACTACACCCGCAACATCCTCAACGACCTGAGCGCCGCAGCGCGCCCAGTCGAGGCCCCGGCGCAGCTTGTGCCCATAGCCGATCCGCTGCAGCCGACGCTTAATTCCGCCGCCGATGCGGTCGCTCTATCCCAGCAACAGCGCAATGTGGTCGGTGCTGGCCGCCTTTCCGTGGCATTTGCGCAACCGATCCGGATCGAGCCGAAGGAAGTCGTGTCGTGAGTATTCTTGGTCAAATTGGCTACAGCGGCGTACGCGCCACGCAGATCGCTCTGACGGCGACCGGACAGAACATCGCCAACGTCAACACGCCCGGCTTCAGCCGCCTGGCGCCGGACCTGAAGTCGGTCGGCGGACAGAGCGCCACCAGCATCGGTGGCGGCGTTCAGGTGAGCAGTATTCGTCGGCTCTCCAACGACTTCCAGAATCAGCAGCTCTGGCGCGCCAGCACCGACAAGAACTACTACAACACCAATCAGCAGTACCTGACGGCCCTCGAAGGTCTGATCGACAGTGAAGGCTCCAGTGTAAGCGTCGGTTTGGACAACTTCTTCGCCGCCCTCAGCGAAGCCAGCTCGACGCCCGAGTCCATTGCCCTGCGCCAGCAGATCATTGGCGAAGCCAAGCAGCTGGCGCAGCGCTTCAACGGCCTGAACAGCAATATTGGCACTCAGCTCAATGCACTCCACGGTCAACGCGTGGCGATGGCCAGCGAGATCAACGGATTGTCCGGCAATATCGCCGAGCTCAATGCGCAGATCCGCGAAATGCAGTCCTCAGGGCGCGACACCGCAACCCTGCGTGACTACCGCGAGAACCTGGTCAAGGAACTCAGCCAGTACGTCGGTATCCGCGTTCAGGAGGCGGCGGATGGCTCCCTCGAGGTGTCGCTGGTCAACGGCCAGCCGCTGGTGGCCGGTATTACCGCCGGGGAGTTGAAGGTCAACGAAAATGCGGCTGGCGAGCAGGAGATGACGCTGGTCTTCGCCAAGACCACCTTTCCCCTCAACCAGGACGGCCTCGGCGGCTCGCTCGGCAGCCTGTACGACATGGAGTACGGCGCGCTGCGTCCGGCCCAGCAGGACCTGCACGACATGGCCAAGGCCCTGAGCGAGATGGTCAACGACACCCTTGCGGGCGGCTTCGACCTTAACGGCAACCCTGGGCAGCCGCTGTTCGTTTACAACGCCAACAGTACCAGCGGCATGCTCGAAGCCGGGTCTTTGGCCGCCGTCGAACTGGCGTTTTCCGCAGTCGGCGGGGTGAACGCCGAGGTCGGCAACAACAAGATTCTGCTCGAGCTGCTGGACCTGAAATCCAGAGGCATCGATGTGGCTGGCAACACCGTGCCACTCAACGATGCCTACGCCGGCCTGGTTAGCCGGGTGGCCAGCTCCAGCCGGCAGAATCAGGCTGACCTTGGTGCGGCAAGAACGGTTTCCGATCAGGCCCAGGCCCAGCGTGACAGCGTCAGCGCCGTGAACCTGGACGAAGAAGCCGTCAACCTCATGGCCTACGAGCAGGCCTACCAGGCCAACATGAAGGTCATCAGCACCTCCAACGATCTGTTCAATGCCGTATTGGCGATGTTCTGAGTCGGCCGCCACCGATTCGACTGACGAGTAAAGACACGATGCGTATCTCCAACGCCCAGATCACCGCCATGATGCACGGCTCGATGAATACCAGTTCCGAGAAGCTCGGCAAGCTGATGCAGCAGATGGCCACCGGTGAGCGCATGCTGATGCCCTCGGACGATCCGATCTCGGCGGTGCGCGTGCTGCGCATCCAGCGCGAGGAAGCCAGCCTCACCCAGTACCGCACCAACATCGCCAACGTGTCGGGCAATCTGTCCAAGCAGGAGGCCAACCTCAAGGCGGCCTCCGATACCATGCTCAACGTGCGCGACATGCTGTTGTGGGCCGCCAACGGCAGCAACACCAACGAAGACCTGGCGGCCATCGCCAACGAGCTGGAAACCCTGGAAAAGACGGTTCTCAGCTTCGCCAACGTGCGCGACGAAGAAGGCCGCTACCTGTTCTCCGGCACGTTCAGCGACCGCGCGGCAATCACCTTCGATGAGGCGAGCCAGACCTACAGCCTGACCGGCAACGACCAATACCGCCAGGCGGCGGTTGCCAACGGCGTACTGGTGGAAGAGAACGTCACGGCTGCCCAGGTGTTTGGTGGTGACGTGAAAATGCTCAACGACATGCGCGCGTTGGTGCAGCGGCTGCAGGCCCCGGGTCTGGATGCGAACGATCCCGCGTTGCGCATACAGATCACCGACACCCTGGACAGTCTCGACACCACCCATGGCGAGCTGCTTGGAGCGGTCACCGAACTGGGCGGCCGGCAGAACACCCTGACTCTGCTGTCGAGCAGCAATGAGGATGTTTCGCTGGTCAACCAGAAGATCGAAGGCGAGCTGTCTCAGCTTGACTACGCCGGCGCCAGCATCGACCTGAACAACTATCAACTGTCTCTGCAGGCGACGCAGAAGACCTATTTGAAGATCAACGGGTTGTCGCTGTTCGGCATGCTCTGACCCCGAGGTGGCGTAAATGAAGATAGGTAGGCCGCTACCCGGCGTTACAGTAATCAACCCGCAGGATCGCCGGGAGGTCTTGCCACGCAGCGCACCTGCACCAATGCGTGTTGGTGTCCCCAGCGAAACCTCGCCCGCTGAGCCCACCACAAGCAAGAGCACCAGCTTCAGTCTGCAGCTCAACCAGCAACTGTCGTCGATGCAATCGGCTGACAGTTATCTGGGTGATCTGCAGAGCCGTCTGTCACAACTCAAGCTGAGCCTCAGCCGTCAGATCAGCTCGCCGCCGCCCAACGGCGAAGAGGTGATTCAGCAAGCGGTGCAGCAGGTCGACGCGCTGCTCAAGGAGCGCAGCAAGCGCTCTGCAAACTCATTGGACGCCAATTTCAAGCTGCGCCTGACCGAGCCGGTGCGTAGCCGCTTCAGCCTGCAGGGGCTGGAGTCGCTGGAGAAGATTCGCCAGTCGGGCAGCGAGACCCTGTTGTTCAGCGGCGGTCGTCAGCTGGCCGAGCCGGTGGCAGTGGTGCTCGATGATGGCCTGAGCGATGAGCAGATTCTGCGTCGCTTCAATGGCAGCCTGGGCCAGGCCGGGATTCGCGCCGAACTGGATCAGAACGGCGAATTGACGTTTTCCGCTCGTGAAAGCGACTGGCAGAAACTCAAACCGCAGCTGGCGGTGCAGGGCGAGGGCAAGCTGTTCGCCAAGGGCAAGTACCTACACTTGCCAAGCGAGGATGAGCAACTGCTGAGCTTCCCCGAGGAGCTGCCATTGGAGTCCTTCCGCGAGCTGCGCCGCCTGCTCGATTCAGTGGTGGCCGGGCTCGACAAGGTCACCGCGTTGCGCGAGCAACTGAGCAATCGCCAGCAGGAAATCCGTGAATTCCTGGCGCGCCAGGCTCATGCCGATGAAAAGCAGTGGGCCATGGATTTCTCGCGCTCAGTGTTCAACCTGATGCAGCGCAGCCCCTCCAGCTACGCTGCGGTTACCCAGACGGTGGTTGCCCAGGCCAGCATCAGCCGCTTTGCAGTGGTCAGTCTACTGTCCTGATATCAGGGCGCGGCACGGTCGATGAACTTCACATCCGACGGTTTGCCGAGCGGCAGCGTCTGCAGGGTTTTGCCGAGCAGGCCGCTGTCCGGGTCGCGCTGCAGCAGCACCAGCTGATCGCTTTTCTGGTTGGCGATCAGCATGTAGCGACCGCTGGGGTCGATGGCGAATTCGCGCGGCTCGCGGCCTTCGCTGGAGTGCTGCTGGATTTCGCGCAGGCTGCCGTGTTCGTCGATGGCATAGACCATGATGCGATTGGCCTTGGCGCGGTCGCTGACGTAGAGAAAGCGACCATCCGCCGAAGGGTGAATGGCACCCGGCGAATGCGCAGCGGTATCGCCATCTTCGGCCAGGTCCACCAGCTGACGTTGCACCAGGGTGCCGTCCACATGGTCGAACCGCGCGACCTGTGCGCTCAATTCCAGCGTGGCGTACGCCTGACTACCGTCGGGGCTGAATACCAGATGTCGCGGCCCGCTGCCGGCAGGCAGGCTGATGGCAGCAGGCTCGGCGGCGGCAAGTGGTCGTTCGGGGTTGGCGGGGTCGTAGCGGTAGGCAAAGATCCGATCGGCACCGAGATCGCTGACGAACAGCGTCTTGCCATCCGGTGACAGCACGGCCGAATGCACATGAGCCGATTTCTGCCGCTCGGGATGCTGCTCGCTGGCCTTGTGCGTGACCAGTTGGGTCACTGGCTGTAGTGTGCCGTCCTCGCCAATCGGCATCACCGCCAGGCTGCCGCCGGGGTTCGGGCCGGAGCCGTAGTTGGAGACGAACAGGTAGCGGCCGTCGTGGCTCAGGCTCAGGTGGGTCGGTTCGTCGCCCAGGCTGATCTGCTGCCCCAGCGGCGACAACTCGCCGCTGCCCGGGTCGATGGCGAGGGCACTGACCCGGCCGACCGGGTCGGGCTGGCCGGGGCCGTTCTCGTTTGCTGCAAAGACGCGATTGTTCTTCAGGTCCAGCGCCAGCCACGACGGGTTGGGGCTGCGCACGACCTGCAAGGGCTGCGGGTCCAGCCGGCCTTGTTCGGGGTCGAAACGCAGGCGCAAGATGCCTGGGTTGTTGTTTTCATCGGTGTAGCTACCGATCAAAACCTGTGGCATGGCGAATACGGCTCCCGTGCTGCTGAGGGCGAGTGTCGCGGCCAGCACCAGGCGATGTAGCAGGTTGCGATGGCGCATGCGGCTCTCCACGACGGTCGTGCAGGCTGTGACCACGTCTGATGCTCTTCGATCCTGCCGCCGGATCGGCGGTGTTAACGACTGTTCCCGTCGTGATTGGCCGTGCGCGCAGCAGCCACGTCCAGCGGCTGCTTCACGGCCCGGCTACGTGCCAGGGCATGGCAGCCGATCGCTACCGGCACCGCCAGCGCGCCCCAACTCAGGCAGTCGCCTAGTCCTTCGGACACCAGCCCGGCGATCAAACCGAGAATCGACAGCAGGGCGACGACAACAGGCCAGAACCAGATGCGGGTCATGCGCGGGTCTCCGACGCGCCGCGCTTGATCCACAGGTACAACCCGCTGCCCAGCACGACGATGGTGAGCACGTCCAGCAGCGCCCAGAGTATTTTCAGCGGAAGGCCACCGTAGTCGCCGAAATGCAGCGGCTCGGACAGTTGCAGTGCGGTGACGTACCAGGGCCTGCCACTGGCTTCGAGCACTTCGCCGGAAGCCGGGTCCACCAGTAGCGCCTGGGTCAGGCGTGAGGTCAGCGGGGTGTTGCCGCTGAGAATCACCGCCACGTGTTCGGGTGTCGCGCGCAGGGTTCCGGGCCAGGCGATCATGGCTACCGCCATGTCTGGCGCGGCCGCCATCACGCGGTCCACCGCAGTTTGCAATGAACCGTCTGCAGCGGGTGCCCCCTCGGCATCGGCCGCGAGCAATACTCGCGTTTCACCGGCTTGCAATGCGCGCACCTGCTCGGCCTGCCAGCCCTTGAAGATCAGATCCGCCCAGGTATTGATCACGCCGGTGAAACCCACCGCCAGTGCCCAGACCAGCGTGACGATACCGAGCAGGTTGTGCAGGTCCAGCCAGCGCGTCCGCGGGGTACGCTCGCGGCGAACCTCGCCAAAGCCGAGCTTGCGCATGAATGGCGCGTAGAGCACGACGCCGGAGATGATCGCCACCATCAGCAGCAAGCCCATGAAGCCGAGAAACAACTTGCCCGCGAGTCCTGCATAGAGGTCCACGTGCAGGCGGTACATCACGCTCATGAAGCCTTCGTCGAAGTTCGGCACGCCCACCACATCGGCTGTGCGGGCATCGGACATGATCAGCAGCGACTGGCTCTCGTCGGTATCGACTCGCGTGTCGAGCTTGACGTACCAGAGGTCTGGCGCATCCTCCTCGGCGAAGAAATACAGCGGCACCAGACCCGGATAGGCCTGTATCGCCTCGGCGGCGACCTGGTCTACCGAAGCGCGGGGCGTGCCTTCCGGCATCGGCGGTGCTTCGATCTCCGCGCCGGTCAGGTGGTCGATTTCGTGGGAGAAGATCAGCGGCAGGCCTGTCAGGCACAGCAGCAGGATGAAGGGTGTGCAGACGAGGCTGGACCATTTATGGACCCAACCCCAGCGACGCAGAACAGCTGCCCGCATCAGAAATCTACCGTGGCACTGAGGAGCAGGGTGCGCGGCGCGCCGAGGACCAGATAGTTGGCGTTCGGGAAGCCGCCGACCGAGGCCCAGTAATCGCGGTTGGTGATGTTGTCCACGCGGGCGCGCAGGGTCACATCACGATCATCGATGGTCATGCGGTAGCGGGCGCCGAGGTCGAAGCGCGTCCATGAAGAGACTTCCAGATCATTGGCGGTGTCGGCGTACTGCGAGCCTGTGTAAAGCGCGCGGCCGATCAAGGCGAGACCCTGGATGCCCGGAACGTCCCACTCGGTACTGAAGTTGACCTGAGTACGCGGCACGCCGATGGCCCGGTTGCCTTCATCGAAGCCATTTTGAGTGTGGATCAGCTCGGCATCGAGCAGGGTCACGCCACCCAGCAGCCGCACGCCTTCAAGGGGTTCGCCAAACACCGACAGCTCGACGCCCCGGTTGCGTTGCTCCCCACCGTCGCCGAATACGCGGTTCTCGATGATGCTGAACGGCCGCTTGGTGCTGAACACCGCCAGGCTACCGCCCAGCGCGCCGCCGTCGTACTTGATGCCGGCTTCGATCTGCTTGGATACGTAGGGGGCAAGCGCCTCGCCGGCGTTGACTACGCGTACGCCGCCGCTTTCGGCGGGGGCGATGTCTCCCTGCACCAGGCCTTCGATGTAGTTCGCGAAGAGCGAAACCTCGTTGTTCAGCAGGTACACGACACCGGCCACCGGCGTGTTCTCGTAGCGCTTGTAGCCCGGGTTGCGCTCGCCGGTATCGTAGTCGTAGGTGTGCACCTGGATGCCCTGGCGTCGTGCGCCGAGGGTGACCAGCAGGCGGTCATCCACGAAGCCCAGGGTGTCGGCGATGGCCAGGCTCTGGGTATGGGTTTTACCGACCACGCCGGGGTCCGAGAGCGAGCCTGCGCCAGAGGCAATCGGTGGCAGCGGAACGTCGAAGGAATCATACAGATTGTCCGCGAAGGCGTCGGACATGCCCCAGGCGTTGCGCTCCTGGGCGTCGAACATCACCGCCGAGGTGACCCACTGATGGCTGACCGGGCCGGTCTGGAAGCGGCCCCGCAGGCCTGCTTCTGCGGTCCAGACGTCATCCTCGCGGGAATTATCGAAGCGCGAGGCGGTGGTTGCGCCATCTCCCACATAGGTCGGGCTGGCCAGGCGGTTCTTTTCTTCGCCCTTGCGCCCACCAGCTGCCACCCAGCCGGTAATGGAATCGTCGAAGTCGTACTCGGCACGGAAGGTACCGAAGGTCTGCTTCTCCTTGGAATAGGTCCAGGGCTGCGCGAAGTTGTCGTCTGCATCCGGCGCACTGGGGATAACGCTGCCGGGCGTCACGCTCGGACGCGGAGCGTCGATGAAATGATATTGATGGCCTATGTCAGCGGAAACGCGGAAGTTGTCGCCTTGGTAGTCCAGCCCCAGGGCGAACATATCAAGGGTGCGCTTTTCGTCCTCGACGCTGGTATCGCCGTCGCGTTTGGCCGCGTTCAAGCGGACGCCAAAGCGCTGCCCCTCACCGAAGCGGCGGGCGATGTCGGCCGCGACCATGCCCTGAGCACCGTCTTCGGTGCCGAGGGTCAGCCGAGTCAGCGGCTCGTTGGGCGCACGCTTGGGCACGATGTTGATCGCTCCGCCGACACCGCTGCCACCCGGTGCCGCACCGTTGAGGAAGGCGTTGGCGCCGCGGAACACTTCTACCCGCTCGATGAACTCGGAGGACACGTATTGGCGCGGCAGCAAACCATAGAGGCCGTTGTAGGAAATATCGTCGGAATACACCGGGAAACCACGAATGACATACAGCTCCTGAAAGTTGCCGAAGCCGCGCGCGACGCGTACCGACGGGTCGTTTTGCAGCACGTCCGACACGCTCCGCGCCTGCTGGTCCTGAATCAGTTGCGAGGTGTAGGTCATCGAGGTGAACGGGGTATCCATGTAGTCCTGGTTGCCAAGAATGCCCACCCGGCCGCCGCGTGCCACCTGCTCGCCGGCGTAGGGCTCGGTCAGGCCACCGGCCGAAGCGTCGGCGCTGGCGACTATCTCGGTTTCCGGTAGTTCGAGCGGCTGGCTTGGGCGGCTGGTCTGTTCTTGCGCAGGCTGCGAGGTTGCCGATTGCTGCGCCAAAGCTTGTGCGCTGGTGAGTCCGGCGGCAAGGCAGACGGGCAGCAGGGCGGAGACGGCACCTTTTTTACGGCGGAAGCGAAGTTCGGTCATGTGGGGCCTGACTGGGCTGGTGGTTGGGCGAGGGGGCATGCCGCTACAGGACCAGCAGCATGAGACAAAGCGTAAAGAATAGACGAACGATAATAGTTCGCAACACTATTCAGTCATCAAATCTTTCTCAAGGATCGGACGCCGTTGGCGCTCCGAAACCAGTTGAAAAAAAGAAGCACCTCGTCTGTCGATTCCCGCGCCTGCCGCTCGACCATTCAGCGAACCCAACCACGAGAACAGGAGATGGACATGACACACGATATCCGCCAGGACGAAAGTCGCATCAGAGAGCTTCACAAGGCGTTCGAACGTGATACCAAAGCCAAGGATCTGGAACGGGTCATGGCCCAGTACGCGGATGATCTGGTGGCGTTCGACGCCATCGGCGCGCTGCAGTTCAAGGGGCTGGACGATTACCGCGCCCATTGGCAGCGCTGCTTCGAGTTCTGCCAGGAAGGCTTCTTCGAGGGCCACGAGCTGCACGTAACGGTGGGAGGCGACCTGGCCTACAGCCGCATGATCATCCACTGTGGTGGACCCAATGCCGAGGGTGAGATGCAGACTGCCTGGATGCGCGGCAGCCGGGTCTGGGCCACGCGCGATGGCGACTGGAAGGTGATCCACGAGCATTTCTCGATGCCCTTCGATATGGCGACCGGCCAGGTCAGCATGCCTCAGGCCCCGTCTTCCGAGCAGCAACGGACGGGCTGAAGGGGGTTTCGTCGTTCGTCGACGCGCGTCCGTCCGCCGGCTGCTAGCTTTTCTGCGGAGCTGATGGACGGAGAGCGTCATGAAATACCTGTGCCTTATCTATTACGACGAGCAGTGCGTCGACGAGATGAGCGACGAGCAGTGGCAAGCGCTGGTCTCGCGCTGCCTGGCTTGCGGCGAAGAGTTGCGCGCCAGCGGTCATATGCTCGCCGGCGAGCCGCTGCAGGCGGTGCGTACGGCGCGCACGGTAAGAGTCCGCGACGGCGTGATCTCGGCGGTCGACGGACCTTTCGCCGAGACTCGCGAGCAGTTGGCCGGCTTCTATCTGATCGAGGCGGCCGATCAGCCTGAAGCCGAGGCCATCGCCGCGAAGATGCCGCCGGCGACGTTCGGCTGTGTCGAAGTGCGCCCGTTGCGCCAGCTGCCGCAGCGCTGAGCATGTACCTCGGACAATCCGCGACGGCGGTGGTCGAGGCGGTCTATCGGGCTGAGTCACGGCGGGTACTGGCCACTCTGATCCGCCTGCTGGGCGACTTCGACCGGGCCGAGGAGGCGTTACACGACGCCTTTGCCGCAGCGCTGCAGCAGTGGCCGCGCGACGGTGTTCCGGGCAATCCACGCGCCTGGCTGGTTTCTGCCGGTCGTTTCAAGGCCATCGATGCCTTGCGCCGACGCGCGCGGTTCGATGCCTCGGTGCGGCTGTTGGCCCAGCAGCTGGAAACCGAGGTGCATGAAGCGGAGCTCGATGAGGTGGAAGACGATCGTCTGCGACTGATCTTCATTTGCTGCCACCCGGCGCTTACGTCCGACGCCCAGGTGGCGCTGACCCTGCGTGAGGTTTGCGATCTGACCACCGAAGAGATCGCCCGCGCCTTCCTCGCCGCGCCCAGCACCATCGCCCAGCGCATCGTGCGCGCCAAGCAGAAGATCCGCGAGGCGCGGATTCCCTACCGTGTGCCGACCCGCGAGGAGTTGCCGGAGCGGCTGGATAACGTCCTGCGGGTGATTTACCTGGTGTTCAATGAAGGCTATACGGCCTCCAGTGGCAGCGAACTGATCCGTGCCGATCTCAGCGCAGAAGCGATACGGCTGGGGCGGTTGCTGCTGGAACTGTTGCCGGATCCGGAGCTGATGGGGCTGCTGGCACTGATGCTGTTGCATGATTCGCGGCGGGCAGCACGCCTTGATGAAACAGGCGGTCTGGTACGCCTGGACGAACAGGATCGGCAGCTGTGGGACAGGACGCAGATTGCCGAGGGCGTGGCGCTGGTGCAGAAGGCCTTGGCCTCCCGACGCATCGGGCCGTACAGCCTGCAGGCGGCCATCGTCGCAGTACATGCCGAAGCGCCCAGTGCGGCTGAGACCAACTGGACGGAGATCCTCGGTCTGTATGACGTATTGCTACGCATCAGTCCGTCGCCGGTGGTCGAATTGAACCGCGCCGTGGCGGTCGCCATGCGCGAGGGGGCGCAAGCCGGGTTGCGGTTGATCGACGATCTGCTGGCGCGCGGTTTGCTGCACGATTACCACCTGCTGCACGCTGCCCGCGCCGATTTATGTCGGCGTCTCGGGCTTCTGGAGCAGGCGCGAGACGCCTACCGGCGCGCGTTACGGCTGGCGCAGCTGGAACCGGAACGGCGTTTTCTGCAGCAGCGGCTGGATGAACTGGATGGTTGAACGATGCGGGTGGATCGAGGTTGCGCTGCCACGCTGAGCCAGCGGAAGGCTGCGTGTGGAATCAACCGGATTAAGTCGATGGTTGTTGCGCGTGGGAGCTATCCGAGTCAGATCCGACAACGAGGCGCGTGTTCAGCCCTCGCTGCTGCCTGCTGGCAGATAATCGCCGCGACTCAAGCCGTGGCGCTGCATCTTTTCGTTGAGCGTACGGCGCGGCAGCTGCAACAGGGCCATCGCGTCGCTGATGTTGCCTTTGCATTGCTGCAGTGCGTTGTGCAGGCATTGCGCCTCGAAGGCTTCCATCTGCTCGGCCAGCGAGGTGCCATAGGCATTGGCAGCAGCAGCGGCTGAGGGTGGTGGCGCCAGGCCCAGCGCGTGACGTTCGGCAGCGTTGATCAGTTCACGCACGTTGCCCGGCCAGTCGTGGCTGAGCAGTTGCGCCAGTTCGCCGGGCAGCACCGGCAGCGGTTCGCGGCCGTGGCGTTGCGCGGCTTGGCTGGCGAAGTGCTCGAACAGCAGCGGAATGTCCTCGCGGCGCTCTCGCAGCGGCGGAATATGCAACTCGGCGACGTTCAGCCGATACAGCAAGTCTTCACGGAAACGCCCGCCGCGCACCTCTTCCAGCAGGTCTGGCTTGGCCGCGCTGATCACCCGCAGGTCGACTTCGATACTGCGGTTTGAGCCCAGTCGTTCCAGCGTCTTTTCCTGTAGCACGCGCAGCAGCTTGACCTGCTGGGCCAGCGGCATGCTTTCGATCTCGTCGAGGAACAGGGTGCCACCATGGGCATGCTCGATGCGGCCGATACGTTTGCCTTGCGCACCGGTGAAGGCCCCGCTCTCATGGCCGAACAGCTCGCTCTCGAAGATGGTTTCGGGAATGGCCGCGCAGTTCAGCGCGACGAAAGGCTTGCGCGCTCGCGGGCTGAAGTCGTGCAGACAACGCGCAACCTGCTCCTTGCCGCTGCCGGTGTCGCCGCGGATCAGCACATTGACGCTGGTACCGGCCAGCTCCAACACCTGCCGACGAAGATTGTCCATGACGCGAGAAACACCCAACAGCGTCGACTCGATACGCCCCTTGCGAGTGAACTGCTCACGCAGCTGGCGGTTTTCGCAGACCAGGCGGCGCTTGTCCTGCGCGCGGCGCACGCTGTCGAGCAAGCGCTCGGGGGTAAAGGGTTTCTCAATGAAATCATAGGCGCCTTGGCGCAGGGCCTGCACAGCCATTGGCACATCGCCATGACCGGTGACCATGATTACCGGTAACTCGGGATCGAGCGCTATCACCTGCTCCAGCAGGCCGAGGCCGTCGAGATCGGGCATGCGCACATCGCTGATCAGCACACCGGGAAAGTCACGGTCGAGCAGGCCCAGCGCTTCTTGCGCGCTGGCGCAGGTGCGCACTTGCAAACCGGACAGCTCCAGCCATTGCTGCACGGCCTGGCGGATCGCTTTCTCGTCGTCGATGAAGATTACCTTGCCGCTCATGGTGCACTCCTTACCCGCTGGCCTGTTGCTTGGCGGTGTAATGCTCGGCTGCGGGCAGCTGCAGCTCGAACACCGCACCCTGTGCATCGTTGCGTACCTCCAGGCTGCCGCCCAGGTCCCGCAGAATGCCATAGGAAACCGCAAGGCCAAGGCCGAGGCCCTGGCCGACCGGTTTGGTCGTGAAGAAGGGCTCGAATACCTGATCCAGATGTTTCTGGGCGATACCGCCGCCGCTGTCGGCGACGCTCAGTCGCCACCCCCGCACATCGCGGTGCGCTTCGATGCGAAGCTGCCGAATGGTGCGGCCTTGCATGGCATCCAGCGCGTTGTTCAGCAGGTTGATCAGCACCTGTTCCAGGCGGATCGCATCGCCGCTGACCCAGGCGTCGGCTGGCACCTGGCAACGAACTTCGACGCCCTCGCTGCGAATGCGCGGCCCCAACAGCTCCAGCGCCTGCTCCAGCACCTCATCCAGGCGCAGACGCTGGCGCAACCCCGCCGGGCTCTTGCGGGCGAAAGTCTTCAAGTGGCTGGTCAGGGCGGCCATGCGCTCGATCAGCCCTTCGACCTGGCCAAGGCCTTCGCGTATCGCTTCGCTGCGGCCGCTGTCGAGTAGCAGGCGCTGGCTGGCCAGCTGCATGCGCAGTGCCGTCAGCGGTTGGTTGATTTCATGGGCGAGTGCGGCGGACATCTGCCCCAGGGCGGCCATCCGCGCGGCATGGACCAGTCCGTCCTGGGCGGTGCGCAATTCACGGGTGCGGGCTTGCACCAGGTGCTCGAGTTCATTGCGGCTGCGCTGTTCGACCCGGCGCGTCTTGCGTCTTTGGGCCAGGTACAGCAGCAGGAACGCCAGCGTCATCCACAGGCCGGCCGCTGCCAGGCGATAACTGCGGACGTCAGCCGCCACCAGTTGCGATTCCTGCAAGAGATGCAACGTCCAGTCTTCGGCGGGCAGGTCCAGGCGCTGCCACAAGTACGTCTGATGGCCATCGGGCCCGTCCACCTGGCGCCGCTCGCTGTCCTCATCGATGGTTTGCAGCATCTTGCTTTGCAGCGGTTGCAGATTCTGCTCGGCATAACGGCGGGCGGCCACCAGCCGGCCCCGTGTCTCTTCGCTCAGCGGCCGCAAATAGCGGAAGCGCCAGGCTGGCCGGTTACTGAGGATGACGATATCCAGAGCGTCGGTGATCAGCAGGATGCCGGACTGCCCGACCCATTCGCGCTGCATGTCTTCGAGCTCCAGCTTCACTACCAGCACGCCGAGTACCTCGCCCGCGGCGTTCTTTACCGAGCTGGAGAGAAAATAGCCGGGTATGCCGGTGGTCACGCCCACTGCGAAATAGCGACCACCGTCCTGGGTCAGCGCGTCGCGAAAATAGGGGCGAAAGCCGTAGTTGCTGCCGACGAAGCTGCTCCACTCGCGCCAGTTGCTTGCCGCCAGGGTATTGCCCTGGCGGTCGATCAGGTACAGGACCGACGAGCCCGCAGCCTGGTTCTGTTGTTCCAGGCGTTGATTGAGCCGGTTGCGCAGTTGCCGGTCGTCGGGTTTTTCCAGCAACTGGCGAATGTCGCCGTCCAGGGCCAACAGGGCGGGCACCGAGCGGAAGCGTTCGACCTGGGTATGAATCGTCTGTGCGTAGAGGCTCAGTTGGCCGTGCGCTTCCTGGCTGCGCTGGGCCCAGGCGCGCTGTTCGGCAAGCCGCCCGGCCCAGTACATGCTCAGCAGGAGCCCAGCGAATATCACCAGCACGATCAGGACGACGCGGTAGCGGTTGACGAGGACAGGCATGGCTGGCTCTTCTTGTTAGTACCCCTATGTTAAGCCGGGCGGCGCGCGACAAGCAGCCCGTCGAACGGAATTACTGGTTGTCGCCGCTTGCGGCGCGATTCGCTATCCTTCGCCGCCCTTGCGGCGACCCCTCGGCGTTGGTGCCATTGGTTGCGCGCTCGCACGACATGCGCTGCGGGTCCATTGACGCAGGCCATCCCCATTTTGAACTGCAACCGACTCCCCCGCCTGCGCGACGTGCAGGTCCCGGTGCCGCTTTGCCTTGGATAGACAGATGCTCCATTCGATCAAACAGAACTGGTTCGTCAACGTGCGCGGCGACGTGCTTTCCGGACTGGTTGTGGCTCTTGCGCTGATTCCGGAGGCGATCGCCTTTTCGATCATCGCCGGGGTAGACCCGCGGGTAGGTTTGTATGCCTCCTTCTGCATCGCGGTGGTGATCGCCTTCGTTGGCGGTCGTCCGGCCATGATCTCCGCGGCTACCGGCGCGATGGCGCTGCTGATGGTGACGCTGGTGCGCGAGCACGGCTTGCAGTATTTGCTGGCGGCAACGCTGTTATGCGGAATGCTGCAGATTGGCGCCGGCTACCTGCGCCTGGGCTCGCTGATGCGCTTCGTCTCGCGCTCGGTGGTCACCGGTTTCGTCAATGCGCTGGCCATTCTGATCTTCCTGGCGCAGCTGCCGGAGCTGACCGATGTCACCTGGCATGTCTATGCGATGACCGCGGCGGGTCTGGCGATCATCTACTTGTTTCCCTACGTGCCGAAAATCGGTCGGGTGATCCCCTCGCCGCTTGTGTGCATCCTCGCGATGACCGCCGTGGCTATCTATTTTGATCTGGATATCCGCACCGTCGGCGACATGGGCGAGCTGCCCGATACGCTGCCGATCTTCCTCTGGCCTGACGTGCCGCTGACCTTTGAAACCCTGGCGATTATCTTCCCGTACTCTGCCGCCCTGGCCGTGGTGGGTCTTCTGGAATCGCTGATGACCGCGACCATCCTCGACGAGCTGACGGACACCGGCAGCGACAAGAACCGCGAATGCAAGGGCCAAGGCGTGGCCAATATATTTTCCGGATTGTTCGGTGGCATGGCCGGCTGCGCGATGATCGGCCAGTCGGTGATAAACGTTAAATCCGGTGGCCGCACGCGCCTGTCGACGCTGATCGCCGGGGTGGTGCTGTTGCTGCTGGTGGTGTTCCTCAGCGACTGGGTCAGTTTGATCCCCATGGCCGCGCTGGTGGCAGTGATGATCATGGTCTGCATCGGCACCTTCAGCTGGGATTCGATTCGCAACCTCCGGCGCTATCCGCTCTCTACCAACATCGTCATGGTGGTGACTGTGGTCGTTGTGGTGTTCACCCATAACCTGGCCTATGGCGTGCTCGCTGGGGTGCTGCTGGCGGCGCTGTTCTTCGCCAACAAGATCGGGCATTACCTGCGTATCGACTCAGTGCTGGATGCCAGCGGCGAGCAGCGAACCTACAGGGTGGTCGGGCAGGTGTTCTTCAGTTCGTCAGAAAAATTCAACTCGGCGTTCGATTTCAAGGAAGCTCTCTCTCAGGTCACCATCGACCTCAGCCAGGCGCATTTCTGGGATATCACCGCTGTCTCGGCGTTGGACAAGGTGGTGCTCAAATTCCGCCGTGAGGGCACGGAGGTCGAGGTGCAGGGTCTTAACCAGGCCAGCGCAACCATCGTCGACCGCTTCGGGGTGCACGACAAACCCGAGGCCGTCGATAACCTTGTGAGTCACTGAGCAGGAGAGCGATATGACCCAGGTAATGGCATGCATCGACGGATCACCGCTGGCCTCCGCCGTCTGCGATTGCGCGGCCTGGGCCAGCCTGCGCCTGCGCGCGCCGCTGACCCTGTTGCACGTGCTCGACCAGCAGCGCTACCCGCTGTCTGGCGATCTGAGCGGCATCATCGGCCTGGGCAGTCGCGAATTTCTCTTGGAAGAGCTCGCCTCGCTGGATGAGAAGCGCAGCAAGCTGGCGCTGGAAGAGGGCCGCATGGTGCTCGACTCGGCCAAGCAGCGCGCCATCGAGGCGGGCGTGGCGCAGCCCGCTGTGCGTCAGCGTCATGGCGGCCTGGTGGAAAGCCTGCGGGAGATTGAGAGTGACATTCGCTTGCTGGTCATTGGCAAGCAGGGCGAGGGCAGTGACATCCAGCTGATCGGCAGCCAGCTGGAGAGCGTAATCCGCACCATGCAGCGGCCCGTTCTGATCACCCCGGCCACCTTCCATGCGCCGAGCAGCGCGATGGTTGCCTTCGACGGCAGCGCGACCACGCGCAAGGGCGTCGAGATGCTCGCCTCAAGTCCACTGCTAAAAGGTCTGCCGGTACATCTGGTCATGGTCGGCAGCGAGAACGCGGAGGGCCGCGCTGCCCTTGAGGCTGCCCGGGATTTGCTGACGGCTGCCGGCTTCGAGGTGCATGTGGCGATGCTGGCGGACAACGTCGAAGCCTCGCTGAACGCCTATCAGGCCGAGCATGCCATCGACCTGCTGGTGATGGGCGCCTACGGCCACTCGCGGGTTCGTCAGTTCTTCGTCGGCAGCACCACCACCAACATGCTGCGTTCGGCGGCCACGCCACTGCTGCTTTTGCGCTGAGTCCCGCGGCCCGAGGCATTGCCCGCTGGCTGGGCGCCTATCGATACAGATCAGCGCGAGACCAGGGCAGTTCGTGTGAACCATCCTCATGCGGCTTGCTGGCCAGAATCTGGTGCAGGTTGATCCAGTTGCGCTGGAAGCCATACGCGCACCCGGCCAGGTAGATCCGCCAGATGCGCAAGGCCCGCTCCGGGACCAGCCGCCGGGCCTCGGCCAGATTCGCCTCCAGGCGCTGACTCCAGAAATCCAAAGTGCGCGCGTAATGCAGGCGCAGGCTTTCCACGTCGACGATCTCCAGCCCCGATTCGTTGATGCAGGCGCCAATCTGCACCAGGTGTGGCAGCTCACCGTGGGGGAAAACGTAACGGCCAATGAACTCGCCCGCGCCATGGCCCACGGGTCGACCATCGACATGCCGGGAAGTGATGCCATGGTTCATCACCAACCCGCCGGGACGAACCAGATCCGCGAGCTGCTGGCAGTACAGCTGCAGGTTGACCTGGCCGACATGCTCGAACATCCCGACGCTGGCAACCTTGTCGAACTGGCCGTCCTTCGGCAGGTCGCGGTAGTCCATCAGCTCCAGTTGCACCTGGCCTTCGAGCCCTTCAGCAGCGACGCGGTCGCGGCCGAGCTTGAGTTGCTCGCGGCTAAGGGTAATGCCGAATACTTCCACGCCGTACTCCCGCGCCGCGAAACGGGCCAACCCGCCCCAGCCGCAACCCACGTCCAGCAGGCGTTCGCCGGGCTTCAGCCGCAATTTGCGGCACAGATGACGCAGCTTGGCCTGCTGGGCCTGGTCGAGGTCTTCGCGCCCGGTTTCGAAATACGCGCAGGAATAGACCATGTCGCGGTCCAGCCACAGCTGATAGAACTCGTTGGAGAGGTCGTAGTGATAGGAAATGGCCTCGGCATCTGTGGCCTTGTCATGAGGTTCGTGTTCTGGCGACGCTGTTTCCTCCTTGCCCAGCGCGCGGCTCAGTTCATCGCCTATGCGGATCACTTCGGCCAGCGGCCCTTCCAGGTCGACCCGCCCTTCAACGTAGGCCGCACCCAGCATATCGAGGCTGGGATGCGAAAGCTCGGCCACCATATTGGGGTCATTGATGGCCAGCGTCACAATGGGCGACGGCCCAAGATCGATTGACTTGCCGTCCCAGAGTTGAAGACGCAACGGCAGCGATAGTTCGCGTAAGGCAGGTAACAAGGTCGCCAACATGCCTGATCTCCTTCGTTTCGTACCAAAGAAATCCTAGACCCACTGCCGTGGACTATAGGTCAGCGTGGGATATTTGGTATCTGCGCGCTAGAGGACCGGATATATGGTCGAGCCGTTGTCTCGTCCCGGCTCGCGTTGGCGGAACGAAGATGGCGCTCCGGCGCAGCGAAGATGTTTTGCATGAGGGCAGTCCGGAAGAAAAAACAGGGACTGTTTCAGCAGTGTGGGGGCTGAGAATCGAGCCGCGTGGGTAGGGCAGACCGAGGAAAGATGCGTAAAAACCTGTTTTTTTGTGCGCACACCACCGGTGGTCCTGCAGCCGTTGCTTGAGGGATTCAACTGAGAACAGAATCGGTCGAAGGGCTTCGATGAGTCGCAGGCAGTCTCCTCGTGTACCCCTACTCCCATTTAAGGAGAATGCCATGTATCGCCCCGAGGATTTTCGCCTCGATGGCCAGGTTGCGGTGGTCACCGGCGCCGGTGCAGGCATCGGCCGGGCCATCGCGCAAACGTTCGCCGCCGCCGGTGCGGCGGTGCTGGTCAGCGATTTATCGTTAGCAGCGGCCGAAGTGGTGCGTGATGAGATCGTCGCTGGCGGTGGCCAGGCCGCCGCCCACGGCTGCGATGTCACCGACGAGACCCAGCTTGAACAGCTGGTCGAGCACAGCGTGATCGACTTCGGGAGTCTCACGCTGCTCGTCAGCAATGCCGGGGGCGGCGGTCCGAAGCCGTTCGACATGCCGATGGCCGATTTCCGCCGCGCCTACGAACTGAACGTGTTTTCGCTGTTTCGCCTGGCGCAGCTGGCGGCTCCGCATATGGAACGGGCCGGTGGCGGGGCGATGCTGGCGATCACCTCGATGGCCGGCGACAACCGCAACCAGCGCATGGCCTCTTACGGCTCTTCCAAGGCCGCGGCCAACCACCTGATCCGCAATATTGCCTTCGACCTGGGGCCGCGCGGTATCCGCGTTAACGGGATCGCCCCCGGCGCGACCCTCACCGACGCGTTGAAAAGCGTCCTCACTGAGGACATTGAGCGCCGCATGCTGGCGCGCACGCCCATCCCGCGGCTAGGCACACCGCAGGACATGGCCAACGCGGCGCTGTTTCTCTGTTCGCCAGCGGCCTCTTGGATCAGCGGCCAGATCCTCACGGTATCCGGGGGTGGGGTGCAGGAGCTGGACTGAACACGTCGGGAGGCGGCCAACATCAAGCCCGAGAGGGATCTTCGCTCGAATATCTGTCGGGCCGCTCACGCCTGCCCCGCCGGACTGGGCTTGGCCAGGCCGGGGGGCAGGGTGCGATCAGGATTTTCCTTTACCCTTGGGTGGTGTTTGCTTGTTGCTGTTCTCGCTCTGATACTGCTCGAACAGCTCATCGGCAATGGTTTTCAGCGAGCGGCCGATCTGGGCGTACTCGTATTCGTTGAGATTGGCCAGGGAGGCCCGAGCCGCCGGTTGCTGGGTGCCGAAGCCTTTGCCGGGCAACAGCACGACGCCGGTCTCCTGGGCGATCCGGAACAGGATGTCGCCACCGCTGTACTTGGCTTTGACCCAGGCAGCAAAGTCGTCGCCATGGATTTTGCGGGCGATATCCTCCATGTTCAGCAGGGTGTAGTAATCGACGGCGTTCTCGTCCGTATCCGGGTCCATGCCCAGTTCGCGGTACAGCGTCACCTCACGGCGGCGTATGAGTTTCTTCAACTCGGCCTTGTAGCTGTCGCTTTCATCCATCAGGGCGAAGAGGGCGAACAGAACCATTTGCACCTGCTGTGGCGTTGACAGGCCTGCGGTGTGGTTCAGGGCGACAGCGCGGCTGTCGGCGACCAGGCGGTCGATGAACTTGAGCTGCTGCACATCGGTAACAATGGATTGGTAGCGCTTGTTGAGCGTCGCATGCGCCTCTTCTGAATAACCTTCCAGCGTCTTATCGAACACGTTGTCCTTGTGCGTCGCGATCACCCCCAGCCGCCAACCCGTAGCTCCGAAGTACTTGGAAAAGGAGTACACGAGGATGGTGTTGCGAGGGCAGATGGCGAACAGTGAGCGGAAATCGTCGGCGAAGGTGCCATATACGTCGTCCGTCAGGATGAACAGGTCGGGCCGCGATTCCTTCACGATGCGGGCAACAAGCTCCAGGCTGCGGTCATCCATTTTCACGGAGGGCGGATTACTGGGGTTGATGCAGAAGAACATCTTGATGGCCGGGTCTCTCAGCTTCTCGAGTTCTGCCTCCGGGTATTGCCAGGCTTCGTCGGGACTTGCATCGATACGCACCTGCTCCAGGCCGTACTCTTCCAGTGCCGGAATTTCAATGTAGGGCGTGAACACCGGTAAACCGATGGCGACCTTATCGCCGCGCTTGATCAGACCGTTTTGTTGCAGCGTGTGGAAGATATAGGCAATTGCTGCCGTACCGCCCTCCACGGCAAAGAGATCGACGTCTCCGGCGGGAACGTAGCCACCGATCATTTCCTTGACGATGTAGTGGCATACCACCTGTTCGGAAATGGTCAGCATCCGTGGCGGAACGGGGTAATTGCACCCCAGGATGCCGTCGACCATTTCATGCAGGAAGGCCGGCGCCGAAAGCCCAAGCTGGTCGCGCACATAACTGATGCTTTTGGCCAGAAACACCACACCAGGCTGATCATGGTGTTGAGCAATGAAGCGCTCGAAGCGCCCCTCAATCCCCTCGATGTGGGGCAAGCCGCCGACGCCATTGGGCATATAGGAGTACGACAGCTCGGACTCGGAGGTGGCGAATAGTCCCAGGCGGAAGAACGCTCGCCGAGGCAGGGTCGCCAGAAAGTTGGGGTTACCCCGTCCGGCATTGAGCATCATCCGGTTTGCCTTACCGGAGGCCAGCTTCATTAACTCGTCTTTGAGCTCGAAGGGGCTCAGATTGGCGAACTTTGCGTACTCATCATCATTCTTGACGTGTTCATCGCTCATGGCATTCACCTCTCTGTTAAACCAAGGCTACGACCAGAGGCCCGAGCAGCGTGAGGAACACGTTGGCCAGGGCATAGGTCACGGCGAAGGGAACGGTCGGAACGGAATTGCCCGCCTTGTTGAGGACTTCACCGAAGGCCGGGTTGGAACTGCGTGCGCCGGAGAGCGCGCCTGCCAATACCGCGGTGTTGTCGTAGCGCAGAATGTAGCGGCCCACGAGCATGGTGATGAAGAGGGGCAGGATGGTAACCACCACACCGACAAGGAAGATCGAAAGGCCGTGGGCGATAACGGTTTCGACGGCCTGGCGCCCTGCCTGCAGGCCCACCACCGCGACGAAACCGGCTAGGCCGAGATCGCGCATCAATGTCGAGGCCGCCAGGGGCAAGTTGCCCAGCGCCATGTGATGGCTTCGATACCAACCAAAGATCAGGCCCGAAATGAGCGCGCCCCCGCCACTGCCCAGGGTGAGCGGCACTGATCCCCAGCGCACCACGAGCAGGCCGATCAGCAGGCCGACCACCAGTCCGAAGCCGTGGAAAATCCAGTCGGTCTTCATGCTGGGCACAATAATGGTCCCCATTTGCTTGGACACCCGCTGAATGTCTTCCGGGGTGCCGTAAAGCGTGATCAGGTCGCCTGTCGCCACGGTCGTATCAGGTTTCAGCGTCAGCGCCTGGCCTTCGCGCTTGATGCCGACGATATACACGCCATGGCGCAATGCCTCGCCGGTTTCCTGTTGGATTTGAGCCAGCGAATGCTTGGCCAACGCGGGGTTGTGGAGGGTGACATCCTGCTGGCCCACTACCACGTCCATGTCGGGGTCCGCCACCAGCTCGGTGCCGAGTTGCTGCGCCAGGGCGACGACACCAGCGCGTCGGCCAACCACCAGCACCACGTCACCGGCCGCCAGAACCGTATCCGGTGAGACGCCCACCAGATCGCTGCCGCGTTTGATACGCTCGACGGTGACCTGCCCACCGTCTTGCCTGGAGGCCTCAAGCTGAGCGACCGTCTGACCCGCCACGTGCTGATCGATACGGTAAACCCGTCCTACCAGCGTGGGTAGTGCAGGTTCTTCACCGGGTTTGTAAACCTTGGGGCCCGTCATCTGTGCCGCTTCAGCCTTGACCGCGTCGTCACGTATGGAGCGTTTCATGAACCAGGGCAGGACGTTGACGCACATGATGATGGCGCCCAGCGTTCCGAAGATATACGTCACGGCATAGCCTACCGCGACGTTGTCCTGAAGGGCCTGAACCTGCTCCGGGGGGAGGCCCAGCTTGGCGATCGCCGCACCGGCGGTGCCGATGACCGCGGATTGGGTCATCGCGCCTGAGGCGATCCCGGCTGCCAGGCCTTTATCGAAGCCCATGATCTTTGCGGCGACAACCACGGTAATAAGCCCGCTGACCGCCATGACGACCGACATCACGATTTCTCGGATGGTCTTGCGTCCCAGTGAACGGAAGAATTGTGGTCCGCTTTCAACGCCCACCGCGTAGATGAATATGGCAAACAGGACAGCCTTGACGCCGTCATCGATGGTGACCCCAAACTGACTGATCGCCACGCCGGCCAACAACGACCCGGCGACGCCGCCTAGCTGGAATTTGCCGAAACGGAAATTGCCGATCCAGTAGCCGATTGCCAGCGACAGGAATAACGCAATGTCCGGTGACTTGCTCAGAATCTCGTGGATAAATTCCATTGTGCCACCTCGATAAACGGGTAGGAATGCAACAAAAAAACTGGAATATCCGCCGGCAGGCCAAAAGTGCGGCACCGAAGCGAAACATCATCCATAAAGCATGGCGCTACAAATGCTCGCTGTCGGAGCGTGTGGGGCAGGTAGTCACACCGTGATGGCGTGGCTTGTTATTACTAACAAACTCAAGCATACGCCCAGAGGGCTGTCCAAGAAGCTAGACGAGTGGTGAGCCTCAACGGGAAGCCCAACGGCGGGCCTTTCAAGCCGAAACGGCATTCGCGCGAGTGCCCGAAATCGAGGGAAGGAGAGAGGGTGGCGGAAGGCAGTGAGAGTCGAACTCACCCAGGAACGGCTGCCGTCCCCAACCGGGTTTGAAGCCCGGCCGCACCACCGGGTGCGATTGCCTTCCTTATTCGATGTCTTTCCCGCTCATAGGACAGCAGAGCGGCGAAAGCGTCTGGCTATGACCGAGTATTCTTTATTCCGGCTTCAGTTGGCCAGCTCTGATGCCAGGGAACTGTCGGGTCGGATCTTGCGCTCGTTGCCGAAGCGGCGGGTAAGACCGATGCGGTCGAAGTGTTCCAGTAGCTGGATGCTGCGTTTGCGGCCCAGTTGGATGTGATCGCGGAAGTTGGCGGCTTGGATCACGCCGGTTTGTCGCTCCATCTCCAGCAGGATCGTCGCTAACTTGCGGATGGACGTTTCGGTGTAGAACAGATCCTTTACCACCTGTTGCAGCTCACCAAGGCGGGCGAGCTTGCGCAGCAGGACGCGCACCTGATCATCGCCTATCGCCAGTTCGCGAGCCAGTTCGCGTACCCAGGGAGGGTTGAAGCCTTGCGCGTCGAGCAACGGCCACAGCTGCACCTTCAATATTTCTTCTTCGTCGCTCAAGCGTACCTGGTGTTCGGACAGGTGCAGCCAGGGGCCGCTGGCCTGTACCGTGCCTTCGGCCAGTGCCTGTTCCAGCAGGGCGATGAAAACGGGGCGCTCCAGCTGGGATAGGGCATAGCGGCGTAGACGGTCGCGATCGGGACCGAGTTCGTCGGGTTGCTCCTCATGGAAGCGTCGCAAGGCGGCGATCAGGCTCTGGCTCAGATAGTCCCAGCAGGGGCGCTCGAATATCCGGAAACCGTACCCTGTGGTGATCTCTATTACGTCGTCCGGAAGTTGCCAGGTGTGCCGTGGCCGATTGAACTGGCGTTCTAGATTGGCAGGGGGCACGCCGTTGATGGCGCTGGGCAGCAGGTGCGGCAGGATTTCTTCCAGAGTTTCGCCCGCCAGTGCGCGCAGTTGGGCCAGCCGCGCCTGGCGGTGTCGATTGCGTGGAGGGGCGAAGGGGTCGAGCACGCGACCGCCGCCCAGGGTGCGTCGTGCGGACTGGTCGCGCAGCACCACCCGATCGCCATGTACTGCGTGCACTGGCTCGTTGAGCTGAAGTTGCGCATGGACAAGCCCACCGGGCGCGATAAATTCGCCTTCCAGCAGGGCAATGCGCCCGGTGACATCCTGCGCGCCTAGGTGCACATGCACCGGAGACCAGTGTTTGAGGGCGCGGGTTTCACTGGCAAGCAGGGTGAATTCGATATCGATGCGTTGCGATACAGCTTCCAGCGAGGGTGCCAGCAGCCAGTCGCCGCGGCTGATCTGCTCGACGGCCAGGCGCTCGCCGGAGAGGTTCACCGCAACCCGCTGGCCTGCGTGTGCTTCCTGCGCTTTACGGTTTTGCGCGTGGAGGCCGCGCACACGTACGCGTCGCCCGCTGGGACTCAGGGACAATTCGTCGCCAACTTGGACAGTGCCGGCAAAGGCGGTTCCAGTGACAACCACGCCGGCGCCGGTCACGCTGAAGGCCCGGTCAATGGCCAGGCGAAAATGGCCGTTGGTGCTACGCGAGCGGACGAGCTCCGCCTGTTCGCGCAAGGCCTGGCGTAGGTCGCCGATGCCATGGCCGGTGGTGGATGAGACCGGAAAGATCGGTGCCCCTGCCAGTGGACCGGGTTGCAGCAATGCGCTGATCTGCTGACGCACCTCGGCGAGCCGCGACGGCTCGACCCGGTCGATCTTGGTCAGCGCGACGAGTGCCTGGTCAATCCCCAGCAGCTCGACGATGGCCAGGTGCTCGCGCGTTTGCGGCATCACCCCGTCATCCGCGGCCACTACCAGCAGAAGGCAGTCGATGCCGCTGGCGCCGGCCAGCATGTTATGCACGAAGCGTTCGTGGCCCGGCACATCGATGAAGCCGGTCAGGTTGCCATCACCCAGGTCGGCATAGGCATAGCCCAGGTCGATGGTGATGCCGCGTTCGCGCTCTTCACGGCGGCGATCGCCCTGTTGGCCGGTAAGGGCCTTGAGCAGCGCGGTCTTGCCATGATCGATATGCCCGGCGGTACCGACGATCACGTCGCCATTTCCTGCTGCAGCTGCGGCAGTTGTTCGAGAAACGCCGGTTCGTCGTCGAGCTGGCGCAGGTCCAGCCAGAGGGTGTCTTCTGCCACGCGCCCGAGTATCGGAATCGGCAGGCAACGCAGGGCTTCTTCCAGCTGTCGCAGGTTGCGTCCTCGAAGGCGTTTGGGTTGTTTCGGGCGGATGCACAGCGCAGCGCTGGGCAACCTCGCGACTGGCTGGGCGCCGCTGCCGATCATGCCCAGGGCGTCGCTGGCGGTGACCTGCCAGGTCTCGCCGAGCACTGCGGCGAGCGCCGGCGCGATGCGTTCGGCTTGCAGGCGAATATCCTGCTGGGGACGGCTGAGCAGGCGCAGGCTGGTCAGGCGTTCGGCAAGGCGGTCCGGGTCGCGGTAGAGGTTGAGTACCGCTTCCAGCGCGGCCAGGGTCAGCTTGTCCACCCGCAGGGCGCGCTTGAGCGGGTTCTTCTTGATCTTTTCGATCAGTGCTTTGTTGCCCACGATCAGCCCGGCCTGCGGGCCGCCGAGCAGCTTGTCACCGCTGAAAGTGACGATATCGGCGCCGTCGCGCAGCGCTTCCTGCACGGTGGGCTCCTTGGGCAGGCCCCAGCGCGACAGATCCAGCAGGCTACCGCTGCCGAGGTCTTCCAACAGCGGCAAGCCGTGCTCATGGGCGATGGCGGCGAGTTCCCCGGTGGCCACGCTGGCGGTGAAACCCTGCACGCTGTAGTTGCTGGTGTGCACCCGCATCAGCAGGCCTGAGCGGACGTTGATGGCCGCTTGGTAGTCCTTGGCGTGGGTGCGGTTGGTGGTGCCGACCTCATGCAGCTTCACCCCGGCGCGGGCCATGATGTCGGGGATGCGAAAGGCGCCGCCGATCTCGATCAGCTCACCGCGGGAAATAATGCCTTCCTTGCGCGCGCCCAGGCTATTGAGCGCGAGCAGCACGGCAGCAGCATTGTTGTTGACCACGGTGACGGCCTCGGCGCCGGTCAGCTCGCGGATAAGCCCTTCGATGAGGTCATCGCGGTCGCCACGCTTGCCCGTTGCCAGATCGAATTCCAGATTCAGCGGATAGCGCGCGGCGAGGGTGATCGCCTCGACGGCCTCGTCCGGCAACAGCGCCCGGCCGAGGTTGGTATGCAGCACGGTGCCGGTGAGGTTGAAGACGCGTCGCACACGACTGCGATGCTGCTTGGCCAAGCGCTCACCGGCACGACCTGCCAGCACGGCCTCGGACAGCTCCAGCGCCGCAAGCTGCCCCATACGGGCCGGTTCACGAAGCTCGTCAAGCAGGTCGCGCAAGGTGTCGAGCAGCGCATCACGGCCGTAGCGTTGCTGCAACGGCGCACAGGCAGGCGCGCGCAGCAGGCGGTCGACAGAAGGCAGGCGAGTGCTGCTCATGAGGCAACTGAAGCCATGCGGGACGATGCGAGCGCCTGTCGGCGGTGGTGGGCTAGAGCCTTGATGTCCGAGGCGAATGCAATGATCCCTGACACGCGGAATGTCCTCCTGGGTACGACGCGAGAAGCATAGACGCACGCAGAAGGTCTTGGTTCAGTGCCGTTTGGCTTGGGCCGCAACCGGCCGTTCGACGGCGCAATAAAAAACCCGGGCAAGCCCGGGTTCTTGTGTCGCCGATAGGGATCAGGCGTTCTGGCGGATACCAGCCACCAGCCAAGGCTGGTTCTCGCCCTGGGCACGCTCCATACGCCAGCTTTCGCTGAAGGGCTCGCCCTGATCGAAGCGCGAGTTCTTCGACACGCCGACGAAGGTCAGGGTGGCGGTGGTCTTCTCGGCGTCGTCGTCCACACCGTCGAGCTGGATCTGCAGATCGTCGACATAGGTGGACTGGTAGGCATCACCGATCTCGGCGCGCTCGCGCTTGAGGAACTCAAGCAGTTGCGGCGTGACGAACTCGGCGATCTTGTCCATCTCGTTGGCATCCCAGTGCTGCTGCAGCGACAGGAAATGCTCGCGAGCGGCGCCAACGAAGCTTTGCTCGTTGAACCAGGCGGGTGCGTTGATCACCGGTGCCGTCGCTACGGCCGCAGTGTTGCTGCCGCCGAAGATAGACGGCTGCTGTGGCATTTCCCGCTGCATCGGTGCGTGGCCAGCTACGGCTGGCTGCTGCTGGCGTCGACGTGCGGAGATGAAGCGGAAGATCACGAACGCAATCAGGCCAAGGATCAGGATATCCATGAACTGGATGCCGTCGAAGCCGTCGCCCATGAACATCGAGGCCAGCAGACCACCAGCGGCCAGGCCAGCCAGCGGGCCGAGCCAGCGCGAAGCGCCGCTTGCGGCAGGTTGCTGACGGCCAGCTTGCTGAGTGGCGGCGTCGTTGCGTTGCTGGGGTTGCGCCTGGCGAGTCTGGTGGCTGGGTGCCGAGCCGAAGCTCTTGCCGCCGCCGAAGCGCTTGGCATGGGCATCGATGCTGAGAGTCAGACCGATACACAGTGCCATGAAGATGCTTAGCACACGTTGCATTGAGTGTTCCCGCTTTATTAGTGGAGGTACGCGCGCCATGTTGCACAGGGGGACGACACAACGCCAGCGATAAGTGTTTCAGGCTTTGTGCTGCCCGCAGTGATGGCACTTTGGTTTCGATCTGTTCGCTTTTCGACTACCCTCTCGCCGCCCGAAGCGCGGGTAAAGCCTTTTAGGCGGTTCAGAACCGATTAAACATGGAGTATCGGATGAAATCTCTCGTTGCCCTCACAGCAGCCATCACCTGCACGCTGGCCTTGCAGGGCTGTACTACCCACCTGGCTGAAGGGCAGAAACGCGAACTGGCTATCTACGAAGAGAAGGGGCTGCTGGTCAAGGAGAAAAGTGTTGGTACCGCAGCGGTGCTAGGGATCTTCCCGGGCGCAGGCTATTTCTATACCGGGCACTACGTATTGGGCGTGACCACGCTGCCCCTGTATCCATTCCTTGGCCCGCTGTGGATGCCCTTCGACACCGCCGCCTCTGCCAAGAGCCGCAACTACTATGCGACCAAGATGGAAGCCGAGCGCAACAAGGCGCGGGAACTGCGCGAGCTGGATCATCGTCTTGAAGACAAGCAGCTGACCTATGAGCAGCACATCCGCGAGCAGCGCACCATTGAGGCCAAATACGCAGCGTACTGATACCGGTAGCCGGGTAGGCCAGCGTCATTGCTTGCCTGCTGCTCTGGTGAGAAGGCTGCTCCGTTTCTCGGGTTGGCCTTCTCACCAATGGGCGAGCGATTCAACGCCAGTTGTACAGCTCTTTCTCGGAAATCTCGTGCATGGGCTCGACTTGAGCCTGAAACGCCTTCATTGAAGCCCAGATGCGGCCGTTCAGCTCGCTTTGTGCGGCCAGTTCGCCGAGTACCAGGTCCGATTGCTCGCGCATCGCGGCGAGCACTTCGTCCGGGAATCGCTTGAGCTGGGTGCCGTATGTCTTGAGCTGCTCCAGCGCGATGGCATTGTTGTAAGTGTAGTCGTCGAGCATGTCGCGGCTGGCGGCGCGGGTCGCCTCGGTGACAATCGCCTGCAGGTCCTTGGGCAAGCTGTCGAAGGCCTTCTGGTTGACCAGCAGTTCCAGTACCGCCTGGGGTTCCTGCCAGGCGGGGTAGTAGTAATAGCGCGCTGCCTTGTGCAGGCCGAAGGCTAGATCGTTATAGGGGCTGACCCAGTCGGTGGCGTCGATGGCGCCGGTCTGCAGCGAAGTGAACACCTCCCCGCCGGGCAGGTTGACGCTGGTAGCGCCGAGCCGGCTCAACACTTCGCCGCCCAGGCCCGGCATGCGGATCTTCAGCCCCTTGAGGTCGGCCAGCGAATGGATTTCCTTGTTGAACCAGCCGCCCATCTGCATGCCGCTGTTGCCTACTACCATCGGCTTCACGCCGAAGGGCGCATAGGCTTCCTCCCAGAACTGCTGGCCGCCGCCCCGGCTCAACCAGGCGTTCATCTCGATGGCCGAAAGCCCGAACGGCACCGAGGTAAAGAACTGTGCGGTCGGTACCTTGCCCTTCCAGTAATAAGCCGCGCCGTGACCCAGCTCGGCGGTGCCGCGCGAGACAGAGTCAAAAACTTCCAAGGCAGGAACCAGCTCACCGGCGGCGTATACCTTGATGGCCAGGCGGCCACCGCTCATGGTGGTGATGCGCTCAGCCAGGCGCTCGGCTGAGGTTCCCACACCCGGATAGTTCTTCGGCCAAGCGGTGACCATCTTCCAGTGATAGACCTGGGCCGGCTCGCCCGCGGTTGGTGAAACAGCGGATTTGGCTTGTTCGTCCTTGCAGCCGGTGAGGCCCAGCGTGGCAAGCAGCGCGGTGGCAGCAACTAGGTGGCGGCGTTTCATGGGGCTCTGGTTTCCTTGGTGGCGTTGCTCTGGAATCAGCGGCTCTCTGAGCCGTAGCGCGGTTGAAAACCGCGCTACGGTCAAGGGTTTTACAACGCTTCGAGTTTGGCGTAGCTCAGCATCAGCCATTTGCTGCCTTCGCTCTCGAAGTTCACCTGCACCCGTGCCTGGGCGCCGGAGCCTTCAAAGTTGAGAATGGTGCCTTCGCCAAACAGCGAGTGGCGTACGCGCTGGCCCAGGCTGAACGGGGTATCCGGTACGCCGGCACCATCGAACATCGATGCGCCACTCATCCCTCTACTGTTGAACGAGCGGCTTACGGTGTTGCTCAGGCGAACTTCCCTGACCAGCGCCGGTGGAATTTCACGTACGAAGCGCGAGATCTTGTTGTAGGTCTCGCTGCCATACAGGCGCCTGGTTTCGGCATAGGTGATGGTCAGCTGCTGCATGGCGCGGGTGATACCCACGTAGGCCAGACGGCGTTCCTCTTCCAGACGGCCGGATTCCTCCAGGCTCATCTTATGCGGGAACAGTCCTTCTTCCATGCCCACTAGGAATACCAGCGGGAACTCCAGGCCCTTGGCGCTGTGCAGAGTCATCAGTTGCACGCTGTCCTCGTGGTCGCCGGCCTGCTGCTCGCCGGCCTCCAGCGAGGCGTGGTCGAGGAAGGCCGCCAGCGGCGTCTGCTCGTCTTCCTGCTCGTCGCTGAAGTTGTCGAAGGCGCGCGCGGCAGACACCAGTTCCTCAAGGTTTTCCACCCGTGCCTGGGCTTTCTCTCCCTTCTCGTCGCGGTGGTAGGCGAGCAGGCCGGATTGCTCGATAACCAGCTGCGCCATGCTATGCAGCTGCATGCCCTCGACCTTCAGGGCGAGGGTGTCAATCAGCTCGACAAAGGCATTCAGCGCGCTGGCTGCACGGCCGGATACCGCGTTGGTGCCCACGGCCTGGTGCAGCGCGGCCCACATTGAAGTTTCCTGGGTGCGTGCCAGCTGACGCAGGGATTCGACAGTCTTCTCGCCGATGCCGCGCGCCGGCACGTTGATCACCCGCTCCAGCGCCGCGTCGTTGTCGCGGGTCTGGATCAGGCGCAGGTAGGCCATGGCATTCTTGATCTCGGCGCGCTCGAAGAAGCGCTGGCCGCCGTAGATGCGGTAGGGGATCTTCTCGCGCAGCAGCGCTTCCTCAAGCACCCGTGACTGGGCGTTGGAACGGTAGAGGATGGCGATTTCGCTGCGACTCATGCCGTCACGGATCGCCTTCTCGATGCTCTCGACCACATAGCGCGCTTCGTCGTGTTCGTTGAACGCGGCGTAGAGGCTGATTGGCTCGCCTTCACAGCCCTCGGTCCACAGCTCCTTGCCCAGCCGTCCCTGATTGTTGGCAATCAGCGCGTTGGCGGCCTTGAGAATGCAGGCGGTGGAGCGGTAGTTCTGCTCCAGGCGAATGGTTTCGGCGTCAGCGAAGTCCTGGCTGAACTGGTGCAGGTTCTCGATCCGCGCGCCGCGCCAGCCGTAGATCGACTGGTCATCATCGCCGACCACCATCAGGCTCTCGCCGCCCTTGGCCAGCAGGCGCAGCCAAGCATACTGCACGGCGTTGGTGTCCTGGAATTCATCCACCAGCACGTGGCGGAAGCGCCGCTGGTAGTGCTCCAGCAGGCCAGGATGGTTGCGCCACAAATCCAGCGCACGCAGCAGCAACTCGGAGAAATCGATCACCCCAGCGCGCGCGCAGGCCTGCTCGTAGGCTTCGTAGATCTTCAGCTGAGTGGCGAGGAACAGGTCGCCGCCGGCCTGGATGTTCTTCGGACGCAGGCCTTCGTCCTTCTGGGCGTTGATCCACCATTGCGCCTGGCGCGCCGGCCAGCGCTGCTCGTCCAGGCCCAGCTCGCGAATCACCCGCTTGACCAAGCGCTGCTGGTCGTCGGAATCCAGAATCTGGAAATTCTGCGCCAGCTGCGCTTCCTGCCAGTGCGCGCGCAGCAGGCGATGGGCGAGGCCGTGGAAGGTGCCGACCCACATGCCCTGCGGGTTGACGTGCAGCAACTGCTCGATGCGCTGGCGCATCTCGGCAGCGGCCTTGTTGGTAAAGGTCACCGACAGGATCGAATGCAGCGAGGCGTGTTCAATCTGATGAAGCCAGGCAATCCGGTGCACCAGCACGCGGGTCTTGCCGGAACCTGCACCAGCCAGCACCAGTTGACGCCCCAGCGGCGCGGCCACGGCCTGGCGCTGGGCATCGTTGAGGGAATTCAATAGGAGAGAGAGATCGTCATGCATCGCGGCATTCTATGGGAAATGCCGCGGATGCGCTCGCCGTCCCGAGTCTGTAGCTGCAGTTGCCGACGGAATCGATTGGCCCGCGCACCTTTCGTCGGTGAGTGTGCCGCGGGGTGGGGTTGAGTCCTTCTTTGTTTGAGCAGGGAATGACGCTGGGCCGGCAACGTGCCATTATCGGCCGGTTCATCGAACGGCTGCTTATCGGGCAGCCGCGCTTCGAACCATCCGTCATTACCCTGCGAAGAGTCATTCCGGATCACCAGCACAACGAAAATAACAATGACCCATCCTGCTCAAGCCAGCCCTGAGACGCTTTCGATCGACGATGAGCTCGATGCGTGCGGGCATGAAGATGCCGACCAACATACCGAGCGGATGCGGCTCCTGTTTAATGGTTTGCGGCTGCCGCTGCTACTGCTGATGCTGGCCAGTCTGTTGGTACCGGCCGTGCTCTGGCGCGAGCATGGCCAGTTCGAGCTCATGCTGTGGTCCTTTTGCACGCTGGGATTGGCGCTAGCACGTTTGCAGCAGGGCTTGGCATTTGCCAGAGCCGATGTGGTTGCACGGACGAGGCCGCTCTGGTTGCAAGGGTTGCTGCTGGGTAATGCGCTGTCTGCCGTGTTACTTGGCTATGCGATGGTCGTACTGGTGCCCGCCGAGGGGTTTTTGGTGCAGGCGTTGCTGTATGGCTTGCTGAGCTCCGTCGTGGTCGCCGGCAGTGTTGCCTGCGGTGTATCGCTTTGGGCGTTCTTGAGTTTCACTTTGCCTTGCTTGCTGCCTGCGGGCCTGCTCCTGATCTTCAGCGATCAACCCATTCAACGCGGTTGGGGGGTGTTGGGGCTGATCCTGCTGGTCACGCTTGGCATGATCGCCTGGCAGATCAATCGGCTGGTCACTCAGAGCCTGCGCCAGCGTGCGGACAATGCGCTGCTGATCCAGCGGTTGACGCAGGTCAGCAACCAGGCAGTAGAGCTGAATGCCGATCTGGCCCGCGAGGTCAGCCAGCGCCGGCTTGCCGAGCGACAGTTGCGTGAAGCCTTTGACAGCCTCGAACTGCGTGTCGCCGAGCGTACCGTTGAGCTGGCCAAGGCGGTGGAGGCGTTGAGCCGGAGCGAGGCGCGTCTGAGCCTTGCCATGGAAGCCAGTGAGTTGGGGCTGTGGGACTGGGACCTGCAGCACGATGAAGTGCATCACTCCGGCTGGAGCATGGTTATCGACCATTCCGGCCTGCCGGCCGGGCGGGATGATGGACGTTGGCACAGCGTGGACCCCGATGACGTGCCGCGCGTGCGGGAAATCATGTTGGCGCACCTGAAAGGCGCGAGCGAAACCTACCGGGTGGAGTATCGCATCCAGCGGGACGATGGCAGCTACCTGTGGATCGAGGACCGCGGTCGGGTGATCCAGCGTGACAAGGAAGGGCGCGCCTTGCGCATGATCGGCACCCGTCGCGACATTAGCGAGGCGCGCCGCCAGGCCGAGCAACAGCGCCTGGCCGCCGTGGTGTTCGAGGCTGCGCGCGAAGGGGTGGCGATCATGGACGCAGCGTATCGCCTGCTGGCGGTCAATGATGCCTGTTGCGAGCTGTCCGGTTACAGCCGCGAAGAGTTGGTCGGCCACAGCGTCGCGCGGTTGGCCAGCTCGGCGGAATCCAGGCAGCAATACGCGAGCGTGCGAGAAGCGTTGCGTTGCGATGGCAGCTGGCAAGGCGAGCTCATCGAGGCGCGCAAGAATGGCGAAACCTATCCGCAGTGGGTTCAGTTACGCGCCGTGCGTGACGCCAATGGCGCGATCAGCAACGTGGTGGCCTTCATTTCCGATCTCACGCTGCGGCGTCAGGTCGAGGACCGCCTGCGCTACCTGAGTCGCTACGACGAGCTCACCGGCTTGGCCAACCGTAGCCTGCTCAAAGAGCGCCTGCACGATGCCTGTCAGCGGGCCCGAGGCGCTACCGGGCACCTGGCGGTGCTCTATATCGATCTGGACCGCTTCAAGGTGCTCAACGACAGCCTTGGCCATGAGGCCGCGGACCAGCTTCTCAGCTTGATCTCACGGCGTCTGGTGTACAGCCTGACCGGCGCGGACACCGTCGCCCGGCTATCGGGCGATGAGTTCGTGGTGCTGTTAGAGGGCTATGGCAGCCTTTCGAGCCTCGCCCATGTGGGCAGTCGCCTGCTGGGGCGGATACGCAAGCCGATGACCATCGCAGGACAGGAACTGGTGGTCAGTGCGTCCATCGGCGTCAGCCTGCTGCCCGACAACGCGCGCGAGCCCGCCACCTTGCTGGCACAGGCCAACATGGCTATGCAGCATGCCAAACATCTGGGCGGCGACACATTGCAGTTTTTCACCGATCGCCTGCAGGCCTCGGGATTGGAAAACCTGAAATTGGAAAATCAGCTGCGTCAGGCGTTGGAGAAAGGCCAGCTGGAAGTCTTCTATCAGCCGCGTCTGAGCTTGCAGGAAGGCCAATTTGGCGCCGCTGAGGCTCTGGTGCGCTGGCATCACCCCGAGCAGGGTTTGCTGACGCCGGCACACTTCATCGCGCTGGCCGAGGACACGGGCCTGATCGTTGCGCTGGGCGAATTCGTTCTGCGTCAGGCCTGCTGGCAGGCGCGCCAATGGCAGCTGGACGGACTGGCTTGCATCCGGGTGTCGGTCAACCTTTCGGCCAAGCAGTTGCGGCAGGGCAATCTGGTCAGCCTGGTGCGCCAAACCCTCGAGGAAACCGGTCTGCCGGCCGCTATGCTGGAGCTCGAACTGACCGAAAGCCAGCTGCTAGACGATGTCGAGAACGCCATAAGCATCTGCAAACAGTTGCGCGTGCTGGGCGTGAAGCTGGCCATCGATGACTTCGGCACGGGTTATTCGTCGCTGAGTTATCTCAAGCGATTCCCGGTGGACTACGTGAAGATCGACAAGACCTTCATTTCAGAGCTCGATCACTCCAGCGAGGATAAGGCGATCATCCGCGCGATCATCGCGATGGTGCACGGCCTGGGGCTGGAGGTCGTCGCCGAGGGCGTGGAAACCCAGGCGCAGATGGATTTCCTGAAGGAGCAGCGCTGCGACGAAATCCAGGGCTACCTCATAAGTCGCCCGGTGCCTGCCGCGCAGTTCGCCCAGCTGCTGGGATAGGTAGCAACAGTCAGAGCCGTGCCGCGTCACCCCATACCAGGCGAACGTGATTCCTGCGCCGTCGAAGCCCTGCCAATCAGGCGCATCGTTCAAGACCCTTAGCCCAGCGGGTGGCGTTGGCTACAACGAACCGCACGGCGGAGACCGCCAAGGGGCCGAACAGGGCCGCTCGCTTGAACACGACCGGTGGGACGGGGTGAAACGGAGTTCAGCTGCCCTTATCCCCTCGTCGTCTCCCCGTTCAGCTCGCGCATCAGCAGCGCGTACTTCAGGTCTACATCGTCCGGCACGGGCAGGTAGACGGTGTGGCCGTCGCCCGGCGCGACATCGATCGCTTCGCCGCGCTTGTTCTGCAGTTGTTCCAGGCGCAGGTTGAGGTTGCCTTGGGGGGTCATCAGCTCCAGCCTGTCGCCGACCGCGAAGCGGTTCTTCACCTTGACTTCTGCCAGGCCGTTGCGGCGCTCGCCGGTCAGTTCGCCGACGAATTGCTGGCGCTCGGAGAGCGAGAAACCACGTTCGTAGTTCTGGTATTCATCATGCACGTGGCGGCGCAGGAAACCTTCGGTGTAGCCGCGGTGGGCGAGGGATTCGAGAGTGTCCATCAGAGATTTGTCGAACGGCTTGCCGGCCAACGCGTCGTCGATGGCCTTGCGGTAGACCTGGGCGGTGCGCGCCACATAGTAATGGGACTTGGTGCGGCCCTCAATTTTCAGCGAGTGCACGCCCATCTGGACCAGGCGCTCGACATGTTGCACGGCGCGCAGATCCTTGGAGTTCATGATGTAGGTCCCGTGCTCGTCCTCGCTGACCTCCATGAACTCGCCGGGGCGGCTGGAATCCTCCAGAAGGAACAGTGCGTCGGTGGGCTTGCCTACGCCCAGTGTGGGCTCGGTCCGGCCTGGCTCGGCTTGCTGCACGGCAATCGGCTCATACTGGTGCACCACTTCGCCGAGTTCGTTCTCCTTGGCCTCGTGAGTCTTGTACTCCCAGCGGCAAGCGTTGGTGCAGGTGCCCTGGTTAGGGTCGCGCTTGTTGATGTAGCCCGAGAGCAGGCAGCGTCCCGAATAGGCCATGCACAGCGCGCCGTGGACGAAGACTTCCAGTTCCATGTCCGGCACCTGCTGGCGGATCTCGTCGATTTCTTCCAGCGACAGCTCGCGGGAAAGAATCACGCGGCTAACCCCCTGTTGGTGCCAGAACTTGACCGTGGCCCAGTTCACCGCATTGGCCTGTACCGAGAGGTGAATGGTCATCTCGGGGAAGTGCTGGCGCACCAGCATGATCAGGCCGGGATCGGACATGATCAGCGCGTCCGGCCCCATCGCCACCACCGGCGCCAGATCCTTGATGAAGGTTCTGAGCTTGGCGTTATGTGGCGCGATGTTGACCACCACGTAGAACTGCTTGCCCAGCGCGTGCGCTTCGTCGATGCCGAGCTTGAGATTCGCGTGGTCGAACTCGTTGTTGCGCACGCGCAGGCTGTATCGCGGCTGGCCTGCGTATACCGCGTCGGCGCCATAGGCAAAGGCGTAGCGCATGGACTTCAGGGTGCCGGCGGGAGAGAGCAGTTCGGTGCGGGGGGCGCTGGTCATGGTGCGGTGACTCGTACACGTATAAAAAGTGCGCGAATTCTACTGAAGTTTCCCTGCCCTTGCGCCTGGGCAGATCAACTTCCGACCTCTTGCGTGGAGCGCCAATCACTAACAACGCCTTTGCAGCGTGCAGGAAGGTCCAGTCCGGGCCACGCTATTCTTGGTGGCGCGATGGTCATCGCTGTATTGCCGATAAACGGCACTCCACCAGTATGGTCCGCAGTTATTCGAAGTGCTGGATGTTCACCGGGTCGCCGGATTTCATGTCCAGCTGCCGACGGATATCCTCAAACACCAGGTCGTAATATTTGTGCGTTGAGCCGATCTTGCTATGGGTCTTGGGAATGCCGTATTTCTCGGCGATTCGTGTCACGTTGATGGCAAAGTTGTAGGCCTCCCCTTTGGGCAGGAAGAAGGTTTCATTCATGTCCTTGCCCTGGATGCTGCCGTGCATGGTGAACTGGATGCCTTTTTCCCCTTTTGGATTGGTGCTGACCTCATAGTCCAGGTTCAGGTCGTAACTGACATCGTCCTTGTTCAACGCATGTCGCTCGATGTGCAAATGCCCCGGTTCGAATTTGGCCATGGATTTTCTCCTTTCAAGGCGTGGGAGAAGGGCAGAGGCTGGGATTGCCCCTGCAGGTCCTCATTTATCGATGGCTGATATCCGGCTTCGCCGTACTGACACAAGTACCGGTGCTGCTTTGGACAATCGCTTCGATGTTCGCGAGTTGACCGATCATCGCGACCTTCAGTATGGCGGGCGAATTCGCAGGCTGCCTGACCTTCGGGCCCTCGGGTCCGGTGGCAAAGCGGCGATTGATCGTTCTCACGTGGAGCGTTAGCCGATCAAGGGGCCTGTCCAGCACTTCAGCAGGTTGTGCACTTCCAGCATGTCGACCCCGCGCTCACGCATCTTGGGCAACAAGTCAAAGTGGAAAGATAAGAACCTGGCACTTACAGCGTAAGGAAGCCGTCGTAGAGGCCGTAGGCCGCCACTAGGGCACCCACCACCACTGCGGCGAAAAGCAGCTTCTCGACCCTGGTGAAAACCGCTTGTTTGAGTTCGAGCTTGGCCTTGGCGAACAGGACCGCGCCGGGTGCATAGAGCAGGGCCGAGAGCAGCAGGTATTTCACCCCGCCGGCATACAGCAGCCAGACCGCATAGATCAACGCGATACCGCCGATGATCAGATCCTTGCGCCGTTCGGCCGGGAAGCCTTCGTAGGTTTCGCCGCGCACCGCCAGCAGCAGGGCGTACGCTGCCGACCACAGGTACGGCACCAGAATCATCGAAGTACCCAGGTAAATCAGCGACAGGTAAGTGCTGGCCGAGAGCAGGGCGATGATCAGGAAAATCTGCACCATCGCGTTGGTCAGCCACAGGGCGTTGACCGGTACGTGGTTGGCGTTTTCCTTGTGCAGAAACTCCGGCATGGTGTGGTCTTTGGCGGCGGCGAACAGGATCTCCGCGCACAGCAGCACCCACGACAGCAGCGCCCCCAGCAGCGAGATGATCAGACCGACGGCGATCAACACCGCACCCCAGTACCCGAGAACATACTCAAGCACGCCGGCCATCGAAGGGTTCTGCAGTTTCGCCAGCTCAGGCTGAGTCATGATGCCCAGCGACAGCACGTTCACCAGCACCAGGAACAGCAGAACGATGATGAAACCCATCACGGTGGCTTTGCCGACGTCTGTGCGTTTTTCGGCGCGGGCGGAGAAGATGCTCGCGCCCTCGATGCCGATGAACACCCACACTGTGACCAGCATCATGTTGCGCACCTGGTTCATCACACTGCCCAGATCGGGATTTTTCAAGCCCCAGATATCGGCGGTGAAGACGTCCAGTTTGAACGCGAAGATCGCGATCAGGACGAACAGAAACAGCGGTACGACCTTGGCGACTGTGGTCACCAGGTTGATGAACGCCGCCTCCTTTATCCCGCGCAGCACCAGAAAATGCACCGCCCACAGCAGGACAGAAGCGCAGCTTACCGCCGCAACCGTGTTGCCTTGGCCGAAAACCGGAAAGAAATACCCGAGGGTGCTAAACAGCAGAACCATGTATCCGACGTTGCCCAGCCAGGCACAGATCCAATACCCCCAGGCGGAGGAGAAACCCATGTAGTCGCCAAAGCCGGCCTTGGCGTACGCGTAGACACCGCCGTCCAGGTCAGGCTTGCGATTGGCGAGGGTTTGAAAGACAAGAGCGAGGGCGAGCATGCCGACAGCGGTGATGGCCCAACCGATCAGCACCGCGCCGACCTCGGCGCTGGCGGCCATGCTTTGTGGCAAAGAGAATATCCCGCCACCGATCATTGATCCGACCACCAGTGCAACCAATGCACCCAGTCGCAACTTTCCGCCAGATTCAGACATAAGTTAACTCCAACGTACGGGCAAAGAGAGAGTTTCTTCCATTCGCTGGTCAGTCGAGACGTACATCAAGTGCAACCCGCGCGCTGTTATGGGGGCAATTGCGTGGCGAATTTAATAATACAGCTGAATCTAGAGGTTAGTTCGCTTCTTTCGATTGTAAAGAAAAGGTTGCGGAGAAGGTCGGCGGTGCCGGCCTCAGAGGTTCTGGGTGTGAATGAGGTTTAATCTGTTTTGGATAAGATCTTGGTGGTCAGGAAGATCCTATTGCCAAGAATAAATGTTCGGCGCTTGCAATATTTGTTTTCCCATGGCTGGCGTCCCATAGATGATCTCACTGCTGAGATTATTTGGCTTTATGTCTGGGATCGACGATGGGCCGAGCAGGGACGCTCACAGCGCCTTTATGACTGTTGTTGAAATTACAACCTTTGTTAAGCTTACGAACCAAGAAGTCATAACGTGCTGACGTTGACGCGTCCGCGCGGGTGGCACTCAGACGAACCGGCGCGTCGAATGACAACAAGCTTGTGAGGCTCCACACCTCAGACGGCTCGCGTGCGAGCACGCACAGCCGGTGCAGTCAGGCCATGCGCTCGGTCCTGCGAGAAATGGGAAGTTGGTGGTCCGGGAGAGATAGCAGGCTCGTTTTCGAGCCTAGGAATATTTAACGAGGGCGGATTGCATCGAGGCTTGGGATTAATCCTCGGATACTTACGCCCATGTCATCCCCTACTTTCAATCGGTAGTCCAATCAGGGAGCAACGTTATGAAAGTATCACTATTTTTCCGGTTTAGTTATTTCTGCGCTGTTGGTAGGGTGTGCTGCAACCTCACCTGATGACTACTCGGGATTTCTCGGGGATTACAGTCGCCTAAAGGAGGGCAAGTCTGCCAGTGATGTAAGCGTAATGCGCTGGATTGAACCGAATTTGAATATTCAAAGTTTAATTCCATTTATATAGAGTCTAGCCAACTCTATCCAAAACTCCGTCCGACAGCTCCAATCCCTCAGGGCGCACTTACGGGCATCACCACGTACTACGACAAAGCATTGAAAAATAAATTAGCCAATCGTTGCCCTTGGCTACCTCACCCGGCCGAGGTGTTTTGATTGTGCGTCCCGCAATCACGACCTCTTCTAGCCAAATGGAAGGTTTTCAACCTTACGAAATTCTACCGCTTGCCTTGGTGGTCGGTGCCGTGAATGCTGCTGGTGGTCGAGATCTGGAAACGACCATCGCGACCGAAGTCGCCTTTATTGACTCGGATACCATCGAGGTTGTTGCGCAAGTGGTTCGCAAAGGAGCCGCGAAGACTCTGGACTGCCCTATGTCTGGGCAGATAACTACCCGAACTCTTGCGTGGAAACGCCGGTCACTGAAAAACACGGCTTTGCAGGGCGCCCCCCGGCAGGCCGCGCATGTCGTTTCATTCAGTCAGACGGAGACGCCCATGGTTGCGAATGCGATGGATACCAGACGCAGTCTGCGCGCCACGCTCTTTCTCGGAATTGGTCTGATGGCTGCGGTCGACGAGATCCTGTTTCATCAGATTCTCGCCTGGCATCACTTTTTCGATCGCTCGACCCCTGCCATTGGCATCCTCTCCGACGGGCTACTGCATGCCGCGGAGCTGTTGTTGCTGGCAGCTGGGTTCTATCTGTTTGTCCTGCTTAGCCGTGCGGGCGCTCTCGCACGGCTGCATGCCTGGGCTGGGTTGTTCATCGGCGCGGGCGGGTTCCAGTTGTTCGATGGCATCGTCAATCACAAGCTGTTGCAGCTGCATCAGGTGCGCTACGTGGACAACCTGTGGGTCTACGATCTTGCCTGGAATGGCTTCAGCCTGGTGTTGCTGCTCATCGGCGTGCTGCTCTGGCGCCGCGCCCGGGCTGCCGAACAATAGGTCGCAGACGTGCAGCATCAGGTACATCTGCAGGCGATGACCGGAGCCTTCGTGCTTTTGCTGATGGCGGGCACGGTGTGGTTCGCCTATCTGCTCGCGGCGCTCTGGCAAGGGCGTCGCCAGCCTGGATGGCCGCTCTGGCGGCTGGCAAGTTTCACCGCTGGCAGCGCCCTGTTGGTGATAGCGCTGTCGCCGCCGGTCATGTCCTGGGGCCATGCCGACCTGCGCTGGCATATGGCCCAACACCTCATGCTGGGAATGTTCGCACCCATCGCGCTGATGCTCGGCAAGCCGGTTACGCTGCTGTTGCGCAGCGTACCGGTGACGGTTGCGCGAGGTATCACGGCGCTGCTGGGATCGTCACCGGCTCGCGTTCTGGCCCATCCGATCACAGCGATGATGCTAGATGTTGGGGGGCTCTATCTGGTGTACCTGACTCCGCTGTACCTGTTGAGCCTCGCTGATCCCAAGGTGCATGTATTGCTGCACCTGCACTTCTTCCTCGCCGGCTATCTGTTCTGCTGGGCCATTGCTGGACCCGATCCGTCACCCCATCGTGCGGGCTTTCGCACCCGGTTGGTGGCGTTGTTCCTCGCCACGGCGGCGCATTCGATTCTTGGCAAAGTGATGTACGGCTACGGTTACCCAAGGGACACTGGATACAGGCTGACGGACATCGAGGCCGCCGCACAATTGATGTACTACGGCGGCAACCTGGCGGAGATCGTGCTGGCGCTGCTGTTGTTTGCTGGCTGGTTCCGCCGCGAGGCAAAACGGCGCATGGCAATGGCCGTCGTGAACGGCTAGACAGCAAGCCGCCCGGCAAGAAGGATCAGGCCCGGCGGCACAAGCGCAGGATGTTCGCGTTACGCAGCCGCGATCACATCCCCATGATTCTCCGGTTCGATCAGCGCGCGGTGCAGCGCGGCGATGGCTGCGTCGTAGTCTTCCTCGTTGACCACGCATTGCATCTCTACCTGACGGATCGACTGATGCACGGCCTGGATGCTGATGCCGGCTTCGGCCAGCGCCGCGACCGTCTTGGCCAGGATGCCCTTGACCTTGAGGTCCGAGCCGATCGCCGAGACGATGGCGACGTTATGCACCGTGACTTCCGCTGCCGGATATTGCTCTTCGATCAGCCGCGCCGCGCGGTTGATCAGCTTGCGCGAGCCGGACAGGTAGTAGGTGATGCTGTTGGCGTCGGAATCCTTGTTGACCACGTATATCTTGAGCTGCTTGAGCAGCTTGGTGATCTCGATGTCGTAGGCCACATCACCGAGCATGTCCTGGTCGAACACCTCGATGCCGAAGACATCCTTGCGGCCCGCGATTATCTCGACGCAGGGCTTCTCGCTCTTGTAGTCCTGGCTGATGAGGGTGCCGGCATGCTGGGGCTCGAAAGCATTCTTGATGCGCAGCTCGATGCCGGCGCGACGCAGCGTCTTGGCGGCGCGTGGATGAATCGCCTCCATGCCGAGGTTCGACAGCTGGTCGGCCACGTCATAGTTGGTGCGGCCGATGGTCACGACCTTGTCGGCACCGACCAGGTTCGGGTCGGCGCTGGAAAGGTGGAACTCCTTGTGAATGATCGCCTCACGGGCGCCGGTGGCGGCTGCGATCTGGGCGAAGGTGATTTCGCTGTAGCCGCGGTCGAAGGTATTCATCAGGCCTTCGCTGCAGTGCGTGTAGCCGGTGGCGATCACCAGTTCGCGGCTCAGGTCGACGCCTTCGAAGCTCTCCCTCACCATTTCCTCGAACGGTAGCGGCGAGTCCCGGTGCCAGCCGGTGAGGTCGACCATGCGCGCATTGACGCCGCGGTGCTTGAGCGCCAGCACGGCGTTGTAGGCGCTGTGGGCTTCGCCGAGGGAAGCGAGCATTTCGCGCACTTTCATCAGGTGCTCGCTGAGTTGGAAATGCCCGTAGGCGCACAGGCGCTGCAGGCTGCTCATGCATTCGTGCGCATCATCGATGCGCGAATTGATGAACTGGTCTGCCGCGCGGCGCTCGAAATCGCCGGGGAACAGTTCGGCGTTCTTCTCCAGCATGCGCTGGCGAACAGCCTGCAGGGTCTCGAGCCAGGCGCCTTCGTTCTGCGCGTCGGCGAAACGCTGGTAAACCCCCGGTTCGCCGGTCTTCTTGTGCTCCAGCAGCAGGTTGGTCATGCCGCTATAGGCCGAGACGACGAAGACCCGTTGATACAGTTCGGTACCTTCGCGCTGGCCGATGAAGATGTTGTCGAGCAATTCGTCGAAGCGGCTCATGGAAGTGCCGCCGATCTTTTCTACGGTGTGCATCGTTTTCAACGTCCCGTCTTGGGGGGTGAGTTTTCATCCCTGGGCCACCTTCGGCAGGCCAGCAGAAACAATCGTCGAATAGGACGACGATGGCGCATCAAAAGTCAGAGATAGTGTTGTGGCTTTATCTGCAGGGGGGTGAAGTCCTCACGCTCGGCAACGAAGTCAGGCCGTGGGGCGAGCCCGCAGAAGGGCGCCAAGGCGGCATTATCCACATGGTTGTAGACATAGAACAGATTGCTGCGCGCACTGGGGGTGATGTTGCTGTTGGAGCCGTGCAGGGTGTTGCAGTCGAAAAACACCACGCTGCCTGCTGTACCGGTCGCGGTGTCGATCCCGTGGCGCTCGGCGAGCCGGGTTAGGCTGTCGTGATCCGGTATCCCAAGCTCCTGTTTACGCAAGGATTTCTGGTAGTGATCATTCGGTGTCGCACCGATGCAGCTGATGAACTGCTTGTGCGAGCCGGGTATCAGCATCAAGGGGCCGTTGTGCGGTTCGTTGTCGGTCAGCAGGATCGAACAGCTGAGGGTGCGCATTCGTGGCAGGCCATCTTCGACATGCCAGGTTTCGAAATCAGAATGCCAGTAGAACTCCCTGCCAGTGAAGCCCGGTTTGAAGTTCATTCGTGACTGGTGCACGTAAATGTCACCACCCAGGATGAAACTTGCGATGGCCGCGATTCGCTCGTCGCAGGCGATGCGGGCGAACAGCTCGTTGTCGCGGTGAATGGCGAACACCGAACGGATCGCGCCGCTGCCGGGCTCCATGATGGTCTTGCCCGATTCTGCGACAGCGGGGTCCTGGCGCAGGCGGTCCAGTTCGTCGCGAAAAAGCGCGACCTCCTCGCGGCTGAACAGCGCTGGGAGCACCATATAGCCGTCGCGCTCGAAGCGCTCGATCAGTTCCGCTGCGATGGGCGCGTTGGCAAGATCGGTGCGATAGACCACTGGGTCCAGGCGCTCCTGCCAGCGGGGTTCGTCGTGCTGGCGCGAAGGGTAATGGTCGGTGTGTGAGAGGACCACTTCACATTCTCCTTTCGGTTGCTGGGCAGGTCGCAGGACGGGTTGTGCCGTCCTGCGATCCTCACAGATTCACGTGACGGTTTCGGCCTCCAGCGGGTAGACACCGCTTTCGTCATGCACTTCCTTGCCATTGAGCGGTGGATTGAAGACGCAGGCCATCTTCATGTCCTCGGAGCCGCCGCGCAGCAGGTGCTCGTCGTGTTTGTCGAGGATGTACAACGTGCCGGCCTCGATCTTGTAGATCTTGCCATCGGCAATGGTCTCGATCTCGCCATTGCCGCTCATGCAGTACACCGACTCCAGGTGATTCTGGTAGTGGATGTGCGTCTCGGTGCCCGCGTAGATGGTGGTGATGTGAAAGGAGAAACCCATGTTGTCGTCCTTGAGCAGCATGCGCGTGCTGTCCCAGGTTTCGGTGACGATCTTGCGGTTGGACTGCTCGCATTCGGCGAGGGTACGTACGATCATTTTTTAACTCCTCAAGAAGCCTGGGTGGCAGCCTGCTTGGACATCACGGCGGCAAAGGCCTTGTCCAGGATGCTCATGGCCTTGTCGATCTGCTCTTCGCTGATCACCAGCGGGCAGAGGCACTTGACCACTTCGCTGTGGGCGCCGCTGGTCTCGATCACCAGGCCATGCTCGAAGGCATGGCGGCAGATGGCGGCGGCGGTGTCGCCATCCGGGCAGCTGATGCCGATCATCATCCCGCGGCCCTTGACCGTCAGCGAATCGGGGCCATAGCGGCGAACGATCTTGTGCATGCCATCGGCGATGCGCTTGCCCTTGGCGCGCACGCTCTGGGCGAACTGGTCGTCCTGCCAGAAGTGTTCGAGCGCCGCAGCGGCGGTAACGAAGGCGTGGTTGTTGCCGCGGAAGGTGCCGTTGTGTTCACCCGGCTCCCACTGGTCCAGCTCCTTGCGCAGCAGCACCATGGCGAACGGCAGGCCGAAGCCCGACAGCGATTTGGAGAGGGTGATCATGTCCGGCCTGATGCCCATTTCTTCGAAGCTGAAGAAGCTGCCGGTGCGCCCGCAGCCGGCCTGGATGTCATCGACGATCAGCAGCATGTCGTGCTTGCGGCAGAGTTTTTCCAGCTTGCGCACCCACTCGGCGGAGGCGGCATTCAGACCGCCTTCGCCCTGCACCACCTCGACGATCACCGCCGCCGGCTTGTCGATGCCGCTGGAGGGATCGGCGAGCAGCTTGTCCATCATCGCGATGGTATTCACCTTGTCGCCGAAATAATTGGCGTAGGGCATGCGGCTGACGTCGGTCAGCGGCACGCCGGCCGCGCCGCGGTGGTGCTGGTTACCGGTCGCCGCGAGCGCGCCGATGCTGCAGCCGTGGAAGCCGTTGGTGAAGCTGATGACGTTGCTGCGGCCTGTCACCTTGCGCGCCAGTTTCAGTGCGGCTTCCACCGCGTTGGTGCCGGTCGGGCCGGTGAACTGCATGACGTAATTCATCCCGCGCGGTTTGAGAATCAGCCGGGAGAAGGTTTCCAGGAACCGCTCCTTGGCCTCGGAGTACATGTCTAGGCCATGGGTGATGCCGTCGTCGCTGATGTAGTCGAGCAGCGCCTGCTTTAGCACTGGGTGGTTGTGGCCGTAGTTGAGCGTGCCGGCGCCGGCCAGGAAATCGATGTATGACTTGCCGTCGCGGGTGATCAGCTCGGCGCCGCGGGCTTGCTTGAATACCACGGGAAAGGAGCGGCAATAGCTGCGAACACCGGATTCGTGCAGTTCAAATGTTTTCATACGGTTTCCTCTGATTCTTTTTCTGGATTCGACGCGGCGAAGGGCCCGGCCCGGTAGAGCACTTCATCTTCGTGCTTGCCGGCGAAATGTTCGGCGCGGGAGAACAGCGTGCGGGTGCTGTAGTCGGCGCCCAGCTGGAAGAAAGCTTTCTTGAACAGGGCTTGGGACGCGCCGTTATCTGGCGAGATGGTGGTTTCCAGGAAACGAACGCCCTGGCTGGCGACCCGTTCGGTCAAGGCCAGCAGCATGCGCAGAGCCAAACCCTGGCCGCGCATCGAGGCGTCTACCGCGACCTGCCAGACGAACAGCGTGTCCGGCCGAGAAGGGGGGCGGTAACCGGAAATGAAACCGACCAGCTGACCCTGTGCATCTTCGGCAGCGATGGCGGTATCGGCGAAGTCGGAACACTGCAGAAGATTGCAGTAGACCGAGTTGGTATCCAGCGGCTGGCAGCGGGCTACCAGTGCGTGGAGGGGAAAACCGTCGCCGTCGGAGGGGCGACGGAGCGTTACGGTGGGAACACTCAAAACAAATCCTTTGGGGTTGCTGATTGAAATCCTTTTCTAGGGTAAACACAGGGAAATTAAATTCTCAACCCCGAATCCAGATATCAGCCGAACGTCCTGCAGATATTAGCTAAGTTATTGGTAGTTCATTCAGTAGTTCAGAAGGCCGATCTTTTTAGTTGGCCTTGGTGGAAAATTCGGTCGGCTCGTTAGTCTGAATCGACGTGATCGTTGGCGGCATTTCGGTCATGGCAAAACCCGCTTGAGTCTCTCGGGCTGCAGTGCCTGAAGGCTTTTTCATGATTCGCTGGAGGCTACGTATCGCGGGGCTTCTGGCGAGTTTGCTGGAAGAGCTTAACGCCCTTTCGGTGGCGTCTCGGTGGAGGCGGATATTAGAGGTGTATATCTTGCCGATATGCCGCAAGTCTTAGGGGAGTTGGGCGCCGTTGCTTGGGTCGATATATGGGTGATGTGTGGCAGGTTATCGCGGTTATATGAGGCGGGCGTTCGTGCAGTGATTGTTTTTTTTGCCACGTGTTGCAGCGGGATATGCAGGGGTTAATTCCGCGTGGCTCGGGCGCATGCTCACGAAGCCACTCTGGAAGTGCATAACAAGTTTACGGAAAAGTTCAATTTCCCGATCAGCGCCACCAGTGTCGACCGTGGCGCTCGGTCAACTGGTCGGCTTGTTCGGGACCGTCGGTGCCGGCTGGATAAGGGCGCGGTCTGCGGTAGTGCTCCTGCCAGCCGACGAGGATCGGATCAACCCAGCGCCACGCGGCCTCGACTTCATCGCGACGCATGAACAAGGTCGAGTCGCCTTCGATAACGTCCAGCAACAGCCGCTCATAGGCATCCCAGCGTCGCGTGTTGCTGAAGGCGTGCGCCAGGTTGAGGTCGAGTTCGACCGGCTCCAGTTGCATGCCTTTGCCGGGAGCCTTGGCCATCAACTGCAGGCTGACGCGTTCGTCCGGTTGCAGCCGGATCACCAAGCGGTTGGTTTCGCCCTTCTGGAACAGCATGTGCGGGACCGGTTTGAAGGTGATGATGATCTCCGAACGTTTGCGCGCCATGCGCTTGCCGGTGCGCAGGTAGAACGGCACACCGGCCCAGCGCCAGTTGTCGATCTCCGCCTTCAGCGCGACGAAGGTTTCGGTGTCGCTGTCATTGTCGATGTTTTTTTCGAAGTAGTAGGCCGGTACGTCCTGCCCGCCCACCTGGCCGGCACCGTACTGGCCGCGCACTGTCTTGTCCTGGACATCTCGACCCTTGATGGGCTTCAGCGCCTCGAGCACTTTGACCTTCTCGTTGCGCACCGCCTCGGCCTCGAAGCGCACCGGTGCTTCCATCGCCACCAGACAGAGCAGTTGCAACAGGTGATTCTGTACCATGTCGCGCATGGCACCCGCATGGTCGTAATAACCGCCGCGGTCCTCTACGCCCAAGGTCTCGGCCACGGTGATCTGCACGTGATCGATATGCGCAGCCCGCCAGATCGGCTCGAACAGAGCGTTGGCGAAGCGCAGCGCCATAAGGTTCTGCACTGTTTCCTTGCCGAGGTAATGATCGATCCGGTAGATGCGTGTCTCTGCAAACACTCGGCCGATGGCGGCGTTGATCGAGCGTGCCGACTCCAGTGAATGGCCGATTGGCTTTTCCAGCACGATGCGCGCGTTTTCGCCCGCCAATCCCGCACTTTCCAGGTTGGAGGCGATGGGTTGGAACAGATCGGGAGCCGTGGCGAGGTAATACACCCGCTCGCGCCCTTCTGACTGGCCCAGATGATGGGCGAGCCTGGCGAATTCACTGCGCTGTGTGGCGTCGATGGGAAAATAATCGAGACGCGAAGCGAAGCTTTGCCAGGCGCCGTTGTCGAAGTCGGCACGCGCCACATGAGCGCGGCAGTGACGCTCGGCGAGCTTGATATAGGCGGTACGGTCAATGTCGCGGCGCGCCAACGCCAGGATGCGTACGCTGTGCAGGCGGCCTTCGCGGTGCAGCTGGTAGAGCGCAGGAATGAGCTTGTGTAGCGCCAGATCACCGGTGCCGCCGAACACTAGCATGTCGCAGGTAATGGACACAGGCATCACTCCTCGATAGGTGGAAGGGCTCGATCGGCAAGCCGTTACGACCGATGGTGTTGGCATTCCTGTGTAAAAAACGGCCCGCCTGTGGGCGATATTGCAAGGCTTGTAGTATAACTACAAGCCCACTACAACCAGCTCGCTGGCTCTAGGCTCGTTGCGCCGTTGCGCTCGAATCCATGGCTGGTCGGGTGCCGATCATAGCGAGTCCGGAACGTGAATCTGCTGCAACACATCGCCCAATCAAGAGTTTCGCTGCGCAAGTCGGAGTTGAAGGTAGCCGACCACGTGCTGCTTGATCCCGCTGCGGTGATGCACAGTTCCATGGCTGATCTTGCGCATGTGGTCGGCGTCAGTGAGCCGACCATTGTGCGCTTCTGCCGCGCCATCGGCTGCCTGGGCTTCCAGGACCTCAAGTTGAAACTCGCGCAAAGCCTGGCGGCCGGTGCCAGCTTCGGCCAGTTCGCCATCAGCGAGAACGATTCGACCCGCGATATCAGCCAAAAAATCTTCGATACCACCCTGCATACCTTGATGGAGGTGCGCGAGCGTCTCGACCCGGCCGCGTTGGAGAGGGCGATTGCGGCCATGGCCAAGGCCGAGCGCGTGGAGTTCTATGGATTTGGCGCCTCCGGTGCGGTGGCCACGGATGCCCAGCACAAGTTCTTCCGCCTGCTGCTCAGCGCTGCGGCCTATTCGGACCCGCACATGCAAGCGATGTCTGCGGTCACGCTCAAGTCCACCGACGTCGCGATCTGCATTTCCCAATCGGGGCGCTCCAAGGATCTACTGATCACCGCCAACGTGGTCCGCGAAACCGGCGCGACCCTGGTAACCCTGTGCCCGAGCCAAACACCGCTGGCCGAACTGGCGACCATCAACCTGGCCATCGACGTGCAGGAAGATACCGAGATCTACACCCCGCTGACCTCACGCATCGCACACTTGGTCGTGATCGATGTGCTGGCGATGGGGGTGGCGATGGCCCGCGGGCCGAGCCTGGTCAATCACCTGAAAAGCGTCAAGCGCAGCCTGCGCAGCCTGCGGCTATCACCCAAGTCGGTCAAAGCTCAGGAAGATTGAGGCGCTTGCGACGGTCATGGTGCTGTCATCGAGTGGTCTTCAGGCAGTCATCTGGCTGGACGAAGCTCGAACTCCCGGAAACTCTTGGGAGACATCGCAATGCACCGGAGCCACGACGCGTCAGGCAGTTTCGATTCCAAGGCTAGCCGCAAGCTTCAAGACCAGCGACGCATGCAGTTCCGTCGCGCCATCGAAACCTACACCGAGCAGCGTCGGTTGGCGGACGCGCTGAGTGAATTTCCTGAGCTGGCGATGATCAGCCGGCCACTGGATGGGCTTCATCGGCGAAACGCCGAGCCAGTGCGGTGATCTGGGCGCGTTCGTCACGGATAAAGGCGAGGAACGCCTGTGCCACCGGGCTCAGATGCTTGCCGCGAGCATGAACGGCGCACCAGCTGCGATACAGCGGCAGCTCCTCCACCGGCAGTTCCAGCAGCAAACCTTTGGCCAGCTGCTGACTGACCGCATGGCGCGGCAGGATCGCCAGACCCAGGCCGGCGATCACGCATTCGCGCATGGCGTCCAGCGAGCTCACTTCCATGGTCTGGGCGAAGTGGGCGCGCTTCTGCTGGAAATACTCCTCGCACGCTTTACGCGTGCCGGAACCCGCTTCGCGAATCAGCAACGGATAGGGTTGCAAGTCCTGCAGTGAAAGCGTCGCCGCCCGGCACAGCGGGTGATCGGGCGGCGCCACCGCCACGATGGGGTTGTTGAGAAAAGGCAGGAACTCCAGCGCCATATCCTGCGGCACCAGCGCCATGATCACCAGGTCGTCGCGGTTGTCGGTCAGGCGTTTGATCACCTGAGCGCGGTTGACCACCGTCAGCTGCAGGCCGACTTCCGGATGCTGACGCTTGAAGGCCGCGAACAGGTGCGGCATGAAGTACTGGGCGCTGGATTCAACCGCGACGGTCAGCTGTCCCTGCAGCGAGCCGAGCAGGTCGGAGAGCTGCATGTCCAGGCTGCCCAGGCGGTCGAGGATGTCCTCGCCGGCCTGTTTCAGTGCCTGTGCGGCATCGGTGAGATAGAGCTTCTTGCCGATGTACTCGAACAGCGGCTGGCCGATCAGTTCCTCCAGCTGGCGGATCTGCAGGCTCACCGCAGGCTGCGTCAAGGCCATCTCTTCGGCGGCGCGGCTATAGGAGAGGTGCTCGCAAACAGCTCCGAAGATCTGCAGCTGGCGCAACGTCAGGCGCATCAAGGACTTTCGCATAGCGTGTTTTTTCCGCTCTCGACGAACCCCGCTTGGTTGGCTTCATGCGGTTTACGACGCGGGTTCCAGCGCTATATAAGGGATTACTTATTCTCATGCAAACAATTATTCATTTTCGCTAATCAGCGAAGCGGGCGTAGCTTAAAAGTCACTTGCCGAGTGCGAGTGACTCCAGGCCCTTGAGGCCACCTGCTCACTGATCCGAGGAAAGCAGCGTGATCAAGAAGCTACTGATCGCCAACCGCGGGGAAATTGCCGTCCGTATCGTGCGGGCCTGCGCTGAAATGGGTGTACGCTCGGTGGCGGTGTTCGCCGAGCCCGATCGCCATGCGTTGCACGTCAAGCGTGCCGACGAAGCGCATTTCATCGGCGACGATCCACTGGCGGGTTATCTGAACCCGCGAAAACTGGTCAACCTGGCCGTCGAGACGGGCTGCGATGCCTTGCATCCGGGCTACGGTTTTTTGTCGGAAAACCCTGCACTGGCCGAGATGTGCGCCGAAAGCGGCATCCGTTTCGTCGGCCCCAGCGCTGAAGTTATCCGCCGCATGGGTGACAAGACTGAGGCGCGACGCAGCATGATCAGGGCCGGCGTGCCGGTCACGCCGGGCACCGAAGGCAACGTCAAGGACATTCAGGAAGCGCTGAGCGAAGCCGAGCGCATCGGTTATCCGATCATGCTCAAGGCCACCTCCGGCGGCGGCGGGCGCGGCATCCGGCGTTGTAATTCCCGAGCCGAGCTGGAGCAGGCGTATCCGCGAGTCATCTCCGAGGCGACCAAGGCCTTCGGCTCTGCGGATGTGTTCCTCGAGAAGTGCATCGTCGAGCCCAAGCACATCGAGGCGCAGGTGCTGGCCGACTCCTTTGGCAACACCGTGCACCTGTTCGAGCGCGACTGCTCTATCCAGCGGCGCAACCAGAAGCTGATCGAAATCGCCCCCAGTCCGCAGTTGACCCCCGAGCAGCGCGCCTATATCGGCGATCTGGCGGTGAAGGCGGCCAAGGCGGTGGGTTACGAGAACGCCGGTACCGTGGAGTTCCTGCTTGCCGAAGGCGAGGTGTACTTCATGGAGATGAACACCCGGGTGCAGGTGGAGCACACCATCACCGAGGAGATCACCGGTATCGACATCGTACGCGAGCAGATCCGCATTGCCTCGGGGCTGCCGCTGTCGGTCAAGCAGGAAGACATCCAGTACCGCGGCTTCGCCATGCAGTTCCGTATCAACGCCGAGGAGCCGCGCAACAACTTCCTGCCCAGCTTCGGCAAGATCACGCGCTACTACGCGCCCGGCGGCCCCGGTGTGCGCACCGATACCGCGATTTACACCGGCTACACCATTCCACCTTACTACGACTCCATGTGCCTGAAGCTGATCGTGTGGGCGCTGACCTGGGAAGAGGTGCTGGCCCGGGGTGCGCGGGCACTGGATGACATGCGCGTGCAGGGGGTCAAGACCACCAGCTTCTATTACCAGCAGATCCTGGCCAACCCGGATTTTCGCAGCGGTCAGTTCAATACCAGCTTCGTCGACAACCATCCCGAGCTGCTGAACTACTCGATCAAACGCAAGCCCAGTGAGCTGGCCATTGCCATCGCCGCTGCCATCGCGGCCCATGCCGGGCTCTAGCCTCCAGCGAAGGGAGAAGAACATGAATCAGAAGAAGATCACCGTCACCGACACCATCCTGCGCGACGCCCACCAGTCGCTCATTGCCACCCGCATGCGCCTGGAAGACATGCTGCCCATTTGCCCCAAACTCGATCAGGTCGGTTACTGGTCGCTGGAAGTCTGGGGTGGAGCGACCTTCGATGCCTGCGTGCGCTTTCTCAAGGAAGACCCTTGGGAGCGTCTGCGCCAGCTCAAGACCGCGCTGCCCAACACACGTTTGCAAATGCTGCTGCGTGGACAGAACCTGCTCGGCTATCGCCATTACAGCGACGACGTGGTCGAGGCCTTCGTGGCCCAGGCGGCAGACAACGGCATCGACGTGTTCCGCATCTTCGATGCGATGAACGATGTGCGTAACCTGGACACTGCCATCCGTGCGGTGAAGAAGACCGGAAAACATGCACAGGGCACGCTCTGCTACACCACCAGCCCCGTGCACACCGTCGAGCTGTTCGTCGAACAGGCCAAGACCATGCGCGACATGGGTGTCGACTCCATCGCCATCAAGGACATGGCCGGTCTGCTGACCCCCTACGCCACGGGCGAGCTGGTCACCGCGCTGAAAGCCGAGATCGACCTGCCATTGTTCATTCATTCCCATGACACCGCCGGCCTGGCCGCCATGTGCCAGCTCAAGGCCATCGAGTGCGGCGCTGACCATATCGATACGGCGATTTCCAGCTTCGCCTGGGGCACCAGCCATCCGGGGACCGAGTCGATGGTGGCGGCGCTACGCGGCACGCCATACGACACGGGCCTGGATCTGGAACTGCTGCAGGAGATCGGCCTGTACTTCTATGCGGTGCGCAAGAAGTACCACCAGTTCGAGAGCGAATTCACCGCCGTCGATACCCGTGTGCAGGTCAATCAGGTGCCCGGCGGGATGATGTCCAACCTGGCCAACCAGCTCAAAGACCAGGGCGCGCTGAACCGTATCGGCGAAGTGTTCGCCGAAATCCCGCGAGTGCGCGAAGACCTCGGCTTTCCGCCGCTGGTCACGCCGACCTCGCAGATAGTCGGCACCCAGGCGGTGTTCAACGTGCTCGCCGGCGAGCGCTACAAGAGCATCACCAATGAGGTGAAGCTGTACCTGCAGGGCCGTTACGGCAAGGCGCAGGGCACCATCAACGCGAAACTGCAGCGCCAGGCCATCGGTGGCGAAGAGATCATCGACGTGCGCCCGGCCGACCTGATCAAGCCGGAGCTGGACAGGCTGCGCAAGGAAATCGGCGAGCTGGCCAAGAGCGAGGAGGATGTGCTGACCTACGCCATGTTCCCTGATATCGGGCGCAAGTTCCTCGAAGAGCGCGAAGCCGGCAGCCTGGCGCCTGAGGTACTGCTACCCATCCCGGATGGCAGCACGGCCGCTGCGGTAGGCGGTGAGGGTGTGCCAACTGAGTTCATCATCGATGTGCACGGCGAAAGCTATCGCGTCGACATTACCGGCGTCGGCGTGAAGGGTGAGAACAAGCGTCACTTCTTCCTGTCGATCGACGGCATGCCGGAAGAAGTGGTGTTCGAGCCGCTGAACAATTTCGTTGTGGGCGGCACCGGCACCCAGCGCAAGCGCGCCACCGCACCGGGTGACGTCAGCACCAGCATGCCGGGCAATGTGGTGGATGTACTGGTCAAGGAAGGCGACACCGTCAAGGCTGGCCAGCCATTGCTGGTCAGCGAGGCAATGAAGATGGAAACCGAGATTCAGTCACCTATCGCCGGCACGGTCAAGGCCGTGCATGTGGCTAAGGGGGATCGGGTCAATCCGGGCGAAGTATTGATAGAGATCGAGGCATAAAATAGTCCTCGGGAGCCGCAAGGCTCCCTTTTTTCCGGCCGTTGATGGCCGCAATAAATTGAAGAGAACCCATATGAGCGAACCAGCCAAGCCCATGGAAACTGCGCAGGAGGCGCTCGATCAGATCATCAGTGGGATCAAACGCTTTCGCGAGGAGGTCTACCCGGACCAGCGCGAACTCTACAAGAAGCTGGCCCATGAGCAGACGCCCCGGGCCATGTTCATCACCTGTGCCGATTCGCGTATCGTTCCCGAGCTGATCACCCAGAGTTCACCGGGCGATCTGTTCGTCACCCGCAACGTCGGCAACGTGGTTCCACCCTATGGCCAGATGAATGGTGGTGTGTCGACGGCCATCGAATTCGCCGTGATGGCCCTTGGCGTGCAGCACATCATCATCTGCGGGCATTCCGACTGCGGCGCGATGAAGGCGGTGCTCAATCCTGCGCAACTGCGGCGCATGCCGACGGTCAAGGCCTGGCTAGTGCACTCCGAAGTGGCGAAGACCGTAGTGGAGCGCAACTGCGGCTGCGCGGATCACAACACGCTCGGCATCCTGACCCGCGAAAACGTCGTGGCCCAACTCGATCATCTGCGTACGCACCCCTCTGTCGCCGCACGTCTGGCCGCAGGACAGCTGTTCATTCACGGCTGGGTGTACGACATCGAAACCAGCGAAATCCACGCTTATGACGCGGACCGTGGTGAGTTCCGCCTGATCGGTGACGGCCCGATGCCGATGGCCACGCCCAAGCCGCGCTATCTGCAAGAGCCGAACTGAAGCTGTCAGCCAGCCCGTTCGCCGCACAGGTCCAGGGCGAACCAGTGTTCCACTTCGGCCTGGCCAAGGCCCGTGCCAAGCAGGGCGAACAGCTTGCCCAGCGCGGCTTCGCGGGTCATGCCGCCGCCTGAGACCAGTCCGGTGCTGGCCAGTTGGCTGCCTGCGGCATAGAGGCCGAATTCCACATGACCTTGAGGGCACTGGCTGATCGCAGCCAGTACCACGCCTCGCTGGTGGGCGGCCGCCAGAGCCTCGAGCAGCTCGGCGTCGTCGCTCGGCCCGGTACCGCTGCCATAGCATTCGAGTACCAGGCCGCGCACGCCTGTGTCGAGCAGCGCCTGCACCTGAGAGGCCTGTATGCCGGGATAAAGGGGTAGCACTGCCAGGCTGACCGGTTGCCGCGGCTGACGATAATCCAAGGATGAGTCGACCGTCTGCGCGCGCGGGCCGGAGCGCGGGCGTGGCAGCTCGGCGAAGGCGTCAAGTCCGCAGGTGCCTAGCTTGGTAAGGCGTGCGCCGTGCATCAGCTGGCCGTGGAAATAGACCTGCACGCCAGGCTTGATACCCCCGTTCAGCGCTTGCATGGCGCCGGACAGGTTGGGCCAGGCGTCGCTGTCCGGCGTGCCAGCGGGTCGCATCGAGCCGGTCAGCAACACGGGCACCGGCAAGCCAAGCAACAGAAAGCTCAAGGCCGCGGCACTGTAGGCGAGGGTATCGGTACCGTGCAGCAGCAGCACGCCGTCGCAATGGCCCGAATCCACTTCCTGGCGGATGGCGCTGGCCATTTCCAGCCAGTTGCGTTGGGTCATGGCGGCGCTGTCGATAGGCGGCAGCAGCTCGCGGAAATACCAGTCCGGCAGGGTTTGTCCGTCGAGCGCTTGCTGGGCCTGCATGCGCGCCTCGAAACCGGCCGCCGGCATCAGCCCCTGTGCACTCATCTGCATGCCGATGGTGCCGCCGGTGTAGAGCACCAACAGACGCTTGTCCTGTCTGGTCACGATTGCTGTCCCTTGTCGGTTAGGCTGGTCTGAGACGCTTCAGCGGCGCGCTGGCGCTCGATCCTAGCGGCTGGCGAAACCTCAGACCAGCCGCTCGATAACGAAACGGGCGCAACATTTAGTTTTGCACCGAGGCGCCGGCCGGAGGGGGCTGATCGGGCTGCGCGGATTCGGTCGGCCAGGCGCTGTGGTCGATGTCCAGATCGGCATAATCCTTCGCGTTCAGCACCGGTTGTTCGATGCCTGCCCGGACCTGCGCATCGTAATCGCGCATCAGTCGCAGGCCGGTTTTGAACAGTAACGCCAAGGCAATCAGGTTGACGATCGCCAGCAGGCCCATGGTCAGGTCGGCGAAGGCGAACACGGTACCCAGATCCTGCAGCGAACCCCAAAATACCAGCGCGATCACTACGGCACGGTAGCTCTGGATCAATGGACGATTTTCACTGAAGAAGCCCAGCGCGTTTTCACCCAGGTAGTAGTTGTAGATCAGCGTGGTGAACACGAAGAGCATTAGCGCGACGCTGACGAATACGCGACCCCATTCGCCGACTACCGCGGCCAGTGCAGTCTGCGTCAGCACCACGCCCGCGACTTCCGCAACTCCAGGGCTGTAGACGCCCGAGAGCAGGATGATCAACGCCGTGCTGGTGCACACCAGCAGGGTGTCGATGAACACACTGAGTGACTGCACGATGCCTTGGGCTGATGGATGCTTCACCTCGGCTACTGCCGCAACGTTCGGCGCGCTGCCCAAACCCGCCTCGTTGGAAAACAGGCCGCGCTTGACGCCCATGATGATTGCGGCGCCAATACCGCCGGCGAATGCGGGTTCGAGGCCAAAGGCGCTACGTACGATCAGCGTCAACATTTCCGGCACTTGTTCGATGTTCATGCCGATGACGACCAGCGCCATGCCGATGTAGGCGAAGGCCATGGTCGGCACGATCACGTCGGTGATATTGGCGATACGGCGGATGCCGCCGAAGATGATCAGCCCCATGACCACCGCCAGCACCACGCCGCTGATGTAAGTCGGTACACCGAAGGTGTCATGCAGCGAGCTGGCTACGGTGTAGGACTGAAGCGCGTTGAAGCCGAAGCCGAAGGTGATCAGCAATAGGACCGAGAAGAGTACCGCCATCCAGCGCTGGCGAAGCCCGTGGAGGATGTAGAACGCAGGACCTCCGCGGTAGCTGCCGTCCTCCTCGCGCCGCTTGTAGAGCTGTGCCAGGGAGCATTCGAAATAGCTGGTGGCCATGCCCACCAGCGCCACCATCCACATCCAGAACACTGCGCCTGGCCCGCCGAGCATGATGGCGACTGCGACACCGGCAATGTTGCCTGCACCGACGCGGCCTGCAACGCTGAGCATCAGCGCCTGAAAGGAGCTGAGTCGTCCGGGCTTATGTTTGAAGGCCTGGCCGAAGATGCGAAACATGCTGCCGAAGTAGCGGAACTGCACGAAGCCGGAGCGGATTGTGAAATACAAACCCAGGCCGACCAGCATTACGATCAGCAGCTTGCTCCAGATAAGGTCGTTGAGGATAGCGAGCATGGCGGGGGCGCCTCTTGTTGCTCCGGTGAAAAAGGGCCCTTTGTAAGGCGTTCGGCAAATGGTCCGGTAGCGAAGCCGCGTGTTCAATAGCGCAGGTGGCGGCGAACTGGCGCGACCTGATGCTAGAATCGCGACAATCGCATCATCGGAAAAGCACATGTCCGACTACCTGGGTGCAAATCTCAAGCTGCTCTGCAGTCACTACCGCTCTGTCGCCGAGGTGTGCCGCAAACTTGCCATCAATCGCGGGCAGTTCAACAAATACCTTAGCGGGCGCAGCCGACCCACAGCGCACAATCTCAAGCGCATCTGCGATTTCTTCGGTGTCGAGGCGTACGAGCTGGGTTTGCCCAGCGAACAATTCGCCCAGCTGATCGGCATGCGCAGCAGCGATGCTCGACAGCGGTCGGCCAATGATCCCTTGATCGAACTCCTGCAACCCCTGCGGGAAAGCGCCGGTAACCTGTCGCGCTATTGCGGCTACTACTTCGAATATGCTCATTGCCTGTCGGTTCCGGGCTACATACTGCAATCGCTGGTGCACCTGCGCGAAGAGCGCGGCAGCTTCCTGTTCGAGCGCCAGGAGCGCCAGGAAGCGTCGCGTGCTGAAAGTGCTGGCACCGAGGAGGGTGGCATACGCTGCCGTTATCTGGGTGCGGCCTTCTACCTGCAGGACCGACTGTTTCTCACCGACTACGAGTCGCTGACCGGCAACGAGATGAGCCAGACGATCCTGATTCCCAGCTTCAAGAGTCGTATCACCCGGCTCAATGGCCTCAAGTCCGGTGTATCCAGCGGAGACAGGCGCACCCCAGCCTGTACGCGGGTGGTCTGGGACTACCTGGGTACCGAAATCAACCGGGTCACGGCCTATCGGCAGTTGATGCTCTACGAGCCGGACGATCCGCGCATCGACGAGGATATTCGCCAGCGGCTAGCAGCGACGCGAGTTCGTGACGGCCTGTTTGAGATCGAGTAGGGCTTCAGTCGAGCAGCTTTCGGTACTGTATAAAGCCCGAGCGGTCGGCGATGCGGTCGTAGAGCATGCGGCCCTGGTAGTTGGTCTCCTGGGTCAGCCAATGCACGCGCGCCGCGCCCGCAGCCTCGGCCTCGGCGTAGACATGCTCGATCAGGGCGCGGCCGATACCGCCGCCGCGAATGCCTTCCGCCACGTACAGATCCTGCAGATAGCAGTAGTCGCCGGTGGTCCAGCAGCTGCGATGGAAAATCCAATGCGCCAGGCCCACGGCCTCTCCGTCGCGCCAGGCCAGCGCCGCATGCATCGGCTCGGCAGGGTCGAGGAAGCGTTGCCATGTGGTGGCACTGGTCGACTCGGGGATCTGCGTATCGTAGAACTGTTGATAGCCCTGCCAGAGCGCCAGCCAGGGAGCGTGGTCGGCAGCGGTGATTGGACGAATATGGGTCATTGGATCACCCTTCCAGCGTCATGCGCGCGGCTACCGCCTGCTCGCGCTGGTCGGTCGAGGCTAACAGGCCGTCGCGCACACCGGCGCGGTCAGCGGCTGAACGGTTCTGGCTGAGTTTCCATTTGCCTTCCAGGCGGCGGATCGGCACGGCGAAACCGACGATGGCGCGCAGCATGCTGTCCAGGTAGTCGTGCGGTGCATCGCTCACCGCCCAGGGTTGCGCACGGGTGGCCTCGTGACGGTCGGTGAGACGGCTGACGATCTGCAACAGGCGCTCGGGCTCCTCGATCAGCTGCACCGGGCCGCGAGCGTGTACGGCGATGTAATTCCAGGTCGGCACCACCTTGCCGTGCTCCGCCTTGGTTGCGTACCAGCTGGGGCTGATATAGGCGTCCGGACCGGAGAATACGGCCAGCGCTTCGGTGCCCTGCAGAGTGCGCCAGTGCGGGTTGGCCCGGGCGAAGTGGCCGTAGAGCGTGCCGAACTCGCCTTCTTCCGGTGCCAGCAGCAGCGGCAGATGGCTGGCCTGCACGCCCTCGCTGTCTGCGCTGGCTAGCAGGGCAAAGGGATTGGCCAGGATCTGCGCGTGCAGTTCGGCGAGGTCGTCCTGGCGGAAGGCGGTGGGCAGATACATGGGACGGTTCTCCGAACTAAAGAAGCTGCAGACTGGGTGAAGATATTGGGCCGTTACCGGCGCCATTTCCAGCGAGTCGCTGCTGAAACCGGTGACAGGTCTGGTGATTCGCGAGAGAACAAAGAGGGATGGCCGAAGCCATCCCCGCTAAACAAGCCCGTCGTGCCGCCGGGCGCTGAAACGAATCAGCTCTGCAACGGCACCAGGCGCGGCGCGATCATGTTTTCCGGACGCAGAATGTCATCCAGCGTGGCGTCGTCCAGCAGCTGCTCCTCACGCACCAGTTCCAGCACGCCGCGGCCGCTGAGCAGCGCCTGACCGGCGATGCGGGTGGCGTTCTCGTAGCCGATGTAGGGGTTCAGCGCGGTGATCGGGCCGATGGAGCTTTCCATCAGCTCTCGGCAGCGATCCTCGTTGGCGGTGATGCCGCTGATGCAATGCTCGCGCAGCATGTCCATGGCGCGTTGCAGCAGGCGGATCGAGTCAAACAGCTTGTAGGCGATCAGCGGCTCCATGACGTTGAGCTGCAACTGGCCGGCCTCTGCAGCGATGGTCAGCGCCATATCGTTGCCGATCACTTCGAACGCGACCTGGTTGACCGCCTCGGGAATCACCGGGTTGACCTTGCCGGGCATGATCGAGCTGCCCGGCTGGCGCGGCGGCAGGTTGATCTCGTTGATCCCGGTGCGCGGGCCGCTGGAGAGCAGGCGCAGGTCGTTGCAGATCTTCGACAGCTTCACCGCCAGGCGCTTGAGCATGCCCGAGAAGCTGACGAAGGCGCCCATGTCGGAGGTGGCTTCGATCAGGTCTACGGCCGGTTTCAGCGGATGGCCGCTGATGGTCGCCAGGCGCTGTACGGCCAGCGCCTGGTAGCTCGGGTCGGCGTTGATGCCGGTGCCGATGGCGGTGCCGCCGAGGTTCACTTCCACCAGCAGCTGCGGCGCGATCAGGCGCAGCAGCTCGAGGTCTTCGCCGAGGGTGGTGGCGAAGGCGCGGAATTCCTGGCCGAGGGTCATCGGTACTGCGTCCTGCAACTGGGTGCGGCCCATCTTGAGGACGTGGGAGAACTCCTCGCCCTTGCCGGCAAAGGCCGCGACCAGACTGTCAAGGCTGGCCAGCAGGGTGTCGTGGCCAAGCAGCAGGCCCAGGCGGATCGCGGTCGGATAGGCGTCGTTGGTCGACTGCGCCATGTTCACGTCGTTGTTCGGGTGCAGGTGACGGTATTCGCCCTTGGCATGGCCCATGGATTCGAGGGCCAGGTTGGCGATCACCTCGTTGGCGTTCATGTTGGTCGAGGTGCCGGCGCCGCCCTGGATCATGTCCACCACGAACTGCTCGTGATAATCGCCGCGGATCAGCTGCGCACAGGCCTGGCTGATTGCCAGGTGCTTGGCGGCGCTCAGGTGGCCGAGCTCGCGGTTGGCATCGGCGGCGGCCTGCTTGACCATGGCCAGGGCGACCACCAGTTTCGGGTAGTGCGCGAGCGGAACGCCGGAAAGACGGAAGTTGTTCACCGCGCGCAGGGTCTGGATGCCGTAGTAGGCATCAGCGGGTACTTCGAGGGTGCCAAGCAGGTCTTTTTCGATACGGAAGGATGCAGCGCAGGACATGGGGGCTCTCATCGGGAGAAGAGGCGGTCAGAACCGCGATGCCAGCTACCATAGGCCTTCCGGGCGTCGGCCGACCAATGCCATTAATCGCTGCCTCATGCACAATCGGCATAACTGGCACCGTGACGCCTTTAGGTGCACAAGCGTTATCGCTGGCGAGGAGCTGCAATGAACATCGAGACCAAATGGCTGGAAGATTTTGTCGCCCTCGCAGCGACGCGCAGCTTTTCCCAGGCGGCCGAACGCCGTTTCGTGACTCAGCCAGCCTTCAGTCGGCGCATTCGTAGCCTGGAGAACAGTCTGGGGCTGACGCTGGTGGATCGCTCGCGCACGCCGGTGGTGCTGACCGAATCCGGCCAGCTGTTCCTCATCACCGCGCGCAGCATGGTCGAGCAGCTGGGCGAAGTGCTGCGCCATCTGCATCACCTGGAAGGCCAGCAGGGCGAGGTGCTGCAGATTTCCGCGGCGCACTCGCTGGCCTTGGGCTTTTTCCCGCAATGGATCGCCAGCCTGCGCGAAATGGGCCTGAACCCCAGCACGCGGCTGATGGCGACCAACGTCGGTGAAGCCGTACATGCCCTGCGCGAAGGCGCCTGCGATCTCATGCTGGCCTATCACGATAGAGACGCGGCGCTGCAGCTGGATGCGGAAATCTTCCCCTCCCTGCACCTGGCCGATAGCGAGATGCTGCCGATTTGCGCCGTGGACGCAGAAGGCCACGCGCTGTTCGACCTGAGCAGCGGCCAGAGCGTGCCGCTGCTGGCTTACAGCGCGGGCGCCTTTCTCGGTCGCTCGGTCAATGGTCTGTTGCGTCAGCGCCAACTGCGTTACACCACGGTGTATGAAACCGCCATGGCCGACAGCCTGAAAAGCATGGCTATGCAGGGCCTGGGTGTGGCTTGGGTGCCGCGCCTGAGCGTCACCGCCGAGCTGCAGCGCGGCGAGCTCGTGGAGTGCGGCGATGAAACCTGGCGCCTGCCGCTGGAGATCCGTCTGTATCGCTGCGCGCTGGTACGCAAGGCAGCAGTGCGCCTGTTGTGGCGCAAGCTGGGTGAGGGTGATGCGAACAGCTGAAAACGAAGCGCACCCACACGCAAGGGAGCGCCGCCGAGCCTGGCCGCAACTCGTCAAGTGGCAGGCGCGACAAACGGGGCTTTCCGGTATAATGCCGCGCCTTCAAACCAGCCCTGCGCTGGTTTGCCCCAACATGACGAGCCACGCCGGTTTCCCGCGTGGCTCGTTGGTTTTGACGCGCCATAGGGCGCAAGCGAAGAGGCACGACGATGAGCGCACTGGTAGGCGTGATCATGGGCTCCAAGTCCGATTGGTCCACCCTCAGCCACACCGCCGAGATGCTGGAAAAGCTCGGGATTCCCCATGAAGTCACGGTCGTGTCCGCGCATCGTACGCCGGATCTGCTGTTCCAATACGCCGAACAGGCCGAAGCACGCGGCCTGCGCGTGATCATCGCCGGCGCCGGCGGTGCGGCGCATCTGCCGGGCATGTGTGCGGCCAAGACCCATCTGCCGGTGCTGGGCGTGCCGGTGCAGTCATCGATGCTGTCGGGCGTCGATTCGCTGCTGTCCATCGTACAGATGCCCGCTGGCGTGCCGGTCGCGACCCTGGCCATCGGCAAGGCCGGTGCGGTCAACGCGGCGTTGCTGTCGGCCAGCATCATCGGCCACGAATTCCCCGAGTATCACGCTGCGCTGAAGAAATTCCGCGACGAGCAGACCCAGACCGTGCTGGACAACCCCGATCCGAGGAACGCGTAAATGAAGATCGGCGTGATCGGTGGCGGCCAGTTGGGTCGCATGCTGGCTCTGGCGGGCACTCCGTTGGGGATGAACTTCGCATTTCTCGACCCGGCGCCGGATGCCTGTGCCGCTGCATTGGGTGAGCACCTGCGTGCCGACTACGGTGATCAGGATCACTTGCGGCAATTGGCCGACGAAGTGGACCTGGTGACCTTCGAGTTCGAAAGCGTGCCGGCCGAGACGGTGGCCTTCCTGTCGCAGTTCGTGCCGGTCTATCCCAGCGCCGAGGCGCTGCGTATCGCCCGTGATCGCTGGTTCGAGAAGTCGATGCTCAAGGATCTGGGCATTCCGACCCCCGAGTTCGCCGATGTCCTGTCGCAGGACGATCTCGACGCCGCCGTGGCTCGCATCGGCCTGCCGGCAGTACTGAAGACCCGCACCCTGGGTTACGACGGCAAGGGCCAGAAGGTGCTGCGCAAGGCCGCCGATGTGGCCGGTGCGTTCGCCGAGCTGGGCAGCGTGCCCTGCATTCTTGAAGGTTTCGTACCCTTCACAGGCGAGGTTTCGCTGATTGCCGTGCGTGCCCGCGATGGCCAGACCTGCTTCTACCCGCTGGTGCACAATACCCACGAAGACGGCATCCTGCGGCTCTCGGTCGCCAGCAGCCACCATCCGCTGCAGGCGCTGGCCGAGGATTACGCCAGCCGTGTGCTGACCAAGCTGGAGTACGTTGGCGTGCTGGCCTTCGAGTTCTTCGAGATCGACGGCGGTCTCAAGGCTAACGAAATCGCGCCGCGCGTGCACAACTCCGGGCACTGGACCATCGAAGGCGCCGAGTGCAGCCAGTTCGAGAACCACCTGCGGGCGATCAGCGGCCTGCCGCTGGGCTCGACCGCCAAGCTGGGCGAGAGCGCGATGCTCAACTTCATCGGTGAAGTGCCTGAGGTGGCCAAGGTCATCGCCATCGAAGACTGCCATCTGCACCACTACGGCAAGGCGTTCAAGGCCGGTCGCAAGGTCGGACATGCCACGCTTCGCTGCCCGGACCGTTCCACGTTGGATCGCCAGATCACCGCGGTGGAATCGCTGATCGTCCGGGACTGATGCCCGACGGTTTGCCAGCGTAACGGCGCTGGCGAACTGTGCAGCGTGCCTCGGGTCCGAATACAGGTATCGAGACTCATCCTTCGGACCTGAGGAGTACTGCCAATGGGCATCATCGGAACCATCATCATCGGCCTGATCGTGGGGCTTGTAGCGCGATTCCTGAAACCCGGCGACGACAGCATGGGCTGGATCATGACCATCCTGCTGGGTGTTGGCGGCTCCCTGCTGGCCACCTACGGCGGTCAGGCGCTGGGCCTGTACCAGGCGGGCGAGGGCGCTGGCTTCATCGGCGCGGTGATCGGCGCGATCGTTCTGCTGGTGATCTACGGCATGGTCACCAGCCGCAAGCACTAGGCGGCTGTCGAAGCCTTCCTGCGCTGGTAGATTTGCGGCTGGAGCGGCTCCCTCGCATCCGTGGGGAGCGGCTTCAGCCGCAAAGCGTTTTACTGCCCAAACTTATCCTTTTGGCTCCACCTGAGTGTGTCCTTCATGCGTCCCTTGCTCCTGCTTGTGCTGGTTTTTCTGCCGTTGACTCTCCATGCCGCGCCCGCCGAGCTCGACTGGCTGGAACTGATGCCCGCCGAAGATCGCCAGGCGCTCGAAGAGATGCCCGAGATCGACCATGCGACGCCAGA
>Ga0233385_1000034_pt1 | contig 72582 bp, 77 predicted proteins | sample ElkDunMinimDraft_16_FD_191543 | JGI IMG/M metagenome (GOLD analysis project Ga0233385, IMG submission 191543) | Fecal eukaryotic communites from dung pellets of Tule Elk in California, USA - Elk Dung G36 | ecosystem: Host-associated > Mammals > Digestive system > Large intestine > Fecal | place...
CTGTCCGCGGCTCCTCGGGGAGGACTCGAGGCCGCTCAGAACACGGGCTTGCCGCCCGTCACCCCGAGCACGGTGCCGGAGACGTAGGCCGCGTCGCGCGGGGACGCGAGGAAGACGAACGCGGGCGCGACCTCGGCGGGCTGGCCTGCCCGGCCGAGCGGCGTGTCCTTCCCGAACTTCTCGATCTTCTCCTCGGGCTGGGTCGCGGGCTGCAGCGGCGTCCAGATCGGGCCCGGCGCGACGGCGTTCACCCGGATGCCCCGCGGCCCGAGCTCCGCGGCGAGGTTGACCGTGAGGTTGTTGATCGCGGCCTTGGTGGACGCGTAGTCGAGCAGCGACGTCGACGGCTGGAACGCCTGGATCGACGAGTTGTTGACGATCGCCGAGCCCTCGCCGAGGTGCTCGAGCGCGGACTGCGTGATCCACAGCAGCGCGTAGAGGTTGGTCTTGAGGACCCGGTCGATCTCGTCCGTCGTGACGTCCTCGATCGACTCGCGCCGCGCCATCTGGAAGCCCGCGTTGTTGACGAGCACATCGAGGCCGCCCAGCTCCTCGACGGCGCGCCCGGGCAGGGACCGCGCGGTCGCCTCGTCCGTGATGTCGCCGGGCAGGAGCGCGCACGCACGGCCCGCGTCACGGACCCACCGCGCCGTCTCCTCGGCGTCCTCCTGCTCCTCCGGCAGGTAGCCGATCGCGACGTCGGCGCCCTCGCGGGCGAACGCGACGGCGACCGCGCGTCCGATGCCGGAGTCACCGCCCGTGACGAGCGCCCGCAGGCCGTCGAGCCGCCCGCTGCCGCGGTACGAGCTCTCGCCGTGATCGGGAGTGGGCTCCATGCGTCCGGTGAGGCCCGGGGGCTCCTGCTGCTGAGCGGGGAAGGCGGTCTCGTCGGTCATGTCGTTCCTCCTTCTCGTCGCGTGCCGAGGGTTCTGCTCAGGAGCGCGCCGGCTCGCGACGCCGCGCCAGCTGCGCCTCGTGCGCCCGGGGCCGCGCGACCGGCCGCACCGCGGCGAGCGCGCCCGCCACCGTCGCCTCGGCCGTGGGGCCCACGCCGCCCGCCTTGCTGAGCGCGCGCATGACCTGCGCCGCCGTCTCCTGGACCGGCACGCCGGCCTCGCCCGCGGCTTCCGCGAGGAGCTGGCCGGCCGCGATGTCGTCGAGGCCGTGGACCGCCATGAGCACGCCCTTGACCTGCTCGACGGCCGCCTGGCTGACGAAGGCGCGCGTCACGGCACGCTGCGACTCGCGCTCGAGCATCTCCTTGTGCGTCGGGCTCACGTCGACGACGTAGCCCGCGATCTCGACGACGCGGCCGCGCGCGTCGCGCCGACCCTGACCGGTCACGACCACGGACCGGGCCTTGCCGTGCCCGTCGACGATGCGGTGCGCGCAGGAGAACGGGCGGCCGGAACGGATCGCGTCGGTCGCCGTGCGCACCACCCGGGCGCGGTCGTCGGGGTGCTTGCGCGAGCGCAGCGCGTCGAGGCTCGGCGCGACGTCGCCCGGGGTCCAGCCGTGCATGGTGTAGACCTCGTCCGACCACCACCAGGTCCCGGAGCCGAGCTCGACGCGGTACTGACCCACGAGGAGGTGCGTGCCGACGGCGAGCACCTCGGCGAGGGCTGCGGGCCGCACGGGCGCCGTCTGTGCGGGGCTGTCAATGGTGGTCACGGAGTTCGGGGCCATAGTCGTCCTCCCAGGGTGCGGGGGGCATCGGGCCGCTTCATGACTCCGACGACCAACCTAGCCCACGCGTCGACGGACGGCACCCGGGCTCGGCTACGGTGCGGGCATGACCCGCGAGCCCCGCCGGACCATCGCCCAGCACGTCGAGGACGCGCTCGCGCTCGTCGGGCCCACGGGGGCCACGGACCTCCCGCTCGAGGACTCCGTCGGCACCGTCCTCGCGGCCGACGTCGTGTCGGTGCTCGACGCGCCCGCGTTCGACTCCTCGGCGATGGACGGGTACGCGGCGCGCTCGAGGGACGTCGCCGGCGCCCGCGCCGACGCGCCCGTGACGCTGCACGTCGTGGGCGACGTCGCCGCGGGCGACGCGGGCGACGCGCGGGCGGTGGGCCCGGGCGAGGCCGTCCGGATCATGACGGGCGCACCCGTGCCCGCGGGGGCGGACGTCGTCGTGCCCGTGGAGCGGACGTCGACCGGGCGCTTCACGCCGGGGGCGGCGGGGAGCGGCCCCGAGACCGTCGAGATCCACGACGCGTCCCGGAGCAACGTGCGCGCCCGCGGCGAGGACGTGCGACGGGGGGACGTGGTGGTCGAGGCGGGGGTCGTGCTCACCGCGCGGCACGTCTCCGTCGCCGCGTCCGCCGGGCACGCCACCCTGCGCGCGCACCGCGCGCCGCGCGTCGCGGTCCTCTCGACCGGCAGCGAGCTCGTCGCACCCGGCACCGCTCCAGGCCCCGGCCGGATCCCCGACTCCAACTCGGTCCTGCTCTCCGCCTCGGCCCGCGCGGCCGGGGCGCGCGTGGTGCGGCGCGGCGCCGTCGGGGACACCGCGCCCGCGTTGGTCACCGCCCTCGACGACCTGCTCCACGCGTTCGACGGCGAGGCGCCCGACCTGCTCGTGAGCACGGGCGGGGTGAGCGCAGGCGCGTTCGACGTCGTGCGCGAGGTGCTCGACGCGACGACGCGGTCCGGCACGCCGTGGGAGGCGGCCGTGACGGACGCGCGGCTGGTCGCCGTCGGCATGCAGCCCGGCAGACCGCAGGGCCTCGCGCGCTGGCGCGGCGTGCCGTGGCTCGCGCTGCCCGGCAACCCCGTGAGCGCGTTCGTGTCGTTCGAGCTGTTCGCGCGGCCCGTCCTCGACCGGCTGCGCGGGGTCCCGGAGCCGCGCCGCGCACTCGTGGAGCGCGTGGCCGGTGAGGGCTGGTCGTCGCCGGCCGGGCGCGAGCAGCTCGTCCTCGTGCGGCACGCGGAGCCAGACGGCGCGACCGTCGTCCCCGCGGGTCGCCACCGAGGGCCGGACGACCCGCCGGACCCGGCGCGGACGCACGGGTCCGGCTCGCACCGCGTCCGCGCGCTCGCGCACGCCGACGCGATCGTGCTCGTCGGCGCCGACGTCACGGCGGTCGAGCCGGGCGACCCCGTCCGCGCCCTGCTCCTCGGCTGACGCACTCCCGCGGCCGGACAGCCCGCGCCGCACCGGGCCGAACGGCCCGTGTCCCGCGCGAGGCACGCGTGCGAGAGTGGCGCCATGAGCTTCACGCACCTCGACGACCACGGGCACGCACGCATGGTCGACGTCACCGCCAAGCAGCCGACCGTCCGCTCGGCGACCGCGACCGGCACCGTCCGGTGCTCCCCGCAGATCGTCGCCGCGCTGCGCGACGGGACCGTCCCCAAGGGCGACGTGCTCGCCGTCGCGCGGATCGCGGGCATCGCGGGGGCGAAGCGCACGGCCGAGCTGCTGCCGCTCGCACACGTCATCGGCGTCCACGGCGCGGTGGTCGACCTCGTCGTGGACGACCACGGGGTCGACGTCACGGCGACGGTCCGCACCGCCGACCGCACGGGCGTCGAGATGGAGGCGCTCACCGCCGTCGCCGTCGCGGGTCTCGCGGTCGTCGACATGGTCAAGGGGCTCGACAAGTCGGTCGAGCTCACGGACGTGCGGCTCGTCGCCAAGACGGGCGGCAAGTCCGGCGACTGGCACCGCGAGCCGTGACGACGCCCGGGCCGCGGGTGGCGTTCGACGCCGTCGTCCTCGCCGGAGGGCGTGCCGAGCGCCTCGGCACCCCCAAGCCCGGCCTGGTGGTCGCGGGCCGGCCGCTGCTGGAGCACGCGCTCGCGGCGACGTCCGGCGCGCGGCGCACCGTCGTCGTCGGGCCGGCCGAGCTCGCGACGCCGCCGGGCGAGCCCCGGCGGTACTCCCTCACGCGGGAGGACCCGCCGTTCGGCGGCCCGGTCGCGGGCATCGCCGCGGGCCTCGCCGCGCTGCCCGACGACGGCGGCTCGCCCTGGGTGCTCGTCCTCGCCTGCGACGTCCCGCGCGCGGCGGAGGCCGTCCCCGCCCTGCTCGCCGCGGTGCCGGGGCAGGGGGACGACGCCGCGGTGCAGGCGGTCCACGCGGTCCGCGACGGTCGCGAGCAGTGGCTCGTCGGGCTCTACGGGCGCGCGGCGCTCGAGCACGCGCTCACCGCGCTGCCGGCCGTGCACGGTGCGTCGGTGCGCCGCCTCCTCGCGGGCCTGCCCGCGCTCGTCGTGCCGGACGAGGACGGCGTCACCGACGACGTCGACACGTGGGAGGATGCCGACGAGCACGACCGCCGCGTGGGCACGGCCCGGACCACCACCGACGATGGCAGGAGAGCATGATGACGAACCTCGAGCGCTGGGTGGACGCCCTCGCGGCCGACCTCGACCTCGACCCGCAGGTGGTCGACATCGGCGCGATCCTCGACCTCGCGCGCGACGCCGCGCACGGCGTCGAGCGACCCGCCGCGCCGCTCACGACGTTCGTCGCGGGATACGTCGCGGGCCTGTCGGCGCACGACGGGTCGGGCCGCGGCCTCCAGGACGTGCTCGACCGGGCGGCCGACCTGGCGCTCGCGTGGGAGCCGGAGGCCGAGCTCCCGGTCCCCGCGCCCGAGGCCTGAGCATGGCGACCGTCCGCTACTTCGCCGGCGCGCGCGACGCCGCCGGGATCGACACGGAGACCGTCGACGCCGCGACGGTCGGTGAGCTGCACGCGGCGCTCGTCGCGCGCCACGCCGACCTCGCCGACGTGCTCCCGCGCTGCTCGCTCCTCGTCGGCGGGGTCCGCGCGTCGAGCGACGACGCCCCGGTCGGCGACGAGACCGTCGACGTGCTGCCGCCCTTCGCGGGCGGCTGAGCCCTCGTCCCGCTCGTCAGTGGTCGCCGCCGTCGAGCTGCGCGAGCACGTGCGGCACGAGCGGCTCGAGCACGGCCCAGCCGTCGCGCACGCCGCCGGTCGAGCCGGGCAGGTTGACGACGAGCGCCCGCCCGGACGGGCCGGGCACCACTCCCGCGATCCCGCGCGACAGCACCGCCGCCGGGACGTGCGCCGCACCCCGACGGCGCAGCTCCTCGGCGATCCCGGGGATCTCCTGCTCCATGAGCTCACGCGTCCCCTCGGGGGTCAGGTCCCGCGGCCCGACGCCGGTCCCGCCCGTGGTGAGCACCACGCGCGCTCCCGCGGCCACCGCCCGGGCGACGGCGTCCCGCACGGACGCGACGCCGTCGGGCACCAGGTCGGTGGCGACGACGCGCGACGCCCCGGACGCCTCGACGAGGCCTGCGAGCAGGGGGCCCGACCGGTCCTGCGACTCGCCGCGCGAGCAGCGGTCGGACACGGTGACGACGGCGACGGTCGTCGCCGTCGGCGGCGTCGGGTGCGCGTTCATGCCGCCACCGTAGCGAGCGGGGCCGCAGGTCCGAGCGCGCACCTCCGGCGCGCAGGCCTTTCGGCGCGCGCGGTGCCCGCGATCTCGGCATAGTGGCGTAGGACCGACCGATCGCCCGCCCTGCTCGCTCAGGAGGCTCGAATGTCGAACGTGTCCGCGTCGTCGAAGCCGCCGCACGCGCCCGCGCTGCCCGGCCGAACCGCGTCAGAGCCCGTCGCGGACCGTGGGGACCGGGCATGACGACCACGGCGGACGGACCGGTCGAGGACGCCCTGCTGCGGCTGGGGAAGCACCTCAGACGAGGAGAGGTGTCGGACGACCTGCGGCAGGTGTTCCTGACCGGCGGGCGTCAGGGCGACGTGTTCTACCGCGACCGCTGGTCCCACGACAAGGTCGTGCGCTCGACCCACGGCGTGAACTGCACCGGGTCGTGCTCGTGGAAGGTGTACGTCAAGGACGGCATCATCACGTGGGAGACGCAGCAGACCGACTACCCCTCCGTGGGCCCGGACTCCCCCGAGTACGAGCCGCGCGGCTGCCCGCGCGGCGCCGCGTTCTCCTGGTACACCTACTCGCCCACGCGCGTGCGCTACCCCTACGTGCGCGGCGTGCTGCTCGAGCTGTACCGCCGCGCCAAGGCCACCGTCGGGGGCGACCCCGTGCTCGCCTGGGAGCTGCTGACCACCGACCCGGACGCCGCCCGCACGTACAAGGCCGCCCGCGGCAAGGGCGGGCTCGTGCGCGCCACCTGGGACGAGGCCGCCGAGATCGTCGCCGCCGCCCACGTGCACACCATCAAGACGTACGGCCCCGACCGCATCGCCGGGTTCTCCCCCATCCCCGCCATGTCGATGGTCTCCCACGGCGTCGGTGCCCGGTTCGTCCAGATGCTCGGCGGGACCATGCTCTCCTTCTACGACTGGTACGCCGACCTGCCCGTCGCCTCCCCGCAGGTCTTCGGCGACCAGACCGACGTCCCGGAGTCCGCCGACTGGTGGAACTCCACCTACTGCATCATGTGGGGCTCCAACGTCCCCGTCACCCGCACCCCCGACGCCCACTTCATGACCGAGGCCCGCTACCGCGGCCAGAAGGTCGTCGTCGTCTCCCCCGACTACGCCGACAACACCAAGTTCGCCGACGAGTGGCTCGCGCCCCATCCCGGCACCGACGGCGCCCTCGCGCAGGCCATGGGGCACGTCGTCCTCACCGAGCACTACGCGCAGCGCCGCACCCCGCAGTTCGCGGAGTACGCCGCCCGGTTCACCGACCTCCCGCACCTCGTCACGCTCGAGGAGCACGGCGCGTCGTCGGGGCCCGACACCCTCACGTACGTCCCGGGGAAGTTCCTCACCGCGGCAGACCTGCCCGACGGCGTGGGGCGCCCCGGCGACGACGACGCCTCGTCGTCGAACGCACGCTTCAAGACCGTCGTCCTCGACGCGGACGGCACCCCGCGCGTCCCGAACGGCAGCCTCGGCCACCGCTTCGGCGAGGCCGACGCCGGCCGCTGGAACCTCGACCTCGGCGACATCGACCCGCTCCTGTCGGTCGCGGACCCGCACGGTGTCTTCTTCCGGAACCCGACGGCCGCGCAGACCGGGCACGCGGGCGGCGAGACGTACGAGAAGGTCGCCGTCGGGCTCCCGCGGTTCGACCTCGACCCGGTGCCGGGTGACGACACGGGTGCGCACCTCGGCGGTGCGGGCGTCGTCGTGCGGGGGGTACCCGCCCGGCGGGTCGGCGGGCGGCTCGTCACGACGGTGCTCGACCTGCTGCTCGCGCAGTACGGCGTGAACCGCCCGGAGCTGGGACTGCCCGGCGCGTGGCCGACCGGCTTCGACGACGACACGGCGCCCGCGACCCCCGCGTGGCAGGAGCGGTTCACCGGCGTCCCGGCCGCGGCGGCCGAGCGGATCGGGCGCGAGTTCGCGCAGAACGCGCTCGACTCGGGCGGTCGCTCGATGATCATCATGGGCGCGGGCGTGAACCACTGGTTCCACTCGGACACCATCTACCGCGCGATGCTCGCGCTGACGACGCTCACGGGCTGCCAGGGCGTGAACGGCGGCGGCTGGGCGCACTACGTGGGCCAGGAGAAGTGCCGCCCGATCACGGGCTGGGCGCAGTACGCGGGCGGCCTCGACTGGTCGCGGCCCCCGCGCCAGATGATCGGTACCGCGTTCTGGTACCTGGCGACGGACCAGTGGCGCTACGACGGCCTGCCGGCGGACGCGCTCGCCTCGCCGCTCGCGCAGGGCCAGTTCTCCGGCCGCACGACGGCGGACACGCTCGTCGAGTCCGCACAGCGCGGGTGGATGCCGAGCTACCCCACCTTCGACCGCAACCCGCTCGACCTCGTGGACGAGGCCCGCGCGGCGGGCAAGGATCCGGCGCAGCACGTCGTCGACGAGCTCAAGGCCGGGAACCTGCGGTTCGCGAGCGAGGACCCGGACGACCCGGTGAACTTCCCGCGCGTCGTGACGGTGTGGCGCGCGAACATCCTGGGGTCGTCGGGCAAGGGCAACGAGTACTTCCTCAAGCACCTGCTGGGTACCGACGCCGCGGTCAACGCGGCGGAGTCGGGCCCCGAGCGCCGTCCGCGGTCGATGACGTGGCGCGACGAGGCGCCGAGCGGCAAGCTCGACCTGCTCGTCACGCTCGACTTCCGCATGACGTCCACGACGCTGTTCTCGGACGTCGTGCTGCCGGCGGCGACCTGGTACGAGAAGCACGACCTGAACTCGACCGACATGCACCCGTTCGTGCACTCGTTCAACCCGGCGATCAACCCGCCGTGGCAGACGCGCACCGACTTCGCGACGTTCCACACGATCGCGGCCAAGGTCTCCGAGATGGCGACGACGCACCTCGGGGTGCGTGAGGACCTCGTCGCCGCCCCGCTGCTGCACGACTCCGCGGACGAGATGGCGGTCCCGCACGGGGCTCTCACGGACTCGGGCCGACCGATGTCGGAGCGCGAGCTGGTGCCCGGGCGCACGATGCCCAAGCTCGTCGTCGTCGAGCGGGACTACCCCGCGTTCGCAGCGCGCATGGCGTCGCTCGGTCCGCTCACCGAGAAGGCGGGCATGGCGACCAAGGGGGTGCAGTTCTCGCCCGGGCCCGAGGTCGCGGAGCTGGGCCGCCGCAACGGCCTCGTCCACGGCGGACCGACGGCCGGGCGGCCGCGCCTCGACAAGGACACGCACGCGTGCGAGATGATCCTCGCGCTGTCCGGGACGACCAACGGCCGCCTCGCGGTGCAGGGCTTCGAGAACCTGGAGAAGCGCACGGGGACGCGGCTCGCGGACCTCGCCCGCGACGAGGAGGGCGTGCGCATCACGTTCCCGGACGTGCAGTCGCGGCCGACGTCGGTCGTCACGTCTCCCGAGTGGTCCGGGTCCGAGCACGGGGGGCGCCGGTACTCGGCGTTCGTGGTCAACGTCGAACGGCTCAAGCCGTGGCACACGCTCAGCGGGCGGCAGCACTTCTACCTCGACCACGACTGGATGATCGAGCTCGGCGAGCACATGCCGATCTTCCGCCCGCCGCTCGACCTGCACCGGCTGTTCGGTGACTCGCCGGTGGTGGGCGACACGTCGCCGTCGGGCTACCCGGGCTCCGCGGGGCACGCGGAGGTCGCGGTGCGGTACCTGACCCCGCACAACAAGTGGTCGATCCACTCGGAGTACCAGGACAACCTCTTCATGCTCTCGCTGTCACGGGGCGGCCCGGGCATCTGGATGAGCCCGGCGGACGCCGCCAAGATCGGCGTCGAGGACAACGAGTGGATCGAGGCGTACAACCGCAACGGCGTCGTCGTGGCGCGCGCGATCGTCAGCCACCGCATGCCCGAGGGCACGGTCTACATGTTCCACGCGACCGACCGCACGATCGACGTGCCGCTCGCGGAGACGTCCGGGCTGCGCGGCGGCATCCACAACTCGCTCACGCGGATCCTCCTCAAGCCGACGCACCTCGCGGGCGGCTACGCGCAGCTGTCGTACGGGTTCAACTACCTGGGGCCCACGGGGAACCAGCGCGACGAGATGACCGTCGTCCGGCGGCGCAGCCAGGAGGTGCGGTACACGTGACCGGCACATCAGCAGATCGGGTCCGAGCAGGTCTCGGCCCGGCGAGGCAGGGGGTGGCGTCGTGCGGGTGATGGCGCAGATGTCGATGGTGATGAACCTGGACAAGTGCATCGGGTGTCACACGTGCTCGGTCACGTGCAAGCAGGCGTGGACGAACCGCACCGGGGTGGAGTACGTGTGGTTCAACAACGTCGAGACCCGCCCCGGGCTCGGCTACCCCCGCACCTACCAGGACCAGGACAAGTGGCAGGGCGGGTGGGTGCGCACGAAGAAGGGCAAGCTCGCGCTCCGCGCGGGCGGGAGGTGGAAGAAGCTCGCCACGATCTTCTCCAACCCCAAGCTCCCCTCGATCCACGACTACTACGAGCCGTGGACCTACGAGTACGACATGCTGCTGTCCGCCCCGCAGGGCCAGCACACCCCCGTCGCGCGACCCAAGTCCCTGCTCACCGGCGACGACATGAACATCTCCTGGTCGGCGAACTGGGACGACGACCTCGGCGGCTCGACCGCGACGATGCAGGACGACCCGGTCCTGCAGCACATGTCCGAGCACGTCGCGGAAGAGCTCGAGAAGACGTTCATGTTCTACCTGCCGCGCATCTGCGAGCACTGCCTCAACCCCTCCTGCGTCGCGTCCTGCCCCTCGGGCGCCATGTACAAGCGCGCCGAGGACGGCATCGTGCTCGTCGACCAGGACGCCTGCCGCGGCTGGCGCATGTGCGTCACCGGCTGTCCCTACAAGAAGGTCTACTTCAACCACAAGACCGGCAAGGCCGAGAAGTGCACCCTGTGCTACCCCCGCCTCGAGGTCGGCCTGCCCACCGTGTGCTCCGAGACCTGCGTCGGACGGCTGCGCTACCTCGGTCTCGTCCTGTACGACGCCGACAAGGTCTCGACGGCCGCGGCCACCCAGGACGAGCACGACCTCCTCGCCGCGCAACGCTCGGTCCTGCTCGACCCGCACGACCCCCAGGTCGTGGCCGCCGCCCGCGCCGAAGGCATCCCCGACGACTGGATCACCGCGGCCCAGTCCTCCCCGATCTGGAAGCTCATCTCCGAGTACGAGGTCGCGCTCCCCCTGCACCCCGAGTACCGCACCCTGCCCATGGTCTGGTACATCCCACCCCTGTCCCCTGTCGTCGACACCGTCACCGCCTCGGGCAACGACGGCGAAGACGGACGCACCCTGTTCGCCGCCATCTCCCAGATGCGCATCCCCCTCGAATACCTCGCCGGGCTCTTCACCGCCGGCGACACCGCACCCGTCGAACGCGTCCTCCGCCGCCTGGCCGCCATGCGCTCCGCCATGCGCGAGGTCAACCTCGGCAACCCCCTGCCCGAGGAGACCGCAGCCGCCGTCGGCATGACCGGTGCCGCGGTGCAGGAGATGTACCGCCTCCTGGCCATCGCGAAGTACGAGGAGAGGTACGTCATCCCCACCGCCCACACCGAGATCGCCCGCGAGCTCGACGAGATGGCGTGCTCCCTCGACGTCGAGGGCGGGCCGGGCATGGGTGGCACGACGATGGGCGGAGGAGGACCGTTCGGGTCGTCCTCCGGACAGCCGATGCCCGTCGCGGTCGAGAACTTCCACGTGCTGCAGGCCCGCCAGACGGGCGAGACGGCGCACGACCCCTCGACCACCGGGCGGGTGAACCTGCTCAACTGGGACGGGCGAGGGCGCCCCGCCGGGCTGTTCCCGCCCGAGATGGAGTCAGGTCGTGCCGCCGACGTCGGGCAGGGCGGCGGCACGGCGGCCGGGGCGCTCGGCAGCCTGCCGGGCGGGCGCCAGGACGCACGGTTCGACGCGCTCGGCGGCGTCGACTCCGCGGGGGAGACTCCGCCGCCCGACGCCCCGCGCACCACGGGCGGCGCCTGATGACGTCGCTCCTGCCGCTGCCCCGCCTGCGGCCCGGTGCGCGACGCCGCGACGCCCGGCGCGACGACACGGCGCTGCCTCCCGTGTCGACGACCGCCGCCCAGCGGCGGACCGCGCACATGGCGGCCTCGCTCCTGCTGGCCTATCCCGACGAGGACGTGCTCGCGGCCGGAGCCGCGGTCCGTCCGGCGCTGCAGGGTCTGCCCGCTCCGGTCGCCGATCGGCTCGGCGCCTTCTGCGACGTGCTCGACCGCGCGGCGTCGGGCACTCCGGACGGGCCGGGCCTGCGAGACCTGCAGGCGCGCTACGTCGCGACGTTCGACCTCAAGCGCCGCTGCTCGATGTACCTGTCGTACTACGCAGCCGGGGACACGCGCCGTCGGGGGGTGGCGCTCGTGCGGTTCGTCGAGGCCTACCGCGCCGCCGGGTGGGAGCTCGCCGCGCGCACGCCGGCGGGCGGGCCGGAGCTGCCCGACTACCTGCCGACCGTGCTGGAGTTCTCCGCCCGGACGAGCGGCGACGACGCGACGATCGCGGCAGGGCTGCTCGGGATGCACCGCGACGGGATCGAGGTGCTGCGGGCGGCGCTGGCAGGCACCGGTGCGCCGTGGGCCGGGGTCGTCGAGGCGGTGTGCCTCACGCTGCCTCCGCTCGACGAGGCGACCGAGCGCCGCTACGAGGCGCTCGTCACGGCGGGACCGCCGAGCGAGATGGTCGGGCTCGAAGGGCTGCCCGCGTTCGGGCAGACGGACATGGACGACAGGGGTGGGCGGCGATGAGCGGGTCGAGCGCGGGCGAGGTCCTGCTGTGGGTCGTGCTGCCGTACGTGACGTTCGCCGTGCTCGTCGTCGGTTCGTTGTGGCGGTACCGCTACGACAAGTTCGGCTGGACCACCCGGTCGAGCGAGCTCTACGAGAACCGCCTGCTGCGCCTGGGTTCGCCGCTCTTCCACTTCGGGCTGCTGTTCGTGATCCTCGGGCACCTCCTCGGGCTCCTCGTCCCGAGCGAGTGGACGCGGGCCGTGGGGATCAGCGAGGGCTTCTACCACTTCATCGCGACCTCGATGGGCAGCGTCGCGGCGGTCGTCGCGGTCGCGGGGCTGCTCATCCTGATCTACCGGCGCCGCACGACGGGCCCGGTCTTCCTCGCGACCACACGCATGGACAAGACGATGTACGTGTTCCTCGCCGCCTCCATCCTCTCGGGGGCGTGGGCGACGATCGACACGCAGATCCTCGCGGGCGGTCACGGGTACGACTACCGCGAGACGATCTCCCCGTGGTTCCGCTCGCTCTGGTACCTCCAGCCGACGCCCGAGCTCATGGCGGGAGTCCCCGCGGCGTTCCAGGTGCACATCGTCGCGTCGTTCCTGCTGTTCGCGCTGTGGCCGTTCACGCGACTCGTGCACGCGTTCTCCGCCCCCGTCCCCTACCTCTTCCGCCCGTACGTCGTGTACCGCTCACGCGAGGCGTCGGTCGCGGCCCGCTCCCCGCGCCCCGGCTGGGACCCCTCGGAGCAGCCGCGCAAGCGCTGACCTGCGAGCAGGCGCTCCTCCAGCGACCCGACGCACAGGACCCCGTGACCGCACCGGTCACGGGGTCCTTCGTCGTCGCGGACCCTTCGGGCGGCGTCCCGGCCCGTGGCCCGTCGAGCGATGAGTCCGGCCCCGTCCCCCGGTCCCCCCTCTCGACGTCGGCGTCGCGCGACGCCCCGCACCCGATGGAGGATCTCCATGACCACCACGCAGAGCACCCCGACGACCGCCCTGCCCGGGCGCCCACCCGTCGTCGACCTGGCCACCTGGCAGTCCGCCCGGGACGAGCTCCTGGTCCGGGAGAAGGCCCACACCCACGAGGGCGACGCCCTCGCCGCGGCACGGCGCCGGCTGCCGATGGTCGAGATCGACGGCACGGTCGAGGTCGTCGGGCCCGACGGCCCGGTGCCGTTCGCCGACCTGTTCGAGGGCCGGGACGAGCTCGTGGTCTACCAGCACATGTGGCACGACGGCGCCCCGCACCAGGGGCAGTGCGAGGGCTGCACCTGGACCGCGTGGCACCTGAGGGACACCGTCTACCTCGCCGCGCGCGGCGTCTCGTTCGCGATCCTCACCGTGGGTCCGTGGGACGAGGTGGAGCCCTACGTCGAGTTCATGGGCTACACCCAGCCCTGGTACTCCGTGCGCGGCCTGGACGCGCCGATCGGCGGCGACATGGGGTACGTGAGCGTCTTCCTGCGCGACGGCGACCGCGTCTTCCTCACGTACCGCGCGACCGACCGCGGCAACGAGCCGACCAACCCCGAGTTCGCCCTGCTCGACCGGACCCCGTACGGCCGCGGCGAGTCGTGGGAGGACCACCCCGAGGGCTGGCCCGAGGGGAGGGACGCCTGCTGGTTCTGGCGCACGGACGCGGACGGCGTCGCCGGCTGGGGCGAGAACACCCGTCCTGCACCGCAGTGGACCCGTCCCGGCGCGACGCCGGTCGAGACCCTCGGGCGGCACGGCCACCACCACTGACGGGCCGGCGTCACAGGGCCAGGGTCAGGTACACGCTGTTCGGGTCGTCGGTGTAGTCCGCGAACGGCGCGCACGGGGCGAAGCCGTGCCGCGCGTAGAGCCGGCGCGCGGGGGCGAAGTAGTCCTCGGCGCCGGTCTCGAGGCTCACGCGAGCGAGGTCGCGGTCGCGGGCGGCGTCGAGCAGGAACGCGAGGACCGCCGCGGCGACGCCGCGCCCGCGGGCCGCCGCCGCCGTGCGCATCGACTTGAGCTCGCCGAGCGTCGGGTCGTGCTGCTTGAGCGCACCGCACCCGAGGAGCGCCCCGTCGTCCGCGCGGGCCGTGACGAAGGTGATGTCGGGCGCGCGCAGGCGTGCGACGTCGAGCGCGTGCACGCTCTCGGGCGGGGACGTCGCGTACATGTCGTCGAGGTGCTCGCGCAGGAGCGCCACGACGTCGGTGGCCGCGGGGTCCTCGACGGCGACGCGCACGCCCGCCCGGGTGGTCGTCTCGCTCATGGCCCCGAGCGTGCCACACCGACCGTCCACGACGATCCCCGCGCGAGACCGGAGCACGACCACGGACGCCGGGGTGCTCACGGCCCGAGCGGGGTGCGGTCCCGCAGATGCGGGTCTATCGTATCGTTCATGCCGCAGTTTCGGATCCGTGAGGCCGCGAGCCTCCTCGGGGTCAGCGACGACACCGTCCGCCGCTGGGTCGACGCCGGCGACCTCGCCGCGACCGTCGACGACGCCGGACGCAAGGTCGTGGACGGCGCCGAGCTCGCGCGGTACGCCGTCGCCCAGTCGCACCCGACCCCTGACCCGTCGGGTGTCGCGCGCTCGGCCCGCAACCGCTTCGTCGGGATCGTCACGCACGTCGTGAGCGACACCGTCATGTCCCAGGTCGAGATGCTCTGCGGCGGTCAGCGCGTGGTGTCGCTCATGAGCACCGAGGCCGTGCGCGAGCTGCGCCTGGCACCCGGGAGCCTGGCCGTCGCGGTGGTCAAGGCGACGACCGTGATCGTCGAGACCCCCGGAGGAGGCGCGTGAGCGCACCCAGCCCGCACCGGGCGGGACGCCAGACCGTGCCGGTCGGGCGCCACCCCTGGGCGGTCGGGCGCGTCCGTGCGGTGCTCGCGCCGGTCCTCGCCGCCGGGCTCTCGCTCGCGCTCGTCGCGTGCGGAACCGAGTCGGACGGGGACCCCGCCGCGCCGGGCGCGCCGGGCGCGCCGGGTGCGTCAGGTGCGCCGGGCGAGCAGCGCACCCTCACGGTGCTCGCCGCGGCGTCGTTGCGGGACGTGTTCAGCGACCTCGCCGCCGCCTTCGAGGCCGAGCACGAGGGCGTGACGGTGGCGCTCTCCTTCGCCGGGTCCTCCGACCTCGGCGACCAGGTCCTCGCGGGCGCTCCCGCCGACGTCTTCGCCTCGGCGGACGAGCGCACCATGACGCGTGTCGTCGACGCGGGCGACGCGAGCGAGCCCGTCGCGTTCGCGACCAACACGCTGACCGTCGTCACCCCGCCCGACGACCCGGCGGGTGTCGACACGTTCGCCGACCTCGCGCGCGACGACGTCAAGGTCGTCGTGTGCGCGCCGCAGGTCCCGTGCGGCGCCGCGACGGAGAGGGTCGCCCGGGCCGCGAGCGTGACGATCCACCGGGTGAGCGAGGAGACGAGCGTCACCGACGTGCTCGCCAAGGTGACCTCCGGCGAGGCCGACGCCGGCCTCGTCTACGTCACGGACGCGAAGCGAGCGGGCGCCGACGTCGACGTGGTCGACGTCCCGGAGACCGCGGTGGCGCCCAACGTCTACCCGATCGCGCTCGTCGCGGCGGCCGAGGAGGCCGGCCCGGAGCAGGTCGCGCTCGCGCAGGCGTGGATCGACCTCGTGACGGGCGACGCCGGCCGGGCTGCGCTCGCCGCAGCCGGCTTCGGCGCACCATGACCAGCGCGCTCCCGGCCCGTGCCCGCCTCCGCGCCGTCGGACGGTGCCCACGCGCGCGGCCCGCGCGCACGCTCGAACCCCGACGCCGGGCACGAAGGTCCGCACGCACCGGTGCGTCGTGATGCGCGGCCTGCCGCGGTGGGTCCTGGTCCCGGCGCTGCTCGGGGCGCTGTTCGTCGTCGTGCCGGTGGTCGCGATGGTCGCGCGCGTCGACGTCTCGCCCGGTCCCGACGGGACGGGAGGGTTCTGGGCGCTCGTCACGTCGCCGAGCGCGCTCGACGCGCTCGGGCTGTCCCTGCGCACGTCGCTCGCCGCGACGGCGTGCTGCGTCGTGCTCGGCACGCCGATGGCGCTGGTGCTCGCCCGCACGACGTTCCCCGGCCAGCGCGTCGCCCGCTCGCTGGTCCTGCTGCCGCTCGTGCTGCCACCGGTCGTCGGCGGCATCGCGCTCCTGCACACGTTCGGTCGCCGCGGCCTGATCGGCCGGCACCTGGAGGTGCTCGGGATCGAGATCGCGTTCACCACGACCGCGGTCGTCCTGGCGCAGACGTTCGTCGCGCTGCCGTTCCTCGTGCTGAGCCTCGAGGGGGCGCTGCGCACCCAGGACTCGCGCCTCGAGGACGTCGCCGCGACGCTCGGCGCCGGACCCACCACGGTCCTGCGCCGCGTGACGTTCCCCGCGGTCGTGCCCGGCCTCCTGGCCGGGTCCGTGCTCGCGTTCGCGCGGGCGCTCGGCGAGTTCGGCGCGACGGTCACCTTCGCGGGTGCCCTCCAGGGCGTGACCCAGACCCTGCCCCTCGAGATCTACCTGCAGCGCAGCGCCGACCCGGACGGCGCCGTCGCGCTGTCGTCGGTGCTCGTGGTCGTCGCCGTGGTCATCACGGCGGCCGTCCACGGGCCGCGCGTCCGCGGCGGCCCCCGCGCGCCCGCGAGCCGCGCCGCGCACGGCTCGTCCCCCACCCCTCGCCCGCCCGACGGCGCGCCCCCGACGCCGGCGGACCTCGCGCCCGGGCCGGACGTCGAGCCCGAGGTGGGCACGCCCGCGCCGGCGGCGCTCACCGTGCGGGCCGTCGTCCCCGGTCGAGGGCTCGACGTCGACCTCGCGCTCGCCCCCGGGGAGGTCGTCGCCGTCCTCGGGGAGAACGGCGCCGGGAAGTCGACGCTCGTGCAGCTCGTCGCAGGGCTCCTCCCGCCGGGCGAGCTGCGCGACGCGCGGGTGGTCGTCGACGGTTCCGACGTCACCCGGGCGGCGCCGCGGCGTCGGCACGTCGCCTGGTTGGGCCAGCGACCGCTGCTGTTCGAGAACCTCTCGGTCGAGGACAACGTCGCGTTCGGCCCGCGCGCGCGGGGCGCGACGCGTTCTCGCGCCCGCCGTCACGCACGCGGCATGCTCTCCCGGGTCGGGGCCGCCGACCTCGGCGCGCGCCGGTCGACGGACCTGTCCGGTGGCCAGGCACAGCGCGTCGCGATCGCGCGCGCCCTCGCGACCGACCCGCGCGTCCTCCTGCTCGACGAGCCGCTCGCCTCGCTCGACGTCGGCGTCGCGCAGCACGTGCGCTCGGTCCTGCACGACGCGCAGGTCGACCGGCCGCGGACCACGCTCCTCGTCACCCACGACCTGCTCGACGTCCTGCTCCTGGCCGACCGCGCCGTCGTGCTGGAGGACGGGCGCGTCGTCGAGGACGGCCCCGTCGACGAGGTCCTCACCCGGCCCCGTTCCCGGTTCGCCGCCCGCCTCGCGGGCGTCAACCTCCTGGTCGGGAGCGTGGCGCAGGTCGGCCGGCCGGAGCCCGTCGCGCGCGAGGCGATGCTCGCCGTCGACGGCGCGGGATGGCGTGTCCTCGGTACCGCGGACGAGCCGCTCGCGGTCGGCGCGACGGCGGTCGCCGTGTTCGAGCCGCGCGCGGTCGCCGTCCACCGCGCGACGCCGGAGGGTAGCCCCCGCAACGCGTACCGCGTGGTCGTGACGAGCGTCGAGCCGCACGGCCCGCTGCTGCGGGTGTGGGCGCGCGCCGCGGACGACGACCCGGGCGCGCCCACCGCGGGCGCCCCGTCCGTCGTCGGGCCGGACGACGCACCGCGCCTCGCCGCGGACCTCACCCCCCGGGCGGTCGCCGAGCTCCGGCTCGCCCCGGGCGAGCACGCCTGGTTCGTCGTCAAGGCCGCCGAGGTCCGCGTCCATGCACGGTGACGCCGCCCGCTCCCCGGAGGGAGCGGGCGGCGCCGTGCTGGTGCCGGGGCCGCGGGCCGTCAGCGGGTCCGGCGGCGGTAGACCGCGATCGCCCACGCGTACGCGACCACGAGGATGCCGACGAGCCAGGCGAGCGCGACCCAGATGTCGTTCCCGACCGGCTCCTGCGCGAACAGGGCGCGGATCGTGTTCACGACGGACGTCACGGGCTGGTTCTCGGCGAACCACGCGACCGGCCCGGGCATCGTGTCCGTGGGGACGAAGGCCGAGCTGACGAAGGGCAGGAAGATCAGCGGGTAGCTGAACGCGCTCGCGCCGTCGACGGTCTTCGCGGACAGGCCGGCGACCACCGCGAGCCACGTCAGGGCGAGGGTGAACAGGACGAGGATGCCGCCGACCGCGAGCCAGGCGCCGACCGGGGCGCCGGAGCGGAACCCCAGGACCAGCGCGACCCCCACGACGATCACGACCGAGACGAGGTTGGCGACCACGGACGTGAGCACGTGCGCCCAGAGCACGCTCGACCTCGCGACCGGCATGGACCGGAACCGCTCGAAGATCCCGCCCTGCAGGTCGAGGAACAGCCGGTACGCGGTGTACGCGACGCCGGACGCGATGGTGATGAGCAGGATGCCGGGCAGCATGTAGTCGATGTACGACCCACCGGTCCCGGTGCGGATCGCACCGCCGAGGACGTAGACGAACAGCAGCATCAGGGCGACCGGTGTGATCGCGGTGGTGATGATCGTGTCGGGGCTGCGCAGGACGTGGCGCAGGGAGCGACCCGTGAGGACGCCGGTGTCGGCGAGGACGTGGGTGGTCATCGGGATTCCTCTCCTGCCGGACGGGCGTCGCCGGCGCTGTCGGTCGGGCTCGTGACGGTGCCGCCGGTCTCGCCGGTGCTGCCGACGAGGGCGAGGAACACGTCCTCGAGGGAGGGCTGCTTCTCGACGTACTCGACCTTCGCGGGCGGCAGGAGCCCCTTGAGCTCCGCGAGGGTTCCGTTCTGGAGGATCACGCCCTCGTGCAGGATCGCGATCCGGTCGGCGAGCTGCTCGGCCTCGTCGAGGTACTGCGTGGTCAGCAGGACGGTCGTGCCGCCCCGAGCGAGCTCCTTGACGGTCTGCCACACCTCGATCCTCGACTGGGGGTCCAGGCCGGTGGTGGGCTCGTCGAGGAAGACGACGGCCGGGTCCCCGACCAGGCTCATCGCGATGTCCAACCGGCGTCGCATGCCGCCCGAGTACGTCCCCGCGCGGCGGCTCCCCGCGTCGACGAGCGAGAACCGGGCCAGCAGGTCGTCCGCCACCTGAGCGGGGTTCGCCAGGTGCCGCAGCCGGGCGACGAGCACGAGGTTCTCCCGACCCGTGAGCACCTCGTCGACCGCGGCGAACTGCCCGGTCAGGCTGATGGCCTCGCGCACGTCGCCCGGCGCCGTGGCGACGTCGGAGCCGTGGACCGTGGCGGTCCCCGCGTCGGCCTTCAGCAGGGTGGACAGGACCCGGACGAGCGTGGTCTTCCCCGCGCCGTTCGAGCCCAGCAGCGCGAAGATGCTTCCCGGCGCCACGTCGAGGTCGACGCCGCGCAGCACGCGCAGGTCGCCGAAGGTCTTCTCGATGCCTCGCATCCGGATGGCGGGCGCGTCGGTCTGGACGGTGGTCATGTGGTGCTCCGTTCCCGGCGGGCTCGCGTCGCGAGGGCGTGGACCCGGTCGTGGTCGTGGTTCGGTCAGGGGCGGCGGACGACGACGTCGCCGTAGCCGGTGCTGGCGTGGATCTCGGCCGTGGCCTCGTCGTCGACGGGCCCCTCGGTCGGCTGGAGCAGGTTGCGGACCGCGCCGTGCTGCGACGCGACGTCGAGCCAGGCGGCCGTCCCCTCGGGCACGCCGACCTCGATGCCGCCGTACGACGTCGTGAGCCGGACGGTCCCGGAGTCGACGCGGTCGACGCGGATCCCGCCCGAGGCGGCCTTGGCGGTGAGGCTGCCGCGCACACGCCCGACGACGACGTCGCCGTGCGCGCCCGACACGTCGAGGGACCCGGTGACGGACCCGACGGTGGTCGTGGCGTTCGTGCACCGGACGGTCCCGTCGCCGGCGAGCTCCGTGATGCGTACGGCGCCCGCGGTCGCCCGCACGACAGCCGGGCCGGTGACGCGGCCGATCGTCACGGACCCGGCCGAGACCTTGAGGTCCACGCGGGCGGCCTCGTCGATCCGTGCCTCGCCGCCGTTGAGCGTGAGGTCGACGACACCGAGCCGACCCTCCGCGTACAGCGAGCCGGCCTTGCCGGTCAGCGACGAGCCGGCGGGCAGCTCGACGGTGACGCGCGCGCCACCGGCGGCGAAGGGCAGCACGTACTGCTTCCAGGAGGCGGGGTAGACGATCGTGACGGCGTCGCCGTCGCGCCCCACGCGCGTCTCCTCGGCGGCCCGCACGGATCCGGACTTCGCCGGGTCGGCGGGAAGGACGGTCACGACGACGTCGTCCCGGTCGCCCGCGACGACGTGCAGGTTCCCGAAGGGCACGTCCACGACGACCGGGACGGGGGCGCTGGCGGGGAAGGTAGGCATGGTGGCTCCAGGGTGGTGTCGGTGGGAGGTGTCGTGGTGTCGGCGTGGTGTCGCGCGTCGGACGCGCTCAGCGCACCCAGCCGGTGAGGCGGTTCTCGCCGCCGCGCTGCGCAGGGCGGGTCTGCGCCGCGGGGCGGCCCGTCGTCCGCTCGAGCGTCGCGGCGACCGCGCGCACGAGCCAGGTGTTGACGGAGACGCCGTCGCGCGCGGCCGCCACCTCGACCTGCGCCTTGAGGTGGTCGGGCAGGCGCAGGGTCGTGCGCGTGGTCGCGCCCTCCTCGGCCTCGGTGGCCGGCAGCGCCGGGAGCCCGGCGGGCGCGGGGTCCACGACGGGCGCACGCGGTGCCTCCTGCCCAGAGGCGACGGCGGGCGGCGCGACGACGAACTCCGGCTCGCCGCCGCGCAGGCGCACGTCGACGGAGCCGGGCGCGAGCTCGGCGGAGATCTCGCCCGCGGCCGTGGAGAGGGCGTCCAGCAGGACGAGGCGCACCGCGGCGTCGAGCGGGGCGGTCAGACGGTCGGCGAGCTGCCGCGCGTCGTCGCCGGCGGCGTCGGCCGCGGTGCCCAGGCGGTGCTGGAGGTCGTTGACGTAGGGCGTGAGGTCCATGACGCCATCATGACACCATTCATGGTGTCATGCAAGACCCTAGTGACACCACCTGTGCGGACCCTGACACCACGTTGCCGTGACGCGTCGGCGCCCGCCACCGTCGGTCAGCCTTCCGCGGCGGTCAGCCCGCCGCCCGGGGCGTGCGCCCGGAGTGCTCACGAGGGCTCACGAGGGCTCACGAGGGCTCACGATCGGCCGGCGGTGACACCGCCCCGCCGAGGGCGCGGCGCACCTCGCCGACGATGGCCGACATCGCCGCCTCCGCCGCGTGCGCATCGCCGTCCGCCACCGCGCGCGCGACCGCCTCGTGCTGGTCGAGCGCCTCCGGGACGGGCGACGCGGGCATGAGGCCGAGGTGGGTGCGCCCGCTGAGCACGGCCGCCACGACGCCGGCGAGGGCGCCGAACATCTCGTTGCCGCTCGCGCGCAGCAGGAGCTCGTGGAAGCGGACGTCGAGGGCGAGGAACTCCTCGAGCTCGCCGACCTCGCCGAGGCGCCTCATGCGCGCGGCCGTCGCCACGAGCTCCGCGCGCTCGTCGTCGCTCGCCCGCAGCGCGGCGCCTGCCGCCGCGAGCGGTTCGACGGCGTGGCGGAGCTCGGTCAGGGTGCGCAGCTGCGCGTCGCGGCCCGGACCCTCGAGCCGCCAGAGGATGACCCGCGGGTCGAGGACGTTCCAGCTCTCGATGCCGAGCACGACGAGCCCGACGCGGCGCCTCGAGCGCACCAGCCCGAGCCCTTCGAGGAGCCGCATGACCTCGCGCGCGACCGTGCGCGACACGCCGAACTCGGCCCCGATCGCCTCGAGCGTCAGCGGCGCGCCTGCCGCGACGTCGCCGCTGGTGATGCGACGACCGAGCGAGTCGAGCACGGTGGTGTGCAGCACCGTCGTCGTCATGCCTCGAAGCCTAGTGGCGGCAATTGGTGCTATCAATCACTTGCGAAAGGTACTACCAATACCCCACAGTGGAGGTCGCGTCGACCACGACGGTCGTCGCCCGGAGCGGCCCGCACCACCACGGCACGGTCCCCCGGACGCCCCACCCGACACGGAAGTCGACACATGGACACGGACGTCAGCACCACCGACCGGCCCGACGACGCCGCGCGAACGGCCCCGCCCCAGCACCTCGTGATCATGGGGGTCGCCGGCTCGGGGAAGACCACGGTCGCGACCCTGCTCGCGCAACGACTCGGGACCGAGTACGCGGAAGCCGACCAGTTCCACCCCGAGGCCAACATCGCCAAGATGAGCGCCGGCACGCCGCTCACCGACGACGACCGGTGGCCGTGGCTCGAGGCGATCCGGGACTGGCTGAGCGCCGAGGCGGACGCCGGCCGGTCCGGCGTCGTCACGTGCTCCGCGCTCAAGCGTTCCTACCGCGACCTGCTGCGGCGCGCCCACGGGCACGTGTGGTTCGTCCACCTCGACGGCAGCCCCGAGCTCCTCGCCGAGCGCATGCAGCACCGCAGCGGGCACTTCATGCCCACGTCGCTCCTGCCCTCGCAGCTCGCCACGCTCGAGCCCCTGGCCGACGACGAGCCCGGCTTCACGCTCGACGTCGCCTCCACGCCCGAGCAGATCGTGGGCGAGATCCTCGCGCGCACGCGGCTGAGCGGCGCACCCGACGCGGACTGAGCGACCCGCGCCGTCCGACCAGGACACCCCGAACCGACCACGACCGTCGACGGAGACACCATGCCACCCGAGGACTGGACCCAGACCCTGACCGCCGGACCGCTGCTCGCGATCGCCGCAGGGGCGATCGCGCTCCTGCTGTTCCTCATCATCAAGCTCAAGCTGCACGCGTTCCTCGCACTCATCATCGTCAGCCTGCTCACCGCGGTCGTCGCGGGCATCCCCACGGGCTCGATCATCGAGGTCCTCACCGCGGGCTTCGGCACGACCCTCGCGACCGTCGCCCTGCTCGTCGGGCTCGGCGCGATGCTGGGCCGGCTCGTCGAGACCAGCGGCGGCGCGAAGGTCATGGCCGACTTCCTCATCGGGAAGTTCGGCGAGAAGCGCGCACCCCTCGCGCTCGGGCTCGCGTCGCTCATCTTCGGCTTCCCGATCTTCTTCGACGCCGGCCTCGTCGTCATGCTGCCGATCGTGTTCTCCGTCGGTCGCCGCCTGGGCGGGTCGCTCCTCCTCTACGGCCTCCCCGTGGCGGGCGCGTTCTCCGTCATGCACATCTACGTGCCGCCCCACCCCGGCCCCGTCGCCGCGACCGAGTTCCTCGGCGCCAACGTCGGCATCGTCATCCTTCTCGGTCTCGTCGTCGCGATCCCCACGTGGTACGTCACGAGCTACCTGTTCGCCCGCTACGTGGGACGCCGCATCGAGCTACCCATCCCCGCGATCCTGGGCGAGGCTGACGAGGACCAGCTCGAGAACCCGCCGAAGTTCGGCACCGTCGTCACGATCCTCCTGCTCCCGCTCGTGCTGATCTTCGCCAACACCGGGCTCGACGCGCTGCGTGCCGCCGGCGCCGTCGACCCCGAGAACCCCGGCGTGCAGACCCTGCGGGCGATCGGCGCGACCCCGGTCGCCCTCCTCATCACCGTGCTCGTCGCCGCCTGGGTCCTGGGCCGGCGCCGCGGCGTCTCCGGGACCGCGCTGGAGAAGACCCTCGACTCGGCCCTGGGCCCCGTCTGCTCGGTCATCCTCATCACCGGCGCGGGCGGCATGTTCGGGGGCGTGCTGCGGGCCACGGGCATCGGTGACGCGCTCGCGGACGTGCTCGGCGACCTCGGCCTGCCGGTGATCGTCGCCGGCTTCCTCATCGCGGCGATCCTGCGCGTCGCGCAGGGTTCGGCCACCGTCGCGCTGACCACCGCCGCCGGGCTCATCGCGCCCGCCGTGGAGGCAGGCGGATTCAACGCCGTCGAGCTCGCCGCGGTCGTCGTCTCCGTGGCGGCGGGTTCGGTGGTGCTGAGCCATGTGAACGACTCCGGGTTCTGGCTCGTGGGCCGGTTCTTCGACATGGACGTCAAGACGACGCTGCGCACCTGGACGGTCATGGAGACCGCCATCGGCGTGATGGGCTTCGCCGTCGCGGCGCTCGTCTTCGCCGTCGCGTAGCCCGCTGCGACCACCACGACGGACCGCCCGGGCGCGAGGCCCGGGCGGTCCGTCGCGGCGCGGACGTCAGCTCCGGTCGGTGAAGACCGGGGTGTACGCGTCCGGGGCGGCGACCCAGGACGTGCGACGGAAGCGCCGCAGCGCCAGGCCGGCGAGCGCGAGCGACCCGGCCATCACGAGCAGCCCCAGGTCACCGCCCGCACCGGTCGTCGCCAGCGCGGTCGGTCCCGACGCGGCGACGGCCGCACCGGTCGTCGCACCCGTCGCGGCGCCGGTCGCGCCGTCGCCCGCCACGCGGTGGAGCACACGGGTCACCGTCCCGTCCGTGCGGTCCGTCCCGCCCGACGTCCCCGGGTCAGCAGGATCCGTGGGATCCGTGGGATCCGTGGGGTCCGTGGGGTCCGTGGGATCCGAAGGGTCCGTCGGGACCGTCGGGACCGTCGGGACCGTCGGGACCGCCGCCGCGGTCGGGCACGCCGCCGACGCGTCCCCGAGCAGGCCGACACCCACACCGCAGACGTTCACCGGCACCGTCACGGGCAGGTCGACATCCAGGTCGGGCAGCGCCCCGAGGGCACCGTCCTCGCCGATCACGCCGCCCAGCAGGCCGTCGTCGCCCAGCAGGCCGTCGTCGCCCAGCAGGCCGTCGAGCAGACCGGTGTCGCCCAGCAGCCCGCCGTCACCCAGCAGGTCGTCCACGAGACCGCCGTCACCGAGCACGGCGTCCAGGATCCTGGACGCCGTGGCGGGCCCGTCCGACGCGGAGCCGTCGCCGACGCCGCTGCCGCCGGCCGAGGCGTCCCCGAGGATGCCGACCGCCACGCCCGACACGTCGACCGGGACCGTGACGGGGACGTCCACGTCGAGGTCGGAGCCGGTCGCCGTGGTGCTGTCGCCCCTGTCGCCCGGGACCGGGACCGGGGACGCGGGCGCAGCCGCCGCGGACGGTGCCACCGTGGCGTCGCCGAGGACGCCCACGGCGACGCCGGACACGTCCACGGGGATCGTCACGGGGACGTCCACGTCCGCGGGAGCCGCTGCGGGCCCCCCGGGAGGGGCCTGCTCGGGAGCAGGCGCCGGCTCGGGAGCGGGCGCCGGCTCGGGAGCCGGGGACGAGGCCGTGGAGGCGTCCCCGAGGACGCCGACCGCGACGTCGGACACGGTCACCGGGACGTGCACGCGCACGTCGACGGAGACGTCGGGCAGGACCTCGGTCACCTGGCTCAGCGGAGCCTCGACCGAGAGGTCCAGCCCGAGGTCGCCGAGGAGGTCGCCCTCGGCTGCGTGGGCCGCTCCGGCCCCGACGACCACGAGGCCGCCTGTGACGAGCGCTGTGCGCAGCGCGCGCCGGACGTAGATGTGCATGATCGTTCTCTTTCCTGCTCAGAAGTGGTGGCGCACGACGGCGCCGGGTCGCGTCTGCCGCGCGGGGCGCGGCGGCGGACCACCTCAGGCAGGAGAGACGGGGACCTCGAAGAACGTCGAGGGGTGGTTCGACCGGGCGTCGTCGACGACGGCGGTCCAGGACGAGAGCGCGGGTGCGTCGGTACCGCCGCCCACGGCGGCGAGCTCGCCGCCCGACCCACCGCGCTGCACGCTGCCGGAGGGTGCGGGCGCGGTACCCGGGCCGCCGTCGGCCGGGACGCCGTCGGGCGTGGTGGGACCGCCCGCGGGCAGAGACGTGGCCGGACCCGGTGGCGCGTCGGTCGACGTCGCGACACCCGAGCCACGAGGCGGGCTGCCGTCACGGGGAGAGGACGGCGCGTGGCCCTCACGGCCCGCGTCCGTCAGCGGCATGGCCGGCGCGTCGGCACCTGAGAGGAACTCTGGCGGCGTCGCGGGGGCGGAGGCGTCCGGACCTGCGACGCCGGGCGCCGTCGGGCCGAGCGTCCCCGGCGCCCGCGGCCCGTCAGGCAGCACGGGCACGATCGGGTCGAGCGGCACGAGCGGGCCGGTGACCGGGCCGATCACGGGGGCCGTGACCGGGGCCAGCAGGTCGAGGACCGGCGTCAGCGCCTCGAGGACCCGGATCACCGGCGCGAGCGCAGGCGACACCGTCCCGAGGACGGGGTTCGCCACGGGGGCGACCGTCTCGACGACGGGCGTCGCCACGGGCACGACGGCGTCGAGGACGGGCGTGGTCACGGGAGCCACGGCGTCGGTCACGGGCTGCACGACGGGCGCCACGGGCGCCACGACCTGCTCCACCACGGGAGCCACCGGCGCGACCACCTGGTCGACCACCGGCGCGACGGGCCGCACGACCGCCTCGACCGCCGGAGCGGCGGGGGTCACGACCTTCTCGACGACCGGGGCGACGGGCTGGACGACGGGGGCGACGACGTCGCGCACGACCGGCTTCACGACCTCCTGCACGACCGGGTCCACGACGGTCTGCACCGTCGAGGTGACCGGCGACAGGGCCCTGCCGAGACCGAGCGGGTCGTCCGCCGCCGACGCGCCGCCCGCGGTCCCGACGGCGAACGCGAGGCCGGCACCGACGCTCCCGCAGGCCAGGAGTGCCCGCACGAGCCAGCGGCGGGCGGCGGGTGCGCGCCTGCCCTGCGCATCGTGCGTCGCGTCCATCCTGTGCCCCGTGGGTCGTCGGTGCAGCGAAGGGGCGGGCCGTCGGGCCCGTCCGCGCTCACGGTAGGCAGGCGCGTGCAGGCTCACCACCGGGAGCAGGCGTTTTCACCCGACGGTTGCCCCGAACACCAGGCCGAGGACGTAGGTCGCCGCAGCCGCGCCGAAGCCGATGGCGATCTGGCGCAGCGCCCGGGTGAGCGGCGAGGTGCCGGAGAGGAGGCCGACCGTCGCGCCCGTGGCGAGCAGCGCGATCCCGACCAGCGCCGCCGCGACCGCGACCGCCGGCAGGCCCGTGAGCCCGAGGAGGTACGGCAGGACGGGGATCAGCGCGCCGGACGCGAAGAAGAAGAACGACGAGACCGCCGCGCCGAGCGCGGTGCCGTGCGTCTCGTGCTCCGCCGCGCTCGGCGGCGGGGCGATGACGGTCTGCGCCGTGTACGTGGCGAGGACCTCGGCGGCGTGCCTCTCCGCCTCCTCGGGCGACCGGCCGCGCGCCCGGTAGACGAGCGCGAGCTCGTTCGCGTCCACGTCGAGGTCCGGCAGCGCGGCCGACGCCTGCGGGCTCGGCGTCGACGCGTCGAGCAGCTCGCGCTGCGACCGCACCGACACGTACTCCCCCGCCGCCATGGACAGCGCTCCGGCGAGGAGGCCCGCGAGGCCGGAGAGCAGGACGGTCGAGTTCGAGGCACCCGAGGCGCCGATGCCGAGGATCAGGGCGAGGTTGGAGACGAGGCCGTCGTTCGCGCCGAACACCGCGGCGCGGAACGTCCCGGACAGGCGGTTGCGCCCCCGCGTCGCGAGGCCGCGCACGACCTCCTCGTGGATCCGCTCGTCGGCCGCCATCGTGGGCGTCGCGTCGACGTCGGTCGCGTACGTCGAGCGCGCCTCGGCCCGCTGCGCGAGCGCGAGCACGAAGACCCCGCCGAACCGTCGTGCGAGCCAGCCGAGGGTCCGGGTGCGCCGGTCGCCCCGCAGGGGCTTGCCGACGTCGTCGCCGAGCAGGTCGAGCCAGTGCTGCTCGTGCCGCCCCTCGGCCTCCGCGAGCGCCAGGAGGATGTCCCGCTCCTCGCCCGTGCGCCGGCTCGCGAGGTCGCGGTACACCGCGGCCTCGGCGCGCTCGTCGGCGAGGGACCGACGCCACCGGCGGATCTCCTGCGGCGTGGGCCGGCGCCCGACGGCGCCCGTCGGGACCGTGCCCGACCTCGCCTCCGGCGTGGGGTCGGCGGGCGGACCGGGCTGCTGCTCAGGGGTGTCGGGCACCCTCCCATGATGGCGATCTTCGGCGGTCTCGTGTTTCGCAGCGCCGAAGAGAGTCGGTCGCCCGACCGCGACCGTGGTTCCGCACAGCCCTCTCCCGGCGACGCCGTGCGCGCTGCCGACGACCGTCGTCGTGCCCGCGTGCGTGGTTGGATCGGAGCATGACCACTCCTGAGAACGAGCTGTCCCGTCCTGAGGTCGATGCGCCCGAGGGCCCCGCGCCCACCGAGCTCGTCGTCGAGGACGTCACCGTCGGCGACGGCCCGGAGGCCACCCCGGGTGCGACCGTGAACGTGCACTACCTCGGTGTCGAGTACGAGACGGGCGAGGAGTTCGACGCCTCGTGGAACCGCGGGCAGTCGATCAACTTCCCGCTGCGCAGCCTCATCGCCGGCTGGCAGCAGGGCATCCCCGGCATGAAGGTCGGCGGACGCCGCAAGCTCGTCGTGCCGCCGGAGCTCGCCTACGGCCCCGCGGGCGGCGGCCACCGCCTGTCCGGCAAGACGCTCATCTTCGTCATCGACCTGCTCGGCGTCTCCTGACCCACCCGCTCGACGCGTCCGGTCCCGCGAGGAGCCTCGGTCTCGTGACCGGCCCTCGCGGGACCTGGCTCTACGGCGCGGAGCAGGAGGCGACGGCAGCCTCCGCCTCGGGGACGACCGGGGCGGGGACCGGCACCGGCGAGGTCCGCTCGCGGCGTGAGGTGCGGAGCCGGACGACGGTGTCGACGAGCACGCCGAGCAGGATCCCGCCGACGACCCCGACCACCACCGCGAGGAGCGGGCTGTCGCCGACCCAGGCGGCGGCGATCGTGCCGATGAGCACCGAGTACGTGGCCCACGCGGCCGACGCGACGGCCGAGAGGGCCATGAAGCGCCGGCGCGAGAATCCCACGGCGCCCGCGGTGACGTTGACGGCCGTGCGACCGACGGGCACGAACCGGGCCCCCAGGACGACGGACGCACCGCGCCGGTCGAGCGATCGCGTCGCCCAGGCGACGGCGCGCTGCCCGCGCGGACCGCGCAGCACGGGCAAGGCCCGTGTACCGACCGCACGGCCCAGCGCGTACGCGAGCTGGTCACCGCACCAGGCGCCGAGCGCCGCGACGAGGAGCACGAGTCCCCACGCGACCCCGTCCCCGGACTGCGCCCCCACCGCGAGCATGACGATGACCGTCTCCCCGGGGATCGGCGGGAAGAACCCGTCGCCCGCCGTCGCGGCGAAGAGCGCCGGGAGCGCCCACGCCGAGTCCACGAGCGCGAGCAACCACGACTCGACCTGTCCCCACAGCTCCACGACCCACGCAACCATGCCTCCCAGGCTCCGGGAACGGGCCGGGCCGCACCATGGGGTATCCCCCCGGTTCTCCCCTGAGGCGACCCCGAGAACGGCGGCCCGGCGGTGATCTCTCGCACGTGCCGCGGCCGGTCGGCGCCCGTCTCGTCGGGTCGGTCGGCGTCACGGCACGGCCGTTCTCGCGACGGTCGGCCGCGCCCCCACGCCCGCGGAGGCGCTCGACGCGGACGCTGGCGCCACGACCCCCGCGCTCGGGAGACAATGTCCCCCGACGCATCCGCCTCCCCGCGCCGCCGACGGCGGACGGGGACGTCCGTGATCGAGGAGCGCTGTGATCACTGTCAGCACCGACGGCTCGTGCCTGAGCAACCCGGGCGGCGCCATCGGGTGGGCGTGGATCAACCACGACGGCACGTTCGACTCCGGCGGCGCCGCGAGCGGGACCAACCAGGTCGCCGAGCTCACGGCCCTGCTCCAGGCGGTGCGCGCCCATCCCGGCGCCGACCCGCTGCTCATCGAGTCCGACTCGCAGTACGCGATCAAGTGCGCCTCGGAGTGGGTCGTCGCGTGGAAGCGCAAGGGCTGGCGCACCGCGGGCGGCCAGCCCGTGAAGAACCTCGAGCTCGTCCAGGCGATCGACCGGACGATCGCCGAGCGCGTGGGCCCCGTCCGCTTCCGCTGGGTGCGTGGGCACGTCGGCAACGTGTTCAACGAGCGCGCCGACCAGCTCGCGGGCCTCGCGGCGCAGGACTGGGCCGCCGGTCGCGGCGACCTCGACGGCACGCTCGTGCCCGAGCTCGACCCGGCCCGCGCGACGAGCCGCGTCCCGGCCGGCGCGACGACTCCCGCCACCCCGGGAGCCGGTGCGCCCGCGACGGCGCCGAAGCAGGCCGCGCCCGAGCCCGTGTGGGGCATGGACACCCTCTTCGACTGAGCGCACGGTCCGGACCGTCGGTGACCGGTGCGACGATGGGTCGGTGACCGTCTCGCCGAGCACGGGCCTGGAGCCCGCCGACCACGCGGTCGGCGACCGCTCCGGCCCGGATCAGGTCGCGAACCCCGTGGTGGGCCAGATCGAGCCGCACACGCGCCGGGTCCGGTCCGACCGACCGCTCGACCTGCACCTCACGCTCGACCGGCTCGCGCGCGGCCCCTACGACCCCACGTTCCGCCGCACGCCGTCGGGCGAGGTCTGGCGCACGACGCGGCTGCCCAGCGGCCCCGCCACGTGCCGCCTCGTGCAGACCGGGCCGCGGGACGTCGTCGGGCACGCGTGGGGTCCGGGCGCGCACGAGGCCCTGGAGACACTGCCCCACCTGCTCGGCGAGCACGACGACCCGCAGGGCTTCGAGCCGCCCGCTCCCCTGCGGGACGCGTACCGGCGCAGCCCCGGCCTGCGCGTCCCGCGCACCGGGCGGGTCCTGGAGGCGCTCGTGCCCGCGATCCTCGAGCAGCGCGTGCAGACCGTCGCCGCGTGGCGCTCGTGGGGCTGGCTGCTGCGCCATCACGGCGAGCGGGCGCCCGGGCCCGCGGGCGACGCCGGGATGCTCGTCGTGCCCGACGCCGCAGGATGGGCGGCGATCCCCTCCTGGGACTGGCACCGGGCGAACGTCGACCCGGGCCGCGCACGCACGGTCGTCGCCGCGGCACGCGTCGCCCGGCGGCTCGAGGAGTGCGCGGCGCTGCTCGACGCCCGGGGGGCCGCCGCCGCGCACGCACGGCTGCAGGCCGTCCCTGGCGTCGGCGTGTGGACCGCGGCGGAGGTCGCGCAGCGCGCCCTCGGCGACGCGGACGCCGTGTCCGTGGGCGACTACCACCTCGCCAAGGCGGTCGGCTGGGCGCTCGTCGGCGAGCGCGTCGACGACGAGCGCATGCTCGAGCTGCTCGCCCCGTGGTCGCCGCACCGGTACCGCGTGGTCCGGCTCCTCGAGATCTCCGGCCGGGGCCGCGCGCCCGGCCGCGGTCCTCGTCTCTCGATCCAGGATCATCGCCGCAACTGACGGCTCACCCCCGGGTGCAGGAGACGGCCGCCGAACCGAAGGGTCCGGCGACCGCCTCTCCTGCGCTCACGGCGTCACTCGGGCAGCGCGCACACCCCGTCGACGCAGACCGCGGCGTCGTCCGCCCCGACCATCCTGAGCGCGGGCGGGGACTGCTGCGGCTGATGCGGTGCGGCCGCGTCCGCGGCGCTCACGGTCATGAGCGTGGTGCGGCGCGGGTTCGCGATCGAGTGGTAGAGGTTCGTGGTGGTGTCCGTCATCTGAGGCCTCCTCGTGGGATAACACGGGCGCCGGTGCACGTGTGGAGCCGGCGTCGGTGCGGGCTGGTTCCCAGTTTCGGTGATACCGAGTCGCAGTTCCACCGCACCGTGTGTGAGATGCGTCGCTCTGTCAGGCGGCGTCGCGCTCTGCGACCGCCTGCTGCAGGACCTGGACGAACACGGCCGGGTCCTGCGCGCCTGAGACCCCGTACCTGCCGTCGACCACGAAGAACGGCACCCCGTTGATCCCGTAGGCCCGAGCCTGGTCGATGTCGGCCTGCACGTCGTCCGCGTAGCGCCCTTCCTCGAGGGCTGCGACGACCTCCGCGCGGTCGAGACCGACCTCGGCCGCCAGGTCGGCGAGCTCGGAGACCCGCCCGACGTGACGCCCCTCCTCGAAGTACGCCTTGAGGAGCCGCTCCTTCATCTCGACCTGCTTCCCCTGCGCCTTCGCGTGGTGCAGCAGCTCGTGGGCCGTGAGCGTCTTGGTGTGCTGGAGCGCGTCGAAGTCGTAGGACAGGCCCTCGGCCGCCGCGAGCTGCGTCATCTGCGCGAGCATCTGCTCGACCTGCGCGCGCGGCATGCCCTTGTGCCCGGCGAGGAAGTCCACCTCGGTGCCGTCGAAGTCGACCGGGGTGTCCGGCGCGAGCTCGAACGAGTGGTACTCGATCTCCACCCGGGGACCGTCACCGGTCTCGGCGAGCCGGCCGATCGCCGTCTCGAGCCGCCGCTTGCCGACGTAGCACCAGGGGCACGCGACGTCGGACCAGATGTCGATCTTCACCGTGGGGGACGCGTCCGCCGCGGCAGGGCTGTTCGTGGTCATGTGACCGTTCAACCATCTGGCGCGCCACCCGATTCCCCGGTCGGCCACCGTCAGTCCGTGACGTGCGACGCACGGTGGAGGTCCTGCAGCGCCATGATCTCCGCCCCGTGGTGGATGAGCTCGCGGTTCATGTGCGCGACGAGGTGCGCGAACGGCGCCTGCGCGTCGATCTCCGTCGCCTGGCTGAGCCCCACCGTGAACGTCCCGTCCTCGGGCAGGGCGTCCACCCCCGCACGCCAGCGGTCGACCTCGCGCCGCAGCCCGTCGACGGCGGGGCCCACCTCTCCCGAGAACGTCACCTCGTCGCGGCGTCGCTCGTGCCTCCCGAACGTCCACTCCCACCGCTCGAAGAACGCCTCGGTGAGGTGCGCGACGAGCCACGCGATCGTCCGCGGCTGCGACGAGTCCGGGCCCTCGGGCCACTCCATCACCCACTCGCCCACGCCGAGCGTCCGCGGCGTGCGCTCGGTGCCGCGCCGCACGACACGCAGGGCGTCCGCTCCCGGCTCCCACTCGAGCTCCGCCTGCGTGAGCGTCGCGAGGCGCTCGGCGACCTCGAGCCACGAGAAGCCGAGCTGACCGCGCACGACCGCGAGCGCCGTCGGCACCGTGAGGATCGACCAGTCGAACTGCGGGCTCCCGTACGCCGTCGTGCCGTCCTCCGCCTCGTGCACCATCGCCGTCCCCCTGTCTGCCCCGGCCCGCCAGGAGCGGGCCGGTCGAACGTGCGTTCGACACACTCAGGCTCCCAGCGGCGCCGTGCGCGTGTCAACGGCCGTGCCGCGCGAGAATGGTCGTCCTCGTCCTCCCCACCGTCCGGAGTCCTCGTGCGCATCCGTCCTCGAACCGTCCTGCTCGTCGCGACCGGGTTCGCCGTCGTCCTCCTCGGTGCGCTCGTGGTCTTCCTCGCGCTCAACGGGGTGGACGGTCTCCCCGGCTGACGGCTCGCCGTGCGCTCGCCCGGCCCCGGTCGCACCGTCCGGCGCGCGCCGCGGGCGCGACGGGGTGATCCTGCTGGAGGACCCCACCAGGAAGGCCGACAGTGACGCAGGACGAGAACGCCCCCGATCCCCAGCTCGTGCTCGTGCGCCACGGTGAGACGGAGTGGAGCGCGAGCGGCCGGCACACCGGACGTGCGGACATCCCGCTCACCGTCGCGGGCGAGCAGCAGGCCGTCGCCGCGGGCGTGTGGCTGCAGGGGTGGGCCGACCGCCGGGGGCGGCGCCCCGCCGTCGTGGTCACGAGCCCGCGTCAGCGCGCGCGGCGCACGGCCGACCTCGCAGGTTTCCCGGACGCCGCGACGGACGAGGACCTCGCGGAGTGGGACTACGGCCCGGTCGAAGGGCTGACGTCGGTGTCCGTGAGCGAGCGGCTGGGCGGCGAGTGGCTGATCTTCCGCGACGGGGTCAACGTGCTCGCGGCGGCCAACGGGCACCGCGGCGAGGAGCTCGACGAGGTCGCCGCGCGGGCGGGCCGCGCCCTCGCGCGCATCGAGCCGACGCTGCAGGACGGGCAGGACGTCGTCCTGTTCGCGCACGGCCATCTCCTGCGCGTCCTCGCGACGGTGTGGCTGGGGGTCGAACCCGCCCTGGGCGCGCGGCTGGAGCTCGGGACCGCCGCGATCTGCCTCCTCGGGTACGGGCACGGCCTGCGCACGGTCGAGGGCTGGAACCTGTCCGCGGACGCCTGACGGTCGGCGCCGGAGGGGCGAGCCGGACGGCCCTGCCCGCACGCCCCGTGAGGTGGCACGATGCTCCCCATGGGACTGAGCGAGAAGCACCTCACCGAGGGTGAGCACGTCGTCATGGAGCTCAAGGAGCACGCGAAGGCGCTGTTCTGGCCGTTCGTGCTGCTCGTCGTGCTCGTGGCGGCGGTGGTCGTGGCCGTCCTGCTCGTCCCGAACGACGTCGCACGGTGGGTGGTCGCGGGGCTGGCGCTCGTCGCCGCCGTGATCTGGGTGTTCGTCCCGTGGCTGCGCTGGCGCACCACCGAGTACACGGTGACGAACAAGCGCATCGCGATGCGCTCGGGGATCGTCACGCGCACCGGTCGCGACATCCCGCTCTACCGCATCAACGACGTCAACTACGAGAAGGGCCCGATCGACCGCCTCTTCGGGTGCGGGACCCTCGTCATCTCGGACGCGACGGACAAGCCCGGCCTGAACCTGCACGACGTCCCGGACGTCGAGGACGTCCAGGTCCGGCTGCACGACCTGCTCTTCAGCGCGGACGACGGCTCGGACGACGGCGAGTGGCCGCCCAGCGAGCCCCCGCGCGGCCCGCGCGCACCGCGCATCCCGCGCTCCGGGCGCTGACGCTCAGTCCTCGATGCGCCGCCCGGCGGCCGTCTCCACGCGCACGAGCATCTCGTCGGTGAGCGCGACGTCGCCCTCGAGGTGCGCGGTGAGGAGGCGGCGTGCGACGTCGGCCGCCCGGTCCGGCTCGGTGCCGCGGCCGTTCCACGCGGCGTACCAGTCGGTGAGCGTCACGCCGTGCTCGGGTCGGTAGCAGACCGTCACCGCGTCGCCCGCGCGCAGCTCACCGGCGCGCACGACCCGCAGGTACGCGCCCGTGCGGTTCGCGTCCGCGAACCGCTTGACCCACCTGTGCTCGCCGAGCCGACGCGCGAACGTCGAGCACGGGGTGCGCGGCTGGGTCACCTCGAGCAGCGCCGTGCCCACGGCCCAGCGCTCGCCCACGACCGCGGCGCTCACGGGGATGCCGCGCACGCGCAGGTTCTCGCCGAACAGCCCCGGCGGGATCTCGCGCGCGATCTGGTCCGCCCACCAGTCCGCGTCGTCCTGGCCGTACGCGTACACGGCCTGCTCGGCGCCGCCGTGGTTCGCGCGGTCCGCCTGCAGGTCCGCGTACAGGCCGAGCCGCCGGACCGCGACCGGCCCCTCGACGGGCCGCTTGTCGATCGCCGTGAGGCCGACGGGACCGGCGTCCGGCAGGAGCGCGTGCACGCGGCACACGGCGAGCACCTCGCCGGTCGGCGCGCTGGACGCGAGCTCGGTCGCGAGGTCCGTCGAAGGGGCGCTGACGGCGGCTGCGGTGGAAGACATCCTTCGATTCTCGCAGCGCCGCGCGCGCCGGGCACGGGCTTTCGCCCACCGGCCTGGGACCTACCGGGGACCACGGGCTCCGGACCGGCCAGCGCCCGCGCCCGCGGGATAGCGTCGGGGCCATGAGTGCCACCCGCCCCTCTCGCTGGGAGCAGAAGACCGCCGCCGACCCCTCCCACTCCACCTGGTACGTCGAACGCTTCCGGACCATGGCGGCCCAGGGCGCCGACCTCGCGGGCGAGGCCCGCCTGGTCGACGCGATGCTTCCCCGCGGCGCGCGCGTGCTGGACGCCGGGTGCGGTCCGGGCCGCGTCGGCGCGGAGCTGCACGCCCGCGGTCACGTGGTGGTCGGCGTGGACGTCGACCCGGTGCTGATCGAGGCGGCGCGGGCCGACCACCCGGGCCCGGACTGGCGCGTGGGCGACCTCGCCGACCTGGACCTGCCCGCCGAGGGGCTCGCGGAGCCGTTCGACGCGATCGTGTGCGCGGGCAACGTCGTGACGTTCCTCGCGCCCGGGACCGAGGTCGAGGTGCTGCGCCGGTTCCGCGCGCACCTCGCGCCGGGCGGGCGCGCCGTCGTCGGGTTCGGCACCGGGCGCGGGTACGCGCCCGACCGCTTCGTCGCCGACGCCGAGGAGGCGGGGCTGCGCGTCGACCTCGCGCTCGCGACGTGGGACCTGCGCCCGTACACGCCCGACGCCGACTTCCTCGTCGCGGTGCTCGTCGCCGGGTCGGCCTGAGCCCGGACGCGCGCCGACGCGGCCCGGCAGGGGTGGCGCCGGGGAACGCGGGCGTCAGGCCGGCGTGAACGTGAAGGTCACGGTCCCGCGCGAGGTCCCGGGGGCGCCCTCGATCTCGTCGACCCGGAGCGTGCCCGTCCCGTGCAGGTCGATCTCTCGCCCACGCTCGACCCGCAGGACGTCCTCGCCGCGCGGCGAGCGCACCGCGACCTGCGTGACGGCGCGACCCGCCCCGACGCCGACGCGCATGACGCCCACGCGCACGTCCCCGAAGTCCGCCTGCGCTCCCTGCGGGACGCGCGTCGTGCGCGCCTCGTCGTTGCCTGCCATGCGTCAGCCTCCCGAGTAGACGGAGTCGAAGTTCTCCTTGTACTCCTGCTCGGTGAGCCACAGGTCGCCGACCTTCTGCTCGCCGTCCAGGCTGCCGCCGCCCGGTCCCCAGGGGTTGACCACGTGGATCTTCATCTCGCCGTCGACCTCCTTGACCTCGGTGACGACGTAGGCGTGGTTCGGCACGATGCGGCTGTCGTCGACCTCGTCCTCCCAGAACCAGAACGCGTCGTCGTCCTCGGTGCCGACGGCGACGGGCCCGTCCTTGAGCCGGTCCTGGATCTCGGAGAGCCCGAGCTCGCCCGAACGCTCCGCGGGCCTGCCGGTGATCGCCTCGAACGCGACGTCGGAGTGCCCGCCGTCGAGGTCCGCGTAGTCGCCGCCGAAGTACTCGGCGCCCGCCTTCTCGTAGATCGAGACCCAGTTGGGCTCACCGTTCTGCCCGCCCACGCCGTTCTCGGGGACGGTCGGCTCGACGACGATCTCGACCGGCTTCCCGTCGTCGTACATCGTCACGGTGTACGTGCCGTCGTCGTTGAGCCGGATGTGCTCCCGGAGGAAGTTCGGGTCGGTGGTCGCCACGGCCCCGAGGCCCGCGAGGAACCAGCAGTCCCCCAGCTGGCCCTGGTTGATGTCGGTGATCGCGAAGTCCTCGTTCTCGAGGTCGATCGGCGGGACCTTCTCGTAGTCGCCGAGCTCGTCGGTGAGGTCCGGGTCGCCGGGCCGGTCGCCGTCGGGCGCCGAGCGGTCGCCCCCTCCGGGCCCACCGGGGGCGCCCCGGTCCCCGCCGCCGGAGCCGCCGGAGCCGCCCGAGCCGCCCGAGCCACCCGCGCCACCCGAGCCGCCGGTGCTCGCGCTCTCCTGCTGGTCCGCCTGGCGCGCGACGGCGCCGGCCGCCTCCCCGAGGACCGCGCCGACCGCCGCGACGGCCGGGCCGTGCGCCGTGGACCACGCGCCGCGCAGCGCGTCGCCGTCGGGCCCCTCCCACGGGCTCGACGTGACGAGCGCGTCCAGCTCCCCACGCAACGACGTCAGCCTCTGGGCGGCCTCGGACATCCGTCGTCCGAGCAGTCGCAGCTGTGCGACGTCCGCCCCGTACATCCCGCTCATGTCTCCCCCTCGCCCGCAGGTCGCCGCGACACTACACGGCTGCGACGTGCGCGGACATGGGTCCCCCTCCCCATGGTGGCGCCCCTCCGGACCGTGGTGCCGCGCTGGTAGCGTCCTTCCCGCCGGACCGTCCGCGCGCGACCACCAAGGGGGACCATGACGGAGCGACTGCGCACCAGAGACCGGGCGGCGTCCGTCGTCCTGGCCGTGGGGATCGCGGCGGCGCTCGCCGCGTGCTCGGGGGCCGACGACGACCCGACGGACGATCCGTCGCCCGCGGCCGACGCGGTCCCCGCCGCCGACGCGGCCCGGCAGGACCTGCTCGCCGCGGTCCAGGACGTGTTCGGGCCCGACGGATGGACCGAGGACGACGCCCCGACCGCGACCCCGCAGCCCGACGGGCGGTGCGTCGTCGCGCTGCCCGACGTCCGGACCACGCGCGACGGCACCACGAGCTACGACCAGCTCGAGGAGGTGCCCGCCGCCCTGGCCCCCGTGCTGGCCGAGCACGGCTTCGGCGAGCCGTCGGACGTCGTGCACCCCGAGCACGGCGGGTCGGCGTACGTCGAGGCCGAGGACCCCACCGGATGGTCCGTGACCGTCACGGCCGACGGCGACGTCGTCCGCCTCGACGTGTCGGGACCGGTCGCGCTCGACCCCTGCGACGACTCCGGCCTGTCGGCGCTCGGCTGAGCCGTGCCGTCGTACCGCGTGACGCTCGCCGTCGGCCTGCTGCACCCCGGCGCCGACCCGGAGGCGGTGCTGCCCGCCGCGGCCGCCGCAGCCCGCGCGCTGACGACCGTGGAGGCGTACGACGTCGGCGTCGTACGCGGGGAGGCGCGCGTCACCGTGCGTTTCCTCGCGGACACGGACGCGGCCGCGCACACCGTCGCGGACGCGGTGGAGGCCGGCGTGCGGGCCCGCGCCGCGACGTCGGGCGGACGGCTCACCCGCCGCTGGGGGGCGCGCTGGCACCCCGCCTGACCGTGGGCCGTACCGATCCCGCACCCTCCACCGGCACACAACCTACGCAACCGTAGGTTACGGTGGCGTAGTGAACACCCTGGCGACCAGACCGTGGACCGCCCGCTACGCACCGGGCGTCCCCACCGACGTCGAGATCCCCGACGAGCCCGTGACCGCCGCGCTCCTGCGCGCCGCCGAGCGCTGGCCCGACCGCGTCGCGGTCGACTTCTTCGGCGCCACGACGACGTACGCGCGCCTCGTGGCCGAGATCGAGCGCGGCGCGAGCGCCCTGCACGACCTCGGCGTGCGCCGCGGCGACCGCGTCGCGCTCGTGCTGCCGAACGGCACGTCGCACGTCGCCGCGTTCTACGCGGTGCAGCGGCTCGGCGCCGTCGTGGTCGAGCACAACCCCACGTACACCGCCGACGAGCTCGCCCACCAGCTCGCCGACTCCGGCGCGAGCGTCGCGGTCGTGTGGACCAAGGCCGTCCCGGCCGTCCTCGAGGCGCGCTCCCACGCACCCGCGCTGCGCACCGTCGTCGCCCTCGACATCGCGCGCGACCTGCCGCGCGGCAGCCGCCTCGCGCTGCGCCTGCCCGTGGCCCGCGCCCGCGCCCAGCGCGACGCGCTGCGCGGCCCCGTGCCCGCGGGGACCCCGGACTGGCACGACCTCGTGCGGCGCGCGCGGGCGCTGCCGCGCGCGCTCCCCCACCCGGGCGCCGACGACGTCGCGCTCATCCAGTACACCGGCGGCACCACCGGCACCCCCAAGGGCGCCGTGCTCACGCACCGCAACCTCGTCGCGAACGTCGTGCAGGGCCAGGCCTGGGCCGAGTTCGCCGAGGGCGCCGAGACCGTCTACGGCGTGCTGCCGTTCTTCCACGCGTTCGGCCTCACGTTCTGCCTCACCCTCCCCGCGCGCATCGGTGCGACGCTCGTCGCGTTCCCGAAGTTCGACCCGCAGGCGTTCGTCGCCGCGCAGTCGCGCCGGCCCGCGACGTTCCTGCCGGGTGTGGCGCCCATGTTCGACCGGATCGTCACGGCGGCCGAGGCCGCAGGCGCCGACCTGACCTCGATCCGCCTCGCCTTCGCGGGCGCCATGCCGATCACCGCCGAGACCGCGCAGCGGTGGGAGGACGCGACGGGCGGCCTCCTCATCGAGGGCTACGGCATGACGGAGACGTCACCCGTCTCGCTCGGCAACCCCGTGTCCGACGACCGCCGCCCGGGGACGCTGGGGCTCCCGTTCCCCAGCACGGAGATCCGCGTCGTCGACGCCGACGCGCTCGACGCCGGCGAGCTACGCGACGCGGAGCCGACACCGGCCGACGACCCCGACGCCCCCCGCACCGTGCGCGGCGAGCTGCTCGTGCGCGGGCCGCAGGTGTTCCGCGGGTACTGGAACCGCCCCGAGGAGACCGCCCAGCAGCTCCTCGACGACGGGTGGCTGCGCACGGGCGACGTCGTGCGCGTGCCGCTCGACGGGCCCGACGCAGGGCTCGTCACCCTCGTCGACCGCATCAAGGAGATGATCGTCACCGGCGGGTTCAAGGTGTACCCGTCCCAGGTCGAGGACCACCTGCGCGGCATGCCGGGCGTGCGGGACGTCGCCGTCGTCGGGCTCCCGGGCTCCGGTTCGGACGAGAACGTCACGGCGGTCGTCGTGCTCGACGAGGACGACGACGCCGGCTCGCCCCCGCGCGTCGACCTCGCCGCGGTGCGCGAGTGGGGCGAGAAGCGCCTCGCGCGCTACGCGCTGCCGCGCGCCTTCGCCGTCGTGCCGGACCTGCCGCGATCGCAGATCGGCAAGGTCCTGCGCCGGGTCGTGCGCGAGGACCTCCTGGGTCGCGACGACGTCGAGCACCACGGCGCCTGACGGACCGCGCCCGCGCGACGCCTCCGGTCCGTGCTCCCGTGCCCCTGTTCGGCGGGCAGGCGCGGATCGCCGTAGCCTGGCAGACGTCGTCGGCGACGTCCGCGACGCCGGCGGGCGGGCACCGACGCTCTCCCCCCGCTCCGTCGCCCCGAGGAGGCCCCGTGCCCGAGCCCGTCACCCCAGCCCACCTCCCGCACGTCGTGGTGGTCGGCGCCGGGTTCGCCGGACTCGCCGTCGTCAAGGGACTGGCGAACGCGCCGGTACGCGTCACGCTCGTGGACCGCCGGGTCTACAACACGTTCCAGCCGCTGCTCTACCAGGTCGCGACCGGCGGCCTGAACCCTGGCGACGTCACCTACTTCCTGCGCGGGCTGCGGCTCAAGCAGAAGAACGTGCGGGTCGTGCACGAGCATCTCGTGGGCGTGGACCACGACGCCCGTCGCATCCGCCTGCTCAACGACGAGTGGGTCCACTACGACTACCTCGTGATCGCCAACGGCGTCACGGCCAACTTCTTCGGCACCCCGGGCGCCAAGGAGAACTCGTTCCCCATGTACTCGCGGTCCCAGGCGATGAAGATCCGCGACACCCTGTTCATCCGCCTGGAGAAGGCCGCGGCGGCCCCCGGCACGGACGACGGCCTGCGCGTCGTCGTCGTGGGCGGCGGCGCGACGGGCGTCGAGGTCGCGGGTGCGCTCGCGGAGCTGCGCACCGCCGGCCTGCGTCCCGCGTACCCGGAGATCCACGGCGACGCGTTCGAGGTGAAGATCGTCCAGCGCGGCCGCGAGGTGCTCAAGTCGTTCCACCCCAGGCTGCGCCGGTACGCGGAGGCGGAGCTGCGTCGTCGCGGCGTCGACCTGCACCTGGGTGCCGGGGTCGCGGAGGTCCTGCCGGACGGCGTCGTGCTCACGGACGGGACGCGGATCCGCTCCGACCTCACCATCTGGTCCGCGGGCGTCCACCCGCACGCGGAGGTCGACGACTGGGGCCTGCCGCGCGGTGAGAGCGGCCGTGTCGTGGTCGGTGACGACCTGCAGGTCGAGGGTCTGCCCGGCGTCTTCGCGGCGGGCGACATCGCGATCTCGCCCGCCGGGCTGCCGCAGCTGGCGCAGCCCGCGATCCAGTCCGGCGAGCAGGTCGCGAGGAACGTCCTCGCGCTCGTCGCCGGTCGGCCGACGACCGCTCTGCGCTACTTCGACAAGGGCACGATGGCCGTCATCGGGCGGCGCGCCGCGATCGCCGAGGTCGTCGGCAGGCTCCGCCTCACGCGGGGGACCGCCTGGCTGGCCTGGCTGTTCGTCCACATCATGGGGCTCATCGGGCCGCGGAACCGCCTGACGACGCTCGCCGGCCTGGTGACGCGCTACGGGTTCCCGTTCCACCGCCGGCCGATCCCCATCGTCGGTGACGTGCCCACGATGCGTCCCCCCAAGAAGTCCGCCTCCGGCCGCGGCTGAATCACCCGGACGAAGCGGACGGCGGAGCCGCGCCCCGCGCGGGCGTCCCGTACCCTCGAAGGCGGGCAGCCCGGCCGAGGCCGGGGACGCAGGGGGCACGGACAGGGGCACGACGCATGACAGCAGGACGTAGAGCGACGACCGCGGACGGCACGACGGCGAGCACCGGGGGCGTGCCACGACGCGCCCGTGTCGTCGTGCTGGCGGTCGTGGCGGCGGCGGCGCTCGCGGGCTGCCGGGGCGTCGGCGAGCCGGGCGGTCCCGGCACGCCGCCCGCCTCGCCCACCGCCGGACCGACCTCGACCCCGACGGCCGAGCCCCCGACGATGCCGACGGATCCCGGCGGCCCGACGTCGCCCGGCGAGTCCGAGGGCATCGAGGTCGCGGTCGAGATCGAGGCGGCGTACCCCATGCCGAACCTCGTCGAGACCCGCCTCAAGCAGGCTCGGGCCGACCTCACCCAGCGGGGCGCGACCCAGGTCGTCGTGGTCGACGCGCGCGAGCCCGGTGACGGCGCGCTCGCCGGCGTGGCGAACGGGTGGACGGTGTGCGAGCAGGAGCCTGCGGGCGGCGAGCTCGTCCGTGCGTCGGCCACGGTGGTCCTCGGCGCCGCGCCGAACGCCCGCGCCTGCCCCTGAGCCTGCCCGGCTGGCGCCGCGCGCGGTGACGGCGCACGGTGGGAGTCGACACCGCGGGACCGGCCTGCGGTAACCGACCGCCCCAGGAGACCCGCATGAAGATCGCCCTCGTCGGAGCCCACGGCAAGGTGGGCCGGCTGCTCGTCCCGATCCTCGTGGACCACGGCGCGAGCGTGAGCGGCGTGGTCCGCTCCGAGGAGCAGCTCCCGCTCGTGAGGCGGCTCGGCGGGGAGCCGCTCCTGCTCGACGTCGAGCAGTCCTCGACCGACGAGATCGCCGCGGCGCTCGAGGGCTTCGACGCCGTGGTGTGGTCCGCCGGCGCGGGCGGTGGCAACCCGGACCGGACCTACGCCGTCGACCGGGACGCCGCGAGCCGCTCGATGGACGCCGCCGCGGCAGCCGGTGCCCGTCGGTACGTCATGGTGTCGTGGATCGGGTCCGTCCCGGAGCACGGCGTGGACCCGGAGAGCAGCTTCTACGCGTACGCCGACGCGAAGCTCGCGGCGGACGACCACCTGCGCAGCACCGACCTCGACTGGACGATCCTCGGGCCGGGCACGCTCACCGACGACGAGCCCGCCGGCGCGATCACGATCGTCGGCGACGGACCGGACGGTCTGCGCGGCGCCGACGACGAGGCCCCGGTCGGCGCGGCGTCACAGGTGTCGCGCGCCGACGTCGCCATGGTCGTCGCCCAGGCTCTGCGCACCCCGGCGACGGTCGGCCGCTTCATCCGGTTCACGCGCGGCGACACCCCCATCCTCGAGGCGCTCGAGCAGTAGCCGTCACCGCCGCACCCGGCGCTCGACGCGCTCGCGCAGGTCCAGGGCCGTCCGGCGCCAGGTCGCGGCGCGCGCGACGACCTGCCCGATCTCGGTGTCCTCGTTCCGCACGTGCACGACGTCGACCCCGCGCGCCGCGGCCGTCTCCACGATCGTGTCGGTCGCGCCGCGCAACGCGAGCTGCAGCAGGACGGCCGTCGTGCTCGCCGCCGCCTCGCCCTGCCCGAACCGGCGCTCGTAGACGACCTGCGTCACCACCCGGTCGAGCATCGGCTCCCCGCGCTCGCCGGCGCCGTCTCTCGCAGCGGCGGCCAGGTCGACGAGCTCGTCGCCGTCCTCGGGCGGGAGCACCGCGAGGTAGAGAGACAGGAGAAGCTCGCCGATCTTGCGCAGCACCCAGGCGCGCCCGGGCAACGGCGGGAGCGCGACGACGTACTGCGCGAGGTTCGCCTCGAGCGCCTCGGCGGACAGGCACGTCCACGCCGGCGCCGTGCGCACCTCGACGACCCGGTCCCAGTCGACGTCCTTGCCGTCGAGGCCCACGCGGTCCGGACCGATCGTCACGGCGCCGAACCGGTCGAGCAGGGCCAGCGGGGCCGTCGCGAAGCGCGGCACGTACGGGACGAGGCGCACGACGCCCTGCACCGACACGTCCCACTCGCGCTGCAGCGGGTAGGACGGCCGCGGGTACGCGGCGATCGCGCGGCGCACCCACTCCGTGACGAGCCCCTCGCGAGACCCGCCGTCCGGGTCGTCGGGTTCCACCGAGCCGTCCGCGCCGTCCCGTCCGTCCGCGCCGTCCCGTCCGTCGGCGGTGCCGGGCGCGTGGTCGCCCCAGGACGGCACGTCCTCGGTGAGCGCGTCGACGAGGGCGTCCTCCAGCGTGCCACCCGGCACGGGCTCGACGGCGCCCGGCGAACCCGCGTCGCCGGCCACCGGGGCACCGTCCGCCACCGAGGCCTCGTCCACCACCGGGACGTCGGCGGCCACCGGCACGTCCGCGGCGGGCCGGCCGGTGGCGCGGCGGCGGCGGCCGCGCAGCGAGACCGACGGCGGCTTCGGGCGCGCGACGCTCGGGAGCGAGGGCATCGAGATCCTGCGCTCGGCGAGGAGCCGCGCGAGCGCGTTCGTCCGGTCACCGGCGCGTACGCCCGGCAGGTCCGGGCCCGCGCCGGGCTCGTCACCCGTCGTCGTGAGGAACGGTTCCTTCGCCACTCGACACCCTCTCGTCCGCGTACGCCGTCCCGGCGCGCCGCGCGCCAGCCTAGACGTCGGGCACGAGGCGTCCGGGCACGGGACCGCGTCCCACGACGACGGGGCCGGGCCCGCCGTCCGAGGGATGGCGGGACCGGCCCCGCGCCGGGGTGGTCGGGGGCGTCAGCCGCAGTCGATCGCGTCGTACGCGACGTCGTACCGCTGGTAGACCGGGTCGCCGCCGCGCCACTGGTACGCGGCGACGGTCGCGGTCCCCGCCGCGACGGAGGACGACCGGGTGTTGAACGACTGGTACGCGTTCTTGTCCGGGGCGAGCGCCGAGAACTTCTTCTCGCCGAACGGCGTGATGAGGCGGACGTCGGTCGCGGCGTCCTCACCGTTCGCGCCGCGCACCGCGACGTACGCGGTGCCGTTCAGGCAGCGGGCCTCGGCCTCGACGCCGTCGATGCGCGGGTTTCCCACCCCGTTGATCGCGAACGTGTCCTGCGACAGCGTCGCGACCGCGTTGCCGATCGCACGCGACATGATGTCGAGCGCCGTCGGGTCCACGTTGTCGATCGTGTCGCCGGGCGAGTGGTAGTTCGGGTCGTAGAAGATGCCCTCGGTCCCGCCGAACAGCGCGACCTCCTCGGCCGTCTTGAACCCGTCCGCGCCGGTGAACAGGCCGGACGCGGGGATGCCGTTCTCGATGAACGCCTGGTAGTCGGAGCGACCCGAGAACTCCGTGTCGACCCACGCCTGGCCGATGCCGTCGAAGTAGTCGGTGAACACCGCCTCGGTCTCGGCCGAGCCCGGCGGCACCTCCACGGGCGCGGGGTAGGTCGACTCGTTCGCGTCGTACACGCCGATGATGTAGTTCGGCGAGCCGACCATGTCGAAGTTGAGGTAGGTCGCGATGTCGTCGAGCGCCGCGGGGTCGTTCTCGACGAGGTCGCTCACGTAGTGCGTCGAGCCGCGCAGCCCGACCTCCTCCGCGCCCCACCACGCGAACCGGACGGCGTTCTCCACGTCCTGGCCGCCGTCGGTCGCCGCCGCGAGCTGGACCGCGACCTCGAGGATCGCGGCCGAGCCGGACGCGTTGTCGTTGATGCCCGGCCCGTCCTCGACCCCGTCGAGGTGCGCGCCGACCATGACGACGTTGTGGTCGCGGCCGCCCGGAGTCTGGGCGAGGACGTTGAACGTCTCGAACTCCTCGACGTGCGTCTGCAGGTCGTACGTCGCGACCGGCTCCGCCCCGCCCTCGATCGCGGCGAGGATCTCCTGGCCGGCCGCCTGCGTGATGCCCACGGTCGGGACCCAGACGTCGTTCTCGGCGCCGAGGGTCGGGTTGAGCGCGCCGTCGACGTTGTTGTACAGGACGACGGCCGCGGCACCGGCCTGCGCCGCGTACAGCGCCTTGTCCGCGAAGGCGCACGAGCCGCGGCTGATGAGCGCGACGGCACCGCTCACCGCGACCCCGTCCCACGTCTCGGGGGTGCACCCCTGGACGAGCTCGTCCGCGGGCTGGACGATCGGGCCGGTGACGCCGTCGTCCGGGGTGTCCGGCGCATACTCCGCCGGGTACACGTCCGACGTCACCTCGACGCCGGCCGCGGTGAGGGACAGGTCGTCGACGACCAGGTCCTCGAACGTGAAGTACTGGCGCTCGGGCTCGTACCCGGCGGCGGTCAGCGCCTCCTCGACGTACACCGCGCTGGCCTCGTAGCCGGGCGTCTCCATCGCGCGGTTGCCGCCGTTGGCGTCCGCGATGTCCTGGAAGTCCTGGAGCCGGTCCATGACCGCGTCGCCGGTGACGAGGTCCTCGAGCGGGGGCGGGTCGGCGGCGGCGCGCAGGCCGCCTGCCGGTGCGGCGCCCACGGGCGCGGCGGTCAGCACGGCGAGCACGAGGCTCGCCGCTGCTGCGGACGGGACGATCGTTCGTGGTCTCACGCATCCTCCTCGACAGTGGCCCCCGCCGACCGGCCCCGGTCGTGTCGGGGTACGGCCGAGTCGCACACGAGACGCGACGCTGCGAAAGGCTCGTGTGCTCGCGAGCGTAGGCCCCCGCGCCCCGGCGCGAAACCCCTGCGCCGGGTCGTGCGGGACGTGGGCGGGTGCGCCGGGACGTGGGCGGCGTCGGGCAGACTGTGCGCGTGCCCGGATTCGCCGTCGTCGACCTCGAGACCACGGGGTTCTCCCCTCGCCTCGGCGACCGGGTCGCCGAGGTGGCGGTCGTCCTGGTCGACGCCGCGGGCCGGGTCGAGGACGAGTGGTGCACCCTCGTCAACCCCGAGCGTGACCTCGGTCCGCAGCACGTGCACGGCATCGCGGCGGCCGACGTCGCGCTCGCGCCGACGTTCGACCGCGTCGCCCCCGCGCTCCTGCGGCTCCTCCAGGGCCGGGTGCTCGTCGCGCACAACGCCGCGTTCGACACCAGGTTCCTGCGCGCCGAGATCGGCCGCGCCGGGATCTCCGCGGCGATCGACCCGGTCGCGTGCCTGTGCACGCAGCAGCTCGCGGGCAGGTACCTCACGGGGTCGCGGGCGCTCGCGGCCTGCTGCGCGACCGTGGGCGTCGTGCACGACGGCGTCCACTCGGCCCTCGGCGACGCGCGCGCCACCGCGGGCCTGCTCGGGTACTACCTCGACGTGGCCGCCGACGACGAGTGCTGGGACGTCGCGCGTCGCGCCGCGGCCGGCGTGCGCTGGTCGCTGCCCGCGGCGGCCCCGGACGCAGGTCCCGTCCTGCGGGGCGCCAGCCGCGCGCAGGGCCACTGGCTCGCGGCGCTCGACCGGACCGTCGAGGGGTCGGGAGCTCCCCAGACCGACGCGTACCTGCGCCTGCTCGACGCCGCCCTGCTCGACCGCCTCGTCTCGCACACCGAGCGCCAGGCGCTGCTCTCCGAGGCGCGTCGCGCCGGGCTGGGCCGCTCCGCCGTCGAGCGGCTGCACCGCGACTACCTCGCGGCCCTCGCGGGCGCCGAGCTCGACGCGCGGGCCGGCACGACCGACTCCGGTGCGCACGATGCCGAGGCGGCCGCCCTCCGCGAGGACCCGGCGCTGCACGAGGTGGCAGGCCAGCTCGGCCTCGACGCCGACGACGTGGCCGGGGCCGTGGAGGCGGCGCTCGGCGAGCGGCTCGTCGGCGAGGTCGCTGGGTCGGTCCCGCCGCGCCCCGCGTTCGTGCTGGCCGACCACGACGAGGTCGTGCTCACCGGCTCCATGTCCCGGCAGCGCGAGGCGTGGGAGAGGGACGTGCGCGCGGCCGGGCTCTCCCCCTGGCCCTACGTCACGCGCCGCACCCGGCTCGTCGTCGCTGCCGACCCGGACTCGCTCTCGACCAAGGCCCGCACCGCGCGCCGCTACGGCATCCCGGTCGTCACCGAGGCGGCGTTCGAGGCCCTCCTGGCGAGCCGGGACGACGGGGTGCGACGCTGGGCGTCATGAGCCCGGACGCCACGGTCGACGTCGACGCTCTCGTCGACGAGCTCTTCGCGCTCCCCCTCGAGCAGTTCGTCGTGGCGCGGACGGCCGCGGCGAAGCAGGTCAAGGCGTCGGGCGACGCCGTCGGCGCGGAGCGGGTCCGGCGCCTCGCGAAGCCGACCGTCGCAGCATGGGTCGTCAACCAGGTCGCACGCGAGCGGCCCGACGACGTGGCCGCGCTCGTCCGCCTCGGCGACGAGCTGCGTGATGCCACCGAGGACGGTGACCGCACGCGCATCCGCACCCTGGACAAGCTGCGCCGCGAGCGCGTCGAGCGCGTCGTCGGCGAGCTGCGCGATGCGGGCGAGGTCGCGGGCCGGTCGGTGTCCGCGGCGGCGCTGGACCGGCTGGCCGACACGCTGACCGCGGCGGTCATGGACCCGGACGCGGGCGCCCTCGTGCGCGCCGGACGGCTCACGCAGGCGCTCCAGCACGTCGGGTTCGGCCTCGTCGACGAGGGCGGCGAGCCGGCGGACGTCGTCGAGCTCCGCGAGCGCACCGGCACGACGGCGGGGCACGGCACGGGTGCGGCGCCGGACGGGTCGTCACGTCGCGGTGCGGGCGGATCCGGCGCGTCGGGCGCGACGGAGGACACGGACGGGCCCAGCGCCGTGGACGACGCCGTCGCGGCGGCGGAACGGGAGGTCGCCGAGTCGGCCGCCGAGGTCGACCGCCTCGAGGCCGAGCGCGAGGAGGCCGACGCCCGGGTGCGGGAGGCGGGAGACGCCGTCGGGCAGGTCGAGGAGGAGCTCGGCCGCGTCGAGGACGAGCTCGCCCGGCTCGCCGACGAGCGCGAGGCGCTGCGCTCGCGGCTCGGCGAGGCGCGCGAGGCCGAGGAGTCGGCCCGCGAGGCGCTCGACGGCCAGGAGGAGCGGCTCGACGCCGCGGAGCAGCGCGCGGCGGCCGCCCGCAAGGCCCGCCGGGCGGCGCGGCGCGGCTGACGAACCGCCGCGGTCGAGAGCGGAGCCCGGCGTCCGTCGACGACTCCCGGACCACCTCGCGAAAGAAACTCCGTGCCGGGTGCATCCGCGGGCGGGGGTCCGCCGGAAGAAGGGCTGTCAGCAAGCACACGACAGCCCGGCGCACCGGGCCAGGACCGGAGGAACACCATGACCAGCACCGCACGACGCAGCGCAGCCCTCGTGGGCGCGACCGCCCTCGTCACGTTCGGCCTGCTCGCCTCGCCCGCGACGGCGGCGACGGAGGGCAACGCCTCCCTCTCCGTCCTGCACGGCGTGCCGGACACCCCCGTGGACGTGTGGGTGAACGGGGAGCTCACGCTCGACGACTTCCAGCCGGGCGACCTCGCCGGACCCCTCGACCTGCCCGCCGGGTCGTACACCGTCGCGATCACCGCCCCGGACGCGACCGACGCGAGCGCGCCGGTCATCGGGCCGGTCGACCTCCCGCTCGCGGCCGGGGGGAACTACACCGCCGTCGCGCACCTGGACGCGGCCGGCACGCCGACCGCGACGCTCTTCACCAACTCCACCGAGCCGACCGCGGCCGGCGAGGGTCGGCTCACGGTGCGGCACGTGGCCGCGGCGCCCGCCGTCGACGTGCTCGCGGGCGGGTCCCCGGTCGTCACGAACCTCGTGAACCCGGACGAGGCCACCCTCGACCTGCCTGCCGGCACGGTCTCCGCTGCCATCGCGGCGACCGGCACGACCGAGCCGGTGCTCGGGCCGGTGGACGTCACGGTCGCCGAGGGCGTCAACACCATCGTCTACGCCTGGGGAAGCCTCGAGGCGGGCAACCTCGCCGTCGCGACCCAGACCGTCGACGGCCTGCACTCCGCGCCGGCTGGTGTCCCGAGCGGGCTCTCGGGGCTCGCCGCGGACTCCGCGTCGGGCGTCGGCACGGGCGTCGCGCTCACGTTCGGCGCGAGCCTGCTCGGTCTCCTGCTCGTCGCGGCGGGCGTGGCGGTCCTGCGGACGCGCCGCCAGCAGCACGCCGTGTCCTCGGTCACGACGCACCGCTCGGCATGAGGTCTCGTCGTCCGACCGTGCTGACGGCGCTCGCCGTCGGCACGGTCCTCCTGGCCGGCGGGTGCTCCCCCGACCCCGCCGGCCCCTCCGCCGCGGACTCCCCGCCCGCGGCGACGCCCGTCCCCACGCCCACCCCGGGCGTGGGGACGGGCGGGTCCCCCGCGATGGCGGACGTCCCCGTCCGGCCCGCCCAGGACCAGGCGCCGGCCGCCCCTCCCGCGCCCGTCTCGGTCGCGGTCCCGGGGCTGGGGCTCGAGGTCCCGGTGGTGCCGGAGGGCGTGGACGACCAGGGCCGGATGGGCATCCCCGACGACGCGCGCTCCGCGGGCTGGTACCAGTTCGGGTCGGCACCGTCGAGCGAGGCGGGGACGACCGTCGTCGCGGCACACGTCGACGACCCGAGCGGGGCAGGGCCTTTCGCCCGGCTCCGTGACGCCGAGCCGGGCGACGTCGTGACCGTCGTCGACGAGACCGGCGACACGTACACCTACACAGTGACGGACGTGCAGAGCATCCCCAAGGCCGACCTGCCGGCCGACGACCTCTTCGAGCGCGACGGCGCACCACGGCTGGTCCTGGTGACCTGCGGCGGGCGCTGGGACCCGGAGCAGGTCTCCTACACCGACAACCTCCTCGTGACCGCCCGGCCCGTCTCCTGAGTGGCGGCTACGATCGAACGACCAGACGCCGCACCACCGCGGCCAGGGACGAAGGGCCCGGACCTGACCACCACCGACACGACGACGGACGACGCCGAGGTGACCGCTCTCGGCCGGCGGTTCGCCGCCGGCGACGAGTCGGCGCTGGCCGAGGCCTATCGGCGCTGGTCCTCCCTCGTGCACACGATCGCGCTGCGGTCGCTGGGCAACGCCACGGACGCGGAGGACGTGACCCAGCAGGTGTTCGTCGCGGCGTGGCGCGGCCGGCACGGGTTCGACGGGAACCGCGCCCGCCTGCCGGCCTGGCTCGTGGGGATCACGCGCCACACGGTGGCGGACGCCCACGAGGCCCGCTCCCGCGTGCGTCGCTCCGTCCAGGCGGTCGCCGCGACCGTTCCCGCGCAGGCGGCCGACGACGACGTGCGCCACGTCGCCGACCGCGTCCTGGTCGCCGACGAGCTGGAGCGCCTGGGCGACCCCGGACGCACGATCCTGCGGCTGGCGTTCTTCCGGGACCTGACCCACACGCAGATCGCGGAGGAGCTCGGCCTGCCGCTCGGTACGGTCAAGAGCCATGTCCGTCGCAGTCTCAACCGCCTGCGGACCCGATTGGAGGTGGACGGTGCGCCACATCGATGACGAGACCCTCGCGCTCCTCGCGCTGGGCGAGGACGTGCTCGACGACGCCGCCCGGGACCACCTCGACGTGTGCGAGACCTGCGCCGAGGCAGCACGCGAGCTGACCTCCGTCGCGTCCGTCGCGCGCACCGCCGACGACGTGGTCCTGGTGGACCCGCCCCCGCGCGTGTGGGACCGCGTGCGGGCCGAGCTCGACCTGACCGACGTCGACGTCGACGCCCCGGAGGGCCGCGCCCGGTCGGCCACCGCGACGACGCCCGGCCCGGACCCCGAGGACGCCCCGCCCGCCGGGGTGGTCGCGTTCGCGCCCCGGCGTCGGCGCACCTGGCTGCCCGTCGCCGCCGCGGCATGCCTCGCGCTCCTCGTGGGTGTCGCGGGCGGCGTGTGGTGGGAGCGCCGCGAGGTCGAGCCACCCGAGACGACGGTCGCCACCGCCGAGCTGCAGGCCCTTCCCGGCTGGGACGGCGCGAGCGGCGTCGCGCGGGTCGAGGAGACGCCGGAGGGCCGGCGCCAGGTCGTCGTGACCGTCGACGCACCGGCCCCCGACGGGACGTTCCGGGAGGTCTGGCTCCTCGCGGAGGACGTGAGCGGGCTCGTGAGCCTCGGTGTCCTGGACGGGACCGAGGGACGGTTCGACCTGCCCGACGGTCTCGACCTCGGGGAGTTCCCCCTCGTCGACGTGTCCGAGGAGCACTTCGACGGCGACCCCGCGCACTCCGGCGACTCGGTCGTCCGCGGGCCGCTCGACGTCTGAGCCGTCGCCGTTCGTCGTGCGCGAACGCGGGATTGAGCGGGACCCGCTCAAGGTTGGACAGGTCAGGACGCCGCGGGCCGACCGCGGCACGACAGACCTGGAGGACCACCATGATCAGCACCTACACCGTGGCGCCGTACCGCCCGCTGCCCACCGAGCGCGTCGTGCGCCAGCTGTGGGCACGGCCGTCCGCCGCTCCCGTCGCCCCGTCCGGCTACGCGCCGGCCGCCGACGTCTACCGCGAGGGCGACGACCTCGTCGCGCGGTTCGACCTGCCGGGCGTCGACCCCGAGCGCGACGTGACCGTCGAGCTCGAGGGACGTCGCCTCGTGGTCCGCGGCGAGCGTCGCGACCAGCGCGTCGTCGAGGCCCCCGTGGCCGCGGAGGGCGCGGAGGGCGGGGAGGCCGCCGAGGGCGAGCAGGCCGAGGGCTCTGCCGACGAGACGGGCGAGGACGCCACGACCGGGACGGTCGAGGCCGCTCCGGCCGGCCGTCGCATCCGTGAGGTCCGGTTCGGCGGGTTCCGCCGCACCGTCACGCTCCCGAAGACCGCGGAGGCGGACGCCGTCCGCGCGTCGTACGACGCGGGCGTGCTCACCGTGACCGTGGCCGGCGTGTTCGCCGGTCGCACCCCGCAGCGCATCGAGGTCACGCGCGCGGCCTGACGCCGCCGCCCCTCGACGGGCTCACAGGCTCCGGTCGCGCCCCGCCCCCCTGCGCGACCGGACGCACGGACGGGGCCGGCACCTCCGGGTGCCGGCCCCGTCCGTGCGTCCGGCGCATGGGCACCTCTCCCCCTGTGTCGCGGCCGACGGGTCCGCTAGCGTTCGGTCCCATGCCCAGCCCTGCTCGACCGCGCACCCCGCTCCGCTCCGTCCCTCGCCGTCCCGGCCGGACCGCGCGCGCCCTCCTCGGCGCGACGGGCGCCGTCACCCTCGCGCTCGCGCTCGGCGCCTGCACGGCCGAGCCGGAGGACGCCCCGACGCCGGTCGCGGTCGGGGCGGAGGAGTACGTGCCCGTCCTCGAGACCCGGCTCCCCGTCCCCGGCTCGGTCGAGGACGAGGTGACGCTCGGCCTCGTCTCGCTCACCGCCGAGGGGTCGACCGTCGAGCTGCGCGTCCTGTTCACCCCCCACTTCGCGGGGGACGACCCCACCGAGGAGCACTCGGTCTACGACATGCTCGGGCACGACCACGACCCCCGGATCGTCGACATCGGCGCGCTCACGCAGTACGACGTCGTGTCCTCGTCGGGGACCGACCTCGCGACCGACGTCGTCCACGCGGGGACGGTCAACGGGCGCCCCGTCCTCTACCAGGCATGGTTCCCCCGTCCCGAGGGCGACCCCGAGACCGTCGACGTGCGGCTGCACGACGCGTGGCCGGCGTTCGAGGACGTCCCGGTGACGTGGGAGACCACGGAGTCGGGCGAGTGACCCCCCGCACCACCCGGGCGCGCGTCCCCGGGATCGCCGCGACGCTCGCCGTCGCCCTCCTCGCCGGGGCCCCCGCCGCCGTCGCGGACGCGGAGGAGGGATTCGTCCCCGGGGTGGACCGGCTCACGCTCGACGACCTCGGCGGGGCGCCGAACCGCGAGAGCCTCGACCGCGCGACCACGCGCTTCGACCCCGCCCAGGCGACGACGTTCTCGCTCGAGGGCGCCGTGACCTCCCTCGAGTACGTCGAGGTCGAGGAGGACGAGGTGGTCGTGACGCTCGAGACCGACGTCCTCTTCGACGTCGCGTCCGCCGACCTGTCCTCGGCGGCGGTCGAGCGCGTGCAGGAGATCGCGCAGGAGCTGCCCGACGGCGTCACCGCCGAGGTGGTCGGCCACACCGACTCGGTCGGCGAGGACGCGGACAACCTCGACCTGTCGCAGCGTCGCGCCCAGGCCGTGTCCGACGCCGTCGCGGCCGTGCGCCCCGACGTCACCCTCGACGTGCAGGGCCGCGGGGAGACCGAGCTGAGGGTCGAGGAGTCGGGCGACGACGTCGCCGACGACCGCGCGCAGAACCGGCGCGTGGAGCTGCGCTACTCCGGCACGACGCCCGGCGAGAGCGGGATCGAGATCCAGGAGCACGACCTCGAGCCCGCCCGCGCCGACTTCGTCCCCGGGGACGCGCCCCGCGTCGAGCCCGTCGAGGACGCGGAGGCCGTCGTCGAGAAGGTCGTCACGGTCCCGGACGACGAGGGCCGCGAGGAGCAGGTGCGCGTCGGCGTCGAGCCGATAGTCGTGCGCGGGTCCGTCATGCGCCTGCGGATCCAGCTCACCCCCCTGGGCCCGGTCGACGAGGACGAGGACGACATCAGCGTCTACGCCATGACGGGCCGGGGCGAGCTGCACCCGTCCGCCGTCGACCCCTACGCGCTGGTCTCGTACACGCCCGTGCGGGGCAGCGGCGCGCGCGAGCTCGGGACGAACGCGGTGTTCACGAGCACGAGCGTCGGTCGCACCGTCCGCTACGAGGTGTACCTGCCCCGACCCCTCGACGAGTCCCGCGACATGCTCTACGTCAACGTCACGCCGCGGTGGCCGACGTTCGAGGACGTCCCGCTCGTCTGGGACTGACCCGCCACGACGGCGTCGCTCGCGCTGATCAGGCGTCGGTGCGGCGCAGGAACGTGCGGATCGCTTCCGTGACGAGTGCGTGGTCGTCACCCTGGGCGAGCCCGGAGACCGTCACCACGCCGACGAGCCCGACACCCTCGACCCGCACGGGGAACGCGCCGCCGTGCGCCGCGTACTCCTGCAGCGGCAGCTGGTGCTGGTCGTTGAACGTCGTGCCCTTCGCGCGGGCGCGCAGGCCCACGAGGTACGACGACGCCCCGAACCGCTGCACGACGCGCACCTTGCGCTCGACCCACGTGTCGTTGTCCGGCGTGGTCCCCTCGCGGGCGGCGTGGAACACCTGCTGCGAGCCCTTGCGGACGTCGATCGTCACCGGCAGGTCGCGCTCGTCCGCGAGCCCGACCAACAGGCAGCCGAGCCGCCACGCGTCGTCGTGCGTGAAGCTCCTCAGGACGAGTTCTCGCTCCTCCGCCTCGACCGAGGCGACGAGGGCGGTGAGCGCGGCGGGATCGTCGGGCGTCGTGGTCATGACGCCATCGTGGCACGCCGACCGGACCGGACGGGGAGTAGTCCCCATCGCCCACCTGCGCGGACGGCCGCTAAGGTCGACCACCGGTGGTCCCCGGCACGACGAGCTGCGACCGCCGACGACGACGTAGGACGACGCAGGAGGACACGTGGGCTCAGGGATGTGGGGCGCCGACGTCGCCGAGCTCCGTGCTCTCGCGCAGGAGATGCGCGCAGCGAGCGACCGTCTGCGAGGCATCGCGACGACCGTCGGACCCCAGGTCTCGCAGAGCCGGTGGTCCGGACCGGACCAGGCGGACTTCGTCGGCTCGTGGGACTCCGTCCTCGCGCCGCAGCTCAGGTCCGTCGCGGACCTCCTCGGCGAGAACGCGGAGTCCCTGCGGACGGACGCCGACCAGCAGGAGCAGACCAGCAACGACACCGGCTCCGGTGGACCCGGCGGACCGGGCGGACCCGGCGGGCCGGGCGGGCCGGGCGGACCGGGCGGACCGGGCGGGCCGGGCGGGCCGGGGACCGTCGACGACGACACGTGGTGGTTCGGTCTCCCGGGCTGGGTGAGCGACGCCGTCACCGGTGCCGGGCTCGTGGCCGGCGCCGCGGACCTCGTCTACTCGACCCTGGACGAGTTCGGCTTCGTCGCGAACGCCGGCAAGCTCGGCGCCGGGCTCACCTGGGCGGGCGGCATCTTCTCCGCCCTCACGATGGCGGACGGCATCTACGAGGGCGTCAACGGCATCATCGACGGCAACGGCTGGGCGATCGCCGACGGCGCCATCAGCACCGCGATCGGCGGCGCGGGCGTGGGGGTCGCGGCGTTCGCCCTCGCGTCCAACCCGGTCGGCTGGGGCGTCGCCGCCGGGATCGCCGTGGGCGGCCTGGTGTGGGGCGGCCTCAACCTCCTGACGCCCGACGGCATGGAGACCACCGAGTGGCTCGGCGGCATGGCGAGCGACGCCTGGAACGCCACGACGTCGTTCGTCGGCGACGTCGGCTCCGACCTCGCCGACGGGGTGACCGGGGCGGTCGACGCCGCGAGCGACTTCGTCGACGACGTCACTTCTCCCATCCGTACACTGTTCGGGTTCGGCTGAGCAACGGCCTGACCGAGCACCCGACCCACGCCGGAGACTCCCTTGATCAACCCCGCGATGCCCTTCACGTCGTTCGAGCTGGTCGCGCTGCTGACGTTCAACCCTGGTGCCGCCGCGACGCAGTCCGCGAAGAGCCTGCGCCTCGCCGACGGTCTGCCGTCGGCGGAGGCCCGGCGCGCCGGCCTCTCGTCCCTGCTCGTCCGCGAGCTCGCCCGGACGCAGGACGGCCAGGTCGCGCCCGTCGGGAACGCGGGCGGGGTCAGCGGCGTGCTGACGGGGGCGGACCGCTGGGTCGAGGTGGGCATCGTCCGCCGTGACCGGACCGACGCCGCCGTCCTCGTCGGCATCACCGGCAACGGTCTGCTCATCAGCCCGCGCGGGCTCGACGTGTGGGACGTCCTCCCCGTCAAGCCCGGCACCGACCTCGTGAGCGCCGGCGTCGACCTCGCCCGGCGCGGCGTCCTGGACGCCGGCGACGAGCCCGTGAGCGCGACCGTCAAGGTGACGACGCTCGACGGCGTCGTCGCGGCGGCCGTGCACCGCGACGACGCGGGCGAGTGGCGCATCGCCACCGAGCCGACGGACGCGGACGGCGCGCTGACCATCCGCGACGACGCGTTCGCCGACGCCGACGCCGCGCTGACCGCCCTCGACGCGGCGCTGCGATGAGCGTCCCCGTCCCCGGACCGCACCGGACGCCGGGCGAGCCCCCCGCGCGAGGGCGTCGCACGCCCGAGGGCGCGGTGCGCTTCGTGCGCTACTGGCTCCCGGTCCTGGGCACGATCGCGCTGCTCGTGGCCGTCGCCCTGCTCGTGGGGCTGCTCACCGGCGCTTGGGCAGGGGAGAGCAAGAACGTCGCGCGCTGGATCGGCGTGGTCGTGTTCGGCGGATTCGCGGTCTTCGCGTTCCGGGTCCGGACGCTGGTGATGCGCCGGCTCCGGTCGGGTCAGCCACCGTACCGGCAGCACTGACCCGCCCGCGCGGGACCGACCCGACGACGCCGCGGCGCCGCCGTGGCACGATCGCCGCGTGACGACGACCGCCGGCACCGGCACCCTCCCCGACCCCCTCGACCACGGCGTGCTCGACCGCGCGTCGGGCGTGCTCCTGGCGCAGGCCGCGGGCGACGCCCTCGGCGTGCCCTACGAGTTCGCGCTGCCGCCCGGCCCGGGACACCGCGACGAGCACGCGGTCATGCGCGGCGGCGGGCTCGGTCCGTACGCGCCGGGCGAGTGGAGCGACGACACGCAGATGTCGGTCTGCGTCGCCCGCGTCACCGCGGCGCACGACGTGCTGTCCCCCGTCCCCGACGCGTTCGGCGCCACCCCGCTCGACGACGTCGCCGCGGCGTTCGAGGCCTGGCGCACCGGAGGCGCGTCCGACGTCGGGACGCAGACCGCAGCCGTCCTGCGGGACGCCGCTGCACGCCGCGGACCGGCGGCCACCCGCCTGCGCGAGGCCTCGGCGGCCCTGCACGCGGCGACCGCTCGCACGGCCGGGAACGGCGCGCTGATGCGCACGGGCGTCGTCGGGCTGGTGGCCCTGGACGACCGGGACGCGACCGCGCGGGCCGCGCGCGCCGTCGCCGGGCTGACGCACACGGACCCGCTCGCGGCCCAGTCGTGCGTGCTGTGGTCGGAGGCGGTGCGCGTCGCGGTGACGGAGCAGCGCCTGGACGTTCGCGCGGGCCTCGACCTGCTCGACGGGGAGGCCGCCACCCGGTGGGCGGCGTGGATCGCCGACGCCGAGCTCGAGCGGCCGCGGACCGACCTGGGGCAGAACGGCTTCACGGTCACCGCGCTGCAGGCGGCGTGGCACGCGATCGTGACGACCTCGGCGCCCGAGGGATCGGGCTTCGCGGGTCGTGACCACCTCGTCGCCGCGCTGCAGGCGGCGGTCGCGATCGGCGGCGACACCGACACCGTCGCGGCGATCGCCGGTGCGCTCCTCGGCGCGCGCCACGGGGCGCGGGCCGTGCCGCCCGAGTGGGCGGCCGCCGTCCACGGCTGGCCAGGGATCGGCCCGCGCGTCCTGACGGCGCTCGCGCGCCGCACCGCGCAGGGCGGCCTCGTCCGTGCGGGGGCGCTGACGCTGCGCGACGGGGGAACGCGGCCCGCCCAGCCGTGCCCGGTGTGCGGGACGCTCCAGCCCGCGAACCCCCGCTACCCGCGGCACGTGTGCGCGTGGTGCTCCGCCGCGGTCACCGACGGGTCCGGGCGACGCGTGGCGTTGTCGAACACGAGCCTCCTCGGCACCGGGTTCACGGCTCACCACGCCGACGACGGTTCGCCCGCCTCCTCCGACGTGCTCGCCGGGCGCGTGTGGGTCGGGGGCGTCGAGCACCGGGCTGCCGAGGCGCGGTTCGGCGGGATCGTGGTCCAGCCGCTCGATGACACCCGCTGACCAGCACGCCGGTCACCGCGAGCCCGGGGCCGTGCGCCCTGCGACGTGCCGAACCCGGGCTTACCGGTCACCCGACCTGCCGAACCCGGGCTTACCGGTCACCCGACGCCCTCTGTGACGCACAACCCCGGGTTCGGCAGGTCCGGTGAGCGACCCGCTGCCGACGCGGTGGATCAGCCGCAGGCGACCGCCGGGTAGGCGACGTCCTGGGCGGAGGAGGCGCCGCCGTCGGGCAGGGTGCCGGTCACGGTCGCGGACCCCGCGTCGACTGCCGACGCCCGGGTCGAGAACGACTGGTAGGCAGCCTTGCCCGGCGTGACGGACGCGACGGTCCGCCGGCCGAACGGCGTCTCGAGCACGACGTCGGCCGGGACGTCACCGGCGTTGGTCGCGCGGACCGCGACGTACGCGGTGCCGGCGAGGCAGCGGGCGCTGGTCTCGACGTCGAGCGCAGGACCGGTGGCCGCCGGGCGCTCGACCGTCACCTCGTCGATCACGCGCTCGGTGCTCGTGACGTACGAGGTGATCGTGAACGACGTCGGGGTGACGTCGACCTCGGCGTAGGTGGGCACCTGGGACTGGTCCCAGACCGCCGTCCACGGCTTCTGGCCGTCGTACGCGTAGTACTTCGAGCCGGTCGACGAGTTGCCCGTGACGTACAGGACCTGGCCCTCGGCCGGGGTGAGGACGTCGCCCGGCGCCGGAGCGGTCGCCGGGACGACGGGCGTCGTCCCCTCCATGAGGTGGGACCGCGTGTAGATGTGGTCGTGACCGGCCAGGACGACGTCGACGCCGAGCTCGGAGAACACCGGCGACAGCGCCTCGCGCAGGCGGACGACGTCCGCGTCGCGCGTGTGGAACGCCTGGCTGTACATCGAGTGGTGGAACGTCACGACGACCCACTCCGCGTCGTCACCGTGCTCGGCGACCACCTGGCGCAGGAACACCGCACGCTTCTCGATGCCGGCCGGCGACGACTCGTTGGAGTCGAGCGACACGAACAGCACGCCGCCGTACGTGTACCAGTAGTCGCGCTGGCCCTCGGTCGCGTTGGGCCGGGCGTAGTGCTGGTCGTAGAGCGCGCTGCCCGCGTCGTGGTTGCCGACGTCCGGGGCGAAGCGCAGCGTGCGCATCGAGCGCGGGGCGAACAGACCGGTGTACTGCTGCGCGTTCCCCGAGGAGTCCACCTGGTCGCCGGCCGAGACGACGAACGCCGCGTCGGGGTGGCGTTCGTCGATCGTGCCGGCGTTCTGGAGCCAGCTCGCGGAGTCGCGCTCCGTGCTGCCGCTGGCACCGATCTGGATGTCGCCGAGGAACAGGAACGAGTACTCGTCGCCGAAGGTCCCGGTGTCGAAGACCGCGAGCTCGGACCAGCCCGTGGCCGCGGACCCGACACGGTAGACGTACTCGGCGTTCTCCTCGAGGCCGGTCATGGTCGCGTGGTGGTACGTCGCGCCGTCGACCGAGGGACCGCTCATGGACTCCGACGAGCGCGCGTCCGCGGGGAGCACGCCGCCGAGGGTCTCGTCGGCGCGGGCCCACTCCACCACGCCGGTGCCCGGGAGGTTCGCGAACCACGCGACGCTCGCCTCGGTCTCGTCCGCGCCGACGCCGAGCGTCACGTCGCGCACCTCGCCGTGGGTCGGGACGAGGGAGCGCACGTCGAGGTAGATGTCGGAGCTGGTCGGCGCGTCCTGGTAGAGCGCGACGGAGATCGTGTTCTCGCCCGGCGCGAACGCGTCGGACGGGATCACGAACGACCCCGTGACCGGGTCCGTGCGTCCGGTGCCGTGGTACTGCAGGTTCTCGGTGATCTCGCGGTCGTCGTCGCCGAGGCGCGCGACCTCCTCGCCGTTGACGAAGACGATCGCGGCGTCGTCGTAGACGATCTCGCCCTCGAACGCCGGGACGCCGTCGAGTTCCTGCGCGGTGAGCTCCACGTCGGTGCGGAAGAAGAACGTGGGGACGTCCGTCGTCGTGCCCTCGACATACTGCGTGAGGAGCGTCGCGATCGGGAACGCGTCGCCGATCCCCGACGCGGCACCGCGCTTGGCCCCGAACGCGCCGGTCGCGGACTTCCACGCGGAGTCGTCGAACGCGGTCGTCGTCCACACGCGCTGGTCCGCGTCCGTGCCCGCGGGATTCGTGTTGTCGTCGAGGTAGCGCCAGGTCGTGCCGGACGTCGAGAGGAGGCTCTCGCCGGTCGCGGAGGCGGGTGCGGCGCTCGCCGCCGCGGTGACGAGCACCGCGCCGGCGAGAGAGAGGGCGAGGACGGACGCCGTGCTGCGTCGCAGCAGCGCGGGGCCCGGTGCGTGCGGGGTCATGGGTTCCTTCGGAGGTCGTGAGCCGCGTGACGACGGCCGTCGGACCACCGTGGCCACGCCGCGCCGGAGACGGGAGGCGTCGTCACGGTAGGGACCTCGGATGACGTGCTCCCGACCACCCGAAGAACGGCGGGGAGCGCCCGGATGACCGTCCTGCTCCCGTCACGCGCTCCGGCGGCGCCGCACGACGAGGGTCACGCCACCGACGGCGCGTCGCCGGAGGAGGTCGGCGCCGTCGGCTCGGAGGGGGTCGCGGGGTCGACGGGCGTCGCGGGCGACCGGCTCAGGAGATGACGAGGCTCGCGATGAGGCCGTCGCGCAGGCGGATCGTGAACGTGCCCGGACCGTTGTAGCCGTCCCCGGAGACCGTGAGGTCGAGGAGCACCTCGTCGGGGGTCGCGCCCTCACGCAGCCCCTTCACGTCGAAGTGCGACCGCTTGCCGATGTTGTCCGTGCGGTCCCAGCTCGCGAGCTCGGTGTGGCCGCGGAACTGGCGACCCCAGTCGTCGAGGAAGCCGTCGTCGGTGAACGCGGTGAGGAAGCGGGCCGAGTCGCCGTCGTTCGTCGCGTCGACGAAGGTGCGCACCGCGGGAGGGAGGTCGGGGTTCGAGTCGCTCATGACCACCCAGCGTGGCACCGCGTCCGCCCGGCGGCGACCGGGCGCGACCGCTGTGCGAGCCGTCGGCCGACGAGACCGAGCACCGGCGTACTACCTCGGCGCGGCGAGGCTCTCGCGGGCGAGCCCGCCGACGTGCTCGGCGGCCGGTGCGGCGAACGCCGCGCGCAGGTCACGGAACAGCGCGACGCTCTCCGCGCCCGGCCAGCCCGGGGGCAGCGCGGCCGGGGGCAGACCCGGGTCGACGTACGGGATCGGCCGCCAGTCGTCCACGGCGCGCACCCACCGCGCGAACGCCTCACGGGGCGAGCCGGCCTCCCCGGCCGGTGGGCCGCCGTCGGGCACGCCGTGGCGCACGACGAACGCGCGGTGCAGCGCGGCGATCCGGTCGAGATCCCACCAGCGCGCGGCGGCGTCCGCGAACGACCCCGCGACCCGCGGGGGCCCGGCCTGGAACACCGTGGCGGCGTCGCGCACGCCCAGGCCGAGCAGGATCTCCTCGACCTCGTCCGCGAGGTGGCCGGGCGCGATCCACAGACCGTCCGCGACGGTCCCCGCGCCGATCCACGCGAGATGGCGCCGCAGCTGGTGCCGCGCGTCGCGCCGCTCCTCCGGCAGGGAGTACGAGACGAGGCACCACGGGTCGTCCTCGCGCTGCCTGCGGTAGGTGAAGATGCGCCGGTCCCCGCGCTCGAGCATCGCGCCGGCGCCGGGCGCGAGTCGGTACCCGGCGCGGCCGTCGATCGTCTCGGGCACGAGCAGACCCCTGGCCTTGACGCGCGAGACCGCGCTGCGCGCCCCGGCGGGCGGCACGTCGAGCGACCCGAGGAGCTCGACGAGGTCCGCGACGGCGACCCACCCGCCGAGGTCGCGCAGGTACAGCCCGACGACGGTGCGCAGCAGCGACGTCGTGCTGCCCGGGCGGGCGTCGAAGTCGTCCAGGATCATGCGGCGCCCTCGGCGGCCGGGCCGCCCTGCACCTCCTGGAGCGCGTCGCGCACCGCCTCGACGCCGACGCGCACCTCGTCGAACGACGTCGACAGCGGCGAGAGCCCCAGGCGCAGGCCGTTCGGACGCCGGAAGTCGGGGATGACGCCGCGCTCCCACAGCAGCGGGAGCGTCGCCTCGAACGCGTCGTGGTCGACGGTGACGTGGCTCCCCCGCCGGGCCGGGTCCCGGGGCGAGGCGTACCGCACGCCGAGCGGCAGGAGCAGGTCGTCCACGAGCGCCGTGGCGTGCTCCGTGAGCGCGACCGACTTCGCCCGGACCGCAGGCATCCCCGCGGAGGCGATCAGGTCGAGCATGTCCTGCATCGCGAGCATCCCGACGACCGCGGGCGTGCCCGAGAGGAACCGCCGGATCCCGACGTGCGGCGCGTACGCGGGGCCCATCTCGAACGGCGCGGCGCTGCCCATCCACCCCTGGATCGGCTGGGTCAGCGTCTCCTGGAGGTCGGCGCGCACGTACCCGAACGCGGGCGCGCCCGGGCCGCCGTTGAGGTACTTGTACGTGCAGCCCGCCGCGAGGTCGACGCCCCACGCGTCGAGCTCGACGGGCAGCGCCCCGACCGAGTGGCACAGGTCCCACAGGACGAGCGCTCCGGCGTCGTGCGCGAGGGTCGTGATCGCGGCGGCGTCGCTCACGTACCCCGACCGGTACGCGACGTGGCTCAGCACGACGAGAGCGGTCCGGTCGGACAGGACGGCCGCCACCTGCTCGGGCGTGACGCCCGCGTCGTGCTCGGGGGTGATCCACCGCAGCGTCGCGCCGTGCTCGCGCGCGACGCCCTCCAGCACGTAGCGGTCGGTCGGGAAGTTGCCGGAGTCGAGCACGATCTCGTCCCGGCCCGCGGCCCGCGGCGCCGAGAGCGCGGCGCGGACCAGCTTGTAGAGGATGACGGTCGTCGAGTCGCCGACGAACGTCTGGCCCGCCGCCGCCCCGAGCGTCACCGCGCCGATCCGGTCGCCGAGCGTGAGCGGCAGCTCGTACCACTCCTCGTCCCAGCCGCGGATGAGGCGCGCACCCCAGCGCTCGGTCGCGAACCGAGCGAGCCGGTCGGCCGACGCCCGGGTCGGGCGGCCGAGCGAGTTGCCGTCGAGGTAGGCCGTCACCTCGTCGGAATCGACGAAGGCGTCGCGCAGCCGCGTGAGCGGGTCGGCGGCGTCGAGCGCCGCGGCGCGTGCCGCGAGGTCGGTGTGGTCCGGGGTCATGGCCGTCCTTCCGGTCGGGCGGGGTCGTGCTCGACGACGGCCCGCGCCAACCAGGCGGCGAGCGCGTCGGGATCGTCGTGGTCGGGTGGGTCGCCCGGGATCCACGTCGCGAGGGCGGGCGCCGGGGTGAGGTCGTGGGTGAGGGCGGCGAGGAGCGCGTCGGGGCCGAGCCCGGCCGCCGCGAGCGCCCGCAGCTCGCGCGGGTTGACGCCGAGCGGCAGCGGCCCGTTGCCGAGGTCCGTCCCGTACACGACCGTCCCGCCGAACGCGACGAAGCGCCGCACGTTGTCGATCGCGACGTCCTGCTCGGCCGTCGGGCTCCCCCACCCGTGGACGTCGAGCGTGCTCACCCATGCGGTCCGGCTCCCCCTCGCCCCGCGCCGGGGCTCGGCCATCGCGGTGAGCAGGTCGTCGGGCAGGCGCTCGGAGAACGGCGCGTGGGCGAGCCGGTCGACGCCCGCGTCGAACGCGCGCGCGGCCGTGCCGCGTCCCTCGACGTGCGCGACGACGTCCCGGCCCCGCGCGTGGGCGTGGCCGACGAGCGCGGCGAGCGTGACGTCGTCGAGCACCGGGCCGGCCCCGGCGTGCAGGGCGACCTTGACGAACGACGCGCCGGCCGCGACCTGGCGGTCGACCGCAGCGACCGCGTCGTCGGGTGCGGCGACCTCCTCGACCGATCCGGGCGGCGCCCACGAGCGGTCGGACGGGTAGCCGCCCGGCGCGGTGAGGAACGCGCCGGCGAAGGCGACCACCGGGAGGCCCGGTCGGCCCGGCCAGGTGCGCGCGACGTCGGGCCGCCACCCGAGGTCGTGCACGACGGCGATCCCGCCGCGCCGCACCGCGACGGGGTCGACGAGGCCGAGGTGCACGTGCGCGTCGACGAACGGCGGGAGCCAGGTGCCGCGGTCGCCCGCCCGCCCGAGGTGCGGGGCGCTCACGAGCGCCCGATCTCCGTGCGCACGGCGAACAGCTCGGGGAAGAACGTGAGGTCGAGCGCCTTCTGGAGGAAGCCCACGCCGCTCGACCCGCCCGTGCCGCGCTTGGTGCCGATGATGCGCAGGACCGTCTTCATGTGGCGGAAGCGCCAGAGCTGGAAGTTGTCCTCGAGGTCCACGAGCTCCTCGCACGTCTCGTAGGCCGACCAGTGCGCCGCCGGGTCGTCGTAGATGCGGCGGAAGACCTCGACGAGGTCGTCGTCGAGCGCGTGCGCGACGGTGAGGTCGCGGTCGAGCACGTGCTGCGGGACGTCGTGCCCGTGGCGCGCGAGGTGCCGGAGGAACTCGTCGTAGACGCTCGGCTCGGCGAGCAGGCGGGCGAGCCCGGCGCGGGCCTCGGGCTCGGCGTCGAACACCGCGAGCATGCGCGCGTTCTTGTTGCCGAGCAGGAACTCGACCGCGCGGTACTGCCAGGACTGGAACCCGGACGCGTGCCCGAGGAAGCCGCGGAACTGCGCGTACTCGCTGGGCGTGAGCGTCGCCAGGACGGACCACTGCTCGGTGAGCGTGCGCTGCACGTGCTTGACGCGTGCGATGCGCTTGAGCGCGGCACCGAGCTCGTCCGCGGCGAGGAGGTCGCGCGCGGAGAGCAGCTCGTGCAGGACGAGCTTGAGCCACAGCTCCGTGGTCTGGTGCTGGACGATGAAGAGCATCTCGTCGTGGTGCTCCGGGTCGCTCACGGGCTCCTGCGCCGCGAGCAACGTGTCGAGGTGCAGGTACGACCCGTACGTCATCTGCTCGCGCAGGTCCGTGACGATGTCGGACTCGAGCGCGCGCTCGTTGGGCGCGGGCGTCGGTGCGTCGGCCATGCCACGAGCGTATGTCACCAACGTGACGGGCGCCAGATTCGTGCGATACGCATCCTGCGCTCGCTCCGGAGCGACGTGCGCGCAGGTCGCGAGGCGCTCGTGGACCCCTACCCCCTGGATACCCGGGCTCCGCGCACGGGCCGGGCGGTCACCGGTCAGTCGTCGGCCGCGGCGCGACGCTCCTCCTCGTCGACGGACTCGCCCGTCGGGTCCTCCGCGACGAGGTCGTCCAGGAACGCCCCGCCCAGCGGCCCGTCGCTCAGCCCGACGAAGCGCCAGCCCGACGCCGGGTCCCCCTCGACCTCGATCAGCCCCGTGTTCGCGAGCGGGGTCCACGCGAGCCGGTCGACGTCGGCCCCCGCGGCGCGCGCGCACGCCCACGCGCGGATCGCCGCGCCGTGCGACACGACGACGACGGTCTCCCACCCGGTCCGGGCGACGCGCGCGAGGGCGTCGTCGTACCGGTCGAGGAACTCAGTGCCGTCCGGGCCGCCGGGCACCCGTCGACCGGGCTCGCCGCGCCCCCACGCGAACACCGTCTCGAGGTACAGCGCGTGGTCGTCGTGGTCGGCGGACATCTCCAGGTCGCCCGCGTCGACCTCGCGCAGGCCGTCGAGCTCGATCGGCTCCAGACCGTGGCGCTCGACGAGCGGCGCCGCCGTGAGGTGCGTGCGCACGAGCGTCGAGACCGCGACGCCGTCGACCACGCGGCCCGAGAGCGCGTCCGGGACCGCCGCCGCCTGGCGCGCCCCGAGGGCGGTGAGGCCCGGCCCGGGCAGGGCGGTGTCGAGCAGGCCGGCGACGTTGGACGGGGTCTGTCCGTGACGGACGAGGAGCAGGCGCATGGTTCTCCGGTTCTCGGGTGCGGGGTCTCCTGCCACCCTACGAGCCGGGCGTGTCCCGGGCCGGGCGGCGGACGGTGTGACCGTGGCACGCTGGAGCCATGTCCCGCCGTGAGCTCGTCGTCCTCGGGACGGCCAGCATGGTCCCGACCCGCACGCGCAACCACAACGGCTACGTCCTGTTCTGGGACGACGAGGCGATCCTCTTCGACCCGGGCGAGGGCACGCAGCGGCAGATGACGTTCGCGGGCGTGTCGGCGACCGACCTCACGCGCATCGCGATCACGCACCTGCACGGCGACCACAGCCTCGGCCTCGCGGGCGTCGCCCAGCGGATCAGCGGCGACGCGGTGCGACACACGATCGGGGTGACCTACCCGGCGTCGGGCCAGCGGTGGGTCGATCACCTGCTCGACGCGAGCGCGCACTTCCGCCGCGGGCACCTGGAGCTCCAGCCGCTGACGACGGACGGCGTCGTGCCGCCCGTGACGGGCCGCCCCGCGCCCGGGTTTACGCTGCGCGCCGAGCGGCTCGACCACACGATCGAAGCGATGGGCTACCGCCTCGACGAGCCCGACGGCCGATCGCTCGACCCCGCGCTGCTGGAGCAGCACGGGCTGGCGGGCCCGGTCGTGGGCGAGCTGCAGCGGACCGGTGCCGTCACGACGCCCGACGGCCGCACCGTCACGCTCGACGCGGTGAGCGGACCGCGCCCCGGGCAGTCGTTCGCGTTCGTCATGGACACGCGCCTGTGCGACGCGGTGCACCGGCTCGCCGACGGCGTCGACCTGCTCGTCGTCGAGTCGACGTTCCTCGACCGCGACCGCGACCAGGCCGACCGCTGGGGCCACCTCACCGCGCGCCAGGCCGCGACCGTCGCCGCCGAGGCGGGCGTGCGCTCGCTCGTGCTCACGCACTTCTCGCAGCGCTACCCCGACCCGACCGAGTTCTGGCGCGAGGCCCGCGAGGTGTTCGACGGCGAGCTCACCGTCGCGGCCGACCTCGACCGCGTGCGCGTCCCCCACCGCCGCCGCCCCACCTGACGTGCGCTCGCTCGCGCGGCCGAGCCCGGTCGCGCGAGGAAGAGCCCTGGTCGCCGTCGACGGCGGTCAGTCGCCCCGGGCGCGGCGGGTCGCGCGGTCGTTCGCGCGCTGGATCGCCTCGACGAGCTCGTCCTTGGTCATCGAGGACCGGCCGTCCACGTCGAGCCGCCGCGCGACGTCGAGCAGGTGCTCCTTGCTCGCGTTGGCGTCGACGCCGCCCGCGGTGTCGGTGGTCGCGTCGAGCCCGCCCTCCTCCGCACGCTCGTCGGACGGGCCGAACTCGTCCTTGGGCTCCCAGTGGTCGCCGATCTTCTCGTGCGTGTGCTTGAGCGCGGCGAACGCGACCCGCCGCGCCCGCTGGTCGGAGCCGTACTGCTCCATCGCGGCGTCGTAGGCCTTGGCGAACGTGCGCTGCGCCTTCTCGTCGGAGCGCTGCAGCGTGCTGGGGATCTCGGACTGCTTCGCGTCGCCGTCGCGCGTGGTCTTCGGCACGGGGGTCACCTCCTGCTGCCCGACGGCGGTCGCCGCCTCCCCCGAGCGTCCCGCCACGGGCGCGGGCTCGCCCGCCGAGCGGGCGGTCGACGAACCCCGACGCGGGGGGACGTGCGGGGGGCGTGCCCGGGACGCCCGGCCTACGCTGCCGGGATGTCGAGCGTCCTGCGGTTCCGCGGCCGCATCGCGGGGTGGGGCACGGCGTCCGGGACGCGCGTCGTGGTGGGCCGGTGGGACGCGTCGCCGTTCGGCGCGTTCGCCGACGTCATGGTCGAGCGGCCCGACGGCGAGCGCCTCCTCCTCGCGCCGTCGCAGCGGGTCGCGGAGCTCGTGGCGTCGACCTACCGCTTCGACCGGGTCGAGACCACCGCGGTCACGGTGACGGACCTCGCGGCGGAGGCATGGCGGGTGGCGGCCGGGCCGCTCGAGGCGACGATCGCCGTCGGGCGCCGGACCGCCCTGGGCCGGGCGCTGCGCGTGCTGCCTGCGTGGCTCGCGACCTCTCCGCGCGCCACCGCCCTCACCGACCCCGTCGCCCGGGTGCTGCTGCGCGGCGTCCGGACCCGCGGGAGCGCCGGGCCGGGGCGCGTCGAGCACTACGGCGCGACGGACGTCCACGCGCTCGTCGCGGCGCAGACGCGCTGGGACGGCGAGCCGCTCGGCGGCCTGCGCGACGTCGACCCGCCCGTCCGGTTCGGCTTCGGCTCGGCCCCGCGCCGACCGAGCGTGACCGACGTCGTGACGACGATCGTCACGCGCTGAGGTCTCGGGGGCCCGCCGAACCCGGGGTTGCACGGCAGACGGCAGTCGTCGTGACGCGCAACCCCGGGTTCGGCAACGGGCGGTGGACCAGCCCGGTCAGACACCCCGGGCGGAGAGCCAGCCCGCGAGCCGGTCGGGACGGTCGGTGATGACGCCGTCCACGCCGAGCCCCACCGCCGCCGACCAGTGCGCCGGCTCGTTGAGCGTCCACACCGAGACGGCGCGGCCGTCGTCGTGCAGGCGGCGCACGAGGCCCGGGTCCTCGACGAGCAGCGTGCCGAGCGGGTTGCACGTGACGACGTCGAGCTCGGCGCACCAGGCGAGCAGGTCGTCGTCGAGCGACGCGACGAGCAGCCCGCGGCGCAGGCCCGGGTCGGCGTCGCGCAGGGCCGCGACCGTCTCGGGCCAGAAGCTCTGCCCGACGACGCGGTCCGTGAGCCCGGCGAACCGCAGCGGACCGGTGACGCGGCGCACCCCCTCCACGGTCCAGGAGCCCTTGAGCTCCAGGAGCAGGCCGATCCCCGGCCTGCGCTGGAGGAGGTCGATGACCTCCGCGAACGTCGGGACGCGCTGGCCGGCGAACGCGGGCGAGAACCACGACCCGGCGTCGAGCGCCCGGATCGCCGACCGCTCGAGGTCCGCGACCGCGCCGCTGCCCGACGTCGTCGCGTCCACGGTGTCGTCGTGGATGACCACCACGTCGCCGTCGGCCGTGAGCTGCACGTCGATCTCGATCGCGTCGGCACCCGCCCGCCACGCCGCCTCGAACGCGGCGAGCGTGTTCTGCGGCGCGACGGAGCTGTTGCCGCGGTGCGCGATCACCTGCGGGAGCCGCGGCGCGGCACCCGGTCCGGCGGCCGAGGCGACGGTCACAGGTACGGCTCCACGTTCTCCGCGTAGGCCGTCTCGATGCGCGGCGCGATCGACTCGAACGCGGTGGCGGGGTCGACGCCCTCGATGACGATCTGCTCGATCGCCTCGTTGAGCAGCGCGTCGGCGCCCGGGACGAACACGCGGACGTCGTCCTGGATGCGCGCCTTGTCGGCGAGCTGGTCGACGGCCGTGCGGAACTGCGGCGTCGTCTCGTAGATCGCCTTCATGGTGTCGGACTCGACGGCCGACGTGCGCACCGGCATGTAGCCGGTGTTCTGCGAGAAGTACGCGGTGTTGTCGGTGTTCGTGAGGAACGCGAGGAACATCGCCGCGGCGAGCTGCTCCTCGGGCGACTTCGACGACGGGATCGCGAGGCCGGTGCCGCCGGTCGGGGTGCCGCCGCCGGCCGGGCCGTCGGGCAGGTACGCCGTGCCGACCTCGAACGACGCCGCGTCGAGCGCGCCCTTGAGCGACCCGGTCGACCCGATCGTCGAGGCGATGAGGCCGGACGAGAAGTCCGCCATCGCGTCGTCGGCGGAGAGCGTCGCGACGCCCGACTCGTGGAACAGCTCGTGGAGGAACTGGCCGCCCGCGACCGACTCCTCGGAGTCGAGCGTCAGGTCGAAGCCGTCGGAGTAGGCGCCGCCCTGGCCCCAGATCATGTTCTCGAACCACCACGCGCCCCACGACGGGCCGGTGGACAGGCCCAGGGTCGAGCCGCCGGCCGGCACGAGCGGCTTGAGGGACGCGTCCCACTGCTCGAGCTCGTCCCACGTCTCGGGGCCGCGGTCGGGCAGACCGGCCGCCGTCCACAGGTCCTTGTTGTAGTAGAACAGCGGCGTCGAGCGCGCGTACGGCACGGCCCAGTGCTGGTCGTCGTACTCGTAGTCCGCGTAGAGCGCGGGCTGGAAGTCGTCCGCGTCGGCCTCGACGAACTCGAGGACGTCGTCGAGCGGCATGATCTGGTCGTTGAGGTGGTAGCGGAACCACCAGACGTCCGACGCGATGACGACGTCGGGCAGCTCGTCGGTCTGCGACGCCGCCTGGAAGCGCTGGGCGACCTCGTCGTAGTTGGCGCCGGCCGTGACGAGGTCGACCGTGATGCCGGACTCCTCCTCGAACCGGTCGATGAGCTCCTGCTCGATCTCCTGCGACGTGCCGGGGTGGTTGCTCCACCACGTGATCTCGGACGCCGGCTCGACGGTCGACCAGTCGACGGCGTCGGCCGTCGCCTCGTCGCCCGCGGTGCCGGCGCCGTCGGACCCGGCGACGCTCGGGCCGGCGCAGGCGGTGAGGGCGAGCGCGGCGACCGCCGTGGCGGCGGTGGCGGCGGTGCGGGCCCGACGGCGGCGCGCGGGCCGGCCGACGGGTGCGGTGCGGTAGGACACGGGTGCTCCTTGAGGTCGTGCACACCGGGTCTCGGTGCGCTGCGGGGAACCCGGACCGCGCGAGGCGGACCGGGGAGTGTGAGGGGTGCGCGACGGCGTCGGGCCGGCCGCGGACGACGGCGCCCGGGCGGTCAGCCCGTGACGGCGCCCGCGGTGAGGCCCGCGACGAGGCGGCGCTGCAGGACGAGGAAGACGAGGAGGATCGGCAGCGTGACGACGACCGTCGCGGCGAGCAGCACGCCCCAGTTCGTCATGCCGTCGGTGTTCTGCAGCAGCGTGAGGCCCACGGGGAGGGTCATCTTGTCCGGGCGGTCGATGACGAGGAACGGCCACAGGTAGTCGTTCCACTCCGTCACGACGGACACGAGCGCGACCGCGGCGAGCGTCGGCGTGCTCATCGGCACGACGAACCGCCAGAGCTTTCGCCAGTGCCCCGCGCCGTCGAGCTCGGCCGCCTCGAGGATCGAGCGCGGCAGCGTGAGGAAGTGCTGGCGGAACAGGAACGTCCCGAACGCGCTCGCCAGGCCCGGCACGAGGATGCCCTGGTAGGTGTTGAGCCACCCGAGGTTCGCGACGAGCGTGTAGTTGGGGATGATCGTGATCTGCGGCGGGATCATGAGCGTCGCGATGACGAGCCCGAACACGGCCTTCTTGAACGGGAAGTCGAGGAACACGAGCGCGTACGCGCACGTGAGGCCGAGCGCGACCTTGAGGCCCGCACCGACGACCGTGATCCCCACGCTGTTCAGCAGGAGCCGCCCGAGCGGGATCGAGTCGGCGGCCTGGGCGTAGTTGCCGAGGTTGACGCTGCCCGGGAGCCACTGCAGCGGGACGGTGTACAGCTCCGCGGGGGTCTTCATGCTCGCGAGGACCATCCAGACCAGCGGCGCGCCGAGGACGACGGTCGCCAGGACCAGGGCGAGGTACCCGCCGGGCTGGAGGCGGCGGCGTCGGGCACGGGACCCGTGGGGCGTGCGCGTGCCGGGCTGGGCGACGGCGGCCGGGGTGGCGGCCGCGGTCCCGGGCCGTCCGGTGGTGGGCGCGACGGCGCTCATGCGTAGTGGACCTTCCGCTGGACGAAGCGCATCTGCACCGCGGTGACCGCGAGCAGGACGAGGAAGAGGATCGTGGCGACGGCCGACGCGTAGCCGGCCCGACCGTTGACGAAGCTCTCCTCGTAGATCGAGTACATGAGCGTCGTGGTGGACCCGAGTGGCCCGCCCTGCGTCATCGCCTTGATGATGTCGAACGACTGCAGCGACGCGAGGAGCATCGTCACGACGAGGAAGAACGTCGTCGGGGTGAGCAGCGGCAGCACGACCGAGCGCAGCGTGCGGGCCGGCGACGCGCCGTCGAGCGCGGCGGCGTCCTGCAGGTCCTGCGGGATCGACTGCAGTCCCGCCAGGTAGATGAGGGCGACGTACCCGAGGTTCTTCCACAGGTAGACCACGACGATCATCACCAGCGGCCACGGCCGCTGCG
>Ga0233385_1000042_pt1 | contig 68120 bp, 66 predicted proteins | sample ElkDunMinimDraft_16_FD_191543 | JGI IMG/M metagenome (GOLD analysis project Ga0233385, IMG submission 191543) | Fecal eukaryotic communites from dung pellets of Tule Elk in California, USA - Elk Dung G36 | ecosystem: Host-associated > Mammals > Digestive system > Large intestine > Fecal | place...
GAATCAATACCAGCAATACACCATTCATGCCTAGCGCCAGCAGGTGCTGATGCCCGGTAAGGGTCAGTCCCAGCTGGGCCAGAAATGCGGCAAGAATCGCCAGGGGCCAGTCCAGCAGGAGCGTGACTGCTGTCAGCCCGATAAAGTGAAAGGACAGGCCCGATTCGAAGTCACGACGTACCAGCCATAGGACAAATATCGCCAGAACAGTGGCGAACAAAATGTGCTGGCGACGACTATCGCTGAATAATTCCACCCAAGGCGCCCGCAGGATCGCCCAGATCAATGCCAGGGCATAAACGATCCAGCCCGCGTAAATGCTGGATGGGGCCAGTAGTTCGACAGCAATCACTGAGGCTCCTGTTTCATAAGGCTACCTAGCAAGCGTGTATCGGCGGCGCTGGCCGTTTGACAATCGCGCTGTTCCCCCCTGCATCGGAAGGGCCATCAGGGTGCCGGGTTAGGTTGTGCAGCATGAATGGTCTCTATGGCTTCCTGCACTTCTTCGGACAGTTTCACTTGCAGGCTCGCGAGGTTGTTGTCCAGTTGTTCGAGCGAGGTCGCGCCGATAATGTTGCTGGTTACGAAAGGCTGCTGCGTTACATAGGCCAGTGCCATCTGGGCGGGGTCAAGGCCATGCTCGCGTGCCAATGCAACATAGCGCGTGCATGCTGCCCGAGCCTGAGGATTGCTGTAGCGGGAAAACCGGCTGAACAGCGTGATCCGTCCGTTGACAGGACGCGCGCCATCTTCGTATTTACCACTGAGCATGCCGAACGCCAGTGGAGAATAGGCCAACAGTCCGCACTGTTCGCGCATGGCGACTTCCGCCAGCCCTACTTCGAAGCTTCGGTTCAGCAAGTTGTAAGGATTCTGAATGGAGACCGCTCGAGGCCAGCCGCGCGCATCGGCGAGTTGTAGAAACTTCATGGCGCCCCAAGGGGTTTCGTTGGAAAGGCCGATGTGGCGAATCTTGCCGGCTTTGACTTGCTCGTCGAGCGCTTCAAGGGTGGCCTCCAGAGGCGTGAATTCCTCTTCGTTGTGGCGGTAGCCTAGTTGGCCGAAGAAGTTGGTGTTTCGCTCAGGCCAATGTAGCTGGTAGAGGTCGATCCAGTCCGTCTGCAGCCTTTGCAGGCTCGCATCCAAGGCAGCGGTGATGTGCCTGCGGTTCATCTTCAGCTGGCCGTCACGAATATGACTTATCCCGTTGCCGGGCCCGGCGACCTTGCTGGCGAGGATCCAGTCTGCTCGGCTGCCGCGCGACTTGAAATAGTTTCCGATGTAGCGCTCGGTGGTTGCGTAGGTTTCGGGGCGGGGCGGCACGGGATACATTTCGGCGGTATCGATGAAATTCACTCCCGCGGCCTTGGCGCGATCAATCTGCGCGAAGGCTTGGGGTTCATCGTTCTGTTCGCCCCAGGTCATGGTTCCCAGGCAGAGCGCGCTGACGCGCAGGTCGGTACGGCCGAGTGGACGCTTTTCCATAAAAATTCCTTGTGCCGAAAAGGGGCGGCGGGGAGTGAGGTATTAACATGATTTATGCAGTAGTTGCCCGACTGTAAAGCGCCTATACAGATGGGCCGGGTCGAGGAATGCGCACGCACGAAACGGTGTTATACGGCGTTATGCTGCTGCGCAGGCTGAAGTCGCTTGCTATTTTTCTCTCAATCCGGATAATTCCGCAGCCTGTCGTCAGGGATGCCTAGCCTGTCGACGCAACACCAGAGGTAGGGGATGCCTAGCCTACCAAACCACTGCCGTGGCGGACGCGCTGACCCGAGCCCCCGATAGCGTCTGTTTCCGGCTGCCTTGGCTTGCCAGGGCGAGCACCATTCAGTAAGATTCGCCGTCTTATTTTCAGGGCGGCCCCTGAGGCTATATCGAATGAAGACTTTTACTGCTAAACCGGAAACCGTCAAGCGCGACTGGTTTGTCGTCGACGCTGCCGGCCAGACCCTGGGTCGTCTGGCAACCGAAATTGCTAGCCGCCTGCGTGGCAAGCACAAAGCGGAATACACCCCTCACGTTGATACCGGTGACTACATCGTCGTGATCAATGCCGAGCAAGTGCGTGTTACCGGTGCCAAGACCACCGACAAGATGTACTACTCTCACTCCGGTTTCCCGGGTGGCATCAAGTCGATCAGCTTTGAAAAGCTGATTGCCAAGGCGCCCGAGCGTGTGATCGAGACCGCGGTTAAAGGCATGCTGCCGAAGAATCCGCTGGGTCGCGACATGTATCGTAAGCTGAAGGTTTATAAGGGTGCTGTTCACCCGCACACCGCTCAGCAGCCCCAAGAACTGAAGATTTAACGGAATAGTTCATTATGTCGGCGACTCAAAATTACGGCACTGGCCGTCGCAAAACCGCAACCGCGCGCGTTTTCCTGCGTCCGGGCACTGGTAAGATCTCCATCAACAATCGCGAGCTGGATAATTTCTTCGGTCGTGAAACTGCTCGGATGGTTGTTCGCCAGCCGCTGGAGCTGACCGAGACTGTCGAAAAGTTCGATATCTACGTTACCGTTCTCGGTGGCGGAGTGAGCGGTCAGGCTGGCGCAATCCGTCACGGCATTACCCGTGCTCTGATGGATTACGACGAAACGCTGCGTCCTGCGCTGCGCAAGGCCGGATTCGTTACTCGCGATGCTCGCGAGGTTGAACGTAAGAAGGTTGGTCTGCGTAAGGCGCGTAAGCGTCCGCAGTACTCGAAGCGTTAATTTCGTTTCGCGAAAAAAAGCCCAGCTCTGCAAAGATGCTGGGCTTTTTTATTCGCGGAATTTGTTCATGCGACAGCTTGTCGCGCTCTCTGAACCCCGCATTACGTGGCTTTGGGCCGGTTTGTATCGGCTTATTGCCTTGTCTTTAAAGGGGGTTTTCTTTACCATTTGGCGAATTTTTCGCGGCCCAATTTTACGTAGTAGAGGCTCGCCTTCGGTGGGCTATAAGAAACTGATGGGAGACGACTGAATGAGCAATGACGGCGTGAATGCTGGCCGGCGTCGCTTCCTTGTGGCTGCCACTTCGGTGGTGGGTGCTGCAGGAGCGGTGGGTGCCGCGGTCCCGTTCGTGGGATCGTGGTTCCCAAGTGCCAAGGCCAAGGCGGCCGGTGCACCGGTGAAGGTGAATATCAGCAAGATTGAACCGGGGCAGCAGATGGTCGCCGAGTGGCGCGGGCAGCCGGTGTTTATCGTGCGTCGTACCGAGGAGATACTGGCGGGGCTGGATACGCTTCAGGATGTGGTGGCCGATCCGCTGTCGGAATCATCCGAGCAACCTGACTATGTCGATCCCAAGCTTCGTTCGATTAAACCGGAATTGCTGGTCTTGGTCGGGCTCTGCACGCATCTTGGTTGTGCTCCCTCTTTCCGTCCGGAAGTGGCGGCGGCCGATTTGGGCCCTGACTGGTTGGGCGGTTATTTTTGCCCTTGCCATGGCTCCAAATACGACATGGCTGGCCGTGTCTACAAGGGGCAGCCCGCTCCTTTGAACCTGCCAGTTCCCCCGTACGCGTACGAGACGGATGATGTGATCATCATCGGTGTGGACCAGGAGAACGCCTGATGAGCAAGTTCATGGAATGGGTCGATGCGCGCTTCCCCGCGACCAAGATGTGGGAAGACCATCTTTCTAAGTACTACGCACCTAAGAACTTCAACGTTCTGTACTTCTTCGGGTCTCTGGCGCTGCTGGTGCTGGTCAACCAGATCCTGACCGGTATCTGGCTGACGATGAGTTTCGAGCCTTCGGCCGAGGGTGCTTTCGCCTCCGTCGAATACATCATGCGTGATGTGGAATACGGCTGGATCCTGCGTTATTTGCACTCTACCGGCGCCTCGGCATTCTTCGTGGTGGTGTATCTGCACATGTTCCGCGGCATTCTCTACGGCTCGTACCAGAAGCCGCGTGAGTTGGTGTGGATCTTCGGCATGATGATCTATCTCGCGCTGATGGCCGAGGCGTTCATGGGGTATCTGCTGCCATGGGGCCAGATGTCCTACTGGGGTGCCCAGGTGATCATTTCGCTGTTCGGTGCCATTCCGGTGATTGGTGCTGACCTGACGCAGTGGATTCGCGGCGACTACCTGATCTCCGGCATTACGCTTAACCGCTTCTTCGCCCTGCATGTAATCGCTCTGCCGATCGTGATTCTCGGCCTGGTGGTGCTGCATATCCTGGCGCTGCATGAAGTGGGTTCCAATAACCCGCTGGGTGTGGACATCAAAAAGAACAAGGATGAAGCCGGTGTGCCGCTCGATGGCATTCCATTCCACCCCTATTACACGGTGAAAGACATCGTTGGTGTGGTGGTGTTCCTGTTCGTGTTCTGTGCTGTGGTGTTCTTCTTCCCAGAAATGGGCGGCTATTTCCTCGAGAAGCCAAACTTCGAAGAAGCCAATGCGCTGAAGACGCCGGAACATATTGCACCTGTCTGGTACTTCACTCCCTACTACGCCATTTTGCGCGCCGTTCCGGACAAGCTGCTGGGCGTGATCGCCATGGGTGCCGCCATTGCAGTGTTGTTTGTTCTGCCTTGGCTGGACCGCAGCCCTGTCAAGTCCATGCGCTACAAAGGCTGGATGAGCAAGATCGCGCTGGTGTTGTTCTGCATCTCTTTCATCATTCTCGGCGTGCTTGGCGTGTTGTCTCCGACGCCGGAGCGCACACTGGTATCGCGGATCTGTACAGCTATCTATTTCGGCTACTTCATCCTGATGCCGTTCTACACCAAGCTTGAGAAGACCAAAGTGGTTCCGCAAAGGGTGGATGGCTGATGAAAAAGCAATTTGCTGCATTGATTCTTGCAATTCTGCCGGCCTTCTCCTTCGCGGCGGGCCCCGCAGTAGAGCTCGATAAGGTCGACATTGACCTGACCGACAAGGCTGCCCTGCAGGACGGCCTGCAGACGTTCACCAACTACTGCATGGGCTGCCACAGCGCCAAGTTCCAGCGTTACGAGCGGGTGGCCACGGATCTGGGCATTCCCCCGGAAGTGATGATGGACAACGTCGTCTTCACGGGTGCCAAGATCGGCGATCACATGCGCATCGGCATGACGCCCGAAGACGCCAAGACGTGGTTCGGCGCCGCTCCGCCGGATCTGACTCTTGTGGCGCGTGTGCGTGGCAACGACTGGCTGTACTCCTACATGCGTAGCTTCTACGTTGATCCGGCGCGTCCTTATGGCTACAACAACGAAGTCTTCCCGAACGTGGGCATGCCGCACGTGCTAGCTCCGCTGCAAGGTAATCGCGTGGTGGGTTGCGCTCAGGTGCAGGTGGTGGAGGATGGTCGCAAGCAGTTCGATCCGTTGACCGGTACGCCGATCACCGAGGAGGCCTGTGATCAAATGGTCATCGAGCCGGGCACTGGCACGCTGAGCGAGGCCGAGTACGACGAGAAGATCAAGAATCTGGTGACCTTCTTGGCCTATTCAGCTAACCCGGTAAAACTGGAAAGCCAGCGTATCGGCACCTATGTTTTGCTGTTCCTTGCCGTCTTCTTCGTATTCGCTTATCTGCTCAAGCGAGAATATTGGAAAGACGTGCACTAACACAGCGGTACTATGCGGTACCTTGCGCGCGCCCTCATTTGGGCGCGCGCGTTTTTCTGCCATTCGATAATTCAAGTGAGGAGGGGCCATGGCCGCAACCAATAGGTTGGCCTGTTATTCCGATCCCGCCGACCACTATTCCCATCGTGTGCGTTTCGTGCTCGCCGAGAAAGGTGTCAGCGTCGATATCATCGACGTCGAGCCTGGTCGTTGCCCGATCAAGCTGGCTGAAGTAAATCCCTACTCTAGCGTTCCGACGCTGGTGGATCGGGACCTGGCGCTCTACGAGCCCAACGTGATTGCCGAGTATCTTGAGGAGCGTTATCCGCATCCTCCATTGCTGCCCGTATATCCAGTGGCCCGCGCCAACACGCGTCTGTTAATGCACCGCATTCAGCGTGACTGGTGTGCCTTGGTGGACCGGATCGCTGATAGTCGCACCAGTGACTCGGTTCGGCTGCAGTTGCGCAAGGAATTGCGGGAGAGCCTAACAGGCGTATCGCCGGTCTTTGCCGAGATGCCTTATTTCATGAGCGAGGAAATAAGCCTGGTCGACTGTAGCTTATTGCCTATCCTCTGGCGGCTGCCGAAACTCGGAATCGAGTTGCCGGGTGCGGCCAAGCCAATGCTTGACTACATGGAGCGAAACTTCGCTCGCGAGGCCTTCCAGGTCAGTCTTTCCGCCGTTGAGCGCGATATGCGCTAAGAGAGGCATCCATGACTTCAAGTCGCCCTTATTTGATCCGAGCGTTGTACGAGTGGATTGTCGACAGTGAATGCACGCCGCATATGCTGGTCAATGCCGAGTATCCCGGCGTGCAGGTGCCGTCGGGTTTCGTCAGTGACGGTCAGATCGTGCTGAATGTCGCGCCCAGTGCGATACGTAATCTGCAGTTGGGTAACGACGCAGTCAGTTTCGATGGGCGCTTCGGTGGTGCACCGCATAGCCTGTACGTGCCCTGTGCAGCGGTGATGGCGATTTATGCCAAGGAAAATGGTCAGGGCATGGTGTTCGACATAGAGCCCGTGCCGCCCGAGGATGGCCCAGCCGGCGAAGGTCCTGTGTCAGGAGGCGAAGCTAGTCGCCCGGCTGGGCGACCTAGCCTCAAGGTCGTCAAATAATCAGGTATCTGCCATAGCGCGCCGAGGTGGCGCGCTGCAGCCGGGTTTCGGCTTGCACCGTCAATCGATGTACTCGAACAGTTTGACGATGCGCTGTACGCCCGACACGCTTTGAACGAGGCTGGTGGCGCGATTTCCTTCTTGGCGCGTTACCAGGCCTAGAAGGTAGACGATTCCGTTCTCGGTGATGACTTTGATTCTCGAGCCGGGCACGCTTGGATCCGTCAGCATTTGTGCCTTGATCTTGGTGGTCAGCCAAGAGTCGTTGCTGCGAGCCAGGGCGGAGGAGGGTTGGATGAGCTGCAGCTCGTTGTGCACCCGCTTGACGCGCTGCACTTGGCTTGCAGTCTGTTCGGCGAGCTGCTTGAGTTCTTCCCTCGGAGTTTGGCCGGCCAGCAAGACGACGCCGTTATAGCTGGCGACCACGATGTGCGAGGCGTTATCCAGATCCGGATGAGCCTTGGCGATGTTCACCGCAGCCTTCGTTTCGATCAGCGAATCGTCAATCTTGCTGCCGATGGTGCGGGTGCCGCGGTTGTCGTTGATAGGCTCGTCCCGCGCTGCGGTCAATACGGAGCTGCAGCCAGTAGTCGCCAGGCACAACGCCAGTGCTATGGTGGAGAAACGGGTCGATTTCATTCTTCACTCCCGAACAGTTGGTTGTCGATCAGATCGCATAGGCAGTGAATGGCAAGCAGGTGAACTTCCTGAATGCGCGCCGTGACTTTGGCCGGTACACGAATCTCGACATCTTCGGGCAGCAGCAGCGACGCCATGCCGCCCCCATCGCGACCTGTCAGGGCGACCACCAGCATTTCGCGATCGTGAGCAGCCTGGATCGCCTGGATGACGTTCGCCGAGTTGCCGCTGGTAGAAATCGCCAGCAGCACATCGCCAGGCTGGCCGAGGGCGCGGATCTGCTTGGAGAACACTTCGTTGTAGCTGTAATCGTTGGCGATCGAGGTCAGCGTGGAGCTATCGGTGGTCAGTGCGATGGCGGGCAGACTGGGGCGCTCGCGTTCGAAACGGTTGAGCAGTTCGGAAGAAAAGTGCTGCGCATCGCCTGCGGAGCCGCCATTACCGCAGGTCAGAATCTTGCCTTCGCTCAGGAGGGCATTGACCATCACCTGACCTGCCTGTTCGATGCTTGGTGCGAGCGTTTCCATTGCCTGTTGCTTGGTTTCGATGCTGGCTTGGAAAAGCTGGCGAATACGGGTTTGCATGTCCATCAGTATCGGGCCTTCAAGGTGACGGGCAGGCCTCGTGGGGCATGCCGTAAGCGAACGGTTGAGGTTGATTTGGGCAAAAAACGACGTCGTGCGATTGCCTGTCAGCTGTCGAAAGCGTTGCGGATCCAGTTTGGCTCCTGCTCCTTGCCGATCTGGCCAATGGCAACGACATCAAAGCGGCACGGATGTTTCGCCAAGCGGCTTTCCTGCTGCAGAAACAACTGAGCGGCTCTGATCAGCTTCTGCTGCTTGCGCAGATCAACGCTTTCCAGGGCGCCACCCCAGGCGTTATAGCGGCGGTAACGAACCTCGACGAATACTACTGTATCGCCGTCAAGCATGACCAGATCGAGCTCGCCGCTACGGCATGTCCAGTTGCGCTCGAGCAGGCGCAGTCCTTGGTGCTGCAGATAGCCCGCGGCGAAATCCTCGGCAGACCGGCCGCTGTCGCGACTGTCCTTACTCAATGGGATAATCCGTCAGGCTCCGGACCGCACCGCCCTGGAATTCCGCCCATGGCAGTTGCCGCTCGATGCGCTGCGCCGGGGTCAGCGTGAGTGTGCCTGATACGCCTTCCAGGTGGGTGTCAGGCAGTGCCAGCAGTTGATTCAGGCGAGGGGCCAGCAGATAAGCATCGGCGCCCATCGCATAGAGGCGCCCCAGGCTACCCCCCGCCTGTGGCCATTTGCGCTCTACCTGCTGGCGCAGCGGTAGGTGCGGGTTTAGCAGCCATGGTGTTTCGGCGAATCGGATACCCTCCAGGTCCAGGTACTGGCTGCGGTTATTGTTCGCAGCATGCACGTGAGAAGTCGCATAAACCGGTAAATCACCTGCGTACTGGAAGATCAAGGTGGGTTTGACCTGCTGGGCTTGTTGCGGCGTGGCGGCAAGAAACAGGAAGTCCACATCCTGGCGGCGCGAGGGTTGCGAGGCATCGCTGTCGCCGTTTCGGATCTGCAGGATGTTGGCGATCTGGTTGGCCATTTCAACCGGCTCCGCCAGTGCCTGGCCAGCAACCAGCGTGCCGCCGGCGGCTTCCCAGCTTTGGCGGAAGGCGTCGAGCACGCGCGAGCCCCATTCGCCGCTTGGCGTCAGGGCGATGGCGCGGCGGTGGCCGTCGGCCCAGGCGCGACGTGCGACCTCACGTGCTTCGTCCTCGGCGGCCAGGCCGAATTGGAACAGCTGAGGTGGGTTGGTTTCGCCCGCGTCGCTGTAATTAAGCGCGAGGGTGGTGATCGGGAGTTCGTCCTTTTCGCTGAGCTGGCGCACTAGGTTCTTTTCCAGCGGACCGACAACCAATTGCACGCCTGCGGCTTGTGCCTGGCGGTAGAAAGCGTCGAGTGAGGTCAGGCGAGTGCTGTCGTACAGCTCAATCTGCAACTCGGAACCTTGTGGTTGATCCTGCAGATGAGCGGCCAGGAAGCCGTCGCGCAGCGCACGGGCCACGCCGGCAAGCGGGCCGTCCATCGGCAACAGCAGTGCGACGTGCGTCAGTGGGCGGTCCGCCATCTCACGCAGCATCACCAGTGGCTCTGGTAGCTGGCGGGCGGCCGGATGCTGCGGATTCTGTTGCATCCAGGCGTCGATGGCGCGTTGCTGCTGATCAAGGGTGCCGGCCTGCTTGACTGCACGGGCCAGGGACTGCCAGCCGGCGAGGTCCGGGTCGGTCGCGCCCTGAAGTTCCTCTATCGGTAAGGCTGACACCAGGCGCCAGATAGCTTCGTGATTGGATCGCGCATCTTCGCCACTCAGCAATGGCGCGATGAATATGCGCTCGCGGGCGGCTGCCAGAGGTTGGTTGCTCGCTTCAAGCGCCTTGGCACGGACAAGCTGGCTGCGTACCTGCTGCGCAACGGGCAACTCGGCTAGCCGCTCGAATGCCACGTGCTGTAGCGCTTGCAGGGCCTTTTGGGGGTCGTTGGCTGTTAGTGCTAATTCGGCCTGCAGCGTGCTGGCAAAGATCTGTTGCGCCGGCGGTAGCTGCTCGATTGGCACTTGAGACATGATCTTGCGGGCCTGTTCCAGGTCGCCCTGCTGGAAGCTCTGGTCTGCCGCTGAAAGGCGCAGCAGGGCGGCTTTCTGCGGATCGCTGTTGCTGGCTTGTTCCAGTAGCTGTTGCGTGGTCGCTTGAGGTGTGCGAGGCAATTCGCCAAGCGTGGATGTCGGTGAGCTGCCGCAGGCGGTCAGTATGACGGCTAGGCCGATGAGGATGAGTGGGCGTAAACGAGCCAACATAAGTCATTCCTGAAAACGCGAGCGAATAGGGGCGATTGTACCCAAGGGATGCCGGGGCGGCGATGCTGTGGCGGCCAAACGGGCTACAATGCGCACTTTCCCGTAATCGAGGTAGGCGATGTGACTGCGCAAGATGTCGTGAATTCCGCCACCGGCACCCTCTTTGTAGTGGCAACGCCCATTGGCAACCTGGAAGACATCAGTGCGCGCGCACTGCGTGTCCTCGCCGAGGTGAGCCTGATCGCGGCCGAAGACACCCGGCATTCAGCGCGTCTGCTGCAGCATTTCGGGATTGGCACCCCCCTGGCGGCCTGCCATGAGCATAACGAACGCGACCAGGGGGGGCGCTTTCTGAGTCGCTTGCTTGCTGGCGAAGACGTGGCGTTGATTTCCGATGCCGGTACGCCGCTTATTTCTGATCCCGGTTATCATCTGGTTCGGCAAGCCCGAGCTTCGGGCGTTCGCGTCGTGCCGCTACCGGGGGCTTGTGCCTTGATTGCCGCGCTATCCGCAGCGGGGCTACCTTCGGATCGTTTCGTGTTCGAAGGTTTTCTTCCGGCGAAAACCGCGGGACGCCGCAGTCGCCTTGAGCAGCTCAAGGAGGAGCCGCGCACGTTGATCTTCTACGAGGCTCCCCACCGTATCCTGGAATGCTTGATGGATCTGGAGAGTATTTTCGGTGCCGACCGTCCGGCGGTGCTCGGGCGAGAATTGACCAAGACTTTCGAAACCCTCAAGGGGCTTCCCCTGGAGCAACTGCGCGCCTGGGTTGAGGCTGACGGCAATCAGCAGCGGGGTGAGTGCGTGCTGGTAGTTAGTGGCTGGCAGGCACCGCAAGGTGACGATGTGGTAGATGCCAAGGCGCGCCGAGTACTGGAGCTGTTGCTGGGTGAGTTGCCGGTCAAGCGTGCTGCTGCGTTGGCTGCAGAAATCACTGGGGTGCGGAAGAACCTGCTTTATCAAATCGCCCTGGAAGCTAAGCAAGACGATTGATGACGGGCGCTCTGGGCATTGGCCGGTTTGCTGGCGATGCGTTAAATCTCGATCAGCAGCAGGTCGTCTGCTAAGAGATTAAGCTGGATAGCGGCTATTTCCGGCCTTTCGCTATCAATGCTGTTTGGTCCCTTTGGGCGATATCGGGTTGCGGCTACCCATCGGCAGCGCTACTCTTGCGCCCGGAGAGTCGATTGGACAGTCGCTGTCTCGTTCTGTTCGCAGAGCGGGAGGGAGGAAAGTCCGGGCTCCATAGGGCGAAGTGCCAGGTAACGCCTGGGAGGCGTGAGCCTACGGAAAGTGCCACAGAAAATAACCGCCTAAGCGTTTCGGCGCCGGTAAGGGTGAAAAGGTGCGGTAAGAGCGCACCGCACGGCTGGCAACAGTCCGTGGCTAGGTAAACCCCACTTGGAGCAAGACCAAATAGGGATCCATTGGCGTGGCCCGCGCTGGATCCGGGTAGGTTGCTAGAGGCAGTCAGTGATGGCTGTCGTAGAGGAATGGCTGTCCTCGACAGAACCCGGCTTACAGATCGACTCTCCATCTTTTCCTCCGCTTTCCTCGATATTAAGCACAAAAAGATATTTGTATTGATAAAACACTTTAACTTCACGTGCTAATTGCCCGTGGGTGGACGTTTTTTTCGTCTGCATCTTTTTGATTGCCCGCGTTTTTCTCCGCTTTGATCGATAAATTCTGCACATATAAACGCCCTTGCCATCAGGCTCGCCTTGACGGTGGGGCTGATGCATTTCTATAGTGCGCACAAGTGGTAGAAAGTGGCACGAAGTGGAAAATAATGGGCATGGATAGCTAATTTAGAGGAAGCGCAGCCGTGTTTCGCGGAGCCAACGCCATCAGTCTCGACGCCAAAGGCCGGCTTGCCATGCCAAGCCGGTATCGTGACGAGCTGATTTCGCGTTGCGATGGCCAATTGATCATCACCATCGATGCCGTGGATCGCTGCCTCTGCATTTATCCCTTGGCCGAGTGGGAGCAGATCGAAGCGAAGTTGCGCGAGCTGCCTTCGCTGCGCGAGGAGTCGCGTCGTTTGCAGCGTTTGCTCATAGGCAACGCAGTGGACTTGGAAATGGACGGTAGCGGCCGCGTGCTGGTGCCGCCGCGTCTGCGTGAATACGCCGGTCTGGATAAGCGGGCGATGCTGGTGGGCCAGCTGAACAAATTCATTCTGTGGAACGAGGACGACTGGAACGCACAAGCCGATGCGGACCTGGCGGCCATCAAGCAACCCGGCGGCCTGCCGGACGAACTGCGTGACCTAATCCTTTGAACGCCAACAGTAGCTTGCGCCATGTCACCGTATTGCTCGACGAAGCCGTCGCGGCTCTGGCTGTGCGACCAGATGGTCGCTACCTGGACGGCACTTTCGGGCGAGGTGGGCACAGCCGCCTGCTGCTTAGGCAGCTGGGTCCGGAGGGCTGCCTGCTAGGGTTCGATAAAGACCCGCAAGCAATCGCTACGGGGCAAGCACTGGCGGCCGAGGATGGCCGCTTTGTCGTTGTGCAGAGAAGCTTCGCCGAGCTTGGTGATGAGGTCGCGCAGCGTGGCTGGAGCGGGACGCTGAGCGGCATTCTGCTGGATCTGGGTGTCTCCTCGCCGCAGCTGGATGACCCGGAGCGCGGCTTTAGCTTCCTCAACGACGGTCCGCTGGATATGCGCATGGATCCCAGCCGGGGTGTCAGTGCTGCGCAGTGGATTGCGACAGCGGCCGAAGACGATATCGCTCGCGTATTCAAGGATTATGGCGAAGAGCGTTTCGCCAGGCGCATGGCTCGTGCTGTCGTGCAGCGCCGCAGTGAAAAGCCGTTCGAGCGAACCGCCGACCTGGCTCAGGTGCTGACGGTCGCTAATCCTGCTTGGGAGAAGGGCAAGAATCCAGCAACCCGCGCTTTTCAAGGGTTACGTATCTTCATCAATAACGAACTTGGTGATCTCGAGACTGGCCTTGATGCTGCTCTGGAGGCGCTGGAGGTGGGTGGGCGACTGGTGGTGATCAGTTTCCATTCGCTGGAGGATCGTATCGTCAAGCAGTTCATGCGCCGCCATGCCAAAGGCGAGGCGGATAAGCTGCCGCGCGACCTGCCAATCATTCCCGAGGCGTTTGTGCCGCGCCTCAAGCTGATCGGCAAGCCACAATACGCCTCGGCTGATGAGATCAAGGCCAACCCTCGCTCGCGCAGCGCGATCATGCGCATCGCAGAGAAGCTGCGATGAGAGCGTTGCGCCGTGCCATGCCCAACGGCAGCCTGACGATGCTGGTGTTGTTCATCGCCGTGCTGGTTTCAGCGATTGCCGTTGCATACAGCGCGCACTGGAACCGGCAGTTGCTCAACGAACTGTATGGCGAGCTCAGCGTGCGTGATCGTGCGCAAGCGGAATGGGGACGTCTAATTCTCGAGCAGAGCACCTGGACGGCGCATAGCCGGATCGAAGCGCTGGCCAGCGAACGTCTGAAGATGCACGTTCCCGAAGCAGTGGACGTCAGGCTGGTGGCTCCGTGAAATTGCAGGGCGCGCTGTATCCGTGGCGTTTCCGTCTCGTGCTTGCGCTGCTGGCAGTGATGGTGGGTGCTATCGTCTGGCGCATCGTCGACCTTCAAGTGCTGGACCAGGAATTCCTCAAAGGTCAGGGCGACGCACGCAGCGTGAGGCATATTCCTATTCCGGCTCATCGTGGTCTGATCACCGATCGGCATGGTGAGCCTTTGGCTGTCAGCACGCCGGTGACCACTCTGTGGGGTAACCCACGGGAACTGCAGGCCGCGCGCGCGCGCTGGCCCGAATTAGCCGAGGCGCTGGGGCAGGACACCATGACCCTGACCAGGCGCCTGCAAGAGCAGGCTGAACGTGAGTTTATCTACCTTGTCCGGGGCCTGACGCCGCAGCAGGGGCAGCGGGTGCTCGACCTGAAGATCCCGGGCGTCTATGAGCAGGAGGAGTTCCGCCGTTTCTATCCGGCCGGCGAAGTGGCCGCCCATGTGGTGGGCTTCACCGATATCGACGACCGGGGCCGGGAAGGAATGGAGTTGGCCTACGAGCAGTGGCTCGCCGGGGTGCCGGGCAAACGACAGGTTCTCAAAGACCGCCGTGGTCGGTTGATCAAGGATGTTCAGGTCGTCAAAAACGCCAAGGCCGGCAAGGCGCTGGCGCTTTCGATCGATTTACGTCTGCAATATCTGGCCCATAGCGAATTGCGCGATGTCGTTCAGAAGCATGGCGCCAAGGGCGCCAGCCTGGTGATGGTCGATGTGGAGACCGGCGAGGTTCTCGCCATGGCCAATCAGCCGACTTATAACCCCAACAACCGCCGCAATCTGCAGCCTGCAGCAATGCGCAATCGGGCGCTGATCGATGTGTTCGAGCCGGGCTCGACCGTGAAGCCATTCAGCATCGCTGCGGCGTTGGGTACAGGCAAATATCATCCGGAGTCGGTGGTGAACACCCTGCCAGGCTGGATGCGTATCGGCCGTTACACCATTCGCGACGTATCGCGCGGTGGCGAGCTGAACCTGACCCAAATTCTGATGAAGTCAAGCAACGTGGGAATCAGCAAGATCGCCTTGGATATTGGTGCCGAACCGGTTTACGCGGCGATGCAGCAGGCAGGCTTTGGCCAGAGTACCGGCCTGGGCTTTCCCGGCGAACGCGTGGGCAATCTACCCAACCATCGCAAGTGGAGAGAGGCCGAGACGGCGTCCCTTGCTTATGGTTACGGTCTGTCGGTGACTGCGGTGCAGTTGGCGCATGCCTATTCGGTGCTGGGTAACGAAGGTCGCAACGTGCCGCTATCGCTATTGCGTCTGGACCAGCGCCCTGATGGGGTCCAGGTCATCGACGAGAACATATCCGCCACGGTGCTGCAGATGTTGCGCGCGGTGGTCGAGGAAGAGGGCGGCGGCGGTTCGCGCGCCCAGGTGCCCGGCTATCACGTCGGCGGCAAGAGCGGCACCGCGAAGAAAATATCCGGAACTGGCGGCTACACCCAGGACGCCTATCGCTCGTTCTTCGCCGGCATCGCCCCGCTCTCAAATCCGCGGATTGCGATTGTCGTCGTCGTCGACGAGCCGAGCGAAGGGGGCTATTACGGCGGTTTGGTCGCGGCACCGGTTTTCGGCAAGGTCGCGGCCCGCGCGCTGCGCCTGCTGAATGTCGCTCCGGACAACCTGCCGCCGCCTGTACCGCTGCAAACAGCCGAGGCCGCAAAAGGCAAGGGGGGGCGTATCTAATGCCGATGCCTTTGAATCAATTATTGCCGCAAGCCGACAGCCCTGTGCTGATTCGTGAGCTCACGCTGGACAGTCGCATGGTGCGCCCAGGCGATCTGTTCCTCGCCGTACCGGGACTGCAGCAAGACGGCCGCGCGCATGTTGCCGACGCGATTGCCCGAGGGGCCGCTGCGGTGGCTTACGAAGTCGAAGGGGCGCCTGACATGAGCGCCCTGAACGCAGTGTTGGTGCCGGTACGCCAGCTGGCCGGCCAGCTTTCGGCCATTGCCGGACGATTTTACGGCGAGCCGAGCCGCAGTCTGCACCTGGCTGGCGTGACCGGAACCAACGGCAAAACCAGTGTCAGCTACCTGATCGCCCAAGCCTTGGACCGGCTCGGTGAGCGTTGCGGGATCATCGGCACGCTGGGCACTGGTTTCCACGGTCAGTTGGAACTGGGACGTCACACGACACCCGATGCGATCGGAGTGCAGGCCAATCTTGCCAATCTGCGCAAGGAGGGCGCTCGCGCCGTAGCGATGGAAGTATCGTCGCACGGCTTGGCACAAGGGCGGGTCGCCGCCCTGGCTTTCGATGTGGCGGTGTTTACCAATCTTTCGCGCGACCACCTCGATTATCACGGCTCGATGGAGGCTTACGGCTCCGTCAAGGCCAGTCTGTTCGCCATGCCAGGCTTGAGCTGCAGGGTCATCAATCTGGACGACCAGTTCGGTCGCACTCTGGCGGCGATCGAGGCCGACTCCCGACTGATCACCTATAGCCTGGAAGACGCGTCCGCCTACCTGTATTGCCCCGAGGCACACCTGGATGATGACGGTATCCGCGCTCGGCTGATCACCCCTCAGGGGGAGCGTTCGTTTAGCAGCCCGTTGCTGGGGCGCTTCAACGCGAGCAACGTGCTGGCTGCAATCGGCGCGCTACTAGGCATGAACTATGCGCTGGACGAAATCCTGTCAGTTCTGCCTGATCTGCAGGGCCCGGTCGGTCGCATGCAGCGCCTGGGCGGTGGAGACCGGCCGCTGGTGGTGGTTGATTACGCGCATACCCCGGATGCGCTGGAAAAAGTTCTCGAAGCCCTTCGGCCGCACACGCGCGGAAAATTGGTGTGCCTGTTCGGCTGTGGCGGTGACCGTGATCGTGGTAAGCGGCCGCTGATGGCCGCGGTGGCCGAGCGGTTGGCTGATGAGGTGGTGGTTACCGACGACAATCCGCGCAACGAGGATCCTTCGCAGATATGCGAAGAGATTCGCAGCGGTTTCACCGAGCCTGATCGGGTACGTTTCATCCCTGGTCGCGGCCGGGCCATAGCGGCGTGCATCGCCTCCTGTCGCCCCGACGATGTGCTGCTTCTCGCGGGCAAAGGCCATGAGGATTATCAGGAGATCAAGGGAGCGCGTCAGCCGTTCTCCGACCTTCAACAGGCGTCCAGTGCGCTGGACACATGGGAGCCCAGCGATGCTTAAAGCCATGAGCCTGAGTGAGCTGAGCGGCCCCCTGTCGGGGCGGCTGGTCGGTGCGAATGCCAGCTTCACTTCGGTAAGTACCGACAGCCGAGCCATAGCACCGGGGCAATTGTTTGTAGCTCTGACCGGGCCACGCTTTGATGGCCACGCCTATCTGGAGGATGTGGCAGCGAAAGGGGCTGTGGCTGCTTTGGTGGAGCGGCCAGTCGAGGGAGTAGTTCTGCCGCAACTGGTGGTCCGCGATACGCGTTTGGCGTTGGGTCAGCTGGGCGGATTGAATCGCGCGGCATTCTCCGGCTCTGTTGCGGCGATCACTGGGTCCAGCGGCAAGACCAGCGTTAAGGAGCTCTTGGCGAGCATTCTGCGTGCCGCCTATGGAGATGACGCTGTGCTGGCGACACGCGGCAACCTCAATAACGAGCTAGGTGTACCTCTGACGTTGCTGGAGATAGGCGTTCAGCATCGTAGCGCGGTGATCGAGCTGGGGGCTTCGCGTTGTGGGGAGATTGCCTACACCGTGAGTCTGGTACAGCCCCATGTCAGTCTGATTACCAACGCAGGGACCGCGCACGTCGGTGAGTTCGGCGGCGTCGAGAAGATTGTCGAGGCCAAGGGCGAAATACTTGACGGCCTGGCGGCCGACGGCGTGGCTGTACTCAATCGTGACGACCCGGCTTACCCTATCTGGGAGACGCGTGTGGCTGGAAGGCGTGTATTGAGCTTCGCCATGAACAGCCCGCTAGCCGATTTCTACCCCGGATCTATTGCCTACGACGCGCGTGGTTGCGTGAATTTCGTGCTGTTCGGCCCTTTTGGCAGTGGCACCCGCATACAGCTCAATCTGCTGGGCCGGCATAGCGTCGCCAATGCGCTGGCGGCAGCGACTGCCGCATATGCACTGGGTGTCGCCTACGAGGACATAGTCGCCGGTCTACAGGCGTTGCAGCCGGTGAAGGGACGTGGCGTCGCTCAGATTCTGCCTAACGGTACACGTCTGATAGACGACACCTACAACGCCAACCCGGCGTCCATGTGCGCCGCTGTGGACGTGTTGACCGGTTTTGCTGGACGCACCGTGCTGGTGTTGGGCGACATGGGTGAGCTGGGTGAATGGGCCGAACAAGGTCACCGCGAAGTAGGTGCATACGCAGCAGGCAAGGTCGATGCGCTTTATGCCGTTGGACCGCTGATGGCTAATGCGGTAGCTGCCTTTGGGGCCGGTGGTCACCATTTCGCCGACCAGCAAAGCCTGATCGCGGCTTTGAGCCGTGAGCAGGGCAATCTCACCACGCTTCTGATCAAAGGGTCGCGCAGCGCGGCAATGGATAACGTCGTCGCGGCATTGGCCGCGCCCACCATGGAGAAACATTGATGCTGTTGTTACTCGCCGAGTATCTGCAACAGTTCCACAAGGGCTTCGCGGTCTTCCAGTACCTGACCCTGCGCGGAATTCTCGGCGTGCTCACCGCACTGGTGCTTTCGCTGTGGATGGGACCGAAGTTGATTCGCACCTTGCAGATGCGTCAGATCGGGCAGGCGGTGCGCACTGACGGACCGCAATCGCACCTGTCTAAATCCGGTACGCCGACCATGGGCGGCGCGCTAATTATCAGTGCTATTGCCATCAGTACGCTGCTCTGGGCCGACCTGTCCAACCGCTATGTCTGGGTGGTGCTTGCCGTCACCTTGCTATTCGGCGCCATAGGCTGGGTCGATGACTACCGCAAGGTGATCGAAAAGAACTCGCGCGGCCTGCCGAGCCGCTGGAAGTATTTCTGGCAGTCGGTGTTCGGCCTCGGCGCCGCGATCTTCCTTTATATGACTGCGCAAACGCCGGTGGAGACCACCCTGATACTACCGCTGATCAAGGACGTTGAAATTCCCTTGGGCATCGGTTTTATCGTGTTGACCTATTTCGTCATCGTCGGCTCGAGCAACGCGGTCAACCTCACCGATGGGCTCGACGGCCTGGCAATCATGCCGACCGTCATGGTCGGCGGTGGCCTGGGCATTTTCTGCTACCTGTCGGGCAACGCGAATTTTTCCGAATACCTGTTGATTCCCTACGTGCCTGGGGCGGGCGAGCTTATCGTTTTCTGTGGTGCGTTGATCGGTGCCGGCCTCGGCTTTCTCTGGTTCAACACCTATCCAGCGCAGGTTTTCATGGGTGACGTCGGTGCGCTGGCTCTCGGCGCGGCGCTGGGCACCATCGCCGTTATCGTTCGCCAGGAAGTGGTGCTGTTCATCATGGGCGGTGTGTTCGTGATGGAAACCCTGTCGGTGATGATCCAGGTCGCATCGTTCAAGTTGACCGGCAAGCGCGTGTTCCGCATGGCGCCGATTCACCACCATTTCGAGCTCAAGGGCTGGCCCGAGCCACGTGTGATCGTCCGTTTCTGGATCATCACCGTGATTCTCGTGCTGGTCGGCCTAGCCACGTTGAAGTTGAGGTAATAGAGAGTGCTGATTGCTTCCGACCAGTTCCGCATCGTTGTCGGTCTCGGCAAGAGCGGCATGTCCATAGTGCGCCATCTGGCGCGCCGCGCACTGCCGTTTGCCGTTGCCGACACGCGCGCGAACCCGCCGGAGCTGGCGACGCTTCAGGCGCATTATCCGGAAGTCGAGGTGCGCTGCGGCGAGCTGGATGTGGAGTTTCTCTGCCGCGCCAGCGAGCTGCTGGTCAGTCCTGGCCTGGCGGTGAGCACGCCCGCGCTGCAGGCTGCGGTTGCCCGTGGGGTCAAGTTGTCGGGCGATATCGACCTGTTCGCTCGTGAGGCCAAGGCGCCGATCATCGCGATCACCGGTTCCAACGCCAAAAGCACTGTGACCACCCTCGTCGGGGAAATGGCCCAGGCAGCCGGGCGCAAGGTAGCGGTGGGCGGTAATCTCGGCACGCCGGCGCTGGATCTGCTGAGCGATGATGTCGAGCTCTATGTGCTCGAACTGTCCAGCTTTCAGCTGGAAACCACAGAGCAACTGAATGCGGAAGTCGCAACCTGCCTGAACGTCAGCGAAGACCACATGGATCGCTACGCCGGGCTGCCGGCCTATCACCAGGCAAAGCACCGGATCTTCCGTGGAGCGCGCCAGGTGGTGATCAATCGCGACGATCGCCTTAGTCGTCCGCTGGTAGGCGATGACGTGCCGGTCTGGTCGTTCGGGCTCGGCAAGCCTGACTTCAAGGGCTTCGGTCTTATCGAGGAAAACGGCGAGAAGTTCCTCGCGTTCCAGTTCGAAGTGCTGATGTCTGTGCGCGAGTTGAAGATGCGCGGCGCGCATAACCAATCCAATGCCCTCGCCGCCCTGGCGCTCGGCCATGCCGTTGGCCTGCCGCTAGCGACGATGTTGCAGACGCTACGCACATTCGGTGGGCTGCCCCATCGGTGCCAGTGGGTGCGTGAGCGCGCAGGCGTGGATTACTACGATGACTCCAAGGCCACCAATGTTGGCGCTGCACTTGCGGCGATTGTCGGACTCGGTGCCGATATCGACGGCAAGCTGGTGTTGATCGCGGGTGGCGACGGCAAGGGTGCCGACTTCAGCGCATTGCGTGAGCCGATCGCGCAATATTGCCGCGAGGTGATTCTGGTCGGCCGCGATGCCGGGCGATTGGCCTCCACGCTGCAAGGCGCTGTCACCTTGCGCCAGGTACAAAGCCTGGAAGAGGCGGTGCAGCAAGCGGCGGCATGTGCGCTGCCGGGCGATGCCGTTTTGCTTTCGCCAGCCTGCGCGAGCCTGGACATGTTCAAGAACTTCGAAGAGCGCGGCCATCTGTTCGCGGCTGCGGTGGAGGCGCTGAGATGATGCTCGCCTTCCTGCGCCACACACCTTCGCCGCTGTTTGGCCGGCGTGGAGTGGACCTCGACTTCCCGATGCTTGCCGGCTGCCTGGCGCTGTTGGGGCTGGGTCTGGTGATGATCACTTCGGCCTCCTCGGAGGTCGCGGCGGTGAACGCTGGTAACGCGATGTATCACATGATCCGCCACCTCATATATGTACTGCTGGGGATCGGCGCCGCCGCTGCTGTCCTGTTGGTGCCTCTGTCGACCTGGCAGCGTCTGGACTGGGCGGCTCTGCTGGCGGCGTTCGTTCTGCTGATTCTGGTGCTGGTACCTGGTATCGGCCGTGAAGTGAACGGCTCCATGCGCTGGATCGGCTTCGGTACCTTCAACGTTCAGCCTTCCGAATTGGCCAAGGTGTTCGTCGTGGTTTATCTGGCGGGCTATCTGGTGCGCCGCCAGGAAGAGGTTCGTGAAAGCCTGTGGGGCTTCGCTAAACCCTTCCTTGTCCTGCTGCCGATGGCGTTCCTGTTGCTGTTGGAGCCGGATTTCGGCGCCACCGTGGTGATGATGGGCGCCGCTGTGGCGATGTTGTTCCTCGGAGGAGTGGGCATGATCCGCTTCTTGCTGTTGGTAGCGGCAGCCGTTGGCGCGGTGGTTATTCTCGTGCAGACCCAGGAGTACCGCTTACAGCGCTTGATCACCTTTACCGATCCATGGGCCGACCAGTATGGCGCCGGATATCAGCTGACCCAGGCGCTGATTGCATTTGGTCGCGGCGAGTGGTTTGGCGTAGGGCTAGGCAACAGCGTGCAGAAGCAGTTCTACCTGCCCGAAGCCCACACCGATTTCGTGTTTTCCGTGCTCGCCGAAGAGCTGGGCATGGTGGGGGCGTTACTCACCATTGCACTGTTCGCCTTCGTCGGCATTCGTGCACTGTATATCGGCTTGGCGGCCGAGCGCGCGCGGCAGTTCTTCGCAGCGTATGTAGCTTGGGGCGTAGCATTTCTCTGGATCGGCCAGTTCCTGATCAACGTCGGGGTGAATGTCGGGCTGCTGCCGACCAAGGGCCTGACACTGCCGTTCCTCAGCTACGGTGGCAGCTCGCTGGTGGTCACTTGCGCCAGTATGGCGTTGCTGCTGCGAATCGAGTGGGAGAGCCGCACGGTCCTGGGCAGCGAAGATGCCGAGTTCAACGAGGACGACTTTGCCGAGGCGCCATTGGCCAAGGAGGTCGTCCGTGAGCGCTAACGTATTGATCATGGCAGGCGGGACCGGGGGTCACGTATTCCCGGCGCTGGCCTGTGCGCATGAATTCCAGAGCCGTGGCTACAAGGTTCATTGGCTGGGAACGCCGCGCGGCATCGAGAACGAAGTGGTTCCGGCCGCCGGGTTGCCGCTACACCTGATTGATGTCAGCGGCTTGCGTGGTAAAGGTGTGGCTTCGTTGCTGAAAGCGCCCTGGCAGCTGCTGCGTTCGCTGTGGCAGGCACGGCGTGTCATGCGCCAGCTGCAGCCGGTCTGCGTGCTGGGCTTGGGCGGTTACGTGACCGGTCCTGGCGGGATAGCAGCGAAGCTGGCAGGAGTACCGCTGGTGATTCACGAGCAGAATGCCGTAGCCGGGACCGCCAACCGCAGTCTGGTGCCCTTTGCCGCACGGGTCTGCGAGGCCTTCCCGGACACCTTCAGCGTCAGCGCCAAGCGGCGCACCACCGGCAACCCGGTGCGCACCGAACTGTTTCTGGAAACCCCTCGCGATTCGCTTATCGACCGACGACCGCGCTTGCTGGTGCTGGGTGGCAGCCTGGGCGCCGAGCCGCTGAACAAGTTGTTGCCTGATGCGCTGGCACAGGTTCCAGAGAATTTGCGTCCCGAGGTGTTCCACCAGGCCGGCAAGCTGCATGCCGATATAACGCGCGAGCGCTACGACGCAGCGGGCGTTGCCGCGCAAGTCGCCCCCTTTATCAAGGACATGGCCAGTGCCTACGCCTGGGCAGATCTGGTGATCTGTCGCGCCGGGGCGCTGACCGTCTGTGAGCTGGCTGCGGCCGGCCTGCCATCGTTTCTGGTGCCACTGCCACATGCGATCGACGATCACCAGACACACAACGCCGAATATCTGGCGAAGGAGGGTGCCGCCCTGCTTCTGCCGCAAGCCCAAACCGATGCTGCCGCGCTGGCCGCGCAGCTGACCGAGGTCATGATGCAACCGGAAAAACTTAAGGCCATGGGAGCCGCTGCTCGTCGGCTTTCCCGGCCCGATGCCACACGTACCGTCGTCGACATTTGTCTGGAGGTGGCCCGTGGCTAAATCTCCCGCAGCGGTAAAAGCCGAAGTACGCCGCATGCGTCGTATTCGCCGCATCCATTTTGTCGGCATCGGCGGGGTCGGTATGTGCGGAATCGCCGAGGTGCTGCTCAACTTGGGTTACGAAGTATCCGGCTCCGATCTCAAGGAGTCCGCCAGCACCGAGCGCCTGCAGAAATTCGGCGCGCAGATATTCATCGGTCACCAGGCTGGCAACGTCGCGGGTGCCGACGTGCTAGTGGTATCCAGTGCCGTCAACGCTTCTAATCCCGAAGTCGCACTGGCGCTTGAACAGCGCATTCCCGTCGTTCCACGTGCCGAGATGCTCGCCGAACTGATGCGGTATCGCCATGGCATTGCCGTGGCCGGTACTCATGGCAAGACTACCACCACCAGCCTGCTGGCTTCGGTGTTTGCCGCTGGCGGCCTGGACCCGACCTTTGTCATCGGTGGCCGGCTGACCGCTGCTGGCACCAATGCACAGCTGGGCAGCAGCCGTTACCTGATCGCCGAAGCGGACGAGAGCGACGCGAGCTTTCTGCATCTGCAGCCGATGGTCGCGGTAGTAACCAATATCGACGCCGACCACATGAGCACCTATGGCGGCGACTTCGGCAAGCTGAAGAAAACCTTTGTGGAATTCCTCCACAACCTGCCGTTCTACGGGCTGGCAGTGGTCTGCGTAGACGATCCGGTAGTACGCGAGATCATTCCACAGGTCGGGCGGCCGACAACCACTTACGGCGTCAGCGAAGACGCCGATGTGCGTGCTATCGACATCCGCCAAGAGGGCATGCGCACCTATTTCACGGTGCTGCGCGCCGGCTGCGAGCCGCTTGACGTGTCCGTGAATATGCCCGGCAAGCACAACGTGCTCAATGCATTGGCAACCATTGCCATTGCCACCGATGAGGGCATCGATGATGCCGCTATCGTTCAGGGCCTGTCGGAGTTCGGCGGCGTCGGTCGGCGTTTTCAGGTCTACGGGGAGCTGCCGGTCGAGGGTGGCAGCGTGATGCTGGTCGACGATTACGGCCATCATCCGCGAGAGGTCGCAGCGGTGATCCAGGCTATTAGAGATGGCTGGTCTGATCGGCGCCTGGTGATGGTCTATCAGCCTCACCGCTTCAGCCGTACCCGTGATCTTTACGACGATTTCGTACAGGTGCTTACCGAAGCCAACGTGCTGCTGCTGATGGAGGTCTACCCGGCGGGCGAGGAGCCGATACCCGGCGCCGACAGCCGTCAGCTGTGTCACAGCATCCGACAGCGTGGCCAGCTGGATCCGATCTACATCGAGCGTGGCGTCGACCTGGCGCCGCTGGTCAAGCCCCTACTGCGTCCTGGCGACATCCTGCTCTGCCAGGGCGCGGGTGATATTGGCGGCCTCGCGCCACAACTGATTAGGAGTCCTCTGTTTGCGGAAAGTGAGAAAGCTGGGGGGAGCAATAAATGAACACGCTGCAATCTAACCGCGACCCACGAGATTTCGGCCGTGTTGCGGTGCTCTTTGGTGGCCGGAGCGCCGAGCGTGAAGTTTCCCTCAAATCCGGTGCGGCGGTTCTGTGCGCGCTCCAAGAGGCCGGTGTCGATGCGTTCGGTATCGATGTTGGCAAGGATTTCCTTCAGCGCCTGGGCTCTGAGCGGATCGATCGTGCCTTCATCGTCCTGCATGGACGGGGTGGCGAAGACGGTAGCATGCAGGGCCTGCTTGAATGTGCCGGAATTCCTTACACCGGCAGCGGGATTCTCGCCTCGGCATTGGCCATGGACAAGCTCCGCACCAAGCAGGTCTGGCAGAGCCTCGGCTTGCCGACACCGCGCCATGCGGTGCTGGCCAGTGAGGACGACTGCCAAGCCGCTGCTGCGAAGCTGGGTTTTCCGCTGATCGTCAAGCCCGCCCATGAAGGCTCCAGCATCGGCATGGCCAAGGTTAGCGGCGTGGCCGAGTTGATTTCGGCCTGGCGCGACGCGAGCGCTTACGACGCGCAAGTGCTGGTGGAACAGTGGATTCAAGGTCCTGAATACACCGTCGCCACGTTGCGCGGCCAGGTGCTGCCACCGATCGGGCTGGGCACCCCGCACACCTTCTATGACTACGACGCCAAGTATCTGGCAGACGATACCCAATATCGGATCCCCTGCGGGTTGAGTGCCGACAAGGAGGCCGAGCTTAAGACGCTATCAGCGCGCGCTTGTGAGGCCGTGGGCATCCAGGGTTGGGCGCGGGTCGATGTCATGCAGGATGTCGAAGGCGCCTTCTGGTTGCTGGAAGTCAACACGGTGCCTGGCATGACTGACCACAGCCTGGTGCCGATGGCGGCAAGGGCGGCTGGACTGGATTTCCAACAGCTGGTTTTGGCCATTCTTGATGACAGCCTGGCGGCGAGGAGCTAGTCGATGATCGCCACCCTGCGCCATTCGCAACCTGTTACCGGCCGCGCCACGCGCAAGCCGGCAGCGCGGGGTGCGAGTCGCCTGGTTCCTCACGAGCCTCTCCGAGCCCGCTTGCCACGGCCCAGCTTGAGCGTGATCAAGCGGATTCTCTGGCCGTTGATGCTGGCGGGCCTGATGGTTGGGTTATATGAGCTTGGACAGCGGCTGATGCCTTATGCCGACCGGCCGATCGCGAAGGTCAGTGTGCAGGGCGATTTGAACTATGTGAGCCACCAGGCCGTGCAGGAGCGTATGGAGCCGTTCGTCGAGGCGAGCTTCTTCGAGGTTGATCTGGAGGCTCTGCGTCACGACCTTGAGCAGATGCCTTGGATTGCTCATGTAGAGGCACGACGGATCTGGCCGGACCAGGTCATGGTGCGCCTGGATGAGCAGTTGCCTATCGCCCGTTGGGGAGACGAGGCTCTTTTGAATAACAGCGGTCAGGCCTTTGCGCCGAATGACCTGGCCGAATATGAACACTTGCCACAGTTGTACGGTCCGAAGCGGGCCCAGTTGCGGGTCATGCAGCAATACCAGCTGCTCAGCCAGATGTTACGGCCTATGGGTTTCTCCATTGCGCGGTTGGAACTGCGCGAACGTGGCAGCTGGTTCCTCACCACCACTCAAGGCATCGAACTGTTGTTGGGGCGCGACCAGGTAATCGAAAAAATGCGGCGCTTCACTGCCATCTACCAGCAAGCGCTGGCGCAGGAGAGCGAGAAGATTGCGCGGATTGATCTGCGCTATGCCAACGGCCTGGCCGTGGCGTGGCACGAGCCGAATCCGACAGCGACGGATCTGACCGTCGCGGCGAAGAATTGAGGAAAGGATGAACATGTTAAGCGTGCAAAGCGGCAAGATGATCGTCGGTCTCGATATCGGCACCTCCAAAGTGGTCGCCCTGGTCGGTGAAGTCACGCCCGATGGCGACCTGGAAATCGTTGGGATCGGCACGCATCCGTCGCGCGGGCTGAAGAAAGGCGTGGTGGTCAATATCGAATCCACCGTGCAGTCGATTCAACGTGCTGTTGAAGAGGCTCAGTTGATGGCAGGTTGCCGTATTCACTCGGCGTTCGTAGGCCTGGCCGGCAATCACATCCGCAGTCTCAACTCCCATGGCATCGTTGCCATCCGCGACCGTGAAGTCAGCAGTGCTGATCTCGAACGCGTGTTGGATGCTGCACAGGCGGTGGCGATTCCGGCTGATCAGCGGGTGCTGCATACGCTGCCGCAGGACTACGTAATCGACAACCAGGAAGGCGTGCGCGAACCGCTGGGCATGTCCGGTGTGCGCCTGGAAGCCAAGGTCCATGTAGTCACTTGCGCGGTCAACGCTGCGCAGAACATCGAGAAATGTGTTCGCCGCTGCGGCCTGGAAGTCGACGACATCATCCTCGAGCAGCTGGCTTCCGCTCACGCAGTGCTTACTGATGATGAGAAGGAGCTGGGTGTCTGTCTGGTCGATATCGGCGGCGGCACCACCGATATCTGCATCTTCACCGAAGGCGCGATCCGCCATACCGCTGTTATTCCAATCGCTGGCGATCAGGTCACTAATGACATCGCCATGGCGTTGCGCACACCGACCCAGTATGCCGAGGAAATCAAGATTCGCTACGCATGCGCGCTGGCCAAGCTGGCTGGCGCGGGCGAGACGATCAAGGTACCGAGCGTCGGCGACAGACCTCCGCGGGAACTCTCCCGTCAGGCGCTGGCCGAAGTGGTGGAACCGCGCTATGACGAGCTTTTCACCCTGATTCAGGCCGAGCTGCGTCGCAGTGGCTACGAGGATCTGGTTCCAGCGGGAATCGTCCTCACCGGTGGTACAGCGAAGATGGAAGGAGCCGTCGAGCTGGCCGAGGAGATCTTTCACATGCCGGTGCGCCTTGGCGTGCCGCACCGGTTCAAGGGACTGACCGACGTCGTACGCAACCCTATCTATTCAACGGGCGTGGGCCTGTTGCTGTACGGACTGCAGAAGCAGGCCGATGGCACTTCCATATCCGGTCTCGGCAATTTCGCCGATGAAACCAAACCGTCTGCTCTGGAACGGCTGAAAAGCTGGATCCAAGGCAATTTCTGAGCAGTGCGTTACCACAACTAGAAAGCTGGAAGGAGAGAGGGAAATGTTCGAACTCGTAGATCATACCCCGCAAAGTGCAGTCATTAAGGTCATCGGCGTAGGTGGTGGAGGCGGCAACGCCGTCAACCACATGATGCGCAATAACGTCGAAGGCGTGGAATTCATCTGTGCCAACACCGATGCACAGGCGCTTAAGAAAATCGACGCGCGCACTGTGCTGCAGCTCGGCTCGGCCATCACCAAGGGTCTGGGTGCAGGAACCAATCCGGACATTGGCCGTCAGGCCGCGATGGACGACCGCGAACGCATCGCCGAGGTGCTGCAAGGCGCCGACATGGTGTTCATCACCACCGGCATGGGTGGCGGCACTGGTACCGGAGCCGCTCCGGTGATTGCTTCGGTGGCCAAGGAAATGGGCATCCTGACGGTAGCCGTGGTGACCCGTCCGTTCCCCTTCGAAGGACGTCGCCGCATGCAGGTCGCGGACGAGGGCATCCGCCAGCTTTCCGAGTGTGTCGACTCGCTGATCACCATTCCCAACGAGAAACTGCTGACCATCCTGGGCAAAGACGCCAGCCTGCTGTCCGCTTTCGCCAAGGCCGATGACGTGCTGACCGGCGCCGTACGCGGGATTTCCGACATCATGCAGCGTCCAGGCCTGATGAACGTCGACTTCGCGGACGTCAAGACCGTCATGGGCGAGATGGGCATGGCAATGATGGGTACCGGTTGCGCCACGGGGCCCAACCGCGCTCGTGAGGCTACCGAAGCGGCTATCCGCAACCCTCTGCTGGAAGACGTCAACCTGCAGGGCGCACGTGGCATTCTGGTCAATATCACCGCTGGTTTGGATCTTTCCCTCGGCGAATACGCTGCGGTCGGCGAGATCATCGAGGCCTTCGCCTCCGACGAAGCCACCGTCAAGGTCGGTGCGGTGATCGATCCCGATATGCTCGATGAGCTGCACGTGACAGTCGTCGCCACTGGTCTCGGCCCGCGCAACGAAAAACCGGTCAAGGTCATCGACAACACCCTGCAGACCGCAGCTGTAGCCTCATCAGTAGCGGCCCGTCAGGATCAGGCTGCGGTGAATTACCGTGATCTGGAACGCCCAACTATCATGCGCAATCAGGCCGCGGCTGCAACCGCGACCAAGATGAATCCACAAGAGGATCTGGATTATTTGGATATTCCGGCGTTCCTGCGTCGTCAGGCCGATTGAGAATATGTATCAGGAGTATCGGGTTGATTGGTGTTCAGCAAAGTGGGCTTCTGCTATTATCGCCGCCTTTGTTGGAAACCATTCGCAACAGCGAGCTAGCGATATCAGGCCATGATCAGACAACGCACACTCAAGAACATCATTCGCGCCACTGGCGTCGGTTTGCACTCGGGGGAAAAGGTCTACCTGACCCTGAAGCCGGCACCGGTGGACACTGGAATCGTGTTCTGCCGTAAGGACCTCGACCCGCCTGTATATATTGCAGCGCGGGCCGAAAATGTCGGCGAAACCACTATGTCGACGACGTTGGTCAGCGGTGAGGTCAAGGTCGACACGGTCGAGCATTTGCTTTCGGCAATGGCCGGGCTGGGCATCGACAACGCCTACGTCGAGTTGTCTGCTCCGGAAGTGCCGATCATGGATGGCAGCGCCGGTCCTTTCGTGTTTCTGATTCAGTCAGCGGGTCTGGAAGAGCAGGACGCCCACAAGAAGTTCATTCGTATCCTCCGTGAAGTGACGGTTGAAGATGGGGACAAACGGGCAACCTTCCTTCCATTTGATGGCTTCAAGGTGAGCTTCGAGATCGACTTCGATCATCCGGTTTTCCGTGGTCGCACTCAGACTGCCACAGTGGATTTCTCCAGCACCTCGTTCGTCAAGGAAGTCAGCCGTGCACGCACCTTCGGGTTCATGCGCGACATCGAATTTCTCCGCTCGCACAACCTTGCGCTAGGCGGCAGTGTGGAGAACGCGATCGTGGTCGATGAAGATCACGTACTTAACGAAGACGGTCTGCGGTATGAAGACGAGTTCGTGAAGCACAAGATTCTCGACGCCATTGGCGATCTTTACCTGCTGGGTACCAGCCTGATCGGCGAGTTCCGCGGCTTCAAGTCCGGACACGCGTTGAACAACCGTCTGCTGCGCGCTTTGATGGCGCAGAAAGACGCTTGGGAAGTGGTTACCTTCGATGACTCGCAAGCAGCTCCGATCTCCTATATGCGGCCTGCGGCCGCGCATTAAGCGACACTCTCTTTCCTAGTTTATAGGCCACCCTCGGGTGGCCTTTTTTTTAATTCATTCCTTCCAGCAGGCCGGCCAGATCGTCGGCGTGCTCTTCCTCCTGCCCAAGGATGTCCTCGAAGATCCGTCGGGTGGTCGGATCCTTGTCGCCCAGGTATTGAATGATCTCGCGGTAGCTATCAATGGCTATCCGCTCGGCCACAAGGTTCTCGAAGACCATGTCACGCAGCCCGTTGCCCTCGGCATACTGGGCGTGCGAACGCTCGGTCAGGCTGTCGGGGTTGTAGTCGGGTGCCCCACCCAGCTGCACGATGCGCTCGGCCAGGCGGTCCGCGTGCTCCTGTTCCTCGTTGGCATGCTCAAGGAACTCATCGGCCGCCGCGCTGGATTTGAGGCCGGTGGCCATGTAGTAGTGACGCTTGTAACGCAGATAACACACTAGTTCTGTGGCCAGCGCATCGTTGAGGAGCCGGATAACGGTATCGCGGTCGGCAGAATAGCTTTCGGTCACCGCGCCATTCTCGACGTGTTGTCGCGCGCGCTCGCGCAGGGTTTGTTTGTCACTCAACTGAACATAACTCATCAGGTTTTCCTCGTTATGGCTGCTGCTACGCCATGGCGGAGTCAGGCAGGATTATCTTGCTCCGGCTCCTCGACAGGCACGGGATCGGTAGGCTCCCTGCGCTGCGGGTTACCGTCGGGGGGCGGCGCTTCTTCATCCTCACGCGAGCCGGGCTCTTGCATGTGCATGTCTCCGTGGTTCAACTGAGCGCGCGCAACAGCTGGTCTTTGCGCATCTTCGAGCGCCCGGGAATATCTCGCTCGCGGGCCTTTTTCATCAGTTCGTCGCGTGTCATATCGGCCAGGGAAGAGCTGCCGGCTTTCGACGCCTTAGCTTTGGCCGAGCCCTTGTTCGGGGAATCGCCGTTGCGAGATTGCGCCGCGCGATGTGCCGAATCCTTGCGGTCGGCACGCTTTGCAATAGCGCTCTTCTTCTCGCCGGAGCCGCCGCTGCGCTCACCGCCGCCGGACTGCTTGTTGACTGTGGCCCAGGCCCGGGCTTCGGCCTCCTTTTCGGACGTCCCGCGCGCCTCATAGCTGGCCTCGATATGTTCGGCTTTGCGTTGTTGCTTGGCGGTGTATTTGGTCTTTTCTCCGCGTGGCATGGCCGGTGCTCCTGTGTCTGTGGGGTTCTACTCAACGCTGGTGCTTTTCCATCTGCGTGCAGGTGAGAAAGCCTTTCCCGTCGACGCTCCCCGACGCATCAAAGGTGAGTTCGCCGAGCATTTGGACTGCCCTTCGGGCGGGTTGGTAAGAGCTTTGGCCCCAAGGACCCGCGTGAGTTTCACTCCGTTGAGCGACGCTTGCTCACGCTATCAAGGTGGCATCGGTTCTGTTCTTGGGAAGAGCACGGCGACCGCTGGCTCATGGCTTCATGTAACCAGCTTTTTCTGTGCGGCAGGTCACGGGAACAAAAGGCTTTTTATTGGGCCTGAACGAGGCACCAGCCGCGCTGGTCCGGTATTCTTAGCGTCGAAAGGGAGATCGGGCCAGGAGGCTGAACGCGCACCGCTCTTTACCTGGGTGGGCGCACGGCGAGGCAGAGTAGATGCGGATTCTTGTTTGTGGGGCGAATGGGCAGGTCGGTCACGAAGTTGTGAAGCGAGCGGCTGGTTTTGGCCTCGAAGCGCTTGGTATGAGTCGAGCCATGCTTGATATCAGTCTGGGCGAGGATGTTGCCCGGGTTGTTCGGCAGTTGCAGCCCGGCTTGATCATCAATGCGGCGGCCTACACCCAGGTCGACAATGCGGAAACGCACGCCGAGCAGGCCTACGCGGTTAATCGCGACGGAGTGGCGCATCTTGCCGACGCGGCCAGAGACGCGGGCATCCCGTTGCTACACATCTCCACGGACTACGTTTTCTCCGGTGTTGCCAGTGCACCCTACCGGGAGACCGATGCCGTGTCACCGACGGGCGTCTATGGTGCCAGCAAGCTTGCGGGCGAGGAGATTGTGCGATCCCGTCTCGACCAGCATTTGATTTTGCGTACCAGCTGGGTGTTCGGCGCGCACGGGCACAATTTTGTCAAAACCATGATTCGGCTGGCACGTCAGCGCGATGCCTTGTCAGTAGTCGACGACCAGATTGGCTGCCCGACTTACGCAGGGAGTATCGCCGATGCGCTTCTGGAGTTGGCTGCACGGCATGCCCGTCGAGATGCGCTGGCCTGGGGCTTGTATCACTATGGAGGTCAGCCTGCGTGCTCCTGGCATGACTTCGCAGTCGAAATATTTCGCCAGGCCGAAGCCGAAGGGCTGCTATCCAAGCGTCCGCTCGTGACGCCCATCAACAGCGCTCAATACCCAACTCCAGCGCGCCGACCCGCTTGGTCGGTACTCGATTGCAGCCATTTCGAGAGCACCTTCGGCCTCGAGGCACCCGACTGGCGGCGCGATCTGACCGGTGTGCTTGAAGCGATGATGCCCACACGCAGTGCGAGCCTGGTGCACTGAACCAGATCAACACACCGTCTAGCTCTATATAGTTTCGCTAGCGTGAATTCTCGCGCTTTTTGGCGGATGCACTTGTGTCCGCTCATGTTGCAGGGAGCGGGTCGCATGGCAGTACTTCAGGCGATTGTGCCGATTTTCGGCCTGATCATCCTCGGTTACCTGATGGGGTGGCGCCGCTGGTTGGCCGACGAGGCGGCAGCTGGGCTGGCCAGCATCACTTTCAAGCTATTCATGCCCGCTATATTGTTTGCGGGGATCGCTCGTGCAGAGCTAAGTGTCGGTATGTCACCGGTGCTCCTGCTAGCCTACTTCGCGCCATTGCTGCTGGTCTTTGCGGTGGTGAGCCTGGTTGCTCATTGGAGACTTGGTCGCGCCACGCCGTTAGGGCTTACGGCTACTTATTCGAACAACGTCCTGGTTGGCATACCGCTGGTGACCACATTGTTGGGCGCCGAAAGTCTGGTGTACGTTTTCGCCATTCTGGTGTTCCACAGTCTGGTTCTATTCTCTCTGCAAAGTTGCTACGCCGCTTTCGGTTCGGGCGAGCGGGTGCGGCCCTTGGCGCTGCTGAAGAACCTCGCTAACCCACTGATTATTGGATTGCTGCTCGGGGCTTTGTTGAACGTATCGGGCCTGGAATTGCCCGAGGCGATGTGGCGCATCGTTGACTGGTTGGCGCAGGCGGCACTGCCTTGCGCTTTGATCGTGCTCGGCATCAGCCTGTCGCGCTATCGCCTGCGCCCGAGCTCAGGTTCGCTGGTGCTGACTTTGATCAAGCTAGCGCTATTTCCGTTGCTGGTTTGGTGGTTCAGCGCCTGGCTACCTGGTCTGGACCAGGCAGCTCGCAGCGTACTGGTGTTGCTGGCGGCCTGTCCGACCGGTGTGAATGTACTGGCTTTCGTGGCGCAGCCCGAGGATACCCGGGCGGTGAGTGCGACGATCTTCCTTTCCACGGTATTGGCGGCGGTCAGCTTGCCGTTGTGGATGCTGCTGATGGCCGTGTGACGGGTCGCCGTGTTACTTCTGCGGCGGCTCGCTCTGGGCCGAGGTGGCGACGATGTCTTCCAGTCGCAGGCCGGTCAGGCCATGGATAGTGCGCCATAGGAAATAGAAGATGGCCATCATCATCAGCATGCTGGGAATCGCGATCATTGGATAGCTCAACAGTGTCATGCGCCCCAGCTCGGCATTGAAGGCTTCGCTACCGGCCGGGCTGTTGACCAGCCACTTGGCCAGCACGAAATTCATGAACGATGAGAAAAAGAAGGTGCCGCTGAGCCAGTAGGTGGCGCGGAGCAGGCGGGTTTCGAAATGCGCTACCTGCCCATTCCGCTCCAGCTGCTGCTGGATCCTGTCGACGTTGAGCACCTTGGGGTTGTACAGCAGCGTGCGAATCAGCGGATAGCGAGTGCGCGTCGACACCAGCACTGCGATACCGATGATGCCGGGTACGGCTGCTTCCTTGATAGCCAGCCACCCGGAGTCCAGCTGCAGCAGCCCGATGCCGCCGGTCAGCAAGACGCTGACGATGCCGAGCAGGGCGATCCAGTTGAACTTACGGTACTTGACCAGTTCGAGCAGGCCCCAGCCGAGCGGGAATGCCAGCGCCAGCAGCAAGGCGCCATCAGGGCCGAGACGCTGTTCCCCGCTGAGTTTCATGAGAATCAGCGAGGGAATCAGGATGCTCACGGCCAGGTCGATCAACGGGCGGGGCTTGTGTTCGGGAACGGCATTGGAGCGGTTATCAGTCATATGGTTGCTTGGTTGCCTAAAAAGGGAGCAATCATCGCCTGTCCGCGCCAGCTACGCCATAGCGCGGTGCTTGGTCTATGTCACAGCAAATTATCACTGGCTTGCGGACGGGTCATTCCTTCGCGACCACTGGTGGGCCTCGAAGATCAGCACCACGATGATTGCGATGGTAAACGGCAGCAGTAGATAGAGACCACGAAACACGATCAGTGCTGCCAACACATCGGCTTTCGACAGTTCGGGCAATGCAGCCAGGAAGGTCAGCTCCAATACGCCGAGGCCGCCAGGGGCATGAGATAGCAGGGCGAGAGAGAAGGACGCGAGAAAGACGCCCAGTATCACCAGGTAGCCAGGATTTCCGTCAGCTGGCAGGGCGAAGTAGATGATCGCTGCTGCGCATGCCAGCTCCAGTGGTGCGGCGATCAGCTGTCGGACGACGATCGGTAGGTGTGGATACTCAAGTCGCCATTTGCCCAGCTGCCAGGGAGGCAGCTGACGCCAAGAGCCGATGACATACAAACCAACGGTGATCAGCAACGCGCTGCCGATCAGGCGCGCCAGCCATGGACCGCCGTCTACCAGCCGCTCGAGCAACTCCGGGCGCAGGATCAATACTATGCCTGCTGCCATCAGCGTACCCAGCACGAATGTCAGCGAGCAGAACACGATCAGAATGCCAATTTCCTGGGGCGCCAGGCCTTTGCTACGGTAGGCCCGGTAGCGCACCAGGGCTCCGGAAAACACCGAGGCACCGATGTTGTGCGCCAACGCATAGGTAGTGAACGAGCACAGCGTGATGAACCACCAGGAAAGGCGCTTGCCCAGGTGCAATAACGCGATTCGATCGTACCAAGCCAGCGCCGAGTAGGCGCCCAGAGTTGCCAATATGGCATACAGCCAATTGCGACGGCTGATGGCAGCGAGGCTATCAGTCAGGTCCTCGAGGGAAAGATTGCGAATCTCGTGATAGAGCAGATAACCCGACAATAAAACGGCAGTAATGCCGATCAACGCCCAGGCCATATCGCTCTTTTTTACCATGGGCGACTCCCGGAACGCTTGGCTGCGCGATGCGGGTTACCCGTACCGCTGAAAACCGCCAGGCCTCTTACATCGGCAGCAACAATCGCCATTTGTTCAACGCTTCGGCCTGCTGAGTTGCACGGCACCTTAAGGTGTTGAGGCTGTCGACCTGAGTGTCCGAGTTTGAATGGGGATGGATATGGCTGCCATACCGCGAGATACGAGTTTCGAGAGTTCCGCTTCTCTGTTGCGCGAAGGTTACGACTTCATCCGAAACCGTTGCGAGCGCCTTGAATCCGACGTGTTCGTGGTGCGCCTGCTGATGCAGGACACCATCTGCATGAGTGGCGAGGATGCTGCTCGGCTTTTCTACGATGAGCAGTTCCTGCAACGCGAACATGCGGCACCGCGGATGTTGCAGAAGACGCTTTTTGGGCGGGGAGGCGTGCAGGGCCTGGATGGTGAAGCCCATAGGCAGCGCAAGCGACTCTTCCTATGGCTGTTGGCAGATGAGGGTGTGGCCGAAATGGTACGGCTCGCTAATGCCGAATGGAGCGCCGCTATCGAACGTTGGCAAAGCCAAGAGCGACTAGTGTTGCTGCCGGAAGTACAGCTGATTCTGACCCGCGCCGCTTGTCGCTGGGCGGGACTGCCTATGGCCGATGGCGAGGCGCAACAACGTTGCGAGCAGCTGGCTGCGATGATCGATGGTGCTGGGGGCGTTGCTACACGTCATTGGCAGGCGCGAAGGGCGCGCAAAGCAGCGGAAAGTTGGGCCGCTGGGTTGGTTAGCCAAGTCCGCGAGGGGAGGCTTGATATCGCTGAAAGCCGGCCTCTGGCGGTAGTGGCCAGGCATACCGAGCCGGACGGTCGTCCGTTGGAAGCGGAAATCGCGGCAGTGGAGCTGCTCAATCTGCTGCGGCCCATCGTCGCGGTTTCACGCTTCGTCGTCTATGCCGCGATGGAACTGCTGGCCCATCCGCAGTGGCGCGAACGACTGCGCGAAAGCGACGCGTTACTTGAGCCCTTTGCCCAAGAAGTCCGGCGGCTCTATGCCTTCTTTCCCTTTATCGCAGCAAGGGTGAAGCGGGATTTCGAGTGGAGAGGCTATCGGTTCGAGCAGGGAACTCGGATGCTGCTCGATCTGTACGGCACCAACCGCGACCGTCGTTCATGGCCGCAGCCGCACAGCTTCGATCCCGACCGATTCAACGCCTGGAACGGCAGTGCGTTCAACTTCGTTACCCAGGGTGGCGGGGATCCGGCCAACGGCCACCGCTGCCCTGGCGAGCGGCTGGCGATAGAGCTATTGAAGGACTCGCTAAGCATCCTGACGCGGCACATCGACTACGCGGTGCCGGCTCAAGACCTTCGTATCGATCCATCACGGATGCCCGCCCAGCCGGTGAGTCAGCTGGTGATCAGCGACGTACGACGGACCGATCAGTGAGCGTCGCCGGCCTTTCTGACTTCTAGCCAGTGGGCGATCACTTCTCGCAGCTGCGACATCTCTACGGGTTTGGCCATATGCCCGTCCATTCCGGCCTCGCGTGCGCGCTCCCGATGTTCGCTGAAAATATGGGCGGTCAGGGCCACTACTGGGGTGCGCGGCCTGCCTTCAATGGCTTCCCACTCACGTAGCTGCCTGGTGGCCTCGAAACCGTCAAGCACCGGCATTTCGCAATCCATGAGAACCAGATCGTAGTGGTGAGTCTTCATGGCTGCCAGTGCCTCTTCCCCGTTGCCTGCGGTGTCAGGCTGCAGGTGGAGCTTGCGCAGCATGCCGCGAATGACCTTGGTAGAGATGCTGTTGTCCTCGGCCACCAGAATACGAAAGTCAGCCGGCATGACGTCTGGCTCGCAGGCAGGTGGGTGAGCCGTGCTGGCTTTTTGGCTGGCAAGCTCGTCGGCCAGGGTCGTCTTCAAGGTGTAGCCGGCGACCGGCTTGGCCAAAATGCGTCGGATGCCGGCATTGCGTGCGATGATTCGGCTCGGCGCGCTGCTCATGCCGGTGAGCATGATCAGCAGAATGTCGTGCTCAAGGCTGTAGTCTTCCTTGATTTTGCTGGCCAGCTGCATGCCGGTCATGCCGGGCATATCCTGGTCGAGCAGCACCACGTCGAAGACTTCGCCGAGGAGCGCTTTGGTTCGCAGCACTGCCAGAGCTTCCTTGCCCGATGCCACGGCGCTCACATCCATGCCCCAGCTGCTGCACTGCTGGCTGATGACCTTGCGGCAGGTGTCGTTGTCATCCACTACCAACAGACGGACACCTTGCAAGGTGAGGTCGATGTCGGAATTGGGCGGGGTTTGTGTCGAGCCGGCCAGCGGCACGCTCATCCACAGGGTGTTGCCTTGCGCATCACCGGTTTCGATGCCGAATTCCCCTCCCATCATGTGGACCAGTTGGCGGGCAATGATGAGACCGAGGCGCCCGTTGTGGCGAGTGGCGGAAAGGAAGTCGCGGGTATCGAGTTCGGCATTGAGCAGGTCGTTGCGCTCCTCGGCCTCAAGCGGTCGCCCACTGTCCTGAACGGTGATGCGCAGCCGACATTCCTGGCCGACATCCTCCATGGCGGCGATCAACAGCACCTCGCCCTCTTCGGTTTGCTTGAAGGCGTTTTCCAGCAGGTTGAGTAGCGCTTGGCGAAGGCGTGTCGGATCTCCGGCGATCACCTGTGGCAGGTTCGGCTGGATGAAGCTGATCAGCTCAACTTTTTGCTGCTCGGCCTTGGCCTGGAAGATGCCCAGGCAGTCGTCGATCAATGCGTTGAGGTCGAATTGCACGTCGTCAAGCTCGATCTGTCCCGACTCGAGCTTCGAAAGATCAAGGATTTCATTGATCAGGTTAAGCAGTTCGTTGCCCGAGCTATGGATGGTCTGGACGTAATCGCGTTGCTTGGCGGATAGGGAGGTTCCCAGCAGCAGCTCGCTCATGCCCAGTACACCGTTCATGGGCGTGCGGATTTCATGGCTGATTTTGGCAAGGAAATCCGCCTTGGTTCTCAGTTCGGCACTGTTGACCGCAGCAGCGGTGTAAAGGGTGCGGTTATCCGCCTGGATGCGCCGCTGCCGCTCCAGCAGGGCGAAGCTGAGAATCAGCCCGGAACAGGTGGCTACGCTAAAGATCACCCCGGTCAGCCAGTCTGGATCAAGCTGGTTGAAGCCCAGCAGGATCGGGAAGACGAACAGGAACGCCGAATCGAACAGCAACATGCCCGCAACCATTAGCCGTGCGGGTTCATAGCCGCGGCGCCAGTGATAGAGCGCCACGGCGGTCACGCTGATCGAGGCCAAGAGCACCAGCAGGTAGATCAACCAGCTGTGCCAGAGCTCTTGGGTAAACAGGATGATCGCCATCAATCCGGCCACAATGCAAAACTGGCTGCCCAGCAGCCAGGTGGCCCATGTGCTTGGGCGATCGCGGAAGAAACCCATCCCCAGCGCAAGTAACGAGAGGCAGGCCATCAGGGTAGAAATATCCGCGACCAGCGGCTGGCTATAGATGAGCTGTGGCGCCCAGACTGCGAATAGACCGAGATTCGCCACCACGCAGGACAGCAGCGCCCCATGCAGCAGCGCCAGTGAAATATGGTTGTAGCTGAGCGTGTAGGCGAAGCGCAGCAGGTTGTAGATCATCAGCAGCGCCAGCGCGCCGAACAATGCTCCGAACAGGTAGGCCGGTTTCGCCTGTGCGACCAGTCCGGACTCGTCAATGATGTTGAACCAGGCCATGATTGGATGGGACGACTGCAGCCGGATATAAGCTTCGCGAGGCTGCTCGTCATTGGGCAACGAGAATAGGTAAGCTCGGGCCGGCAAAGGGCGTGACCCCAGCGGACGTAATTCCCCTGTTTCGACATGGCGCTCGAGCTTGCCGTTGCGCAGTTGGTAGTAGTCCAGGTATTGCACGCGAGGTGCGAACGTCCACAGCCAGTGGGGCTGCGCATAAGCCGGCAGGCTGACTTGCAGCCAGATAGCGCTCTCACTTGCCGGGGCGCTATACGAGAGCTGCTCAAGCCGCTGGAACAGCGCTCGTTGTGTCAGTACTTCCTCAAGCGTCAGTCGTCCCGACTGGTCGATCAACATCCGCCAGTTGGGAGATAGCGGCTGCTCTGCCAGCGATTCGGTGGTATCACCAGTTAGCGTCTCGGCCGCAGATACCGGTGACGCACAGAGCGCTGTCAGCAATAAACTGAAGGTAACCGCGATGGCGACCCGAAGCCGACGCACTATTAAGATCCCTCATCTGTGTGGCGGCGGATTATAGCCCTGCCATTCCCCGCCTGTAATACGCACCACAGCTATAAAACTTGTCGCGGCGCGCATTCCGCACATTGCTAGGCTGCGCCGACGCTTGGGGGATGTCCCTCAAGAGGGACGACCTCATCAAGCCCGCCTACGTGAAAGCCTGCTATCGCCGGGGCAGAAAAATGTTCGTTGCTGGGCTTCGGAAGAGGTAATGGTTTTCGATAGTTTCACTGCACGCCACCCGATCGGTTTCAGCTACGGTTTCGATCCCGAATCTGGCGTTGGATATCGGCTGTAAGCCCCGGATTACACGCAGTTGAGAGATTTTATAGAAATAATACCAATGTCTAGTAACAGCTCTTTTGGCCGTGTCTAGCCTCATCTCGACAGAACAACAAAAGGCGTCCGGCTTCAGGGCGATTCGCGCTCCTGGCGGACGTCATGGAGGCAGCCATGAGCGTAGCAACAACAGACGTCGGACACCCACCGGCCCGGCCGATGACCGCGGAGGAACGCAAGGTCATCTTCGCCTCTTCCCTAGGTACCGTTTTCGAATGGTACGACTTCTACCTGTACGGATCGCTGTCCGCGATCATCGCGGCGCAGTTCTTCTCCGGGGTCAACCCCACGGCGGCTTTCATCTTTGCTCTGATGGCCTTTGCTGCTGGTTTCGCGGTCCGGCCGTTCGGCGCGATCGTGTTCGGCCGGCTGGGCGATTTGGTTGGACGCAAATACACTTTTCTCATCACCATCATGATCATGGGTCTGTCGACCTTTATCGTTGGTGTCCTGCCGTCTTACGCGACCTGGGGTATCGCGGCGCCGATCATCCTGATCGTCCTTCGGCTCTTCCAGGGGCTGGCGCTGGGCGGCGAATACGGTGGCGCGGCAACCTACGTCGCTGAGCATGCACCCCATGGCCGGCGCGGGTTCTACACCTCCTGGATCCAGACCACTGCGACGCTCGGGCTTTTCCTGTCGCTGCTGGTCATTCTTGGCACCCGGACCTGGCTTGGTGAGGAAGAGTTCGCGGCCTGGGGCTGGCGTATTCCGTTTCTGTTGTCCATCTTGCTGCTGGCCGTCTCCGTGTGGATCCGCCTGACGCTCAGCGAGAGCCCAGTGTTCAAGCGCATGAAGGAGGAGGGCAAGACCTCCAAGGCGCCGCTGACCGAGGCCTTCGGGCGGTGGGAGAACGCCAAGGTGGCGCTGATCGCGCTGTTCGGTGGCACGGCAGGCCAGGCGGTGGTCTGGTACACGGGCCAGTTCTATGCGTTGTTCTTCCTGACTCAGACGCTGAAGGTCGATGGTGCGACGGCGAATATCCTGATTGCGCTGTCGCTGCTGATCGGCACGCCGTTCTTCGTCATCTTCGGCTGGCTCTCGGACAAGATCGGGCGCAAGCCGATCATCCTTGGAGGCTGCCTGGTGGCGGCGCTGACCTATTTCCCTCTGTTCAGCCTGATTACCCACTATGCCAACCCGGCACTGGAGCAGGCGCAGGCCTCAGCGCCCGTGACGGTGGTGGCCGACCCCAACGAGTGTTCGTTCCAGTTCAACCCGGTGGGCACCTCTAAGTTCGTCACCTCCTGCGATATCGCCAAAAGCTTCCTGGCGCGCAATTCGGTGAACTATTCGAACGAAGCGGCGGCGCCCGGCACGGTGGCCAGCGTCAGGATCGGTAGCGAGGTGATCGCCTCCTTTGCCGGTGCCGGCCTGTCCGCTGACGAGCTGAAAGCGCGTTCCGATGCCTTCAATGCGAGCATGACCGAGGTAATCCGTGCCGCCGGTTATCCGGCCAAGGCCGATCCCGAGCAGATCAACAAGACGATGGTGGTGGTATTGCTGACGGTGCTGGTGCTGTTCGTAACCATGGTCTATGGCCCGATTGCAGCCCTGCTGGTTGAGCTGTTCCCGACACGCATCCGCTACACCGCCATGTCGCTGCCATACCATATTGGCAATGGCTGGTTTGGCGGCTTCCTGCCGACCACCGCCTTCGCCATGGTGGCAGCCACCGGCAATATCTACTACGGCCTCTGGTACCCGATCGTCGTGGCGGTCATGACCTTTATCATCGGTCTGTTCCTGATGCCGGAAACCAAGGATCGGGATTTGCGCGACTGGCACTGATTGCCGAATGAAAAAGGCCCCGCTCATGCGGGGCCTTCGCGTTGTGATCAGTCGGTTCAGTAAACCTATTGGCTTCAGCCTTCGCCCTGCTCTCGGGCAATGGCGCGATAGCCAATGTCCTTGCGGTAGAAGCTGCCGTTCCAGCGGATTTTCTCGGCCAGGCGGTACGCCTTTTGCTGCGCATCGGAAACGCTGGCGCCGATTGCGGTGGCACAGAGCACGCGGCCGCCAGCAGTGACGATCTGGCCGTCTTTGAGTGCGGTGCCGGCGTGAAAGACCTTACCGTCGAGCTTCGCGGCTTCGTCCAGGCCTTCGATCACGTCGCCCTTGGTGTAGTCGCCCGGATAGCCCCCAGCGGCCAGCACTACACCAACGGTCGGCCTTGGATCCCAGGTCGCCTCGACCTTGTTCAGCGCCTTGGCCAATGCGGCCTCGATAAGGAGCACCAGAGAGGACTCCAGGCGCATCATGATTGGCTGCGTTTCCGGATCGCCGAAGCGGCAGTTGAACTCGATGACCTTGGGCGCGCCGGCTTGGTCGATCATCAGCCCTGCGTAGAGAAAACCGGTGTAGACATTGCCTTCGGCAGCCATGCCCTTGACCGTCGGCCAGATGACCTCGTCCATCACCCGCTGGTGAACTTCGGCGGTGACCACGGGGGCGGGCGAGTAGGCACCCATGCCGCCAGTATTGGGACCGCTGTCGCCGTCGCCGACGCGCTTGTGGTCCTGGCTGGTAGCCATCGGTAGTACGTTCTCGCCGTCGACCATGACGATGAAGCTGGCTTCCTCACCGTCGAGAAATTCTTCTATCACCACGCGTGCACCCGCATCGCCGAAGGCGTTGCCGGAGAGCATATCGCGTACGGCTTCTTCAGCTTCTGCCAGGCTCATGGCCACGATCACGCCTTTGCCGGCAGCCAGGCCATCGGCTTTGATTACGATCGGGGCGCCTTTTTCACGCAGATAAGCCAGAGCCGGTTCTATCTCTGTGAAGTTCTGATAGTCCGCGGTAGGGATCTGATGACGAGCGAGGAAGTCCTTGGTGAAAGCCTTCGAGCCTTCCAGCTGCGCCGCGGCGGCGGTGGGGCCGAAGATATCCAGTTTGCGCGCGCGGAACAGATCGACCACGCCTTTGACCAGCGGCGCTTCCGGGCCGACGATGGTCAGTTGCACGTTCCGCTCTGCGAAATCGGCCAGCTGTTCGATGGCCAGAACGTCGATGGCGACGTTCTCACACTTGGCCTCGGTGGCGGTGCCTGCATTGCCTGGCGCCACGAAGACTTTCTTCACGCGGGGGTCCTGCGCGACCTTCCAGGCCAGGGCATGCTCGCGGCCGCCGCTGCCAATGATCAAAACGTTCATTTTTCTCTCCCGTTGGAGGCGGACCTGGAGTCCGCGCGGTGGATAAACAGAGCGTCATCCACCCTATGATTCAGCGTTCCGTGTGAAGGATGGATGGCAGATGCCATCCATCGGCGGATCAATGGCGGAAGTGGCGCATGCCAGTGAAGACCATCGCGATATTGGCTTCGTCGGCCGCAGCGATCACCTCATTGTCGCGCATGGACCCACCCGGCTGGATCACCGCGGTAATCCCGGCCTTAGCAGCGTTATCTATGCCGTCGCGGAAGGGGAAGAAGGCGTCGGAGGCCATAACCGCGCCCGGTACCGGCAGGCCGGCGTGTTCGGCCTTGATCGCGGCGATGCGCGCGGAGTTGACGCGGCTCATCTGGCCGGCGCCGACACCCACGGTCTGGCGGTTCTTGGCGTAGACAATGGCATTGGACTTGACGAACTTGGCCACTTTCCAGGCGAATACCAAGTCATGGATCTCCTGCTCAGTGGGTGCCCGCTTGGTTACCACCTTGAGATCGTCGGCAGTGATCATGCCGATGTCACGGCTCTGGATCAGCAGGCCGCCATTGACGCGCTTGTAATCCCAGCCAGGAGCGCGCTCGGCCGGCCATTGACCGCACTCGAGCAAACGCACATTGGCCTTGCTGGCCACGACTTCGCGGGCCTCGGCTGAGACCGATGGGGCGATGATGACCTCGACGAACTGGCGCTCGACGATGGCACGGGCGGTTTCGCCGTCCAGTTCGCGGTTGAAGGCGATGATGCCGCCGAACGCGGATTCGCTGTCGGTGGCGTAGGCCAGTTCATAGGCCTGGCGGATGCCGCCTTGGTCTTCCGGAACTACCGCCACGCCGCAGGGGTTAGCATGCTTAACGATGACGCAGGCTGGCTTGCTGAAGCTCTTCACGCATTCGAGCGCCGCATCGGTGTCGGCCACATTGTTGAACGACAGCTCCTTGCCCTGTAGTTGCTTCGCCGTGGCGACGCAGGCTTCGTCCGGCTTGTCGACATAGAACGCCGCCTGCTGGTGCGGGTTCTCACCGTAGCGCATGTCCTGCGCCTTGATGAACTGCATGTTATAGGTGCGCGGAAAGAGGCTGCGATTGGCGGTGCCGAGCTGCTCGGTGGTCTGGTCGATGCCGCCCAGGTAGTTGGCGATCATCCCGTCGTAGGCTGCGGTGTGCTCGAAGGCCTTGAGCGCGAGGTCGAAACGCTGGGCGTAGGTCAGCCCGCCGCTCTTCAGGGACTCAAGCACATTGGCATAGTCGCCGGCGTTGACGACGATGGCGACATCCTTGTGGTTCTTCGCCGCACTGCGGACCATGGTCGGGCCGCCGATATCGATGTTCTCGATGGCCTCCGGCAGCGTGCAGCCTGGCTTGGCCACGGTGGCAGCGAAGGGGTAAAGATTGACCGCTACCAGGTCGATCGGCTGGATCCCGTGCTCGCTCATGACCGCACCGTCCAGGTCGCGACGGCCAAGGATTCCGCCATGGATCTTCGGATGCAGGGTCTTGACCCGGCCGTCCATCATTTCCGGGAAACCGGTGTAGTCGGCGACTTCGGTGGCTTCGATGCCGTTGTCGCGTAGCAGCTTGAAGGTGCCGCCAGTGGAAAGGATCTCGACACCGAGCTGGGTGAGCTCACGGGCGAATTCGACGATGCCAGTCTTGTCGGACACGCTGATCAGCGCGCGGCGCACGGGAAGGCGAAGAGTTTGGTCGGTCATAACGGTTCCATCTGAAGGAGATAAGGCGCTGAAGGTAGGACGAGAATTACGGGCTCGTCCGGCTTCTGATCTGCGGCGCTTCCAGCTTTCTGTTAGAGCAGGTCGTACTGCTTGAGCTTTTTGCGCAGTGTTCCGCGATTGAGCCCCAGCAGTTCCGAGGCCCGGGTCTGGTTGCCCTTGACGTAATTCATCACGGTTTCCAGGAGCGGTGCTTCCACTTCCGAAAGCACCAAGTTGTAAACGTCGGTGACGTCGGCGCCTTCCAGATGCGCAAAATAGTTGTGAAGTGCTTTCTCCACACTGCCGCGCAAGGTCTGGCCTGCTTCGCTCGGCGTGTTGAGATGCTGTTTGAGATTAACGTTGTCGCTCACGGATGATGTTCCAGTTGCCAGTGTTTCGTTCAACAGCGTCATGCAGCCACCCCCTTTCCATCCCCTGAGTCAGGGTGTGCTCGGTGTTCGTTGAAGAACCTCCGAACACTGGCGCGTTGCGCGTCCCTGTCTTGCAAACAATTGAATCCGCGGCGGAAATCCGCTGCGCCCGGAATGGCTGCCAAATACCAGCCCACGTGTTTGCGCGCGATGCGCACACCCATTACATCGCCATAGAAGGAGTGCAGTGCGGCGAGGTGATCAAGCAGGGTGCTTTCGATTTCTGCGGTTTCCGGAGCCGGTGCCAGCTGCCCCGTCGCAAGAAAATGATTGATTTCCCGAAAGATCCAGGGGCGTCCCTGGGCTGCGCGGCCGATCAGCAGTGCATCGGCGCCGGTCGCCTGCAATACCTGACGGGCCTTGAGTGGCGAGTCGATATCGCCGTTGGCGAATACCGGAATGGAGACGGCCTGCTTGATGGCGGCAATGGTCTCGTACTCGGCTTCGCCGGTGTAAAGGTCGGCCCTCGTTCGGCCATGGACCGCCAGTGCGGCGATGCCCGACTGTTCGGCGATCTTCGCCACCGTAAGGCCGTTCTTGTTCTCTCTGTCCCAGCCGGTACGAATCTTCAGCGTCACCGGCACGTCAACTGCACTGACTACCGCTTCGAGAATCTGAGCGACCAGCTGCTCATCCTTCATCAGCGCAGACCCGGCAGCCTTGTTGCAAACCTTCTTGGCCGGGCAGCCCATGTTGATATCGATGATCTGCGCGCCCAGTTCGACGTTGCGAATGGCCGCTTCGGCCAGCATCTCAGGATCACCGCCAGCGATCTGTATCGAGCGCGGCTCGGGTTCCCCCTCATGCAGCATGCGCAGCCGTGATTTACGGCTGTTCCACAGGCGTACGTCGCTGGTGACCATTTCCGAAACCACCAGCCCGGCGCCAAGGCGACGACACAACTGGCGGAACGGCTGATCCGTCACGCCAGCCATGGGCGCCAGGATCAATCGATTCGGAAGGATATAAGGGCCGATACGCACCGCGGACATGAGGATTCCCTGCTTGAAGCCTGCTGGTTAGGACGATCGGGGACAGCAAAAAAGGGTGTGCATAATACCCGCTCTGCATGACGGGATAAAGGTTGTTTTGAACAAAATCTGAACAGCTGCGGGCTTATAGCCAAGCGTTAGATGAAGCCTCGCGGCCCTGTATCGGCGCTGCCTGAATCACTCTGGCGAGCGGAAGCTCAGGCTGTAGTTCACCGCTCGGGTGCCGGGGTCGAGAATTTCCAGTGCGATGTGGATGGGTACCTGTGGGGGCATTTCCGTCCGCCCGGCAAGTTCGCCGGAAAGGTATTCGCCGGGCTTGAACAGCCGGCTGGCCACTGGCTTCCCATTGATGTCAGCGAAGCGCACTTCAAGTAGCGGGAAGGGCTGCGCGAAAGGGGCTCGATTGTAGATGATCGCATCGACCACCAGAGCGGCATTGAACTCAGGATGGCTGCGCACCACCAGATTGCTGCTCTTGATCTGCTCGATATCCACCTTGGGTGGCAGGGTGCAGCCGATGGCGGGGCACAGCTGCTCAAACCAGGGGCGGTAGCGATCCTGCCGCACCAGCTCGTCATAGTTATAGATCACGTACTGACCGGCCAGCACTGCCAGCGCGATGAAGTTCAAGGCTCCCCAGCCCAGCCACTTTCCCCAAGGCTTGCGGCGCGCCTGCCAGTCCAGTTGTAGCGGTTCATCATCAAGGTCGAACAACGGACCGCCCCGGCCTTCGTTGGCGCGTGATGATTTTTGTCGATCAACTGCAGCCGCGACGGCGACATGTGGGGGGCTTTCGGGAAGCGGTGGGGCGACGTCGTCGATCACAGGCTCGACACGTTGCGGTTGCTGCTCCAAAGCGTCCGTAAAAGTCCGCGATTCCACCAGAGGACTGGGCGGGGTCGGGTTGTCCGGCGTGACGGGCGTCAAGCTCAGCGTTTCGGCCGGTGGGGGCCCACTGACGAACGGCGGCTTAGCCGTGCTCGGCTCGGCGCCATCGTTGTGCGTCTGGCTTTCGTCGCGCAACAGCTGTTCTGCCCAGGCTTCGTCGTCGGCGGTTGTCTGCGGGGGGCGTTGCAGTTCTTCCAGCTGGCGAGACAGCTCCCGTTCCTGGCGCTCAAGCTTGGCCAGTTCCTCGTCGAGGTCCAGATTGTCCAGATCCAGGTCGTCGTGAATCCAGAGGGGCTCGTCTTCCGATACAGGCTTCGCTGCGACCGGTGCTGCGGGTGCTGCCGGTGCTGCGGAAGGTTCGGCTGCGATCACCGGAGTAGGCGTTACCGCGATAGGCTTGCCATCTTGCTGGAGACGCTGGGACGCATTGAACAACTCCAGGCAGGCGCCACAGCGCACAACCCCGCGTGCCGCGACGAGCTGGGAGCGGCTCAGGCGGAAGCTGGTACGGCAGTGTGGGCATTGGGTGACGAAGCTGGTCATGCGCGGGTCCGGCGGAAAATGCCTGCTAGTTTAGCGCATGCCCGGCGCACAGCGGCAGGGGCGTCGAGGTGATTGGCGGCCTTGACCGCCGTGCGCAACGGGATTCAGGTGCGACGCATGCCGCTGATTCGAACCCAGCCGTCCTTGTCGGCGGTGGGGTCGAGATCGAATGCGCCGCGGTAGGCCTCCCGAACTTCCTCAGCCTGTTCGGCGAGTACGCCGGAAAGCGCAAGCTGTCCGCCCGGCTTCACCAGCGCAGTGATCTGCGGCGCCAGTGCTACCAGCGGGCCAGCGAGGATATTCGCCACCACCACGTCGGCTTGCACGGCGGGCAGCTGTTCGGGCAGGTAGAGCGGGAAACGTGCAGAATCGATGCCGTTACGCCCGGCATTGTCGCGCGACGCCTCCAGTGCCTGCGGGTCGATATCGGTCCCCACGGCCCGTTCTGCTCCAAGAAGCAATGCCGCGATAGCGAGAATGCCAGAGCCACAGCCGAAATCGACTACTTGCTGCCCGCGCAGGTCCTGTCCGTCCAGCCATTCCAGACACAGCGCTGTCGTCGGGTGGGTGCCGGTGCCGAACGCCAAGCCGGGGTCGAGCAGCAGATTGACGGCATCAGGCTCCGGGGCCGCATGCCAGCTGGGGACAATCCACAGGCGGCGGCCGAAGCGCATGGGCTGGAAGTTATCCATCCAGCTGCGCTCCCAGTCCTGGTCTTCGATGCGCTCGAGCTGGTAATCGGGGAGGGCGCGGCCGATCAGCAGCTGCAGGTGGGCAAGCAGATTGCTTTCATCGACGTCTGCTTCGAATAGTGCCAGCAGGTGGGTATGTGACCACAGCGGGGTGGTGCCCAAGTCTGGCTCGAATATGGGCTGGTCTTCAGCATCCATGAAGGTCACGGATACCGCGCCCACGCCCAGCAGTGCGTCCTCGAAGGGTTCTGCCTGTTCGGGTGTGATGGCAAGACGAAGTTGTAACCAGGGCATAAAAAAACCTCGTTTAGAAACGGCTGAAGGCCGAAAGCCGGACGAGCTCACGGCGATATGCCGCTGTCTCGTCCAACCTTCAGCCTCCAGCGCTTGTGTCGTTCCAGGGAGCGACTGTCAGTGCTTGTCCATTCCCAGCTTCTTCTCCAGGTAGTGAATGTTCACACCACCCTTGCAGAAACCTTCGTCGCGAACCAGGTCGCGGTGCAGCGGAATGTTGGTCTTGATGCCGTCCACCACGATTTCGTCCAGCGCGTTGCGCATACGTGCCATGGCTTCTTCACGCGTCGCACCGTAGGTGATCAGCTTGCCGATCAACGAGTCATAGTTCGGCGGAACCGTGTAACCACTGTACAGGTGCGAATCGACGCGCACGCCGTTGCCGCCCGGTGCGTGGAAGTGCTTGACCTTGCCTGGGCTCGGGAGAAACTTTTCCGGGTCTTCGGCGTTGATCCGACACTCCAGCGAATGGCCACGAATGACCACGTCTTCCTGCTTGATCGACAATTTGTTGCCAGCAGCAATGCTGAGCATTTCCTTGACGATATCGAAGCCGGTCACCATCTCCGTAACCGGATGTTCGACCTGTACGCGGGTGTTCATTTCGATGAAGTAGAAACGGCCGTCTTCGTAGAGGAATTCGAAGGTGCCTGCACCACGGTAGCCGATCTCGACGCAGGCATCGGTGCAGCGCTTGAGCACTTCAGCGCGGGCCTTTTCATCGATAAAGGGAGCTGGGGCTTCTTCCAGCACCTTCTGGTGACGGCGCTGTAGCGAACAGTCGCGGTCACCCAGGTGAATGGCGTTACCCTGGCCGTCGGAAAGCACCTGAACTTCCACGTGGCGTGGATTGCCGAGGAATTTTTCCAGGTAGACCATCGGGTTGCCGAACGCCGCGCCCGCTTCGGTGCGCGTCAGTTTGGCCGATTTAATCAGGTCTTCTTCCTTGTGCACCACGCGCATGCCGCGACCACCGCCGCCGCCAGCTGCCTTGATGATCACCGGATAGCCCACTTCGCGGGCAATGCGCAGCGCTTCCTTTTCATCTTCTGGCAGCGGGCCATCGGAACCGGGAACCACGGGTACGCCTGATTTGATCATGGCGTTCTTGGCGGAAACCTTGTCACCCATCAGGCGAATGGTTTCAGCTTTCGGGCCGACGAAGGCAAAGCCGGACTTTTCCACCTGCTCGGCAAAGTCGGCGTTCTCGGCGAGAAAACCGTAACCGGGGTGAATGGCGGTCGCGCCGGTAACCTCTGCCGCGGCGATGATCGCCGGAATGTGCAGGTAGGAATTGGTGGCAAGTGGCGGGCCGATGCAGACGGATTCATCCGCCAGAGCCAAGTGCATCAACTCGCGGTCGGCAGTGGAATGCACCGCGACGGTCTTGATACCCAGCTCCTTGCAGGCTCGCAAAATCCGCAGGGCGATTTCACCGCGGTTTGCGATCAGTACTTTTTCCAACATCGCTGGCTCTCCGCGGTTCAAACGATGGTGAACAGCGGCTGGTCGTATTCGACCGGCTGACCATTCTCCACCAGGATGGATTCGATGGTGCCGCTGGTTTCGGCCTCGATGTGGTTCATCATCTTCATCGCTTCGACGATGCAGAGGATGTCGCCCTTCTTGACGCTCTGGCCGACTTCGGCGAACGGCTTGGACTCTGGCGAAGAGGCGCGGTAGAAGGTGCCGACCATCGGCGAGCGAACCACGGTGCCGTTCAGCTTGGGAGCCGCCGGGGCGACGTCGGCTGCGGGCGCTGCAGCAACAGGAGCTGGCGCGGGGGCGGCGGGAGCTTGGGCATAGATCGGCTGTTGCATGGCCACTTGCTTGCTGTGGCGGCTGATGCGTACCGACTCTTCACCCTCGTGAATTTCCAGCTCGTCGATCCCGGACTCTTCCAGCAGCTCGATCAGTTTTTTGACTTTGCGAATATCCATGAAGCGTTGACTCCCAGTAAGTTCGAAGGGTATTGCTGCTCGCGACCCGGCAGGCTTGTGCACAGGCCCGTCAGGAAGCAGCGAGTTGTTCCAGAGCGGCCTCCAATGCCAGCCGATAACCGCTGGCGCCAAGGCCGCAGATCACACCTACCGCGACATCCGAAAAGTAGGAGTGATGGCGGAAAGGCTCACGTTTGTGCACGTTGGAGAGGTGCACTTCGATGAATGGGATGCTCACCGCCAGCAACGCGTCACGTAAAGCAACGCTGGTGTGCGTGAAGGCGGCGGGATTGATCAGGATGAAGTCCACACCTTCACCACGAGCAGCGTGGATGCGCTCGATCAGTTCATATTCGGCGTTGGATTGCAGGTGCAACAGATGGTGGCCAGCATCGCGGGCGCGCTGTTCGAGGTCCTGATTGATCTGCGCCAGTGTTAGCGCGCCGTAGACATCGGGCTCGCGGGTGCCCAGCAGATTCAGGTTGGGGCCGTGAAGGACCAGAAGAGTCGCCATGTATGTTCCTTGTTGTTCTGTCGGACCGCGCCTTCGGCGATAGCGGGCCGGCGAAGGGGGAAAACTATGCACGAAGCACGGACTGACTGTCCAGTCATGTCTTGATCGGCGTAAATGGCCACATTATGTCTGGAGTTTGCGACAGCGCGCTCAAAATTTTGGCGCAGCATTGCGGCTAAAGAAGGGGTTTTGCGCGGCTCAGACGTTCGCCGAATGCTTCGGCGTCGATTTCACCCACCACGCGTAGTTGCGCAAGCTCGTTGCCGGTACGATCAAAGAACAGCACCGCTGGCGGACCGAACAGCCTGAACCGATCGAGTAGCGCGCGTTGTTCGCCGTTGCTATCGGTGATATCGAAGCGAATCAGACGGTAATCGGCAAGGCGCGGTGCGATCTGAGGATTCTCGAAAACCTCGCGCTCGATGACCTTGCAGCTGATGCACCAGTCGGCGTACCAGTCGAGCATCAGCGGCTGTCCGGCGGCCGAAGCGGTAGCTAGCTCGGCGTCAAGTTCGGCAGGGGTTGAAACGGTATGCCAGCGCTCAAGAGCCGCGCCGCCAGTCGCGCTGGCTGTGGCGTGTGGAAGAGGGCGCAGCGGGTCGGACCCTCCCTGCAGCGCGCCGACCCATGCCGCCAGCGCGTATACCAGCAGCGCCAGCCCCAGCAGTTGAGCAAACTTCTGCCGGGGGGATTTGACGCTGAACTCCAGAGTCCCGAGAAACAGTGCCGCGCCTGCCGCAAGCAAGCCCCAGAGGGCCAGCGCCAGCGGGCCAGGTAGCACGCGTTCGAGCATCCATACCGCAACGGCCAGCAACAGGACGCCGAAAATATTGCGCACCGTGACCATCCAGGGGCCGCTACGGGGAAGCAGCGCGCCGCCGCCAGTGGCAAACAGCACCAGTGGCGCGCCCATGCCCAGGCCCAGCGCGAAGAGTTTCAGGCCACCGCCTAGAGCGTCGCCGCTGGCGCTGATGTAAAGCAGCGCACCGGCCAGCGGTGCGGATACGCAGGGCGATACCAATAGGCTTGAAACGGTGCCCAGCAGCGCGGCGCCAACGAAGGAGCCGCCCTTCGCGTTACCAGCAAGGCGATCAAGACGGCTGCTGAGCACGTGCGGCAGGCGCAACTCGAACAGGCCGAACATCGCCAGCGCGAACCCTACGAAGAACAGCGCAAACGGCACCAGAACCCAAGGTGATTGCAGCCGCGCCTGCAGATTCAGCTCGGCGCCGAACATGCCCATCAGCGCGCCGAGCACAGCGAAACCGGCTGCCATCGGCAATACATAGGCAAGCGACAGCAGAAAGCTGCGCATGCCGCCGGTCTGGCCGCGCAGTACCACGCCGGATAGTATCGGCAGCATTGGCAGGACGCAGGGAGTGAATGTCAGGCCTAGGCCTGCAAGGAAGAACAGCACCACCGAATGCCAGGAGAGGCTGCGGTCGTTGTCATCGGCAGTCGTAGCGACATGGACAGCCGCGCCATCGCCAATGGAGAAGGACTGGGTCTCCGGTGGATAGCAGAGGCCCTTGTCGGCGCAGCCTTGGAAACCGACCTGGAGGATGAATGGACGTTTTTCCGGGTTCTGGATCGGCACCTCTATGTCCAGCACGCCGTAATAGACCTCCACTTCACCGAAATACGGGTCGGTCTTCTGCTCGCCTACGGGCATCCGGGCTTCCCCCAGTACCACCTCCGGATCGCTGGCCTTGAACTGGAATCGATGCCGATACAGGTAATAACCTTCGGCCGCGACAAAGCGCAGTTTGATCTGCTCCGCCGTGCTTTCCACCAGGTTTAGGCGGAAGGCTTGGCTTACCGGTAGGAACTCGGCGCTGTTGTTGATCCCCCCAAGAGAAGCGCTGGGGCGACCGTCGAACAGGCCTGCGGCTGCAGGAAGGGTGAACAGCAGAATCAGCAGACTCAGCAAACGGCGCATGGGTCGTCTCACGAATAACAGTCGGGACATGATACCCAAGGCGACGCCTTGTCGCTTGGGTGCGGCGTCGCACTGTCGATTGGCCCGTGCGAGAGGGGGGGAGGCGCTCAATAATTGCCTGTCTCGGTCCGTTGCAGCCAAATGAAGCCGTCAGCCTCATGACTCGGCAAGGCTCGCAGGGCCTGCCCCGCGCACGGACCGGCAACGCACTCGCCGGAGTCGATCAGAAACAGCGCGCCGTGAGTGGCGCATTGAATCAGGCTGCCGCTGGTGTCGAGGAACTGGTCGGGCAGCCATTCCAGCGGGACGCCTCTGTGTGGGCAGCGATTCTCGTAGACGTACACCTGAGCGTCCTTGCGGACGACCAGCAATTTGAGCTCAGCGATCAGAAGGCCGCGACTCTGGCCTTCGGCGAGCTCGATCGAAGCGCAGAGTCGGGTCATGTCTCGTTCCTTTGCTCGCATGGGCATGCCGGTAGTCAACTGTCAGGGTAATGAGGGCTGGCGATGAGCGGCGACGGCCTTTTATGCTGCCGGCTCATTCCGCCGAGGCAATTTCGATGAATCCAGTGCGTATTCTGCTGATGGCCGTTGTGCCGATGTTGGCCGCTTGTCAATCATTGCCACCGCTTCCATCCTCGCAGAGCCCCGGCATGCATGAGCACGGCAATATCATCGCTCTGCGTGACGGCCGTCAACTGACACCCAGGCGACTGGTTGATGAGTTGGGTTCGGCAGAACGGGTCCTGGTTGGCGAACGCCACGATAACCCCGATCACCATGCTTTACAGCTCTGGATACTGCAGGCCCTGACGCAGCAGCGGCCGCAGGGCAGTCTGCTGCTGGAAATGCTGGACCCCATGCAGCAACCCCGCGTGGACGCGGTGCAGGCGTCGATTGCCGAAGGGCGTTGGCCAGCGGATCTGGCGCAGGAGCTGGGCTGGCAGAAGGGTTGGGAATGGCCGTTTTATGGGCCGCTGGTGAAGCATGCACTGGCGCAGGCCTATCCCTTGCTGCAGGCGAATTTGGATCGTGACGAAATTGCGGGGATATATCGCCAGCGACCCGAAGTTACCGGCGCACCAGCAGCACCTAAGGTGCGGCAGTTGTTGTTCGAGCAGATCCGTCGCTCCCATTGCGACATGCTTCCCGAAAGTCAGCTACCCGCCATGCTCGCGGTTCAACAGCAGCGCGACCGTCGAATGGCGGAACGCCTTGAGGCAGCGCCGACTCCGGCGATGTTGTTGGCTGGTGTGTTTCATGTCCGGCGTGACGTCGGGGTGCCGCTGCATCTCAATGCGGGCGCCGATCGGGAACAGACGAAGGTACTGATACTGGCCGAGGAGGGGGAACGCGTCGAGGCGGATCAAGCTGATTTCGTATGGTACACACCGAAGCGGCCCGAAAAGGATTACTGCGAAATGCTGCGCAAGCAGAGTTGATGCGCCATCTGTAAAAAAAAGACCCGGCAAGAGCCGGGTCAAAACCGTGATTAGCCTGATGAGGAGATAACCTGAAAGTTCGACTGCCTGAGCTTTCAACTTATCGACTGATCTCGCGATCAGTTGTGCGAATAATAACAATTATCGTTTACCTGTCAACAGGGTAATCCACCTTTTCACCGGAGGCCAGGCCGTTACGCTGACAGTGGTAGCCGCAACTGGGTGACTTCCTTGTTCAGCAGATCAATTCTGCGGGCCATGCTTTCAATCAGGCTATGAGCGATTCTTGGATTGCTTTGCATGAGGCAGAGAAATTGGTCCTTTGGAATGACCATCACGGTGCAGTTCTCGCTGGCGACGACACTGGCACTGCGCCTCTCCTGGGTGAACACCGCCATGGCTCCGAAGATTTCATCGCGCTTCACATCGCCCACTTTCTGGCCGTCGACGATAGCCTCGGCATGGCCTTCTATGATGATGAAAACGTTATCGGCCTCGTCGCCCTGGCGAATCAGCTCCTCTCCCTTGGCGAAATATCGGAAACCGGTGGCCGGGCGAATTTCCGGCTGTTTCATGCGCGCCAGCGCATCCGACAATAGCGCGGTGTGCCCGATCAGGTACTGGGTGAATAGCTCCTGGCGCTCGGCGTCTGCGTGAATATGCTCGAAGACGGCACGGCGCGAGTAGGGAGCCAGGCTGATCGGCTCGTCGCTGCAGTAGTGACACGTCGGTACCTCGATACCCTGACGCAAACCAAGCAAGTCGCCTTCGCGCAGATAGAACATCGGGCGTCCGTCCACATGCGCATGCACCAGCCCTCGCTGGATAACGAAAACCTCCTGGTCCGACATCTGTGATGCAAGATCCGTGGATTTATCGATTTCGATTGGATCACCGGAGGGCGCCAAGCCATCGAGCAGCTGAGCGGGGATTCGCTGGAGTCTGTTGATCAGTCGATCGGCGTAAGCCGGTTGCTCCCCGAGTAGGTACATGCTGGTAATCCTTGGACAGACGATCTTACGGCCATAGGTGCCGTGTGTACGCCACAATAAGTGGCCGCCAGCGTGGAGTAAATCGTACTCCGCAGAGGTTGTGAGCTAGCTCTTGTTGCCGTGCCGGTCTCTATCTAGCTGCTGATTCAGCTCTGTCTTCCTGGTGTCGGGCAAGCGTTGCCAGGGAATATCATGCAAGGCTCCTTCGATGGCATACAGCAGCACCCGGGACGCGCCGAAACCCCGTGTTTTCACTGCAAGGTAGGCTTTTACCGCGCCCAGCCGGTGAAGATCATCGGCAGTATGGATGCCCGATGCGTGCAGCCACTGCGCGGAGGTTTTGCCGAGATTCTTCAATGTCAGCAGCTCGTCGTGCATTGGGGCCTCCTATCGGTGTGGATAGCCTGCGAGAATATGCAGTGGCCAGCGTACGGTCCGCTGCTGCTCGGGGTCGCCCCGGCGCCGCAGCAGTTCTGGTTGGAGATCTTCGATCAGATCCAGCTGGCCGGCTATTACCGGCAGGTGGTCCGCCAGACAGGCAAAGCGATGCACCCTTTGCTCGTTCTTGCTGACCATGGGTTGCGAGGGGCTCGCGTCGCCAGTAAGCACCTTGTTGAAAAGGCTCGTCAGCGGCAGCGCGACTTGCGCGCTGCCGGCGCCAATGTCTAAAGCCTGCTCTGTCTCTGCGCACTGCGCTGCCAGCCAGGCGGAACGCGGGCGGATAAGTCGGGCGAAACAGCCCATACGCTTCGGAGTGGGAAGAGAACAGCTGAACGCTGTCGTTCATGACGCAGTCATCAGCGTATAAAGCGGCAGAGATCGAGGCATATGTTCAGGCTCCATGCGCGTGTGCCTCGAACAGTATAGGTGCCGCGAAAGTTTCTGCCGTGTCGCTAGGCCGGTGCGATCTTTCGCACCGGCTGCAGCCTCAGAGACCGGGAAGGCGTTGCCGAATGGCTGCGACCAAGTCATCGAGGCTGGCGGCCTCCTGTGTATCGACACGCCGACTCAGCAGTTGCTCGGCTTCGCTGAGTGGTTCGCGAGAGGCCTGTTGAGAGCGGATCACTTCCATCGTCGCGTCGGAAGGATCAGTCCCCTGTGCCTGACGTTGTGTCAGCCATTGCTCGATAACGGCGTCCGGCGCCTGGCAATCGATGATCAGAAAGGGCACGCCTGTGGATTCGGCCACTTGCCAGGCAGCTTGGCGCTGGTCCTGCTTCAGGTAGCTGGCATCGATGACTGCGGAAAATCCAGCGTTCAGTGCGGTTTCGGCGAGCTCGTGCAGGCGTCGGTATGTGGCCTCGCTGGCCTGTGCGCTGTAAATGCCGGCGTGCAACGCCTCACCGGTCTCATCTGTCGGTGTCCCATGCAGGCGCTTGCGTTCCACGTCCGAGCGCAGGCGTACCACGCCTAAAGCTTCCACCAGGCGCAGCGCCACCTGGCTCTTGCCAACCGCCGATACTCCGTGGGTGATGGCCAGGAAGCGCGATGGAATGGCACTGTAGCTTTCGGCAAGGTTTGCGTAGCAGCGGTACTGGCGCACGATCACTTTGCGCTGCACTGGGTCCTCTTCCTGGAACAGTCGGAACAGGTTGACCTTGGCGCGCACCATGGCACGGTAAGCCTTGTACAGATTGAGCAGATCCAGCGCCGCATAGTCCCCGCTGTGCTCGAGCCAGCCGTTGATGAAGCGGCGTGCCTGACACTTCAATCCTCGGTCTTCCAGGTCCATGGCGAGGAAGGCTGCATCCGAGGCAATATCAATCAAGCGGAAGGGATCGTTGAATTCGATGCAGTCGAACAACACAACCTTGTCATTGATGATGGCCGCGTTGCCCAAGTGAAGGTCGCCGTGGCATTCGCGGACGAAACCCTGTTCGCAGCGCTGTTGGAGCAAGGGCTGGAGGCGGCTGATAGTGGTTTCGGTCCAGTCGAGCAGGGCATCCAGTTGCTCGATGTCAGCCGCCTCACTGAGCAGTGGGCGGATCTGCTCGAAGTTCTGCCGCATCGGCGCAACGATAGCTTCGTGACTGTTGAGAGGATGCTCTACAGGTACTCGCGGGGTGCTCAGGTGGAATTGGGCAATCTGCTTCGCCAGCGCATCGATATGTGCGTCGCTCAACTCGCCGCGGGCCTGCACTTGGGCCAGCAGATGGGTTTGGGGAAATTCGCGCATCTGAAGCAGGTATTCGATGGGCTCGCCTGTGCCGCCCAGTTCGGGTGCATCGACACTGCCGGTGATTGGCAGCACCTGCAGGTACAGATCGGCTGCCAAGCGCTGATTCAAACGCAGCTCTTCCTCGCAGAAGTGCTTGCGGGCCGACAGTTGAGTGAAATCGAGGAAGCCGAAATCCACTGGCTTCTTCATTTTGTAAGCGTAGGTTCCGGTCAGAATCACCCAGGAAATGTGAGTCTCTATGACTTCGAAGCCATCCACCGGATGCGGGTATAGGGCCGGGTTCTGCAGCGCGGCGATTAATGCTTGGCTCACGGTCATTCCTTGTAGATGTTATTGGACGGCCTGTGCGCTGCGAAGCAGCGCACAGAGTCGGAAGATGCGCCATTATGGCCATACATGGATGCGGTGCAAACCGTCGAGAGGCCGTCTGCCGGCGAAATCAAAGTGCGTATAATGCGCCGCCATGACTAAAGCACGTTCCCCTCGTACCCGCTCAAAACGCCGCCCTGGCTCGCCTCGCCCTTGGTTAGGCTGGATTCTCAAACTGTCCATCGTGGCGCTGGTCCTGCTGGCCGGCGTGGCGATTTATCTCGATGCCGTGGTGCAGGAGAAGTTTTCCGGCAAGCGCTGGACCATCCCGGCGAAGGTGTATGCCAGGCCGCTCGAGCTGTTCGTCGGGCAAAAGCTGCACCAGGAAGACTTTCTCGCCGAGCTCGGAGCATTGGGATACCGCCGGGAAAAAGCCGTGAGTGGGCCTGGTGGCGTTTCGGTTGCTGGCAGCAACGTCGAGCTGCATACCCGCGGTTTTCAGTTCTATGAAGGCGTTGAGGAATCCAGGCGGCTGCGGGTGCGGTTTTCGGGAGATTTCGTTGCCGGGCTGTCAACTGTCGGTGGTGGCGAGCTGCCTGTGGCGCGACTGGAGCCGGTGACCATCGGCGGGCTGTATCCTGCGCATAACGAGGATCGGATTCTGATCAAGCTCGACCAGGCGCCTCCTTATCTGGTCGAGACGCTGGTTGCCGTTGAGGATCGAGAGTTCTTCGATCATTTTGGCGTTTCGCCGAAGTCTATCGCCCGCGCGGTCTGGGTCAATCTGACGGCCGGACAGGTACGCCAGGGTGGCAGTACGCTGACCCAGCAGTTGGTCAAAAACTTCTACCTGACCAATGAGCGCAGCCTCAGTCGCAAGGCCACCGAAGCGATGATGGCGGTCCTGCTGGAGCTGCACTACGACAAGGAGGAAATACTAGAGGCCTATCTGAACGAGGTATTCCTCGGTCAGGACGGGCGTCGTGCGGTTCATGGCTTCGGTCTGGCCAGCCAGTATTTCTTCGGCCAGCCGCTGGCAGAACTCAAGCTCCATCAGGTGGCGTTGCTGGTCGGGATGGTCAAAGGGCCGACCTATTACAATCCGCGCCGCAACCCCGAGCATGCGCTGAGTCGCCGTAACCTGATTATCGATCTGCTGGCCGAGCAGCAGATTATTACCGACCAGCAAGCAGCCGCAGCGAAGGCCAAGCCGCTTGGTATTACACAGCGTGGCAGCCTGGCAGACAGTTCGTACCCGGCCTTCCTCGACTTGGTCAAACGCCAGTTGCGTGAAGACTATCGCGAAGAGGATTTGACCGAAGAAGGCTTGCGCGTCTTCACCAGCTTCGACCCGATTCTGCAATTGAAGGCCGAAGGCGCCATGAGCGAGACGCTCAAGCGGCTCGGCGAAAAGGCGACGGCCGAGATCGAAGGGTCGATGGTGGTCACGAACCCGGAAACCGGCGAGATTCAGGCTTTGCTGGGTAGTCGCCAGCCGGGCTATGCGGGATTCAACCGAGCACTGGATGCGGTGCGTCCCATCGGTTCGCTGATCAAGCCTGCGATTTATCTCAGTGCGCTGGAAAAGCCCAGCCAGTACACCCTGACGAGCCTGCTCGATGATGAGCCGTTTTCAGTCAAGGGCGCCGACGGGAAAGTCTGGAAGCCGCAAAACTACGGACGCAGTGCCCATGGCACCGTCTACCTGTATCAGGCGCTGGCCAATTCCTACAACCTGTCCACGGCTCGTCTTGGGTTGGATATTGGCGTGCCGCAGGTGCTGAAAACTCTGGGTCGGCTAGGTGCCTCGCCCGACTGGCCGGCCTATCCCTCGATGCTGCTGGGCGCCGGTGGCTTGCGCCCGATCGAGGTTGCCGATATGTACCAGACTCTGGCGAACGGTGGTTTCAATACCCCGCTGCGTGGCATTCGCAGCGTACTGACCGCCAGCGGCGAGCCGCTCAAGCGCTATCCGTTCCAGATCCAGCAGCGCTTCGACGCTGGCGCCATATACCTCACGCAGTACGCCATGCAGCGGGCGATGCGCGAAGGTACTGGCCGCTCGGCCTACAATCGCGTGCCCCAATCTCTTGCGCTGGCTGGCAAGACGGGTACCACCAATGACTCGCGAGACAGCTGGTTCGCCGGCTTTAGTCAGGATTTGTTGGCGGTGGTCTGGCTGGGGCGCGATGATAATGGCAAGACCTCCCTTACAGGCGCAACAGGCGCGCTCCAGGTGTGGTCGGACTTTATGCGTCGAGCGGATCCGTTGCCGCTGAACATGCCGGTGCCGGACAATGTGGTGCTTGCATGGGTCGATGCTAGTACGGGGCAGCAGACGGATGAGCGGTGCCCTGGTGCCGTGCAGATGCCCTATATTCGCGGCAGCGAGCCAGGACCAGGGCCGGGTTGTGGTATCCAGGCTCCGGCTGATTCGGTGATGGACTGGGTTCGCGGCTGGTTGCAGTGATTCCCAGTCTGCGTAGCACAATATTGTGGATCGTCGCTTTAGCGAGGTTAAGTAATTGAACAAGCAATGGATGGGCATTCTGATCGTCGCCACGCTGGCGCAGGGCTGCGCAACTGTCGATCGGGGCGCGATTCCGGTGGTTGACGCGGGCGCGCCCGTGTCCGAAGAGACTGCGGGGCGTCCGGCGTATCGAGCGCCGGTGGCAATTGCCACCCAGCCGGGGTACGAGGAATCTGATGTGGTCGTGGCCGTGCCGCAGGGAACTTCTGCTCCATTGCAGACCTTTGCCGCACCGGATCCGACGTTCTCCGGGAGCATGGCCCCGCAGGCCCCGCAGGCCCCGCAGGCCCCGCAGGTGCGCTGGGAATCAACTCCGCCGATGCTGCCTCCCGCCAATCAACCTTCGAGCACACCCAGTGGCATCCCGTCAGCCACGGGGCTTTCGGCCGATGAGCAGCTCGATGGTCCGGTCCTGGCATTGTTGACGACCGCTCAACAGCAGCAGGGCGGGGGAGATCTCAATGGTGCGGCGTCCAGTCTTGAACGGGCGCAACGCATCGCGCCACGCGAGCCTCAGGTGCTCTTTCGTCTGGCGCAGGTTCGTCTGGCTCAGGGCGATGCCGTACAGGCAGAACAGCTTTCTCGTCGGGGGTTGAGTTATGCCAGCGGCAGGCCGGCATTGCAGGCCAGCCTTTGGGAGCTGATTGCGCAAGCACGGGAGCGCCAGGGCAACGCCGCCGGTGCCGCTCAGGCCCGCGAGCGGGCCAAGGTCAATCTGTGATGGATGAGCGTTGTCATGCCCTGGCCGAGCAGTTGTTACTAATCGAGCGGGAGTTGCGGGTGCTGGGGATGTGGAGCGCAACGCCGCCCACTCAGCAGGCTTTGGCCAGCTGCGAGCCGTTTTGTGTGGATACCCTAGCCTTCGAAGAATGGCTGCAGTGGATATTCCTGCCGCGCATGAAGATGATTCTGGAAAGCGACCAGGCGCTGCCTTCGGTGTCAGGCATCCTTGTCATGGCCGAGCTGAGCTACCGGGATCGGCAGCTTGGTGTGCGCGGCTTGCTTGAAGCGCTTGGAACCTTCGATAGGCTTATCTGCGGCGAGGAATGACAGTGGGCGTTACTGGCAGTTCTCGCCAATCTTCTGCTTGGTTTCGCTGATGCGCGACTGTCGCTCTTCCTCGCTGACCCGTCGCACTTCGCCAGCTTCTTCGATGCGTAGGCGCGGATTGTTTTCCAGTTGGGCAAGATTGGTGCGCAGCGTTTCGCAATAGCGCTTGCGCTCGGCTTCCTGAGTGGCCACCTGCTCTTTGACCTTGCGGTCGATATCGCGCTGCGCCGTGTCGGGGTCTTCCGACTGCCTGGCGTTGCTCGCTTGGGTAGCGGGCTTCGGCGGGGCCACTACGGTGTTCAGGGTTTCGACTGGCTGTCCGGCCGGGGGCTGCGCGCCGAAATGAGTAACGCCTTGCGCGTCCACCCATTTGTAAATCTGGCCTGCCATGGCGCTGCCGCTCAAGGCAAACAATAGGCTGCCGGCTACAATCAACGATCGCATGCTTGTCCCTTCTGTATGTGGATGCGTAACCAGGGCGGTACTATACCCAATCCCACAGGGCCTCATTCTGCGCTGGATCACAGCTGAAAACTGTCTTGGGGTAACGGCGCACTTGACTTGCAGAGGCCTAATCCGAACAATTCCATGCTTGCTGCTCTGAATGGAGCCGTCGAAGGCGGCCTTTTCAGTTGGTACGAGGCGCATACCCGCGCCGATCTGCAATATCCGCAACGCGTTACCTCGCGCTGGGAGGGGCGCCCCGCAACACTTGGGGCTTTCCTAATGCTTGCTGAGTCAGAGCTGACGTAGTCGGCGACCACCCGTCGCTCATGCCCTGCTTGGTAGCGAACCTAATTTCTGGCCGTTCCGAACGCGGGGCGGCTATCTGGCGTTTCAGAGGTGAACAACGTGGAACTTTTATCCGGCGCTGAAATGGTCGTCCGCTTCTTGCGTGACGAAGGCGTTAAGTACATCTATGGCTATCCAGGCGGCGCCTTGCTGCACATCTACGATGCGCTGTTCAAGGAAAAGGAAGTCACCCACATTCTGGTGCGCCACGAGCAGGCCGCCACGCACATGGCCGATGGCTACGCCCGCGCGACCGGCAAAGCTGGCGTGGTGCTGGTGACCTCTGGTCCCGGCGCGACCAATGCCATCACCGGTATCGCCACCGCCTATATGGATTCGATCCCAATGGTGGTGATCTCCGGGCAGGTGCCGAGCACCATGGTAGGCACCGATGCCTTCCAGGAAACCGACATGATCGGTATCTCGCGGCCTATCGTGAAACACAGTTTCATGATCAAGCATCCTTCGGAGATCCCCGAAGTGATGAAAAAGGCGTTTTATCTTGCGGAGTCCGGTCGGCCTGGCCCGGTTGTCATCGATATTCCGAAGGATATGACCAACCCGGCCGAAAAATTCGAATACGTTTACCCCAAAAAAGCCAAGCTGCGTTCTTACAGCCCGGCGCTGCGTGGTCATTCCGGTCAGATCCGCAAGGCGGCAGAGTTGCTCCTGTCAGCCAAGCGACCAATCATCTACGCAGGGGGTGGTGTGGTGATGGGCGGGGCCTCGTCGCAGCTGACCGAGCTGGCGAAGATGCTCAACCTCCCAGTGACCAATACCCTGATGGGGCTTGGCAGCTATCCGGGCAGTGATCGCCAGTTCGTCGGCATGCTCGGTATGCACGGCAGCTATACCGCCAACTTGGCCATGCATCATTCCGACGTGATTCTTGCGGTCGGGGCGCGCTTCGATGATCGTGTGATCAACGGTGCGAGCAAGTTCTGCCCCAACGCCAAGATCATTCATATTGATATCGATCCGGCGTCCATCTCCAAGACGATCAAGGCCGATATTCCGATTGTGGGCCCGGTGGAAAGCGTGCTTACCGAGATGGTTGCCATCGTCAAGGAGATTGGTCAGACGCCAAACGCCGAGACAGTGGCCAGCTGGTGGAAGCAGATCGAGGAGTGGCGCGGGAATCGCGGGCTGTTCCCCTATGACAAGGGCGACGGCAGCATCATCAAGCCGCAGGCCGTCATTGAAATGCTGTGCGAAGTGACCCGAGGCGAGGCTTATGTGGCTTCGGATGTGGGGCAGCACCAGATGTTTGCTTGTCAGTACTACAAGTTCGACAAGCCTAATCGCTGGCTCAACTCCGGTGGTCTCGGCACCATGGGCTTCGGGCTGCCAGCGGCGATGGGCGCCAAGCTGAACTTCCCTGATGCCGATGTCGCCTGCGTCACTGGTGAGGGCAGCATTCAGATGAACATCCAGGAGCTATCCACTTGCCTGCAGTACGACCTGCCGGTGAAGATCATCAACCTCAACAATGGCGCGCTGGGCATGGTCCGCCAGTGGCAGGACATGATGTACAGCAGCCGTTACTCGCACTCCTACATGGAGTCGCTACCGGATTTCGTCAAGCTGGCCGAAGCCTACGGGCACATTGGCATGCGCATCACCGACCTCAAGGATCTCAAGCCGAAGTTGGAAGAAGCCTTCGCCATGAAGGATCGTCTGGTGTTCCTCGATATCGCCGTTGACACCAGCGAGCATGTCTATCCGATGCAGATCAAAGACGGTGCCATGCGTGACATGTGGCTGAGCAAGACGGAGCGGACCTGATCATGAGACACATCATTTCCCTACTGATGGAAAACGAGCCGGGTGCCCTGTCCCGGGTGGTCGGTCTGTTCTCTCAGCGCAACTACAACATCGAAAGCCTTACCGTGGCGCCGACGGAAGATCCGACGCTGTCGCGCCTGACGCTGACCACCGTCGGTCATGAGGAGGTGATCGAGCAGATCACCAAGAACCTCAACAAGCTGATCGAAGTGGTCAAGCTGGTGGATCTTTCGGAAAGCGCACACATCGAGCGCGAGCTGATGCTCATCAAGGTCAAGGCCTCCGGCGCCCAGCGTGCTGAGGTCAAGCGCACCACAGATATCTTCCGTGGGCAGATCGTCGATGTGACGCCTAGCGTTTACACCATTCAGCTGGCAGGTACCACTGACAAGCTGGACAGTTTCATCCAGGCCATCGGGACCGCCTCGATTCTGGAAGTCGTGCGCAGCGGTGTCACCGGGATTTCCCGTGGCGACAAAGTGCTGAGCATCTAACACCTTTATAAGAAAGGCCGTGAGGCCTGCAACAGGGGTAATTCCATGAAAGTTTTCTACGATAAAGATTGTGACCTCTCCATCATCCAGGGCAAGAAAGTCGCGATCATCGGCTACGGCTCTCAGGGCCATGCTCACGCCTGCAACCTGAAGGACTCTGGTGTCGATGTGACTGTTGGCCTGCGTGCTGGGTCCCCCTCCGTTGCCAAGGCTGAAGCTCACGGTCTGAAGGTGGATAACGTTGCCGCTGCCGTTGCTGCTGCCGATGTGGTGATGATCCTGACCCCTGATGAGTTCCAGGGTCGTCTGTACAAGGATGAAATCGAGCCGAACCTGAAGAAGGGCGCCACTCTGGCCTTCGCTCATGGTTTCTCGATCCACTACAACCAGGTCGTGCCACGCACTGACCTCGACGTGATCATGATCGCGCCGAAAGCCCCAGGTCATACTGTGCGCTCCGAGTTCGTCAAGGGCGGCGGTATTCCTGACCTGATCGCCATTTATCAGGACGCTTCGGGCAACGCCAAGAACCTTGCACTGTCCTACGCTTCGGGCGTGGGCGGTGGCCGTACCGGCATCATCGAAACCACGTTCAAGGACGAGACCGAAACCGACCTGTTCGGCGAGCAGGCAGTGCTTTGCGGTGGCTGCGTCGAGCTGGTCAAGGCTGGTTTCGAAACTCTGGTCGAAGCCGGTTATGCGCCGGAAATGGCCTATTTCGAGTGCCTGCACGAGCTGAAGTTGATCGTCGACCTCATGTTCGAAGGCGGCATCGCCAACATGAATTACTCGATCTCCAACAACGCCGAGTACGGCGAGTACGTGACTGGTCCGGAAGTCATCAACGCCGAATCCCGTGCCGCCATGCGCAATGCGCTCAAGCGCATCCAGGATGGCGAATACGCCAAGATGTTCATCACTGAAGGCGCGACCAACTATCCTTCCATGACTGCTTACCGTCGCAACAATGCTGCCCATGGCATCGAAGTGGTCGGCGAGAAGCTGCGTGCGATGATGCCTTGGATCTCGGCGAACAAGATCGTTGACAAGAGCAAGAACTGATACCGGTTCTGTTCATAAAAACGCGGCCTAGGCCGCGTTTTTTCGTTCGGATTGACGAGCATCTGGTATAAGACCACGCCGGTGCCGGGCTGAACCGCTCCGGTCCAGGCCTGTCGAAAATTATTCAAACCTGCTGTAAAGGTGATTGTGCATGAATGAGCACCCCGAAGAGCCAAACAAGCCCGTCGAGACGGAAAGCCTGCTACCTATCGACGAACATGTTGAGGAGATCCAGGATGCGCAGGGACGCAAGGTGCGTCACAGGGGGATCTACCTGTTACCGAACCTGTTCACGACAGCCAATTTGTTTGCCGGGTTCTTTTGCATAATCACCGCAATAAACGGCAATTTCTATGTCGCGGGTGCCACAGTGTTCGTGGCGATGGTGCTCGACAGTCTTGACGGTCGGGTAGCGCGTCTCACTAATACCCAGAGTGCTTTCGGCGCGGAATACGATTCGCTCTCCGATATGGTCGCGTTCGGTTTGGCACCAGCGGTCCTGGCGTATGAATGGGCGTTGTCGAGCCTCGGTAATGTCGGCCTTACTGTCGCTTTCATTTATGTTGCTTGCGCTGCGCTGCGTCTTGCTCGTTTCAATACTCAGATCGGAAAGGTGGACAAGCGCTGGTTCATTGGCTTGGCCAGTCCGGCGGCTGCAGGTGTGGTGGCAGGTTCTGTGTGGGCGGTCTGGGCCTTGGATGAGCCCGGTATCCATGGCGCCGATCTGCCTCTCGCGCTGGTCATGCTGTTCGCGCTGCTAGTGGCTGCGGCAGGTATGCTGATGGTCAGTAATATCAAGTACTACAGCTTCAAGGACCTTGATCTCAAAGGCCGGGTGCCCTTCGTGGCTATTCTCGTAGTGGTGCTGGTCTTCGCGGTTGTTTTCAGTGATCCGCCGCGAGTGCTTCTGCTCATCTTCCTGGCGTATGCGGTATCTGGTCCGGTGCAATACCTGATTCATAAGCGCAAGCTCGCCGAGGGTTGATTTCTGCCTTGATCCGCTGTCTAGTGTGAAGGCCGAACCTCAGGCAGCGGAGGTTTCATGTTCATCAAGGTTCCCCGTGTCGATGCTTGCCACGAGTCGCAGGTAACCCCTGAAGACATCTATCTGCGCCGCCGGCAAATATTGCATGGCATAACGACTTCAGCGGCAATGTCCTTCATCCCGCGCTCGTCTTGGGGGGATGGCCAGCGTTATTCGGATGTCCCTTCCGCCGCGCCGCCTGCTTGGCTTAAAGAAAAGCTTCTTCAGGCGCGATGGGAAACGATGCCCGCGGGTGAATCCCTCACGCCTTATCGCGATGCCACGCACTACAACAACTTCTACGAGTTTGGCCCCGACAAGGGTGATCCGGCACGTAATGCTGCCGCTATGGTTACCGAGCCTTGGGTCGTGACTGTGGAGGGGGAGGTTGGTCGGCCTGGGAAATACTCGGTAGAGGACCTGTTTTCGCCAAGCCAGCTTGAAGAGCGCATCTACCGCCTGCGTTGCGTCGAGGCTTGGTCGATGGTCATTCCCTGGCTTGGCTTTTCCTTGGCCGACTTGATTCGACGCCTTGAGCCAACATCCGCTGCGAAATATGTCCGTTTCGAAACCCTGGCCAGGCCTGAGCAGATGCCTGGAATGCGTGCCGGCTTTTCGCTGATCGATTGGCCCTATGTGGAAGGTCTAAGAATGGATGAGGCCATGCACCCACTGTCGCTTATGGCGGTTGGGATGTATGGTCGTGTGCTGCCAAACCAAAATGGTGCGCCGCTTCGCCTGGTGGTCCCTTGGAAATATGGTTTCAAAAGCATCAAGTCCATTGTGCGTATCAGTTTCGTGCGTAACCAGCCATCCACCACCTGGCAGCGGATGGCGCCTCAGGAGTACGGCTTCTACGCCAACGTCAATCCTCATGTTTCGCACCCTCGTTGGTCGCAAGCCCGTGAGCGTCGTCTGCCTGGAAGTCTTTTCAGTCCGAACATCCGCGCGACGCTTCCGTTCAATGGCTATGCCGAACAGGTTTCGAGCCTGTATGCAGGAATGGATTTGAGCCGAGATTACTGATGCGTCAGTTTTGGTGGCGGTTGTTGTTATTTATCGCTGCGGCGAGCGTGCCTATTTACTGGCTGCACTTGGCGGCTAATGCTGCGTTAGGACCGGATCCTGGCAAGGTGCTGGTAGATAACCTTGGGCAAGGTGCGTTGGCCTTGCTGCTGTGCTCGCTCGCGATGACCCCGTTACAGAGGCTCAGCGGTTGGGCAGGTTGGATCTCGTTCCGCCGGCAGTTGGGCTTGTGGGCGTTCAGCTATGCTGTGCTTCATGTCTCGGCCTACCTTTATTTTCTACTTGGGCTTGATTTCGGCGGCTTAGGGATCGAGCTTGTGGAGCGGCCTTATATAGCAGTTGGTGCAGTAGGGCTGCTGGGGTTGCTCGCCCTCGCGGCTACGTCGACCCGCTGGAGCATGCGCAAGTTGGGAAAGCGCTGGAAAAAGCTGCACCGGATCGTTTACCCAGTGCTTCTGATCGTCTTGCTGCACATGTTGTGGGTTGTACGCGCCGACGCTGGACGGTGGGCGCTCTATGCCGCTGCGGCGGCGATACTGTTGTTGATGCGGCTCCCGCCGGTGGTCAATTGGCTGGTCGTCGTAAGGCAGAAAAAGGGTAGGAAGGCTTAATTTCAATTAATCGTCCTTTACCCATTGACGCCCCGTTTCGCTGGCCTATAATGCGCACCTTCTCCGGCGCAGGCCTTAGTTAAAACCTCTTGTAAATCAAGAAGTTAGCTAAAATAAAGGCTTGCACGGACGGCAAATTCG